>PR_CR_10_Liq_1_inCRDRAFT_1001490_pt1 | contig 13101 bp, 11 predicted proteins | sample PRCRCaboRojoPR_3_FD_10241 | JGI IMG/M metagenome (IMG submission 10241) | reverse complement strand
GTGTCAAAAGCAGTATTACCGGGGGCAAAAAGGGTATAATCGTTATCATCGTCAGAAAGTACCACATCTAAGTCACCATCTGCCAATAGTAAAGCCGACTCCAAAGAACTGTATACAGGATTTACCTCTACCAATTCAAAAACGTTAAGCGGCAAAATAACCTGATTAATTACATGTGCTACTCCGTTGCTCGCTACAAGGTCAGTTTCACTTACCATAGCCCTATTATTAAGCATCACATTATTAGAGGTATTTACGTAAGCAGAAAGGTTGTTGCCGTTGCCGTTTACCGCTAAAGTAGTGATGTAGCCAGTGCTCACGTCTGCTGCGCGCACTTCAGCACCCAGCACATGGTATAATAGAATATTTTCTAAACCATCTAGGCCTACGGCATTAACCACGGCATCTAAATCGGCTAGCTGAAGTTCTCCAAGAAGATCACCAAAGGCCTCGTTGGTGGGAGCAAACACGGTGTATTCACCTTCTGCGTCTAAGGTTGCGTCTAGGCCTGTGCGTTGCAAGGCATCAAGCAGAATAGTAAAACGGTCGTCATCTGCAACCAGAGCTGCCAGAGTAGGGGTAGGCTGCGGGTTATTGTTGTTGTCGTCATCATCATCACTACAGCCGGTGAATAAGGCCACCGCAAAGCTGAGGAAGAAAGCTTTAAATAAAATCGATTTCATGGTATTTGAATTTAGTTTAACTTATGCTTGTAAACGTTAAACAAAGCCACAAAGTTGGCTTAGAGTTTAAGTTTTTTTAATATGGCCTTAATTAAGCCTTAATATTGGGTTCACTTTCTAAAACTCAGTGACATGGATTGCTGAAAGCTCCCTGCCTGAACAATAGTTTTACAGTATGAAACAACTAACGCGCTGGAGTGCCCAAAACCTGGGAATAATTTTTTTAGCCTGCCTCACTTTAGGTTTAGCCCCTTTTTTCCCTGAGCCCCATCTCTGGCAAAAAATATCTTGGTTAAAGGCAGGTTCGCCTACCTTGGTTTGGTATGATTGGTTTGACATTTTCCTGCACGGAGCACCGTGGGTTTTATTGCTGATAGGTTTGGGGGCTAAAGTTTTTAAAGCATTGCCCCAATCAAACGAAAAGACGGGCTAGATTTAAAAAGGGCGCTTTGGTAATTATCAAAAGCGCTTTTCTTTCTAACTTGCCGGGCTTTAAATGGTCTATGAACTTGGAGATTACAGGAACCGGCAGCTACATACCTGAGACAAAAGTGGCAAACGCAGATTTTCTAGCGCATCATTTTTTTACCCCTAAAGAAGAAAGCATTGATTTGCCGGGTGAAGAAGTGGTAGAAAAATTTAAGGCCATTACGGGCATAGAGGAAAGACGTTATGCCCACACCAACCAAACGGCTTCTGACCTGGGAGCTCAAGCTTCTAGGCAGGCGCTGGCCTCATCGGGCGTTGACCCAGAAACTTTAGACGGTATTATTGTAGCCCACAACTTTGGGGATATGACCCACAACGGAAGGCAAGTTGACATTTTACCCAGCTTGGCCACCCGCGTAAAGTATCAGCTTAAAATTAAAAACCCCAATTGCATAGCTTTTGACATATTATACGGTTGCCCCGGATGGTTGCAAGGCCTCATAGTAGCTTACACCCATATTAAGGCCGGACAAGGCCAAAAGTATCTGATTGTGGGTACAGAAACTCTATCTCGAACTTTGGATCCACACGATAGAGACTCTATGATTTTTGCCGATGGAGCAGGGGCTTGCGTGGTAGAAGCGCGTGAAGACAAGGGTAACTCCGGGATTTTAAGTACGGCCAGCCAAACCTTTACAGAAGAGGAAGCTTTTTACCTTTTTTACGGGGCCAGTAATAACCCTAAAGAAAAAGACCATAGGCGCTATATTAAGATGCATGGCTCCAAAATTTTTCAGTTTGCTTTAACCCACGTTCCGGCCGCTATGCAAAAATGCCTGGACTCATCAGGGGTAGGCATAGATGAAGTAAAAAAAATATTGATTCACCAAGCCAATGAAAAAATGGATGAGGCTATTGTGAAGCGGTTTTACCGCTTGTATAAGAAGCCCGCACCTGAAAAGATTATGCCCATGAGCATTGGCTATTTAGGAAACAGTTCAGTGGCCACCGTACCTACTTTGTTAGATCAGCTTTTAAAAGGTCAGCTTAAAGGCCATAGCGTGCAAAAAGGAGACGTACTTTTGTTGGCCTCTGTAGGGGCTGGCATGAGTATAAATGCCGTTACGTACCGGGTTTAGCCCTTAGCTTTAACCGCTCATAAATTTTTAAGGCCTTTGCCAACCGCTCAGTTTGCTTAGGTTCTTCAACCTTTCGCTTATTTGAGAATCCCTGGGCAATTTCACCCGAAAACTCCAATCCTATTTTTGAGGACAAGTTATCCAAGACGGCTGCTGGGTTTTGGCAAAGCTCATGGTAGTTTATAAAAACAGTGTTAGCATCCTCTATTTCAAGGGCTTTTTGATAATAATTTATCCAAACCTCCAGCCAATAATCGAGCGTGTCTTTTGGGGTAGCGGGTGGGGTGTGCCCCGAAAAGGCAAACCATTTGTGATTTTGACCAAATTCATGATGTCCCAGCCAATTCATGTACTCTAAGACAAAAGGGTCTTGGCTTTGCAATTGGCTGTAACGCTTATGCATGGCCAATAGCGAAGCGGCCTGATACAAGGGATGCCTAAAAAGCAAAGCAAATAGAAAATTGGGAAAAGCTTTGCGTACTGAGCGGTAGCGCAGCAAAAAATTATTGTTTTTAGCCAAATACAATTGGTTGGGCCCGGCAATTAAACGTTGATACCGGGCATACAGTGCGCACTCTTTGGGCGAGAGATGGTGCTCTTTTAAAGTGCTTTTGCCCAGGTAGGCATCATTTAAAAGGGCCTTAAAAAAATATTCTTCCAGTGCCTCGCTAGACTGGTAACTAATTTGAATACCGTCTTTATGGCTGCGCTCTTTCACTTTTTTAGAAGAAGGTTTGTACCACTTTTGCCAGGTTCTGGGGCTCAATAAAAAAGGCATTTGGGCATAGCTTAAGCTGGTGAAGCATGGCTCCTGAACCAACAAATTCATAAGGCTGGTGGTGCCAGCCCGGGCCAGGCCTGAAACAATAACAAATGGTTGTTGCGGGTTTACTGGCTGGGGCGCGTGCTTCTTAAGCTCCCACTTTAAAAGCCTGAGCCCCAAATAGTAGTGGTTTAAAATGAGACGGTGCAGCAACTGAGCCAACTCAGAGTACCCTGAAGCTTTTTGGGGCAATGGAATAAAAAAGGGCACGGAAGCTCCGGCCGAAACGGCCAGCCCCCAGTACAGCGCATTATATACATCGGGCTTGACCCAGCCCAAAGTGCCTTTAAGCAATAGAGGAATGTAAAGAATACCCGCAGCTGTTACCAGCAGCAGCATTATCAACAAGAGCCAAATTAACAGCCCGGTGGCGCTCTTTTGCAAACTTTGCAGTTTGGCTTCATCCTCTTCAGGGCTTAAAATGCTGTTAAGCGTGGCTAAGGTATGTTGTGCCAGTTGGTAAAAAGGCTTGCGGACAACTCGCAAAAACCAAACGGCTAAAAATCCGCTGGCAAGCGTAAGGCCGTAAAAAATCATTTTTTGTTTTTAAACAGGCTTTTCACCTTAAGCCAAATTATGTAGCCAAAGGCAAAAAGCACCAATGCGGCAATGGCAAAGATGAGTATAAGCGTGCCTGCCCCCATGCCAGGGCCTATGTAAAGTAGCTGCGTCATGGTTTGTAGTTATGTAAAATTCGGGTCCAGTTCGGCAGGTGGTGATGCCCTGCGTGTTGTGAGGGTAAAGCATTTTTGTAGACCACCTCTTGGTTTTTTAAAACCCACAAAATACCACTGTTTTGCTCTTCCACAAAAAGCAGGCTATCATTAAGCATTTCGCTCATGCCCTCTGTGTAGGTATAAATTTGGTTTTCACCGAAGGCCTCCTTGTATAAATAGGAATACCGTTGGTTTTTAAGGTCATAGGTTATTACGTTAGAGTGAAAGTTTCCCGCTTCCAAGCGTTCTGGAGAAACCAAATAGCTAAAAGAGCGGTCTACCCACAGTGTGTGCGCGTTGTTATTGAAAAAGTAAATAACACTGTCGTTTAAAAAATCTACGTCATGCTGGCTGTAAAACATCCCTTCTAAAACCTGCAGCACTTTATTGGTCTCGGGCCGATAGTGCAGTATAGCAGACAAGTTCCGGAAGCTTAAGAATAAATCGCCCTCTTGGTAGTAAGGGGTGGTTTTTAAGGCGGGCTGAACATCATTCAGGTGAATGGGGTCATCTCCTTTATCTGATTTTAACAGCAAATTGCTCAGCCCGTTTTCCTTTAAAATTTCAGTGATGGATTTATGAAAAAGCACCTCACCTGTTTCAGCGTGAAGTCTGGAAATGGTATTGTCTATAAAAAATATTTCGCGGCTGTCTAGCTCATAGCGCCCCTTGAAAATGATGAAAGAGCTGTCTTTTTCCCGGGTGTAACTACAGGCCCAAATATGTCCGGCACTATCTACATTTAAACTGTGATGATGGGCAATTTGGTCTTGCTTCCAAAGCACATTTCCGGCAGAGTCTAGCTTTGTTAATCCCGTTTTGCCGTTGTAGGAGAAACAAAGGCTTTTGTTTGGTAACAACAGGGGATCCATGATACGGTCATGTGCCTCAAAAGGATTGGCAATTTTCCATTGGTGAAATACGGAGTCACTGGCTAAATCGCGAATTTCTACGGTGCGCTCTTTCTTTTTACTGGTGTAGGAAATGAGGGCATATAGGGGTTCTTCCAGTTTATTTACTCTTTCAAAGTCCTGGGGGGTGGGTACAAAAGTGCGGGGCAGCGTTTTCACCTCTTCTACTGACTCTTCAAAAAGGTCTAAAAAACTCACGTAGGTATCCAGGTAATAGTTTACGCGATCACCAAAAGGGCTGCGTCCTAAAGTAACTTCTTTTATAACCCAACCAAAAACAGAAAAGGTAAAAAGTAAGATAACCACTATTGAGAAATAAGTAAGCAGCTTTTTCATGCGCTCTAAAAAACGGCAAAGATAAAATTCCGGTAAGGAATGCTTTATAAGCGTAAATGAGGTTTAGGTCTCACTTGCCAGGCCTCTGCTGCTCTTACCCATTTGCGGCACGGCTGCTTTTCCAGGAATGGCGCTTAAAACCATACATCCATGAATATTTTGCCAACATTTACTCCCAGGGTATGGGCCAGGAAGAATTTCAATCAAACAGATTTCTCCTGTTGCTAAATGTCAGTCACTCCCCAATAAGAACGGTTTCTTAAAAGTCCTTTTTACAGCTCAGCCTATCCACTTACCTTAGCTGCTCTGTTCTAAAAATTAAAGCATGCAGTATATACAGAATTACGTTTTGGGTAAATGGGTAAACGGTGAAGGCGAAGAACTCATAGCCAAAGACGCTATTACCGGAGAAGATATTGGCATTGTTTCCAGCCAGGGCTTAGATTACCGGGCTATTTTAGAGTACGGCCGTAAAACGGGTGGCCCTGCCCTGCGTAAAATGACCTTTATTGAAAGGGGTCTAATGCTCAAAAAACTGGCCCTGCACCTGGTAGAGATTAAAGATCAGTTTTACGAAACCAGCTTTAAAACCGGGGCCACCAAAATTGACAGTTGGGTGGATATTGAAGGGGGGTTTGGAAACCTATTTGCCAATGCATCTTTGCGCAGGCAGTTCCCAGACCTTCCCTACTACGTAGACGGGCAACACGCACCACTCTCTAAAAACGGCACGTTTATAGGTCACCACATTATGGTACCCAAACGGGGCGTAGCCGTGCACATCAACGCCTTCAACTTTCCCGTTTGGGGCATGCTGGAAAAAATTGCCGTGAATCTTATGGCTGGGGTACCGGCCGTAGTAAAGCCCTCTGAGTACACCTCTTTTCTTACTGAGCACGTGGTGCGTGAAATCATTAAATCGGAGATTTTACCAGAAGGCGCCCTGCAATTGGTTACAGGCTTAGGCCGAGGTATTTTAGACCACGTGACCACTGGAGATACGGTAACCTTTACGGGAAGTGCGGCTACCGGCAAGAAGCTTCAAAGCTTGCCCCATATTATTGAACGCTCTGTAACTTTTAACCTGGAGGCAGACTCGCTCAATGCAGCCGTGCTTGGTCCTGATGTAGAACCGGGTATGCCTGAGTTTGACATTTTTATAAAGGAAGTTCAACGCGAAATTACCACCAAGGCCGGCCAAAAATGTACTGCGGTACGCAGGATTTTAGTGCCTGAAGAAAAAATGGATGCCGTGCAGGAGGCCCTAACTGCCCGTCTGGCAAAAACCACCATTGGAAACCCGCGCAGTAAAGAGGTGCGCATGGGTTCCTTGGCCTCCACTATTCAGGTTGAGCGTCTTATGGAAAATGTAGAGCGCCTCAAAAAGTCGCAAGAAGTGGTGTATGGCGATTTACGTGACTACCCGGTGGTAGACGCTGACCGCGACAAAGGCGCCTTTGTTTCGCCCATCCTCTTCCGCAATAGCGACCCCTTTAAAAACACCGATGTGCACGAGGTGGAATGCTTTGGCCCCGTTAGTAGTCTTTTACCCTACAAAGATTTGGCGCAAGCCGTTGAGATTGCCAATATGGGTAAAGGTTCCCTGGTTTCAACCATAGTTACAGCAGATGATAAAATAGGGCGTGAGTTTGTAGTGGAAGCCGCTCACATGCACGGCCGTATTCAAGTGCTTAACGCCAAGAGTGCCAAAGAAAGCACCGGCCATGGTTCGCCCATGCCTTTGCTCACCCACGGTGGCCCAGGCCGTGCCGGAGGCGGTGAAGAAATGGGCGGCAAGCGCGGTATTTTACACTATTTGCAACGCACCGCCATTCAGGGTCACCCCGATAGCATTATGGAAATAACGCAGGTATACCAGCCGGGTGCCCATCGCCCTGAGGCAGAAAAACACCTCTTTCGTCAACACTTTGAAGAGCTTAAAGTGGGCGATACCGTGTACACCCACAAACACACCGTTACCGATGCCGATATTGCCAGCTTTGCGCAGGTAAGTGGTGATAATTTTTACGCCCACGTAGACGAAACTTCGCTAGACGGAACCATTTTTGAAGGCAAGGTGGCCCATGGCTACTACATCCTCAGCAAAGCGGCCGGCATGTTTGTAGACCCTAAAAAAGGGCCGGTGCTGCTCAACTACGGCATTGACGAATGCCGCTTTACCAAACCCGTGTACCCAGGCATGACCATTGGCGTGAAATTTACCGTAAAAGAGAAAATCAACCAAGAGAAAAAGAGCGAAGACGATATTGCCAAGGGAATTGTGAAGTTCAATGTTGATGTTTATGATGAGGAGAATGAAACGGTAGCTCTGGCCACCATTCTTACCATGGTGAAAAAATTAGATCAGGGCTAGGTTGGCTTCGGCTCCGCTCAGCCACCTTGGTTATTGCTTGACTTTTTACTACTCTAGGTCATTGAGCGAAGCCGAAGTAAGCCATATAAAACACAAAACCTTAAAAAACGGGTTCAAACAAAAATGCAAACGCACTGGAAAAATGCGGCACCCCAGCCACCCTTTTATGCGGTAGTCTTTGTCTCCATTAAAAGAGAAGACTTAGAAGGATACCAAGCCATGGATGAGCTCATGATGACCGAAGCTCAAAAACAACCAGGCTACCTGGGCTATAGCTCGGCTGGGCAAGGGAAGGGAGGCATTTTTATAAGCTATTGGCAAGACCAAAATTGTATAGAAAACTGGCGGCAGCATGCCGGGCATATGCAGGCTAAGGGCCAGGCTACCCGCTGGTACCAGTATTTTCACACGCTAATTTGTGAGGTTAAAAGCCATCGCGAGTTTTTAAGTGAAAGTAAATTCTTAGGTTAGGCGCATGGCTCTTTTGATTTTTTACCTCCTTTTGGCCTTGGTCGTCTCCTTTTTATGCTCAGTGTTAGAGGCGGTATTGTTAAGCGTTACTCCCAGCTTTATTCAAGCTAAACTGGCCGAAGAAAAAAAATGGGCTCAGCGCCTCTTTCAATTTAAAAAAGACATTGACCGTCCCTTGGCGGCCATTCTCAGCCTCAACACCATTTCGCACACGGTTGGCGCAGCCGGGGTAGGCGCGCAGGCGGGGCTGGTGTTTAGTAATGTGTCAGTAGGCATAATTTCAGGCATACTTACCCTTTTAATTCTGGTTATTTCAGAGCTCATTCCAAAAACCATTGGGGCCAGTTATTGGAAGAGCCTGGCCCGCTTTACCACGCAAACCCTGGTTGTTCTCAATGTGCTCATGTATCCCTTAGTACTCTTGGCTCAAATTGTAACCAAAGTATTTAAACAAGAAGGGGAGCCATCAGTAGAGCGTAGTGAGGTGGTGGCTTTGGCCGATATTGGTTTGAAAGAAGGCGTGTTTTCTAAAGAAGAAGCCCTGATTCTTAAGAATCTGATAAGCATGCGTTCCCTTACCGTGCGCGATGTGATGACCCCCCGCATGGTTATGGTAGCCGCCCATGAAGACCTTACTGTGCAGGCCTTTTTTGAAGCCGAAGAGTTTTACCGCTTTACGCGGATTCCGCTGTACGGTCAAAATAAAGACGACATTACCGGCTTTGTGCACAAACACGATATACTTTCAGAAATAGGCGCACAGCGTAAAGACACAAAACTTAAATCGCTGAAAAGAGAATTAGCCGTAGTACCNGATGTGCAAAACCTTTACACGCTCTACAGCTTTCTTACCCAAAACAACCATCACCTGGCCTTGGTAGTAGAAGAGTTTGGCGGTACAGCCGGACTCATTACTATGGAAGACGTGCTGGAAACGCTCTTAGGAATGGAAATTATAGATGAGTTTGATAATAAGGAAGACCTTAGGGCCTACGCCCGTAACCGCTGGAAACAAAGAGCCCAACGCCTGGGAATTAGCCTGGGGGGAAAATCCTCCTGAAAACCACTAATTTCTGCTCAAAGTACTTAGCCTGATTGGGTTAGAACTGCTAAGTTTACCGAAAATTTAGCTAAATGTCAGATGCGCTTACTCAGGGCCACATTCAAACACAAGTAAAAGACGGCCTGGCCACCGTTGAGTTTTTTCACCCATTAAGCAACTCTTTGCCAAGCCGGCTACTCTCAGAGCTGGCCCAAGCCATTACCAAGGCCGGCCAAGATAATGCGGTAAAAGTAATCTTGCTAAAATCGGCCGGTGAGCGGGCCTTTTGTGCCGGGGCTTCTTTTGATGAGCTTATCTCCATTCAAAATTTAGACGAAGGCAAAAAGTTTTTCAGTGGTTTTGCCAATGTAATTAATGCCATGCGCAAATGCCCCAAGTTCATTGTGGGCCGTGTGCACGGTAAAGCCGTTGGCGGAGCGGTAGGTTTGGCTTCTTCAGTAGATTACTGTTTTGCCACCCAATATGCCTCCGTTAAGCTTTCAGAATTGGCCATTGGCATTGGCCCCTTTGTGGTAGGCCCGGCCGTAGAACGTAAAATTGGGCTGAGCGGGATGAGCGAATTGGCCATAAACGCTACTGAGTGGCGTAGTGCCCAATGGGCCCACCAACGCGGCATTTACTATCACTTGCACGATACTGTGGAAGAGATGGATGAAGCCATTGCTCAACTCATTCACCGGCTCAGAGGCTTTAACCCAGAAGCCATGCAACACCTTAAAAAAGTATTTTGGCGCGGCACTGAAAACTGGGACGAGCTTTTGGCAGAAAGGGCCGCACTCAGTGGAGAACTGGTGCTTTCAGAATTTACCCGTAATGCGATTAACGCCTTTAAAAACAAGGAATAAACCAACATAGCAAGCAAATGAAAAAGCAAATTTCCGTGCTTTTATTCCTGGGCATGGGCCTAAGTGTGCAAGCTCAAACCAATACCGTGGGCTCTGATACCGCTGCCAGGAAGTTCGCCAGTGATGCAGTGCAGGCCTTGTCAGAAGAGGTTAAAGACACCGCTTGGAAAGTGGGCGGTAATATCGGACTTCAGTTTAATCAGGCTGCTTATGAAAACTGGCAGGCGGGTGGTGTAAACTCCATTTCGGGTAACGGTTTGCTCAACCTTTTTGCTAATTATGATAAAGGCGGGAAGTGGACCTGGGTGAACAGCCTCACCTTAGGCTACGGCCTTAACTTTCAAGACACGGTTTTCAATAAAACTGATGACCGCATAGAGCTGGAATCCCGCATGGACTATGCCTTGAACAAAAAGTGGGGAGCCAGTGCCCTGTACAATTTCCGTTCTCAGTTTACGGCAGGTTTTGCCAACCCAGGTGAAACAGCTGACAGCATTAAAATTTCTGATTTTATGGCCCCCGGCTATATGCTCATCGGCCTGGGAGCCACCTACAAGCCCAACAAGAAAATTAGCGTTTTTACGTCTCCGGCCACGGCCAAACTCACCTTTGTAATGGATGAAAGGCTTTCCAATCTAGGCGCCTTTGGCGTAGACAGCGGTGAAACCAGGCGCTTTGAATTGGGGGGCTACCTGAATTTCACTTACAAGCAAAACATCATGAAAAATGTGGATCTACAGGCACGCTTAGACCTCTACAGCAACTACCTGGAAGACCCTACGCTTATTGACGTGAACAGTGAGGTGCTGCTTTTTATGCAGGTGAATAAATACATTACCGCCAATCTTTCACTCAACCTTATTTATGACCATGATGTGAAGTTTGACGTGGATAATAACCCAGACACACCTGGGGTACCGCGCACCCAGTTCAGAGAAATTATTGGGGTAGGTTTTGCCTACAATTTTGGCGACAAAAAATAGTTTAAGCCGCAAACCAAGCGTCTATTCTTAATGAGCCTTTGCTTCAACCCTTCTGCGGTTGACAAAGGCTTTTTCTTTATTGTTTCCGATATTTGCCTCACCAAAAAACGCAATATGGCAAGTGCTCCGGAGCAGGTTACAATAGGTCAAAAAATTTTAAAAGAAGCCTTTCGGCTGATGGCCTCCGCAAAGGCTATGGCCGAATTATACGAGGCCAACAAAGACGTAACGGCCAAATACGTGCACGCCACCTCCCGGGGCCATGAGGCCATTCAATTGGCTTGTGGCATGCAGCTAAAACCACAGGACTGGGTGGCACCCTACTACCGCGATGATTCTATTCTTCTGGGCATCGGCATGAAGCCTTACGACTGCATGCTGCAGCTTTTAGCCAAAAAAGACGATCCTTTCTCAGGCGGCCGCACCTACTACTCGCACCCCAGCTTACGCGCTGACGATAAACCCAAAATCCCGCACCAGTCTTCGGCCACCGGCATGCAGGCTATACCCACCACCGGGGTAGCCATGGGCATTGCACTACAGGAAATACACAATTTAGGGGAAGATTATGGCGATGAAAAGCCGGTAGTGGTTTGCAGCATTGGTGATGCGGCCATGACCGAGGGTGAAATTGCCGAAGCTATGCAGATGGCCGCTCTTAAGCAACTGCCCATTATCTACCTGGTGCAAGACAATGGCTGGGATATTTCGGCCAACGAAGAAGAAACCCGCGTAATGAACGCAGCGGAGTATGCACTGGGCTTTAAAACCATAGAAACCCGCAGCATAGACGGTACGCGCTTTACAGAGAGTTACCAAACCCTGCAAGAGGTGATTGCTACCGTACGCAAAGAACGCAGACCCTTTTTGGTCCACGCTAAAGTGCCCCTGCTTAATCACCACACCAGTGGGGTGCGCATGGAGTTTTACCGCCATGACCAGGAAGAACTGGCCGAAGCGCGCAGCCGCGATCCCTATCCTAAAATGATAGAGGAATTAAAAGACGCGGGCGTTTCAGAAGAAGAAATTGACCAATTAGCTACCGAGGCAAAGCAACAGGTGGAGGCCGATTACGAAAAAGCCTTGGCCGCTCCTGACCCGCAGCCGGAAGATCTTTTTACTCATGATTTTGCGGAAACGCCCATCACTGAGGAGCAAGGCGAGCGCGCCCCGGCCGGTCGTGATAAAACCGTGATGGTAGATGCCGCTCTGTTTGCCATTAAGGAATTGATGCATAAGCATCCGGAGGCATTGCTTTATGGCCAAGATGTGGGTGCCCGCATTGGTGGCGTGTTTAGAGAGGCGGCCACCTTGGCGCAAACCTTTGGAGACGATCGTGTTTTCAACACCCCCATTCAAGAAGCCTTTATTATTGGCAGCACTGTAGGTATGAGCGCGGTAGGCTTAAAGCCGATAGTAGAAGTGCAGTTTGCGGACTACATTTGGCCGGGCTTAAACCAGCTGTTTACCGAGGTAAGCCGCAGCAATTATTTGAGCAATGGTAAGTGGCCAGTAAGCGCAGTTATTCGCGTTCCTATTGGGGCCTACGGTAGCGGAGGCCCATACCACAGTAGTTCAGTAGAAAGCATTTTAACCAACATCCGCGGTATAAAAATCGCCTACCCTAGCACCGGAGCTGACCTTAAAGGCTTAATGAAAGCGGCCTTTTACGATCCTAATCCGGTGGTAATGCTGGAGCATAAAGGCCTGTACTGGAGTAAAATTAAAGGCACTGAAGACGCCAAAACGGTAGAGCCTTCAGAAGACTACGTGGTGCCCTTTGGTAAGGCCCGCATTGCCTATCCGGCTGCAGCCGATAAAATAGAAGAAGGAAGCTCCATGTTGGTAGTTACCTACGGAATGGGCGTGTACTGGGCCAAAAAGGCTGCCCAAGCTTTTGAGGATGCGGTGGAAATACTAGATTTAAGAACCTTGTATCCGCTGGATGAGAATTTGATTTTTGAGCGCGTAAAAGCCCACGGTAAATGTTTGGTGGTATCTGAAGAACCTAGTAAAAATGGCTTCCCGCAAGGATTAGCGGGACAAATTCAGGAAAACTGTTTTGAATTTTTAGATGCACCCGTTAAAGTGGTGGGGGCTGAAAATATGCCGGCTATTCCATTAAATAGCACCTTAGAAGAAACCATGATTCCTAATGCCGATAAAGTAGCTTCAGCCTTAGGTCAATTGCTAGACTACTAAATGTAAGTAGGTTTAACTGGCCAAAGAGGTAACTCGGCCGCAGTTAAAACGGTAATTGTATTTTTTGAAAACGTCTTTTCGATTAGCCGTTTTATTTGGGCGCTTGGGTGGCCGGTTGATGGCCGC
>PR_CR_10_Liq_1_inCRDRAFT_1001489_pt1 | contig 13103 bp, 8 predicted proteins | sample PRCRCaboRojoPR_3_FD_10241 | JGI IMG/M metagenome (IMG submission 10241) | reverse complement strand
AGGGTAGTCTCGCTCCGTGGAACCCGACTTCCCAGGTGAGCACTGGGATCACCTGCGAACCAGCAACCCAATCGAGAGAGTCTTCCCAGTCGTCCGCCACCGTACCGTGCGTACCCAAGGCGCGCTTTCGCAGACAACGGCCCCGCTGAGGGTCTTCAAGCTCGTTCAGGCCGCCGCAAGAAAATGGCGGCGCCGGAAAAACGCCCAACCGTTGTCTTGGGTCATCAAGGGAGTCGTCTCCTCCGACGGAGCTCCTAAAAAAGACCATGCAAATCGCGCCGCCTGATCGGCTCTCATCACCCAGATTCCGGCATAGCCCCTCGTGGGATCAGTGACGAGCGTACCGAGAAGCTATTCGGGCCTCGCAAGCTGTTGAAGAAATCCCTCCGGCCAAGTCGGCGCGAATGGCTGGAATTGAGTCCTGCGAGGCAAAACGAGACCGCAAACCGACAGGGCGTTTCCGGTGAACTTGGGGGAGCTCGTGGAGCGGGATCAGCCGTGGCGCGAGGTGCAACGGAGGTGCCAGGAGGTGTTGGACCGTCTCGGGGGGACCTTCGCAGATGTACGCGCAGAGAGGGCGTCCGAGCGTGCCTTCGGAGCGATCGGTGAGGTGGTAAGGCTCAACCCGTAATCCCCATTGAAATCGAACCCCACCCAATCACCCCTCCCAGCAACTCCTTACCCTTCACTCATCCCGTTCGGTTTCTGGACATGAATCCGGACGAGACGGCTTTTGACCCCTCCCGTTCAGCCAGAACATGGAGCGCTTGGAGAAGAATCGGGTCTCCGAGTTGTTTTTCGCCGGAGTGGTGGAGCGGGCGAGGAGGCGGGGCTGGATCAGCGACGGGTCCTTCCACGTGGAGGGCATCCTGATCGAAGCATGGGCGTCGCTGAAGTCGTTCCGCCCGAAGGATGAGCCGCCACCGCCGCCCGGGGAGACCGCAACAACTGGGTCGACTTCAAAGGGGCAGAAGCGTTCGAACCAGACGCCTGCCTCGACGACGGATCCGCAGGCACGCCTGGCTCGCAAGGGCTTTGGCTAAGAAGCGAGACTGTGCTTTGGCATGCACCTGGTGGGAGAGACTCGCAGCGGCCTGCTGGTCCAGCTGGACGTCCAAGCGATCTGTGGAGAGGGGAACTCCGAGGCGGAGGTGGATTCAAAGCAACTCGACGAATGGTCAATGCTTGGCTCTGGCGTACGCAGTCTCGGAGCGGACAAGGGCGATCCCACCCGGGAGTTTGTGCAGGGGTGCCGTGACTGCGGGATCGCCCCGCACGTGGCCTGCGTCCGCGGCGGAAAGACACCCGGGCTGGAGGGTCGAACCACCCGCTCGAAGGCCTACCGAACCAGCCAGCGCATCCGCAAGCGGATCGAGGAACCCTTCGGCTGGAGGAAGACTGCCGGCCACTTTCGCAAGACGCGCTGGCGCGGGATCGATCGGACACACTTCATGGCGCAGTTCTTCGGCTCGGCGTGCAATCTCTTGCGGATGGCAAAAATGGCCGCAACCGAGAACGTGAAACCACTAGGAACGGTGGTGGCGGCCTGAGGCCGCCGGCCCGCGCATGCCCGGACATCCGGCAGGCGCGGAAAATGCCCACCAAACCACACCCAATTTCGTCAAAAAAGCCGTCCTGAGGCCGTATAACCGCTTTCTTGAGCCCGGGGGTCGAAGGATGTCGTTTTTTCCAGCGCGCGAAGACGAAACCCGGCTCTTCTCCAAAATCCCGCTTGTCCCACGGAAAGAATCCCCTTGCTGCCCCTGCACCCAAAGCTTACCACCCATTGTTTCCCGGAGGAACAGCGAGTACACCCCAAGCAGTCTTCTATGGATGATCAAGTCCAATCCACCGTCCGCCACTCGCTCCACCAACTGCGGACCAAGATCCTCGACCTCTCGCGGCGAAACCTACTGATAAGCGCGAAAGTCAGCGGGCGCGGATCCACTGTCATCCGGGTCGTGGACGAAGTCCCTGATCTTCTCATCCCAGCGCTGCTCGACGGAAAGAAATACCGCATAATTCCCCTCCCAAGCCTTGACCAGGATCCACAGGACGAAAACACAAAGACCTTTCGCATGGCATTTGCCAGAGCGAAATTGACGGATCCAGAATACACGCGAGCCATTGAATCGATCGATCCTGCCAGTGATCACTTCGAAAATGAGAAGAGCAAGGCGGAACGAGCTTTACGCGATCGGCTTCGAAAGGAGCTAGGCCTGTCTCCACGCGAACAACGCGGCACCACCTCGCTAGAAAAGCACGCGAGAAACCAAGGAATCTCTCCCTCGTACAACCTTCCCTCAAGGGCGCAGAAGAACTCGGACGGTCGTCACGAGGACAATAAAATCCAGACTCTTCTGTTGCCGGACCAACTCACAGCCCATGCCGACAAAATCCTCAAAAAGTCGAAGAGCTGGAGCGACGAAACGGGGCTTTCCAACCTCTACATGGCCATCGGTTTCGTGGAATGGAGGGACCCGAGCGCTCAGCAGAAGCTCTTCTCGCCACTCCTGCTGGCAGAAATCGAGCTGGAGAAGGAGACCACTCCCAAGGGCCCTAAGTACAGGATCTCAACCTCCGAGACCCAGCTAAAACAGAATATCGCTCTTCAGAAGAAGCTCGAAAGCGATTTCGGTATAAAACTACCAAACTATCAAGACAGCCCGAGTATCGAGAGTTTTTTCGAGGAGATCCAGAAAGCGCCTCCCGCCTCCATGGAGTGGTCGGTGAAAAGCCAGATCGCCATCGGTGTATTCCCGTCAGCAGGGATTTCGATGTACAACGATCTCGACCCGGATGCAAAGGACTTCACAGCGAACGAGCTCGTGGANAAGATGCTTGCCTACTCCACGGACCGGGACGAGCTCCGACCAGAAACCGATCGAGAGGAGGACTACGAGGAGGATTTGGAGACGCCAAAGCTCGTGCTGCCTGCCGATGCCTCCCAAATCTCAGCGATCAAAGAGATCAACCAAGGACGAAACCTCGCAGTCGAGGGACCGCCCGGCAGCGGGAAGTCCCAGACAATTGTTAATGTCATCGCAGAGTCCCTGCGCCAGGGCAAGAAGGTCTTGTTTGTCGCCGAGAAGCTCGCTGCCCTCGAGGTGGTGGAAAGCCGGCTCGAGGCGCTCGGACTCAAAGAATTCACCTTACGCATTCACAGCGACGGAAGCTCCCGAAAAGCCATCGCTGAATCCATCCGTGAGAGACTCTCCAAGAAGAAGGCGAAAAAGCACTACTCCCCGGAAGCAGAAAGAGAAAGGCTCAAGGAGGCCAAGACAACGCTTGACGAATACGCTCGAATTCAGGGAAAGCCCGTCTTAAGCACCGGATTGACCGTTCACGAAGTCCTTGGCGAAGCGATTCGAAAAAGGGAAATTTTTGAGTCTTTACCAAACCGTCTCCAAGCCCACTCCCTCGGAGACCTTCGCCAACTCAACCCATCTCACATCGAACGGGCGATAGATTCCTTCAGACAGTTCGACGAACGCTACGCATCGATCGATGACCCGAACAGCTTGTGGAGCGCCCTAGAGACTCCCGTCTTAGACCCGGCAGGGAAAGCCAAAGTCCAAAACTGCCTAACCCGTTTCCTCACGACTTTGCAGCACCTCCAGGACGAGCTCACAGAAACCAGCGAGCGTCTTGGCGTTGCCGAACACCGAGAAGAGGCGCTCCTGAAGGCCTACAAAACACTCTCGCAGGTCGAGGGTCTTGGCGAAGTGTCCCACCGCTTTCTTCAGACGCTCCTTCAGGAACCCAACCCTAAAAAAATGGTTGAGGACTTCCGCAACCACCTTCACCAGATCGGCGAGATAAGCGAGCTGCAGACTTACCTCGAATCCACGCTCGTCGATCCTTTTACCCCTGAGACCTACACCAGAATCAGCGACTGGCTGAAGCGCCGGAACGAAGAAATCATTCAATCCTTAGGATCTATTTCCGACCTATCTTCGGAGATCACAAAGTCAAGCCAGATCCTTCAGGATGTCAGCACCGCAAAGGAGCAACTTGAGGCATCCCTCGAGGTCCTCCAACTCCCTACAGGAGCCACAACCGCTGCGGTCAGGAGAATCAAGGACCTATTCGAAGGCCTAGACGCTGTCCTCATGGACAAGCGGCAGGCGATGGCAGACTCCTCCCTCGGACGCACTTTTCTCGAGGAGCAGCTTAGGCTCATGAAGGAAAGCGAAGCGCTTCACAAGGAGCTGGACAACAAATTAAAGGTCGATGACGCCCTCGAGGGATTCGATCCGGAGAAGGCGAAAACGAAGCTCAAGCAATCGGGCCACTTTGCCTCTTTCTCAAAGGAATACCGCGCCGTTCGGAAACAGTACCATTCCCTCCTCCGAGCAAAGCACCCCAAGTTCAAATACTCGCACAACTTACTGGAGAAACTCCAGCGACTGATCGAGGTGAACCAGTCGATTGAAGAGCGCAACAAACGACTGCTAAGAGAGATCGGCATCCGCACGACCAAGGTACCCGAAGCCGAGAGCCTTCTCGCCACCTATGGCTATACCCAAAAAGCCATCAACTCATTCCAGGGCTTAAAGCCAGGGGTGAAGTCCGCTTGCATCCGTACCGCCCTCCATTTCTCCAAGACCCAGATCGCCAGCGTGGAGACCCCTTCGCAGGAGTTCGATCGATACACCGTAATCGAGCTTCGGAGCGATATTGAATCGATCAAGGAACGAATTCTCAGACTCACGGAGCTCATGGAAACACTCCAAAGCCTCCAACTACTACTTCGGGGCGACGAATTTCCGACGCTCTCTGAATGGGAGGACTTGAAGACTTCTCTCGAGCGTTATGCCGAGCTCGATTCTTTAATCAGCAAAAACGAACGCATGTCTTCCTTCCTTGAAAGACTCGGATGCGAGCCTACTAAGGTTGAGCCTGATGCATTCGCAAAGGAGATCGAGCTAGGGCTTCGTATCGACGACATGGATACCTCTGGCGACCTGATGAAAGCGATTGTCGTGAGCGATGTTTTTCCTTCGGAACTTCCAAGGATCAAGGTGGTCGCAGAGAGGCTGCGCCAATTTCAGGACGAGGTTCTCGAGTTTCAGGTAGCCTACGGAGACGGCCTCATCCCGATTACGAACTCACTGACTGATATAATCGCGAGGGTCGAAGAGCTGCAGAGCGATCAGCGAGGATTTGCTGATTTCTCAAAATTAGCGACCGCTCGCAAATCGATCGAAAAGGTCGGTTTCGGGAAGAGCATCGAGTGCCTTGAGGAAAGCAACTTGGTCGCCCACGGTGTTGCGGTGCCTTTTGAAGCAATGCTCTACCATAGTCTCGCGAACTGGGTGTACGAGGAATACTCGATCGTTCTATCCGCCGTTACAGGACAGATCCTTGGCGACACTCAAGCGGAGCTTCGGAGGATCGAGGACCGGATCCGGGAGATCAACCGAGACGAGCTGATTAACCAACTCATTAGCACGGCCAAGCCTCCCGATGGCGTAGGACGCGGTCGAAAGAGCGAGTGGACGGAGATGCATCTTTTAAAAAACGAAGCCTTCAAGCAGAAGCGGTTCATAGCACCACGTGACCTCCTTTCTCGCTCGCGGGCTGCGATTCTCGAACTCAAGCCTTGTTGGATGATGTCCCCACTATCGGTGGCACAGTATCTCTCCACGAAAGACGAGATCTTCGATTTGTGCATTATTGACGAGGCCTCCCAGATGCCGCCCGAGAATGCTCTTGGCGCTCTTCTCCGCAGCAAACGAGCGATGATCGTCGGTGACACCAACCAGCTTCCGCCGTCAACATTCTTCAAGAAAATGGTTGCAGAAGACGAGGATGAGGCCTCCGAAGACGTCTATCTCGAATCAATTCTCGAGAAGGCGAACGCGCTCTTCCACCCAAAGCACCGTTTGAGATGGCATTACAGATCGAGAAGCTCCTCACTCATCCGATTCTCGAACTTTCACATCTACAACAAGGAACTACAGATCTTCCCCTCACCGGGAGAGCAGGTCGATTCGAGCCTTGGGGTGTATCTTCACAAGGTGGATGGAGAGTACAAAAGCGGCACGAACGCAGAGGAAGCAAAAGCGATGGTTGATGCAATCCTCCAGTTCATGTGCGACTCTCGCGATCGAAGTCTTGGCGTTGTGCTCCTCAATAAAAAGCAAGCCGAATTGGTCGAGGAAGAGCTTGAGGCGGTCCGGATGACCGATCGGCGCATCGACCGCTACATCGAGGAGTGGGCAAGGAAGAATGGAGGTCTCGAATCCTTCTTCGTTAAAAACCTGGAGAACGTTCAGGGTGACGAGCGCGACGTAATCTTCATCGGCACTGTCTATGGGCCGGAAAACCTTGGAGGGCGAGTGGCCCAGCGATTTGGCCCAATCTCAGGGCAAGACGGACGAAGGCGCCTCAATGTTCTCTTCACCCGGGCCAAACTGAGGATCGAGACCTTCTCCTCGATGACTCCCTCCGATATCCTCCACGGTCCCGATCAACCGGACGGAAAGTACCTACTGAAGAAGTGGCTGGAGTACTCGCAGAACGGAATCATCGAGTCCGGAGATAAGACACACGGAGAGCCCGAATCGCCATTCGAGGAATATGTTGGAGAGCAAATCAAGGCATTTGGCTACCACATTGACTACCAAGTTGGGGTCAACAAGTTCCGCATCGATATTGGCGTGAAGCACCCAAACTATCCTCACGGGTATTTAATTGGGGTTGAGTGCGATGGCGCCTCCTACCACTCCTCACGCAGCGCGCGAGACCGCGACAAGCTGCGCCATGAGATCCTTGAGGGTCTTGGCTGGAGCCTTCACCGCATCTGGTCCACCGATTGGTTCAGCGATCCAATCCAAGAGGGGGAACGACTGCGTCTCGTGCTTGAGAAGCGATTGGAAGAGCTGACCGCTTAGCCTCTTGCTGCTAGAGGATTGTGTTCGAGTTAGGCAGTCACATCTGCGGATACCCTCTCCGAATCGGTAACCGATATTCATTTTCTCCTAATAAAGCCAAGGCCGCGAATCGGAGGATCTAGGTGTCGCGAGCGTGCCGGCTTTTGTCCAGGACCTGCCGGATTGTTCCCGGAGTGACTCCCCATGGAATGGGCCGAACGCGGGCCCTTTAGTTCGCCGGGCCCTTCCGGGCTGGGAGGCGGTAGCGCTTTAGCGGACGGTCGGCAGCCAGGCCTGCAATCCGGCCTCGTAGACCGCGAGTCCGTAGAGGACTACGCTCCCCAGTAGGAGTCGACCCGCGATCCTCGTAAACCAGTGATTGGCGGGAAGGGTGATTCCTTCCCCGACTTTTGATCTCCACTGCCGAGCTCAGCGAAGCCAGCGTTACGGTCGGTCAAGATTCCACTCCTCGTCATTGTAGAGGAGGAAGCGGAATCCGCGCGTCAGTCCGATGCTAATCGGGGTCACCCTCAGTCTTTTCATTCTCAGCGCGCATCACGTGTCTAGCTTTACTACAAAGGTTCACAAATAAGCCATTATGGTTTTAATTTCACATGGAAAAAAATTAAAAATAGCTTTATCCTCCTCTCCCCCCTCCCCAGGAGTCCCTCAGGGTCACCGTACGGTTGAAGCGTGGCCGGGATGCGTCTTCCTCGGCGACCGCTCCCGCATCGCGGACGAAGTAGCCGATCCGTTCGAACTGGAAGACCTCGCCCGGGTCCGCCTCTGCGAGGGAGGGTTCGGCGACGGCCTCCCCGACCCGCAAACTGTCGGGGTTCAGGTCGGGGATCGGATTGCCCTCGTGTTCGCGGCCCGGCTGGGGCACCCGAAAGAGGCGGTCATAGAGGCGCACCTCGACTGGACGGGCTTCCTCCCGGTTGACCCAGTGGATGACCCCCTTCACCTTCCGTCCTTCCGGAGGGCGTCCGAGAGTCTCCCGGTCGACGGAGCACTGCAGCCCGGCGACCTTCCCCGCCTCATCCCGGTCGACCGCCTCGCAGCGGATGACAAAGCCGTAGCGCAGCCGGACCTCCCGACCGGGGGCCAGCCGGAAGAACTTGCGCGGGGGGTCCTCGAGGAAATCGCCGCGCTCGATCCAGAGGTGCCGTCCCAGCCGGAGCGAGCGGGTGCCGGCTTCCGGATCCTCCGGGTTGTTGACCGCCTCGACCTCCACCACCTCATCCTCCCCGAGGTTCGTCAGGGTGACCGCCAACGGGTCCAGCACGGCCATGCGGCGCTGGGTCGTGCGATTGAGGACGTCCCGCACGCAGTGCTCCAGCAGGGCGTAGTCGGTGGTCGCGTTGTACTTGGTGACCCCGATCTTCGCGCAGAAGGAGCGGATCGCCTCCGCGGGCACACCCCGCCGGCGCAACCCGCTCAGCGTCGGCATGCGCGGGTCGTCCCAGCCCTCCACATGGCCCTCCGCGACCAGCTGGAGAAGCCGCCGCTTGCTCATCACCGTGTACTCCAGCTGCAAGCGGGCAAACTCGTACTGGCGCGAGCGAAAGATCCCGAGGCGCTCGAGGAACCAGTCGTAGAGCGGTCGGTGGTCCTCGAACTCGAGGGTGCAGAGCGAGTGGGTGATCCCCTCCAGCGAGTCGCTCTGCCCGTGGGTGAAGTCGTAGGTCGGGTAGATCGGCCAGGCGTCTCCCGTGCGGTGGTGGTGGGCCCGGCGAATGCGGTAGAGGACCGGGTCGCGGAGGTGGAGGTTGGGGGAGGCCATGTCGATGCGGGCCCGCAGCACCCGGCTGCCATCGGGGAACTCCCCCGCCCGCATCCGCTCGAGCAGGTCGAGACTTTCCGCGGCCGGGCGGTCGCGGTAGGGGCTGTTCGTTCCCGGCTCGGTGAGGGTGCCCCGCTGCCGCCGGATCGTATCCCCGTCCAGCTCGCAGACGTAGGCATCCCCCTGCTCGATGAGCTGGCGGGCAAAGGCGAAGAGCTCCTCGAAGTAGTCGGAGGCATAGCACTCCCGGTCCCACTCGTAGCCCAACCAGCGGACGTCCTCCTTGATGGAGTCCACATACTCGACGTTCTCCTTCTCCGGGTTGGTGTCGTCGAAGCGCAGGTGGCAGCGCCCGCCGAACTCCCGGGCGATCCCGAAATTCAGGCAGATCGACTTGGCGTGCCCGAGGTGCAGGTAGCCGTTCGGCTCCGGCGGAAACCTCGTCACCACGCCCTCCGGGCAGCGTCCCGCCGCGAGGTCCTCCGCCACGATCCGGCGGATAAAATCCCTACCTTCGTTTTCCTCACTCATGAACCGTACCTTTTCCTTCGGGTCGTCGCTCCCCGTTCCCGTCGTCCCTGCCCGCGGCGGGGCCCAGCCCGAGCCGGGCCCATCCGCAACACCACCCCCTCCCGCGCATCCCGCTCAGGAGCCCGCCTCCGCAGGCCCGGCCTCCTCGAGGCGGGCCGCAAAACGCTCCAGCCGGGCGATCACCTCGGCCGGCCCGAGCACCTCCGCGATCGCTCCCAGGTCCGGGCCGGAGAGGCGTCCGCTCAGGGCGACCCGGGCCACCGGGCGGTAGACTCCCTCGCCGTGACCGCTCTCGGCGGCGGCGGTTTCCACCGCCTCCCCGAGGACCTCGGCCCCGCCCGCACCCTCCGGCAGGTGACGCAGTCCCCCGAGCAGTTCCTCCGCCCGCTCGCGCGGGTCGCCCTTCTTGCGAAGCCGGGCGAGGGCCGCCTCCTCGAGCGGGTACTCCCGCCGGAAGAAGAAATCGCAGTACCCCGGCAGGTCCTCGAGCAGGTCGAGCTTCGGCCGGCAGAGGGCCAGCACCCGTTGCAGGTAGTCCTCGTCGACCTCCTCCCCGACGATCCCCTCCCCCGCCAGCAGGGGCCGGGCCAGCCAGGCGTAGGTCTCGATGGGCAGTTCCCGCAGGTAGTGCCCGTTGAGGTGGCGCAGCTTGCCCTCCTCGAAGCGGGCGGCCCCCTTCTGGATGCCCCCGAAGTCGAAGCTCTCGACCAGCTCGTCCAGCGGGAGGACCTCCCGGTCGCCCTTCGGGCTCCACCCGAGCAGGGCGAGGAAATTGCGGACGGCCGCCGGGAGGAAGTGGCGCTCCCGGTATTCGGCGAGCAGGGCTCCCTTGTCCCGCTTGCTCATCTTTCCCTTGCCCACCGCCGGATCCTTGAGGAGCAGCGGGATGTGCGCGAAGACCGGCGGCTCCGCCCCGAGGGCCCGGTACAGCTCGAGATGGCGAGCCGTGTTCGTGAGGTGGTCCTCCCCGCGGATCACGTGGGTGATCCGCATAGCGATGTCGTCGACCACGTTCACCAGGTGGAAGACCGGCTCCCCGCTCGCCCGCTGGATCGGGAAATCGCGGTCGACCGCCTGCTCGACCCGTCCGCGCACCGCGTCCTCCCACACCTGGGGCTCGCTGCGCACCTTTTCCACCTCCTCGCCGAGGTAGGGATCGTGCTCGCGGTGGCGCTCCCCCCGCAGGCGGAAGTAGACTGCGCCGTCCCGCTCGTAGGCCTTGCCCGAGGCGAGGAGGGCCTCCACCGCGCTCCGGTAGTGCTCCCCCCGCTCACTCTGGAAGTAGGGTCCGTGCGGTCCTCCCACTTCCGGACCCTCGTCCCAGTCCAGCCCCAGCCAACGCATCCCGTCGAGGAGCACTTGCAGGGCTTCCGGCGTGTTCCGGCGGGCATCCGTGTCCTCGATGCGCAGGACGAAGGTGCCCTCGCAGTGGCGGGCGTAGAGCCAGTTGAACAACGCCGTGCGGGCGCTCCCCACGTGGAAGAATCCCGTGGGGCTCGGGGCGAAACGGACGCGTACCTCGGCCATCGGACCAATGTCCTCGTCCCGCCCCCCCGCTTCAACCCCTTTCCCGCGCCGGAGCTGGCTTGCCCTTCCTCCCCCCTCGTCTCCAACCTCCTCCTCAACGCACGACATTCCCCGCTCCGCCGCCTTCCCGCAGCGCCGCGTCCCCCTTTCATGGAATCCACGGTCGAAATCAGCCTTTATCCCCTCCGCGCCGAATACATGGAGGGCGTCCTCGGTTTCCTCGACCGACTCGAGCGGGCCGGCGACATCGAGTACTCCACCAATGGCATGAGCACCCGCCTGCACGGGGAGACGCCCCGCCTCTTCGCCTTCCTCGCCGAGGAGTTCGAGCGCGCCCAGGAGGACGGCACGACCGTCCTCGTCCTCAAGGCCGGCCCCGGCCGCTGGGACTACCGCGGCAAGCACCACCACGACCCCGGTTGACCGGCCCCGCGCGCCCGCCCTCGCCCGGCTCCTCCCCGCCCCGCAGCGCTCCCCCTCCCCCTTTTCCATGCGTACCCGCACCCTTACCACCCTGGCCCTCTGGGTCGTCATCGTGCTCGTGGTGATCCTCTTCCGCCTCTACGGAGGAGTCGCCCTCCTCGCCGCCGTCGGCGGATTCGCCCTCGCCGAGACCTACGACCTCCTCGCCCGCTTCCGCACCCGCCCGGAGAAGACCGCCGGGGTGGTCGCCGGCTCCCTCTTCCTCGTACTCCTCCTCCTTTTCGGCCTGACCCTGCCCGGAGCCGCGCCCTATGCCATCGCCCTTGCCCTCAGCCTCGTCGGGCTCATCGCGTGGACCTTCTTCCGCAGCCCCCCCGCCGAGCTCGTCGCCCGACTCGCCCCCACCCTCTTCGGCTTCCTTCTCGTCCCCGGCTGCCTCGGCTTCCTCGTCCTCATCGGGACCACCCTCGGCCAGACCCGCTCCGAGGGCCTCTTCCTCGCGCTCTGGGTGATCGCCGTGGCGAAGGCCTCCGACATCGGCGCCCTGCTCGTCGGCTCGCGGATCGGACGCACCCCCCTCGCGCCCGCCTACAGCCCGAAAAAAACCGTTGAGGGCGGCATCGGCGGCCTCGCCGGCTCCGTGCTCGTCGGCATCGTCCTCGCCCTCCTCTTCCTCCCCCTCGTCCCCGACGGCTTTCACCTCGGCACCTGGATCGTCACCGGCCTCCTCCTCGGGGCCACCGCCATCCTCTCGGACCTGCTCGGCTCCGCCCTCAAGCGAACCGCCGGCGTCAAGGACAGCGGACACGGGCTCCCCGGGATCGGCGGCGCCCTCGACCTCGCCGACTCCCTCCTCCTCGCCGCCCCCGTAGGCTACCTCTGCCTGCTCCTGTTCACCGGTTGAGGACAAGGACCCACCTCCCCGGCACCCGTCCCGCCACCTTTTTTCCCGCGCCACCCTCCCCGCACCCCCTCATGAGCTACCTCCACTGCATCGACCATCCGCTGGCCGCCGACCTGATGACCCGGTTGCGCGACCGCACCACCAAGCAGGCCAAATACCGCGCCCTCTGCGACCGGATCACCTTCCCCCTCGCCCTCGAGGCCGGGAAGGTCCTCGGGCTGGAGGAGCGCGAGGTGGAGACCCCCCTCGAGACCACCACCGGCCACCGCCTCGCCGAAAGCATCGTCCTCGTCCCCATCCTCCGGGCGGGCCTCGGCATGCTCGCCTCCTTCCTCCAGCTCTACCCCCGCTCCAGCGTCGGCATCCTCGGACTCGAGCGCGACGAGGAAACCGCCAAGGCCGACACCTACTACTGCAAACTCCCGAAGCTCGAGGGCGCCCAGACCTTCCTCCTCGATCCCATGCTCGCCACCGGCGGCTCCGCCTGCCGAGGGCTGCACATGGTGCGCAAGCGCGGGGCCGCCCCCGATACCACCATCATCTCCATTATCGCCTCCCCCGAAGGCGTCGAGCGTGTCCACGCCGAGTTCCCCGAGGTCCGCATCATCACCGCGGCCGTCGACCGCGGCCTCAACGAACACCGCTACATCCTCCCCGGCCTCGGCGACTTCGGCGATCGCCTCTTCGGCACCTGAGAGGCGGCGGTCCCTCCCGGGTGGGCACCCCGCCCCGGCCACCGCGGATTTCCCGCAGATTCTCTTTCTCCTCTTTCCCCTCCCCCCGAGGAGGAAGCCAGCCGGGAGTGGAGCCGGCTGGCTTCCTTTTGGTTTCCCCACGGTGGAGAAATTCCGGGGAGCACGATGCCTCGACGGAGAGAAGTACAACGATCCAGAGCACGACCCCCTCCCGTTTATTCCCAAAAAAAATCGCCGCGGGCCGAGAGGGGGGGTCGGGAGTCGGAATGTCATTCGAAAGCCCCGGCAGCCCCCGGGTCCGGGAGTCGGGCAGGCGGGGCTCGGGAGTCGTGGGAAGATTCAGAGGTCAGAGGTCGGAGGTC
>PR_CR_10_Liq_1_inCRDRAFT_1001488_pt1 | contig 13104 bp, 8 predicted proteins | sample PRCRCaboRojoPR_3_FD_10241 | JGI IMG/M metagenome (IMG submission 10241) | reverse complement strand
AGGTTTCGGGGCCTTCTTGCAGCAGAGGCAGCAGCAAAGTGTTGTCTCCCACAGGGTTGGACATCAGCAAGAACTGTATCCAGTTGTAAGTGTTGCGGTCTGAAGTGAACTCAGGGTGAGTGCGCATTACGTACAGAACAGAATGGAGGGAGTGGGCTGGGATTCTTTGGGGTTTGCCTAAGGAGTGGTACTCAGCAACCTTAGCTTTGAGAATGGCTATGCCTGCTCTGGCTACATGAGGAGTGCTGGACATACTGATGCTCAGCGCCAGGAGGAGCTGCGCAGGAAGGGCTAAGTGGAGGGTCTTGACGAATTCCTCAAACACTTCTTCTATTTCCCCAGAAGGAAACACTTGCGAGAAGTAGTCCACGAACTCTGCCCTTTCGGACAGGTTCGAAATTGCTTGCTTGAGGAACTGGACCTTGAACTGGTCTTTGGAGCCTGCCGCGGTACGGGGGTCTTTGAAATCGATTTCTTGAAGAAGCACTCCTAAAAGTAGCTTTTCGGCAGCAGTTCCGAAAGTGGAAACTATCTTCTGCAGTTCTGCTGCGGTAGCTTTGTACTGTTTCTTGTTAGTCAAGGCAGAAACCAAGTTTCTGATATGCTGCCCGACACAACTTTCTAAGCTACTCATTTTTATTCTTTATCCATTCTTTTTCAAATATCTCTTTAGAGTAGCAACTCAGCCACTCTTGATTACTTAAGTTCTTCTGTGGTTTAAATTTAAATACTCAACTTATTTGGTGCTTTGTGCCCCTTTGACATTTTTACGTATAATTTAACGGAATGAATTTAAACAGCAGTTCTCAACGCATTCCTTTCGGCAACAAAACCAACTCCTACAGCTCCGCAGAACCCAAGCGCAAAACAGACTTGGTTTTTTCCAACAGAAAAACCAACCAAGAAAACAAACCCTTCCGCTCCAAACCTAGGAAGTTCTCAGACTCTTCCAAGCACACAACCCTCGTTGAGTCTTCTGCATGCAAGCAGCACGTAAAGGAGTTCCTCAACGAACTCAAACCTCTGGAAGAAAAAGGCTTCCGGGCCGTCCTCGAAGGAGTCCACCAAAAAATTGGAAAAGTCCCTTCAGAATACCACTGGAAGGTGTTCTTGGAAGTAGCTGAACTAGCTAAGCGCCATGGAAAGGGCGAAGCTGCTAGGGAGTTACTTGAAAAAGTTAGGTTCCTCCAACCCCACGCCCAACAAGCCTGGCTTGAACAAAGCAAACTCGAAGAAGAAAGTGGAGCACTTGCCCAAGCCAGAGACTTACTTCTGCAAGGACTGCGCCACTGTCCCTACTCTGACCAACTAAGCATCAAGTACATCAAACTCCAGGAAAAACTCCAGGACTTAACTCCTGCCCGCCGAGTGCTAGGCTCGGCCTGGACTTACTCAGAAAAGAACTGGAAAATTCTAGTTGAGGGAGCTTTGATGGAAGCCCGTGCTGGAAATTTTGAAAAAGCTCGCGACGACTTCCAAACCCTCATGGCTAACTGCTCGGCCTACGGAGCAGTTTTCTTGGAAGCAGTTAAGTTTGAGGAAAAGTGGGGGTGTTTAGGTGAAGCTATGAAGAACTGCGAAAAAGGCCTAGAAATGAACCCTAGGTACGGGCCTTTGTGGTTTGCGTATTTGCGCATTCTAGACAAACTAGAATACCAAATAAACCTAGGCAAAGTCAAGGAGTTTAAAACTCTTGAAATCATACAGAAAAAACAAGACTTAGTTTCTCGAGGCAAAGACATGCTTACGAAAGAACTTATTTGGAAACTATACATTGACTACGCTTTGTCTTTGGAAAGAAAAGGCAACTTAGAAAAAACCCGCCAGTTCCTAAAGGAAGCTGTACTCACTTGTCCCAACAACCTTAGGTGGAAAGCCTTTATGATCGGGGCCCGTGTGGAAGTCAGAGCAGGAAACCACCAAGTTGCAGTGAAACTCCTGCGGGAAGCGCTGGAAGAAGTCCCTGCCAAGCAAAAAGCTTCAGTGCTAGTAGAACTGGGCAAAGCTTACGAACTTGCTGGCGAACTCGAACAAGCCGAAACTACTATGGTCAAAGCTTGTGAGTTTGCTTTCCAAGACTGGAAAATACACTTAGAAAGAATCACTTTCCACATGCGGGTTTCTGAATTCGAAAAGGCTTTAGAAATCACCAAAGAAGCCATTGTTAAGTTTTCGTCAACTGGAAGGCTCTGGGCAGCACTTATCCAGCTCAAACATACCAGCAAGCAGTACATTGCTGAAGAACTGCACTTCAAAGCCTTTGCTTTAGCCTTGATGGAAGTTCCTAAGTCAGGTGAAGTCTGGTGCGAAGGTGCGCGTTTGAGAATGAACCCCTTCACTCCCTTTTACGACTTAAACAAAGCTGAAATCTACCTGAACTTCGCCATCCAGTTCACTCCGCAGTACGGAGATTCGTTCATAGAACTACTGAGACTTTACATCATCAGAAAAGAGTACACTAAAATCAAGGAGTTGAAGAGACTCTGTGTCAACGCCGACCCCAACTACGGAATGCTTTGGTTCTACTGCAAACAAAGTGGACTTGAAAGTGCAGCTGAGGTTTGGAAGAACGCCAAAGCCCACGTGATAACTGAACTTTGCTGCATCAAAACTCTGTACGAGAGTCCCTTGAATAGCAAACACATTTGGCAAGATCACATGTGGAGTGCAATTGCTCACTTAAACTGGAGTTTGAAGAACCACACCCAGATTGACCCTACCACCAAGTACAAGTTAGTCTTTGGAAGTGAAACTATAAAATGCGATATTTAAATAATCCTACTTTATTGTAAAGTTTCAAGAAATTCTTTTAAGCTTTGGGTTCTTTGGAGTCTAAACCTAACTTCTTCTGAGTTTAGCTGTTCTTCAAAACTGTTGATCGTCCAAAGTAGTTCTTTTACTTCAGAGGTTCTGTTGTAAGGCACTGCTCCTTCTTGATCTTGGTTTTGAACTACTTGGTCAAACCATGCAGGTGCTTCCATCCAAGTTTCCTTAGTGAAGGGAGCTTGTTGGACCAGCAGGTCTACCTCTTCTTGTGAGACTGGAAGTGCTTCCAGCAACACCAAGGAGTTTGCTAGGTCTCTCCAGTCCAAGTAGGAGTTTCCTGAGTAGTCAAAACTGCTCAACAAACTAACTATTTGGCTTTCTCCGAGTTGCAACCAGTAACTAGGCAAACTTCCCAAAGAGGTAGTGACTCTTGAAAAGCAAGTTCTCCTGGCAAGTATGTTAGTAAGGGTTTGTTTGGAAACTAAGTGTGGGTACTGGGCAAGTTCCTTGACAATTGAGTGCAACTGGGAAACAGGAATTCTAAAAGGATTCCTAGATTCACTGGGNGGCAAAGGAGAAGGAGCAGGGACTTGGAANGTGAGTTTGCTGTGGTCTTGTATNGCATCAAAGACTTGTAGTTCGAGCAAAGGCTGGAGTTTTGTCTGGTTTTCTATGGCTTCTTTAACTATGTCACAAACTTTTTGGACAGCTTCGTTTTCAGCGTTGATGGCAGCATAGATCCAGTTTTCAGAGTTCTCCCAAGCAAGTTTGGCTTTGGACTCCATTTCTTCTATTCTGTTTTTAGTCCAATTTTTGAGTAAGTTGACTCTGGACTTAAAAACTTCTTGTTCTTTACTCAAAGCGTTTTCAAGAGTGACTTGGGCAGGCGACTTTTGCTTTTCTTCTTCCTTTTTGCGGTTGTCTCTTTTCTTGCCTTTGGGGTCTTTGGACTCTTCTTCAAACACAACAGAAAACCCTGGAAGAGTTTCTGCTTTGGCGCACATTTTTTCTAGACTGTCCAGAACCGAAGTGCCTTCTATTGCAAACTCAACTTGTGCCACTTGAGGTTTGGGCAAAAAACCTTTTTCTTGTGAAAAGTAGTAGTCTGCAAGCACTTGACAAGCAGCTGAGTACCTCAAGTGCTCGACTGTAAGGGCTTTTTGTGCTTGCAAAAGGGCTGCTTCTTGCTGGGCCTCCAACCACCCACTTTGCATGACTTCGCGTAGTTGTTCTTCAGCCTCTTGTTGTCTTAGTTCTATGATGTCCCAGAGTTTGTTGCCTAGATCTTCAGTTCTTTGGTGGAGCTCTGCTACAGTGTGGGGGTCTTCCCGCATGTCGGGATTTTCGTCTGAAAACTTGTTGAAAGCAAACTGGAACTCAGTCAGTATTTCTTGTTTGTTGCTGGGTCTTTTGAGGAACTCAATGAAGTCCAGTTCTTGTTTTTGGATTTCTTTGGAAAACCCAGTCCGCGTTTCTCTTTCTTCTTGAAAAACACTCTTCAAAGTAGTTTCGTAGAGACCCTGCACTGCTTCCCAGAAGTCCCAGAGTCCCTCTACCACTTCAGCTTTTGACTGGTCTTCAACTTCTACTTCTTCTTCTTCAACTTGGTTCTCTTTTTCGTCTTCGTCCAGCATCCGCAAAGTCTCTAGGTAAGCCATTCTCTTTTGCTCTAGCGCTTTTCGGGAGTCTTCCTGGTACTGTTCTTTGAGTTCCTCTAGTTTCTTTTGGTGGTCTTCTTCGTCTTGGTGCTTTTGAATCAACTCCTGCACTACCTTTGACAGTTCCTCGCCTATTTCAATTATGGTTCTGTTGCCTTCAATGCTTTTCAGTAGAGGAGTGTCTTCTTTGGCAAACTGTGCAAACCAAGACCTCAGAGACTTGGAGCTCCTGTCCAAAGCTACTGACCTGTCCACTATAACTCCTCTGTGTTCCTTCGTGTCATCAATTGGTTCTAACTGCTCAACTAGAGGAGACTGGCTGAAGGGGGGCTGGTCATCTTCTACGTGGTAAATTATCCCCGACTCAGGACTAACTCGCTTGCCAATGCTTCTGCGCAAACACTCCTTTTTGGAAGTATCAATCCAGATGACATGGTCTAGTCCTGATACTTCAAGTTCGACAGCTAGCTGCTCTTCAGTTTCTGGAGGACAAACAGCATGCAGTTTTTGTTTTTTCTCTTCGTAAAACCCAAGGGGCCTTTCGTACTTGTGCTTGAAGTTAGTCAAAGCTTCCTCCAGTAACTTGGCCTGCTCCACTGTAGTTGGAAAGTCCACTAAAATCCACCCTTTCTCTGACTTCTTGATTTCTTCGACAATCAAACTAACTAAGTCAGAGTCCGAGATACACCCTCCTTGGTACAAGTCTTCAGTAACTGCTTTTTCTATAAGGTCTTTGACTTCTATGACACTTAAGTTATACCTGTTAGCAAGCCTAGTAGCATGGGTAGTTTTTCCTGAAAAAGGGTAACCTATCATGCTGAGTTTCACAGGGAAGTTAGGAACTTGGGGCTTAGACTCATCTTTTTCTTCGACTTGGCACCAAGATATTGCCTTTTCCAAGGCTTCAGTTAAGTAAAAATTGTGAACAGCTTCGCCTTTCCACTGACCCAAAGCGTTGATATAGTGAGCAAGTTCTTGTTGATTCAGGGTTTCTTGGTCTGGACTGCTTACGTCAACTCCTTCTTTGAAAAGCCTAAACCACTCCAGTTGGTACCTAGGGTCCATTTCAGTGGAGTCTGAAACTTGTTGGTACTCCCCGAGTTGCTCTGCAATTCCTATAATCAAGTCTAAAACTCCCTTCATGGCTTCAGCTTTGCGTTCTTGCTTGTCAATTTGCAGGAAGTTCTCGTGTTTAACAGCTCGGTCGTGCTCTAGTTCGATTTCGAGCCAAGAGTTGTCGATCCACCTTTCTAGCAACTTCTGTTCTTTGACTGAAGCTAGGTCTAAGTCGTACTCCTGGCGTCTTTCGTAACGACTCTCCCTTAGTTTGCGGTGTGCAATAAACAACTCTGTGTAGTGAGTCACTTTCCAAATGTCCTGTGCCACAGACTCCTCTAGGGGAGAAAGCACGTCTAACTTGCTTAAGTTCAGAGCAGTCCGGTACTCAGCTTCTTGGGAGTTTTCAATAGAGTACAAGTTAGCAGCCATAGTCCGGCGCCTGATGTCTCGTTCTTGGATGACATGTGGAGCAATAGAAGTTTTGGAAATAGTGGGGAAGGACTGGGTAGTTCGCGAGTCTTCTTTGTAGGGTTTGACTGGGATTCCGAACTCTTTCATGCTCTTTTCGAAGTCTTCAATGCCAGCCATGGCTTCGTTGCGGGCTTTGGAGTAAAAGGAGTCAGCTTTCATCTGCATTTTCTGCATGCTTTTGAGTTTGTAGGTGAGTTCCATTTGTTCCCTTTTTTTCTTGGCTTCCATGTTTTTCTTCCAGTCCAGAACTCCTTTTTGTTCCCAGTCCTCCATAAACCCTGCGTTGCGTTGCAGTTTGTTGATGAGTACTTTGCGCTTTTCTTCCTTTTCTTGTTTCTGGAGCGTCATTTCTTCTTGTTTTTGCTTTTCAGCCTTTTGTTCCATCTGGGCCCGGAATTCCTTGAACTTCTGGAGCTTAGCGTCCAAGTCCAGTTGTTTTTGGGGCACTGTTCTAGCGTGGAGTCGGTCTTCTGTATAACGCTTTTCCATTTTGTCGTACTGGGCACGTGCAGGACGGATACTTTTCACTGGGCGTTGTTCAAGCACTCTCCCGTCCTTCATGAGCTTCATGTCTAGGGGCGGCGAGGTCTTTTCCAGCGCCATCTTGACTTGGTAAAGCAACTTGCTAGCTGCCCCGCTTTCTTTGTTGATGATGGCGTTGATCACTCGGGTGTCGAACTTGACTCCTAAGGACTTAAAAGTTTCTATCATCCTTGTGAAGTTGCCTAAAACGTGCATGCGAGTTTGGGCGTCTGAAAACTCGTGGAAGTCAGGTTGTTGGTTGTACTTGTACAAAAGTTCTCCTAAAAGGTAACCGTTCGAAAAGTCTGTTTCTAAGTCAGTGACTTTTTTAGACAACTCAACTTCGCTATTCAGCCAAGTTTCTAGCAGTTTTGCCATTTATTACTGCTGTCCCATTTTTAAATGAACCCCTTAGAAGAGGCTAGCTACAACTCTGTGCAACTCATAGACGAAAGACTCAAAAAACTCCAAGAAGAAGTTGCCCAAATCGAACAGGAGTACGGACAACTCTCTGAGTTAGAACCCCTTCCTCCACCCAAACCCATTTCCTACTCAGACCTCCCCCCACTAGACCCAGAGCCTCCCAAGAAGCCTCAGGTTAAACCTCAGATAACTGAGCAGTACACCCGCACTTTGCAGTATGCACCTGAAATTATGCAGCTTTACCAAACACAAAAACAAGAACCTGAATTTGTGCAGGACCTTTCTAGTCTCAAACTAGCTCCTAAGCCCAGCAAGCACACTTCGCTTTTGTTTTCCTACTTGGACAAGCAAGTGCTTGACTTTTGCAGTTGACTGCTAATTTTCAAATAAAGATTCAAATAATTAAGTTCAAATGGCGATATTACAGGAGGACTCCTCTTTCACGCACATAATAGCTATAGACTTCGGAACAGGAGCGTCAGGGTATGCAATTACTCCAAAGCTGATGGAATCAGGAAAACCCCGCATTGAGGTCTTCAATCCCTGTGACGACACTGACGACCAAAAAACTGTTACTGCAATTCTTTTCGACGACAACTTTAACTTTCTGGCTTTCGGAAGTCAAGCCCTCCAGCAATACGCTGAAATACTTGATGACGAAGAAACTGCACTTCTTTTCCAAACTTACAAAATGCACTTGCTGCACCTAGACTCCAACGCTGTCTCTGTGGACGGCCGAGAAATGCCTTTAATGACTATAATTGCAGAAACACTCAGATTCATATCAGAAAAAGCCCTCCACAAACTTTCAGAACAAGTTGGCAAAGTTGTTAAAACTAAAATCAAGTGGGTCCTTACTGTGCCTGCTTTGTGGAGCGAAGAACACAAACAGTTCATGAGAAGAGCTTGTGTGGAAGCTGGCATTATAGACAACCTAAATGACACCAACTTGCTGCTTTGTTTGGAACCTGAAGGAGCCTCTATTTCTGTGCGCGAAGACGCTGAAGAAGCTGTGCGCCAACAAATGGACTCAGGAAGTGTAGGAATGGTGCTGGACTGTGGAGGAGGCACTGTAGACATCACTATCCACAAATTGCTTTGTGAGCCCCACGAAAAGTTTTTGTGTGAAGAGTTGCTTCCTTCGAGCGGAGGTTGCGAGTGGGGTTCTAAGTTCGTAGACCTGTACTTTGAAGAGTTTTTAAAAGAGTTCTTTGGAGAAGAACTGTTTGAGTCCTACAAAAGAAACGCAGTGGGCAGACTGGACATCCTCAAGCACTTCGAAATGCTCAAAAGGAAGTTCTGCCCTGGAGTGGACGAAAGGTCCAGACTGCAACTCAGTTACATCGGAGAGGACCTTTGCACCAAGAAACTCACAGAACTCGTGAAGGAGTACAACTCCACCCACCCTTCTGAGTTTGCTCTGAAGCAAAGAGGAACTTCAAGTTTGGAGTTGCCTAGTGCCTTGATGGGTAGTTTTTTCCAGCCCTTGTTTGAAAACATCAAATCCAAAGTTGAACAACTGCTTTCGCAAGTCGAAGAAAAGGGAGAACAACTCAAGTTCATATTCTTAGTTGGAGGGTTTTCAGAGAGTCCCTACTTGAAATCTGAAATCAAAAAGCGCTTTGAAAACAAAGACCTCCAGATCCTTATGCCCCGCAGACCCCAAGTAAGTGTAGTCAGAGGAGCTTGTTTGTTCGGACTCGACCCCCACTCCATCAGTTCCAGAATTGCCAAAAAGACCTACGGAATCAACACCCTAACTACTTTTGACCCTGAAAAACACCCTGAAACCAAAAGAGTCACTATTGAAGGAGAAGACTTCTGCGAAGACGTGTTTGACGCCTTTGTCAAGTCAGGGGACTCCATAGGCGCAGACGAAATGCACCACAAAACTTACTGCCCTGTGCGGTCCCGACAAACTGTAATGAGGATTATTTTCTACTGCAGCGACTCCAGAGACGCAGACTTCGTGGACGAAGAAGGCGTCGAACAGTTGGGGGAGTTAACTATAGACATTGGAAGGCCCTTCCAAAGCGTCGAAGACAAAACTGTCAAGGTGACTTTGCGCTTTGGCCACACTCACATCTACGCTTGTGCTACTAACCGCGACGGAACAGAGATCAGGAACTGCGAGTTCAAGTTCGATCACTCTTAGTATTTAATAAGCTGTTTTCAAAATTACTTAGTTTAGCCCACGAATTTGTTTTGGTCAAAGCGTCCGTTCTTGGGTGGTCTTCCGTCACTGAAGGTCATAGATCCAATTCCATGCTGGATTCCTTTCTCCCAGTCTCCTTTGTACACGCTGCCGTCTATCCACTCCATAACTCCTTTTCCGTGCCTTTTGTCGTTGAAGAACTCTCCCCTGTACTGGTTGCCAGACGCCCACCGGAAGTAGCCTTTGCCATGTTTCACATCGTTTTCGAAGTGTCCTATGTAAATGTGGCCTTGGGGCATCTTCACTTTTCCTTTTCCGTGCTTTTTTCCTTCAAAAAACATCCCTGAGTACACTGTTCCGTTGGAGTAGGTGTATATTCCAAACCCGTTGTGCTTCCCGTCTCTGTAGTGCCCAAAGTACTTGTCTCCTGTGTCGCGGTAAAACTCTATTCCCAGTCCGTGCTTAACACACTTCACCCACTCTCCTTCATACCAGTCTCCGTTGGCCCAAGTGTGCCTTCCCCAGCCGTGGGCTCTAGACTCTTCCCACTCGCCTAAGTAGCTGTCTCCAGCAGGACTTGTCCACTTTCCCCGCCCACACTTAATTCCGTTTTCCCACTGGCCTTCGTAAACTTCTCCATTGTGCCACTCGTAGCGGCCTTCTCCGTGGGCTTTGCCTTCTTTGAACCACCCAATGTACCTGTTCCCGTTAGTGTAAATTTCAATTCCGCGTCCTTCCCTCAAGTCATTGCGCCACTCGCCAAAGTAGCACCTGCCATTGTTGTACTTCATGGTTCCAAGGCCATGTCTGTTTCGGTCCAAAAGGTCTCCTTGGTACTCGCTGTCTGAGAACTTTTTGGTGGCGTTGAAGGAAATCTTTTCTTCTTCTTCACTGCTGAGTTGGCTTTTGTAGTCTTTTTTTATTTCTTCTTCCCAATTTTCAAACCCCAAAGGCGAAAACCCTTCTTGTTTAGGCTTCAAGTCAACTATCTTTCTGGACTCAGTTTCAACAAAGCTTTCGATGGCGTCGATTTCTTCTTGAGTCATGCACTCTGTTACCTCCATTTTACTACTGCTTTCAAATTGCCAGAACTCCCAGGTACTTTTTAGTTACTAGACCCAAACTAACTCAGCATACTTTGTAAAATGGAAACTGAGGCTTCTGGACTTTCAAATTTAGCAGGGGCTTTGTGGGAAGAGTTCAAAACCCGCAACTTTGGAGAAGAGCCAATAGAAGAACACCACCAAATCATTTCAGAACTCGTTTCTTTGACAGAGATCACCAAAGACCACTTTTCTTTTAAGCTCCAGATCAAAAAACCACAACTTCCAGACTCCTTACTCAGTAATATCCAGAGTTGCGACTGCCTTGACTCCAAAACTGTTTTGGAGATTATTGACTTAGAAAATAAACATTTTAAACAAACAATCCAAAAAGTCCGGCAGGCGCTGTTTCAGAAAAAAGAGGAAGCAGAAGTCACTCTGAGGGAGTTGCTCCCCCAAAAAAGGAAAAAAAGACCTTCCAGAGGCGTGCGGCTCCTTGAGTCCTTGTCTGGAGCTTCTCAAAAAAAGACTTTAATTCACTCAAACTTAGAATTCTCCCTTGTAAAGCAGTTGCTTAACCAAAGGTTTCAGGGTAATTAGTGCTATAATAATTAAGCAATATGGAATCTGAGTCTAGAGAAAATAAAAGCAAGTTAAGAATTTACACTGCCTTGGGAATCTTTCTCTTAATTGTAACAATGAAATAGGTAGGACTCTTCATAGTCTTTTTGACCAACTCAGACCGAGTAACCCAGGTCTTTGTGGACTGGACAGATTGGATAATAAACAACCCAATTGAAGGCCTAGCTTACTTACTGGTAGCCTACGTCCTAGGAACTACTCTTATGCTGCCTGCCTCTATCTTCACCTTAACTCTGGGGTACATTTCTTGCAAGCTTTTCGGAGAGTTGGGGGGGTTCTTTTTTGCCCTAGTTTTGGTGTACATAGCAGCAACACTGGGTTCGACACTGGCGTTTTTGGTTGGAAGGATGTTGCTGAAAAAGGGACTTGACCAATGGGTGCGGCCTTCTTGGAAAAAAACTAAAGCACTACTAAGTGCCCTTGAAACTAAAGGTTTCAAAATAGTGTTTCTTTGCAGACTCTCGCCAGTGCTTCCGTACAACTTACTGAACTACTTACTGGGGGCTTCAAGTGTGTCTATGAAGCACTACGTGTACGCAAGTGTGGGAATGATTCCCATGGGTGCTTTGTACATTTACATCGCTATGAGTGTCCAGAGTCTAGACCAAGCACTGAGCGAAAGCAAGGCAAAGGAACCCTGGTACTGGGTTGTGATGGCTTTTGGAGGAGTTCTCCTGGCCTTTACAGTCATTTACATTACTTGCTTGGGCAAAAAGGAACTCAACACTATGCTGGAAGAGCAACTGAAAGAGGACAGTGAAGAGCCGAATTAGTATTAATAAAGTGTGCCAGTTTTTCTGTTGAGAGGGTGAGTTGGAGGAATCTTGTACAAAGTGCTAGTGCAGCCGTCTTGCATGCACAAACTTTTGCAATGAGTGCATTCTAAGTACTTGAGTTTTGCATGGATTTGGAACTCGCAGTTGCAGTAAGGACACTGGCCTAGCCTTGGAGTTTCTTCTTCGTTAAGAACTTTAAGGGCTTGCTTCAGGTGTTCGGCAAAGGCAGTGTTTCCAGTTTTTTCAGCTTTTTTGATACTAGTTAGTTTTTACTTGTCTGACAAAAAAGTTTTGATTGAAGCGTTTTGGGAATTGGAAGCAGTGCTTGCAAACTCAGGGCTTCCTTGGGGTTTTTTCCTTTCTCCACAGCACTTGTTTCCCATTTTGGATGCAATAATTCCGTTAACAATAATGAATTTAAAATTTTTAGCAGTAGTTTTGGGCATAAGCACAGTTCTTTCAGGACACCCAGGACTGTTTAGGGCTCCTCACTTCATAGACCTTTCCAGCACCCAAGAAGCCACTGACTGGGAAAACTTTTTAAGTGAACTGAACTCCTTCGACGAGGACTACAAAGAGGTGATGTCTGAAATCAGACAGTGGGGTAAGGACTTGGAGTCTTTGAAAAACAAAGTAAAAAAGAACCTTGCCCACGAACTGTTTGGAAAGTCCCAAGGAAGTGACTTCCTTAAAGAACTTAAGAAGTGTGGCTTCTCTGAAGTAAACAAGCAAGACTTTGTGGAGTTCAACCAGTTCTGTAAGCCAGACGGTGCTTTTAAGTTTGTAGACCAAGTAGTGGATGATGTCAAGCAGAACTCCAAAGACTGCCAAAAGGTAAAAAGCAAATTTAAGGAGTTGTTCAACGGAGGGTTTGAGTTTATAGAAGAACCAACCTCCTTTTTGGAGTTCAGACAGGAGTTCTTGGACGAAGACCAACTTGTACAGGATGCTTGGGAGTCAGAAGAAGAAATTGAGTCTCTTTTGGAAGAAGTCGAGTACCTCATTGAAACTCCTCACTCCAACTTCCAAAGCATGTTTTTGCGCCTAGTAGAACTCGAGCAAGAGGAACTCACTCAAGAACCCACCCAACACATAGAAGAACCAGAAACTCTTGGAACAAGAGTTGAACTCCGACAAGAAGAGTCAAGTTCAAAAACCATGGAGCCCCTAAAACCTAGTCAACAGAAAACAAGGGTCAAGCGAGTCAACGTGAACCAAGAAATCCAGAAGCTATGCAAGTCACACAGTTTCGTGCTGAACAGTTTCAGCTCAATAGAATACAACTGGAAGAACTTTATTTCGCAGTACGTTTAATGTAAGTAAAAATGACAGCTGTGGGATTCGAACCCACGCCCTTTCGGAATAGCGCCTAAAGCTACCGCCTTAGACCACTCGGCCAAACTGTCAGCGTGTAATTTCAGGGTTTAATTTGCTGAAATATATTAATATTTACATATTTATAAGTTAACGTTCTCTGCGCAAACAACACCATAAACAGCAATGCAGGAACGTTGCAACTCCTAGCAAAAGAAGTACAGCCAAAGCAATCATGGACCCCTCTTCAGCACACACTGGAGCAGGGTCTTCGC
>PR_CR_10_Liq_1_inCRDRAFT_1001487_pt1 | contig 13105 bp, 14 predicted proteins | sample PRCRCaboRojoPR_3_FD_10241 | JGI IMG/M metagenome (IMG submission 10241) | reverse complement strand
GAGCCAGCCGCACCATCGCCCGGTGCGCAGCTTCGTACTGCGCGAGGGTAGGCTCACGGCGGGGCAACGGCGGGCCTTTGAGGCGCTCTGGCCGCGTTTCGGCGTGGCTTGGCAGCCTGGCNCCCCGCTCGATCCTGTGGCCGTGTTCAACGTGCCACAGCCGGTGGTGCTCGAGATCGGCTTCGGCAACGGCGAGTCCCTGGCGGCGCAGGCCGCGGCGGACCCGGCGCGCAACTATCTCGGCCTGGAGGTGCACCGCCCCGGCGTCGGCCACCTGCTGCTGCAGATCGAGCGCCTGGACATCGCCAACCTGCGGGTGATGCGCGCAGACGCCGGGGCGCTGCTGCAGCCGCCGCCGGCGGGCGGCCTGCCGGCGGCATCGCTCGCGGCGGTGCAGCTCTTCTTTCCGGACCCCTGGCCGAAGCAGCGCCATCACAAGCGCCGCATCGTACAGCCGGCGTTCATGCGCAACGTGGCCCGTGCGCTCGCCCCCGGCGGCGTCTTCCACGCCGCCACCGACTGGGCACCCTATGCCGAGCACATGCTACAGGTTCTGGAGGCCATGCCGGCGCTGTTCGAGAATACCGCCGGCGCCGGGCGCTTCACNGAGCGTCCCGCGAGCCGACCGCCGNCGAAGTTCGAGCGCCGCGGCGAGCGTTTGGGCCATCGGGTCTTCGACCTGGTGTACCGGCGTCGCTGAGCCGGACAGCCGGCCACCGCCGCGTCGTCGTTGCCAGCCCCCGCGTGCGCCGGCGCAACCGCTGCCCCCCACCTAACCCATCCAGCACCTCACCCCCAAGCCATGTCCGCGCTCCGTCTGCAAGCCCTGCGACTGCGTCTGTTGGCGCCCGTGGATCTCAGCATCGACGCCGGCGAGCTGGTGTTCCTGTCCGGCCCGTCCGGCGCCGGCAAGAGCCTGCTGCTGCGCGCCATCGCCGACCTCGATCCGAACGGCGGCGAGGCCTGGTGCGGCGACACCGCGCGCTCGTCGGTGCCGGCGCACCTGTGGCGACGACGCGTGGGGCTGCTGCCGGCGGAATCCGGCTGGTGGGCAGAGCAGGTGGGCGGGCATTTCCCAACCGCGCCGGACACGGAGCCCCCGCTCGCAGCCCTGCTCGCGCGCCTGGGCTTCGGCCCTGAGGTGCTGGACTGGGACGTGCGCCGACTCTCCACCGGCGAGCGCCAGCGCCTGGCCCTGGCCCGGCTGCTGGCCAACCGGCCCGAGGTGCTGCTGCTGGACGAGGCCACCGCCAACCTGGACCCCGAGAACCGCACCCGCGTCGAAGCTGTCATCGCCGACTACCGCGCCGATGCCGCGGCGGCGGTGTTCTGGGTNAGCCACGACCCGGAACAGCGCGCGCGCATGAACGGGCGCCGACTGGTAATCCGCGACGGACGTATCAGCGCCGAGCAACCGGCGGCGGATGCGGCGCAGGCGGACCCATGAGCCTCATCTCCCTGAACCCCGTCGACNTGGTGCTGGCNGCTGCCCTGGTGCTGCTGCTGGCGGCACTGTCCTGGCGGCTGCACCTGGGCGTGGAGCGGCGCATGCTCATCGCCGCGGCCCGCGCCACCGTGCAGCTGGTGCTGCTGGGACTGGTGCTGAAGGTGCTCTTCGACACCACCAGCCCCGTGCTCATCGGCCTGCTGGCGCTGATGATGCTGTCGGTGGCGGGCTGGGAGGTCATGGCCCGGCAGACCCGGCGCTACCGCGGCCCCTGGGGCTACGGCATCGGCGCCCTGTCCATGTTCCTGTCGTCCTTCAGCATTACGGTGCTGGCGCTGACGGTGATCATCGGCGTCGAGCCCTGGTATCAGCCGCAGTACCTGATTCCGCTGCTCGGCATGCTCCTCGGCAACACCATGACGGGCATCGCCGTCGCCCTCGACGGCCTCACCCGGCAGGCCCACGACAACCGTGAGCGCATCGAGGCGCGGCTGCTGCTCGGTGCCCCCTGGGGCGAGGCCATCGCCGATATCCGCCGCGACGCCCTGCGCGCCGGCCTGATCCCCATCGTCAATGCCATGGCCACCGCCGGCATCGTCAGCCTGCCCGGCATGATGACCGGCCAGATCCTCGCTGGCAGCCCGCCCATGGAGGCGGCCAAGTACCAGCTGCTGATCATGTTCCTGATCGCCGCCGGCACCGGGCTCGGCAGCCTGGCGGCGGTGTGGATCGGCTCCCGGCGGCTGTTCGACGAGCGCGCGCGGCTGCGGCTGGATCGGCTCGCGCCGGGGCGCCGCTGAAGAGCGCCGGCGGACGCTGCGGATTTCGCCCCACGCCCACACACCGGCATAATCCCCGCCTCCACCGCATTGCCAAGGCTGCCGCACAGCCCGGAGCTGCCATGCCTCAAGCGTCATCGCACGAGCCGGGCTCGGACTTTCGCAACCTCTACCGCCACGGTCTGATGCGCGCCGCGGTGTGCGTGCCGGAGGTCCGTGTCGCCGAGCCCAACTTCAATGCGCGCGCCACCATCGCCCTGGCCCGGCAGGCGCACGAGGCCGGTGCCGTGCTGGCGCTGTTTCCCGAGCTGGGGCTCACCGCCTACAGCAACGACGATCTGTTCCACCAACAGGCGCTGCTGGCGGCCGGGCTGGACGCCCTCGCCGAGGTGGTCACGGCCAGCCGTACGCTGCGTCCACTGCTGGCGGTGGGAGTGGCGCTGGCCGTCGACGGGCGGCTGTTCAACTGCGCCGTGGCGGTGCATGCGGGCCGGGTACTGGCGGTGGCGCCCAAGAGCTATCTGCCGAACTACCGGGAGTTCTACGAGAAGCGCCAGTTCGCCGCCGCCGGCGCCGCCGTATCGGCGCAGATCGAGCTCCTCGGCGAGCACGTGCCCTTCGGCAACGATCTGCTGCTCACCGCGGCCAATGTGCCCGGCCTCACCTTGCACATGGAGCTGTGCGAAGACCTGTGGACGCCCATTCCGCCCAGCACCGAGGCGGCGCTCGCCGGCGCCACGGTGCTGCTGAATCTGTCCGCCAGCAATATCACCGTCGGCAAGGCGGCGTATCGCAACGACCTCATCGCCGCCCAGGCCGGCAAGTGCATCGCCGCCTACCTCTACTCCGCCGCCGGCCCCGGCGAGTCCACCAATGATCTGGCCTGGGACGGCCATGCGGTGGTGTTCGAGCAGGACCGGCTGCTGGCGGAGTCGGAGCGCTTCCCCGCCGGGGCACAGCTGGTGCTGGCGGACATCGACCTGGACGTGCTGCAGGCCGAACGGCTGCGCACCACCAGCTTCCATGACAACGCCGCCACCCATCGCGAGCGCCTGCGCGGCCTGCGGCGGGTGCGCTTCGAGCTGGCACTGCCCGCGGGCGACCTGGGGCTCAGGCGCCCGCTCCGGCGTTTCCCGTACATCCCGGCGGCGGCCGCCGACCGCGATGCCCTGTGCTACGAGGCCTACAACATCCAGGTGCATGGACTGGCCAAGCGGCTGGCGGCGAGCGGCATCCAGCGCATCGTCATCGGCGTGTCAGGCGGGCTCGACTCCACCCAGGCGCTGCTGGTGGCGGCACAGACCATGGATCGGCTCGGCCTGTCTCGCAGCAACGTCCTGGCCTACACCATGCCGGGCTTCGCCACCAGCACCGAGACCCGCGACAACGCCTGGGCCCTGATGCGCGCCCTCGGCGTCAGCGCACAGGAGATCGACATCCGCCCGTCCTGCGAGCAGATGCTCAAGGACCTGGGCCACCCCTATGCCGACGGCCAGGCCGTCTATGACGTGACGTTCGAGAACGTCCAGGCCGGTGAGCGCACCAGTCACCTGTTCCGGCTCGCCAATCACCACGGCGGGCTGGTGCTCGGCACCGGCGATCTGAGCGAGATCGCACTGGGCTGGTCCACCTATGGCGTCGGCGACCAGATGTCCCACTACAACGTCAACGCCTCGGTGCCCAAGACCCTGATCCAGGATCTGATCCGCTGGCTCATCGCCACCGATCGGTTCGACGCCGCCACCAACCGCATCCTGCAAGCCATCCTGGACACGGAGATATCACCGGAGCTGGTGCCGGCGGGTGCGGCAACGGGCAAGGACCAGGGCGGCATCCAACGCACCGAGGCCAGCATCGGCCCCTACGAGCTGCAGGACTTCAACGCCTTCCACATCACCCGCTATGGGTTGCGACCCAGCAAGGTCGCCTTCCTCGCCTGGCACGCCTGGCGCGACAAGCACCGGGGCGAGTGGCCGGACAACCTGCCGATGGAGCGCCGCAACCAATACGACCTGGCCACCATCAAGCACTGGCTCACCGTGTTCTGCCGGCGCTTCTTCGGCGGCAGCCAATTCAAGCGCACCTGCATGCCCAACGCGCCCAAGGTGGGCGCCGGGTCCTTGAGCCCCCGCGGCGATTGGCGGGCGCCGAGTGATTCGGAGCCGGAGGTGTGGCTCGAGGACTTGCGACGGCAGGTGCCGGACACTGAGCCGGGAGCAGACTGAAGGCCGTCCACAAAGCTAGATGCGCGGGTTCTATGGTTTGCGAATCTTCAAGGCGTTGCTGCGGGTGGTGAGGGGTCGCCGGCCGCCCGGCGCGGCCCTCCAGATGCGGGCGCAAGGCGTCCTAACCTTTCGCGGCGCGCGCCTTGGCCACGGATTCGGCGGTGATTTCGCCGGCGGCCATGCGCGCCACCTTAGCGAGCACCTGAGCCTCCAGATCCTGCTTGAAGCCGGCGACGCGGGCGAGGAGGTCGGCGTCGGCCACGGCGAGTATCTGCGCGGCCAGCAAGCCGGCGTTGCGGGCGCCGTCGATGGCCACCGTGGCAACGGGCACGCCAGGGGGCATCTGCACGATGGACAGGAGTGAGTCCTCACCGGACAGCGCCCGGCTCTTCACCGGTACGCCGATCACCGGCAGCGGCGAGATGGCAGCGACCATGCCAGGCAGGTGGGCGGCGCCGCCGGCCCCGGCGACGATGACCTTGAGCCCCCGCTCCACCGCAGCGCCGGCGTAGTCGTAAAGCCGCTTCGGCGTGCGGTGGGCGGAGACGATGGTCATCTCGAAGGGCACGCCGAGGTCGCTCAGCGCGTCGGCGGCGCCCTGCATCACGGGCAGATCCGAGTCGCTGCCCATGATGATGCCCACCAGCGGCTGGCGCGTTTCCGGGGACGGGCCCTGACTCATGCCCTGACTCATGCCATTGTTTCTCCTTCGATGCGGATCAGGTTGCGGACCCGCTCGGCCTTGCTCCGCGCCTGCTCGATCTCGGCGTCCAGCACGGTCACATGGCCCATCTTGCGGTAGGCGCGGGTCTCCGCCTTGCCGTAGAGATGCACCGACACCCCGGGAATGGCCAGTGCCGCCCGGAGTCCGCAGATCACCGGCCGGCCGGTGAAGCCCGGCTCGCCCAGCAGATTCAGCATGGCGGCCGGCCGCACCAGGTCCGTGACGCCCAGCGGCAGGCCGGCGATGGCGCGCAGGTGCTGCTCGAACTGNTCGGTGACACAGGCCTCGATGGTGTAGTGACCGGAGTTGTGGGTGCGCGGCGCCACNTCGTTCACCAGCAGGTCGCCGTCGTGGGTGAGGAACAGCTCCACNCCAAAGATNCCCACACCCACCAAGGCNTCCACCGTGGCCACCGCAAGGTCCTGTGCGGCCTTGGCGATGGCGTGATCCACCCGCGCCGGCGCNAACAGCATATCCAGCATGTTCTCNCCGGGTCGCATGCGCATCTCCACCGGCGGATAGGCGCAGGTGGCGCCGTCCTGCCCGCGGGCCACCATCACCGCCAGNTCCAGGCGGGCCGGCACGAAGCGCTCCACCAGCGAGGGCACCGGCAGATGCTGATCGAAGTCGGCGGGCGCGTGCATCACCTGNACGCCGCGGCCGTCGTAGCCGCCGCGGCGCGCCTTCTGCACCANCGGATAGCCGAAAGCGGCGAAGGCCTCCGGCGCCGGCTGCTCCGCCGGCACGAAAGCCACGCTCGGGATGCCCGCCTCCGCCAGCACCTGTTTCTGGCGCAGCTTGTCCTGGATGTCGGCGAGCAGGCCGGGGCAGGGGAAGATGCGATGGCCGGCGGCGGCGAGCTCAGCGAGGGTGTCGGTGTCGATGTCCTCGATGTCGAAGGTGGTCACGTCACAGGCGGCCACCAGTTGCTCGAGCGCCGCCGGGTCGTGGTAGGCGCCGACGATCTGCTCGCCGGAGAGCTGCCCCGCCGGGCTGTTGGGATAGGGATCGAGCACGGTGCAGGTGCAGCCGATGCGCTTGGCGGCGGCCACCAGCATACGCCCGAGCTGGCCGCCGCCGATGATACCGATCTGGGCGACGGGGTAAGGATAGCGATCGTCGCTGGCGCTCATGCGCTCGCCGTCCGCTGCCGGCGCAGCCGCTCGCGGGTCTGCTCGAAGGCATCGCGCGCATGGCCGAGCCGCTCGACGATCTCGGGCTCGTAGGCGATGGCGAAATCCAGAAAGGTGCGCGCCACCAGCGATAGCTCCCGCCCGCGCCAATGCAGCAGATGCCAGCGGCGCATGATGGGAAAGCCCTGGACATCCAACAGCGCCAGCCCGGCGCCGGCGCTCTCCAGGCGCAGCGAATGCAGGGACAACACCGAAAGACCAAGTCCGCCGACGATGGCGTGCTTGATGGCCTCGTTGCTACCGAGCTGCATGCGCACCCGCGGCACCAGCCCGGCCTGCTCGAAGCATTTCACCACGGCATCGCGGATGCCGGAGCCGGGCTCGCGCAGGATCAGGCTCTCGCCGGCCAGGGCCTCGATGGGGATGTTGCGCTCGATGGCCAGCGGATGGTCGATACGGGCCACCACCACCANCGGATTCGGCGCAAACGGGATGCACTCGATCTGCTCGTTCACCTCCCGCGGCTGCCCGGCCACATAGAGATCGTCGTCGTGGCCCATCAGGCGCTCGAGGATGTGCTCGCGGTTGGTGACACCCAGGGAGACCTCGATGCCTGGGTATTTTTTGCAAAACGCGCCCAGGATTTCCGGCGCCACGTATTTGGCCGTGGTCACCACGCCGAGCCGCAGGCGTCCGCGCTTCAGGCCCTTCAGGTCGGAAAGCTTCACCTCAAGGTCGGTCAGCGTGCTGAGGATCTCGCGGCAGGCGGCATAGACCTCGCGGCCGGCATCGGTGGGCTCCACCGTACGACCCACGTGGCGGAACAGCGGCGTGCCCAGGGTCTCCGAGAGCTTCTTGATCTGCATGGACACCGTCGGCTGCGTCAGGAACAGCTCCTCGGCGGCGCGGGTGAAGCTGCCCAGGCGCACGATCGCCTCCAGCAGCTGGAGCTGGCGTAGGGTCGCATGGCGGATTAGGTAATCGGCCCCGCCCGGGAAGGCGTTACGGCCGTCGTTGGCATGAGACATGGCGGCGCTGCGGTGTGCACCGAGCGACGACGCCGGGCTGCCGTGCAGCGCAAGCGCCAGTGCCGGCCTAGAAAGACACGGTGAGCATACCGAGCCGATCAGCGCATCCGCTGGAACTCGCTTTTGGCGTTAAACGCTGCAGCATAGCGCGTCATCCGGTCGCATTCCAGCCTTAAGCGGCCGCATTGACACGGATGCTCATCTGCCAGCGCGTGGATGGCGCATGAAGGTGACAGAGCCGCTCGCGCCGCCCCGGGTGGACGCCACCCGGGACGGCTGCCTGGGAGAGGGCTGCCTTGGGGGGCGGGCAACTGGGTCCCAAGCCGCTAGCCCCGCTCCGGCATCCTCAGTCCGGCCAAATACGGGGGAAGCGCTGGTAGCTGTCGTCGCGCTCGGGGGCGAGTGCCGGGCCACGGGTGGTGGCGCCGGGCTTTGGGGTGCTGCGCCGACGGCCGCTCAGGCCGCTCTTGCGGGCGCTGGCGCTGCTGGCGGCGGACCCGCCGGACGGGGTGGCCTTTTCTTCGCTCATGGGACTGGATCCTCTTGTCGATCAGCCTTATTGGTCAGCCTTTGGCAAAACCATCCACGCGCTCGGCGAAGGCTTCCGCCGCGGCGCTGATCTCACCGCTGTCCTCATCGGCGAACAGCGTGAAGTTGACATAGGTGCGCCCGAAGCTCTGGTTCGGGTAGATGCCGGTTTCCTCCGAGAGGTCCGCCACCTGGTCCAGGAAGTCCCGGAGACTGTCGTAGTCCGGGAATTCCAGCCGTCGCTCCAGGCGCAGTGGACGCTGGCGCCGCCGCCAGCCGTGGGGCGGCGTCGGNGGCCCTTGCGCCGGCGGCGGGCCGGCGTCGCCGTCAGAAGTAGGCCCGGTCATCGCGGCCTCCGTCGGGGGCGAGGCCGAGGGACTCCAGCCACGCATCGATTTCACCGGCGTGGTGCTGCTCCTCGCGCAGCAGACCCTCGAAGAAGACGGCGTTCTCCACATCGCCGATGCGCCGGCAGAATGCGGTGGCCTCGTCATAGAGGGCCACGATTTCGGCTTCCAGGGCCTGATCCTGCAGCAGCAGGTCCACCAGGTTACGGGCCACGCCCGCCGGGCGCAGTTGCGAGGCATTGGGCGCGACGCCCAGGCCCAGCATGCGCTTTACCAGCCGCTCGGCGTGCTGTAGCTCTTCGACCACCTCGCGGCGGAAGCGGTCGGCCGCATCCTTGAGCCCCCAGGCATCGGCGAGCCCGGCCTGGGTCATGTACTGCTGCACGGCAGAGTACTCCAGACTCAAGGCCCGGCCGAGGTAACCGAGGATTCGGGGATGAATGCTGGCGCTGCGCATATTGGAAGTCTCGAGCTTGGAGGAACGAGTGGCTGCGTCGGAGCGCCCTCGTTACTCGTTCCCCGTCACTCGCTCCTGGGCGCTTCAGTCAGGCGTGTTCTCGCCCTTGGGCAGCACCGGCTCCACCTCGCGGTGCGGGCGGGCGATGATGTGCGCGGCCACCAGGCCGTCGCCGACACGCTCACAGGCGTCGGCGCCGGCGCGCACCGCGGCGTTGACCGCGCCCGTTTCGCCGCGCACCAGCACGGTCACGTAGCCGCCGCCGACGAACTCACGGCCGATGAGGCGCACTTCCGCCGCCTTGGTCATGGCGTCCGCCGCCTCGATGGCCGGCACCAATCCGCGGGTTTCGATCATGCCGAGGGCGATGCCCATGGTCTCGTTTGCCATTGTTGTATCTCCGTTGGGTTTGTGCGCCGGGCGTCACCAGCCCGGTTCGCATGTTCTGAAGCCTAAGTGGACCGCGGGCACCGACTCCGTACTATGGCCTTCGGGCCAGGCAAGACGGGACGGCCGCACCGAGCGCTCAACCTCACTCGCCGCTGCTGCCCTTGGGCAATACCGGCTCCACCTCGCGGTGCGGGCGGGCGATGATGTGCGCGGCCACCAGGCCGTCGCCGACGCGCTCGCAGGCGTCGGCACCTGCGCGCACCGCGGCATTCACCGCGCCCGTTTCGCCGCGCACCAGCACCGTCACATAGCCGCCGCCGACGAACTCCCGACCGATCATGCGCACTTCGGCCGCTTTGGTCATTGCGTCCGCCGCCTCGATGGCCGGCACCAGGCCGCGGGTTTCGATCATGCCGAGGGCAATGCCCATGGTCTCGCTCGCCATTGTTGTCTCCGTCTGTCTCAGCTCGTTGAACCTGCCTAGCGGGATTCCGGTAGACGCTGCCACCGGAAGGATTCTGTTGTAGTAACGCTAACGCCCTGGCCTGCCGGGCGCGAAAGAGTCGCCGGCGCCCGCCAGGAGCGGCTCCAGCTCCGAGTGCGGCCGGGCGATGATGTGCGCCGCCACCAGGCCGTCGCCGACGCGCTCGCAGGCATCCGCCCCCGCGCGCACCGCGGCGTTCACGGCTCCCGTTTCGCCGCGCACGAGGACGGTCACATAGCCGCCGCCGACCCACTCCCGACCCACGAGGGCAACCTCCGCCGCCTTGGTCATGGCGTCAGCAGCCTCGATGGCTGGCACCAGACCCCGGGTCTCGATCATGCCCAGTGCAATACCGAACGGCCGCTCGGCCATGTCTTGAGTCCTCAAAAGGCGCTTGGACCTCAGGCCGCCCGCGCCGGGTTACTGTTGTGCTGTGCCGGCGTGCCGGCCGCATCCTCGTTGTTGCTGGGCGCGGTCACCTGCGGTTCGGCGATCGTCTCCGGGGCCCAGTCGTCGATAATGCCGCCGATGGTCAGGTCGGTCAGCACATCGGGATTGCCCATGGCAAAGCGCGCTGCCGAGCCGGTGGTGGTGAATACCCAGTTGCCCGGTCGCGTGCCCACGGGATCGGTGGCCACCTGCAGCTTGCCCTTGCGGTCCTTGAGCACGCGCAGGGCACAGTGATCGAGCCCCGCCACGCGATGAGTGCAATACAGGGTGCCCACCACCTGGTTGATCTCCATTGCGCGCCGCCCCCAGCCCTACTCCGCCTGCCAGTCGTCGATGATGCCGACGATGGTCAGATCGCTGGGATAGGCCTTACTGCCGGCGGCCTCCCGCGCGGCGGAGCTACCGACGCAGATCACCCAATCGTCCGGCTTGCAGCCGATGGCATCCACGGCCACCAGCTGGCTGCTGCCATCCTGCACCACCTGCAGGTGCTTGTGCTCGAACTCCGGAATCCGGTACGTCGACACCAAAGGCTTGACTACACGACAAATCTTCATGGCTCGTCCGCGTCGCCCCCGCCGCCTCAGTGCGCGCCCGCCGCCGCCGGCGCCAGCGAAGAGCCGACGATCTCGATGGGCGCTTGTGCGTCGCAGTCCCGCACCGCACGCAGGCAATGCAGCAGCCCGTCTTCGCACAGCTTCGGGTAGCGGGCCTTGAGCGCCGCCGCCACCCGCTCACACCGATTCACGGCGCGCTCGCGGGCGCCGGGCACCTGGCCGTGGTAGTCGAAGCGCACCACCAGCGGCACCGGCAGCTGATGCGAAACGTTGAGACCCGTGAAGATCTTGATGCCCACATCCAGGTCCGCGGCCCCTTCCTCCACCGTGTCGAGGTAGGCGAAGTAGGTGAGATTCCGCAACTGAATCTCCTCGAACCCGATGCCGGCACCGATGAAGCGCTCGGCGTGGCCAATGTCGGCATAACCGCCGTCGTGGTACTGGCGCACGTAATCGATCTGAGAGATGTTCTGCTCGATGAGCCAGGCGATGAGCTCGGTCATGCCCGCCCAGGCGGCGCCGCCCGTCTCCGCCGCCGGCCGGCGGGCACGCGGACCGGCGGCCTTGCCGGGTGCGTGCGCGCGCACCAGTTCCAGGATACGGGCACGGGCCTGCTCAGCCTCCAGGCCGTGAGTGATCTCGTAGACCTTGCCGGCGTCGAGCCACTCGTTGAGGTCGCAGTAGCCGTCGGCATCGGGCACGTGCACGCGGATGGCATCCGTGTCCGTATCCATGCCAATCAGCAGCAGATCCACAGAGGCACCGCAGCAGAAGCCGTTCTCCACCGCCTGGCGGAAGCCCTTGAGACGTTCCCAACCCTCACGCGCGGCGGCGGCGTCGTCCGAGCCGTGGGCGGCACAGCCCTGGTGGGCCGGATCGACACTGCTGAAGTGGTACAGCACCACTTTCAGGTAGCGGGTCGGCTCGTCGGCGGTGTTGGGCACGCCCTCGCGCAAGCGCAGGAATTCGGTCTCGACCCATTTCTCGACGGTGTTCTCGATGTCGAACAGGGAGCCCGCGTAGGACTTGCGCCGCACCGAGCCATAGGGCAGCCGCAACACATAGCTGACGGCATGGGCGAGACGCCCGTCCGCGCAGGGCGTCACGTCCATTAGATGGAAGCCGCACCCCTGCAGGAAGGCTTGGAAATCGGCGCCGTCGCGCCCGCCCAGCGGGTCGTCGGTATAGAACACATCGCTGAAGCGTTGGTAGGTCTCGAACACGCAAGCGGCGAAGAGGCGGCGCATGTCGAGTCCGGTCACCCAGGTGGACTCGAGGATGTGCGCCGGCAGCTCGAAGCCGAGGTCGCCGCGGGCGATGGCCTGGGCACGTTCGATGAAGTCCGGCTCGCAGCGCTCGCTGGCGATGCGCTTCAGCACCGGCACGATGGCATCGAAGGCCCCTTTCACCGACGACTCGTAGCCGTGCAGCCGCGCGTTGACGGCTGCATCCGTGAGCGGATGCAGCCCGGCGCCACCTCGCACCTGCGCCCGCGTGCCCGCGTGGGGTGCTGTCGCAGGCGCCTCAGTGGCCGCGTGATGGACTGAGGCCGTGGCCACTGCGCGCTGTAAGGCCTTGGGCGACGGCGCCGCTGCGCGCCGGGCGCGTGCACGCTCTGCCTGCGCCCGGCCCGCGCTGCCGCCGCGCAGGGCCTCCGCGGCCTGTGCGCGCTGCGCAGTGCCCCGCGGTCGTGCCGAGGCACCGGGCTGCGGACGCTCAGCGGGCGCCTCACGGCCGGCGGACGGCCGTCGTGCAGGCGCCAGCGCCGGGGTCGCGAGACGACGGCTGCGCGGGGATTTCGCGGGATGACGTGGCATGACTGCTATTGCGCTCACCGAGGGCTCGGCGTCAGCCGCGGGCGCCGCCCGAGTAAGTGATGAGTGCGCCGCGGTCGGTGGAGCCGGCGGCGCCGGTCACCCGACTGGTGGGCACGCTGGTGTCGTCGTTGCGCTTGCGCTCCGTCGGGGGCATGGCACTCATGGGTCCGGGCCGCGTCGGGTTGCGGCGCCTGGCCGAGGTGCCCTCGGTGCCGGTGACGCGCTCGCCGCGGTCCCAGTCATCGCCGGTGATCTTGATGCCGGCACTCTGGCCCTCGCCGGTGATGCGGGAGCTACGCGGCGTTGCGGCCTCCGCTGCGACGGGCTCAGCGGCGGCGTCGACGTCGACGTCGACGTCGGTGGCCTGATTGCTACCTGGATGAGCGGCGGGGTGCGGCTCGGGGGTCATCAGATTTGGGCGGGGGCGCTTATGATCGAAGCGCGCCTGCTCGGTGCCCGTGATCTTGCCGCTGGCCATGCCAAAGGGACCGGTGATGTGCTGACTGGACTCGTAGGACGTGCCCGTCACGGCGCCCTGCCGTACCCTGGCAGCCGCGGCCTCCTGTGCCGGCGAGCTGACACTGAAGCCCTGCCAGGGCGCTTGCTGAACACCGGCGTCCCCCTCGACGGCGTGGGCGATTGATTGAGGGAAGTCCGGCGCGCCCGGCTGGGCGCCGTTGCCGCCGCAAGCCTCTGCCCACTGGTCCTTGCCGACATAGGGCGTGCCGGTGAGTGGCTC
>PR_CR_10_Liq_1_inCRDRAFT_1001486_pt1 | contig 13110 bp, 13 predicted proteins | sample PRCRCaboRojoPR_3_FD_10241 | JGI IMG/M metagenome (IMG submission 10241) | reverse complement strand
GAGCCGCTGCGAGACCTCGATCTGCGAGAGGCCGGCGCGCTCGCGGGCGGCGCGCAGGCGGGCGCCGTCGATGGGGGACTTGGGGGACGTCTTCATGGGGATGACGGCGGCGTCGGGCATGCGGCATTGTCGCGCTGTGCGGTAGCCGAGTGCAAAACCGCTTCAAGCGGGCTATGGTGTCGCTTGATGCGGTTTCGGCGCCGCTCGTACTGCCAGATTGTCATCAGTGCCGTCCGGTGCTGCCGCCTGGAGATTGTCCCCGATGCCACGCCGCGAAGTCGCCCCGCCCGAGCTGCCCGATGCCCCGTTCGAAGCCCTGAGCGCTGAGGAGCAGGCGCGCTGCGTGTGCCGGAACCTGCGCCTGGCGCGCAAGCGCGCGGGCTTCACCCAGCCGACCTTCGTCGCGTACATGCGCCGCGCGGCGGGCGCCGGGGCGGTGAGCCTGAGCTACCTCGGCGACATCGAGCGCGGCGCACCGGCGAGACCCTGCGCACCCTGCGCGCCGACACCGCCCGCAGCGGCGCGGACGAGTGCGAGCCGGCCCGCCTGACGGACCTTGAGGCGGAGCTGATGGACCTGCGCACGGCCCTGCTCGACATCGCCCCCGGCTGGAAGCCCCACCACGACGACGGCGTGCAGATCACCGCTGCGCCGCTCTGGCCGCTGTTCCGCCACGGCCCCTGGCAGCGCACCCTGAAGGACACCTGGCAGAAGCTCCAGCGCGGCCACTACGACTGGGCGCGGCTCGCCATGCACTACTGGCCCGGGCGCGCGCGCGAGAAGTGCCGCAGCGACCGCTCGCTGGCCATCGCGCACGGCCGGGAGGCGCTGTATGAGCCGCCGGCGGGGTAGGGCGCAGGGCCGTGCACCTTGCGCGGACCGGGCGGCTTGGCTAGGTTGCCGACCAGGCATTCGGCGAGGGGCGCGGACGCCGGCCGAAGAGACCGCGTGAGCGGCTCATCACCGCGCTTGCTTCCCGGGGCGCACCGATGCGCACAAGCGCCGCGAGAGGCGGAGAATGTCCATTCCGAACCTGCTGAGCTCAACGGCCGGAGGCGTAATGTCCGCTCATGAAAGCATTCTAATCGACCCTTCCGTTTGCCATGGCAGGCCCGTGGTTCGCGGTACGCGCGTTCCTGTCGCCATCATCGTCGGCAGTCTCGCCGGCGGTATGAACTTCAAGGAGATCCAGGCGGAGTATGACCTGACTCGCGAGGATATCCAGGCGGCCCTGGCCTTCGCCGGCGACCTTGTCAACGAGGAGTCCTTCCACCCGCTGCCCGGTGCCGCGTGAGGCCGGTTCGCGTCCCACCGGGCGGGCTCGGCACCGCACCAACGGGCGCAGGGAAATACGCTGATGTCCATCGCCACCTTCGTCTAGCAGGAGGTCCTGCGCCCGCGCCTGGAGCGCCATCATGTGCTGGTGGTCTACGACCCGGCACGGCGCTGGCGGGAGGTCTGCCTCGGTCTCGCGAGCGATGCCGTGCAGGTGGTGGACACCGGCGGGGGCAGCATCCTGGCCCGCGAGGAGGCCATGGCCTGCTTCGTGCGGCTGGGCCGGCCGGGCAACCCGGTGCAGGGGCTGCTGGTCTATGTGCCGGCAGATCGCCCGGCCACGGACGAGGCGCGTCAGCGCGACCCCTTCTCTGTCTACGAGGCCGCCGGCGCCGTGTTTCCGGACGGCGATGGCGACAGCTATCTGGACCTTTGCCTGAAGGCCAAGCCGGACCACAAGACCGCGCTCCGGCGCGTCTTCGCCGACGACCCCGAGCCCGGCTTCGCGGTGGTGGATGCCGTCGGCTGGCCGCGGCTGCGGGGGCTGCTTCAGGTGGAGTCCAGCCGCGACATCCTGATGGCGCTGCTGGCGCCCACCGACGCCCAGGAGGCGGCGCTCAGGCAGGACGACACCTGGGTGTCGGAGGCCAAGGAGCTGTTCCTGTCGGCCGCGGGGCTCAAGCTCAAGACGCGCGCCAAGGGTTGGTCCACGATTGCCGCGGAGCTCTGGCGGTTTCTGCTCTTCAGCGAGCTCGTGTTCGACCTGCCCGATGTCTCCCCTGAAGGGGGCGCCGACGCGGACGCCGCCACTAAGGCCCTGCCGTCGGCCCGGCCGCTGGTGGAGGACCTGTGCGGATTTCTATGTCACGCGGCTGCGCGAAATGGACCGCTGCCAGCGGGAACTGGAGCAGGCGGTGAGCGATGTGCTGGACCCGGACGGCACCCTGGACGCGCTCATCGAGCAGGCCCGCGGGCGTTACCGCAAGCTCGCCGAGGATGTGCAGCTGGTGTTCACCAAGCATCTGGAGACCGAAGGCTGGCCGCCGTCCGGGGGCCTGGCCAATGCCGGTGTGTTCGACCGCTTCGTCGCGCCGGTGCTCGGCCAGAGCGGCCGGGGGGGTGCGTTGTTCCTGGTGGATGCCCTGCGCTGTGAGCTGGGGGTCGCGCTGCAACAGCAGTTGGCCGAGGACGAGGCGGTGGAGCTGCTGGCCGCCGCAGCCCAGCTGCCCACCATCACGTCCGTCGGCATGGCAAGCCTGCTGCCGGGCGCCGGGTCGCGGCTGTACCTCGCCCGGCAGGACGATGCGCTGGTGCCGATGCTGGACGACACGCCCGCCGCCAACCTGGCGCAGCGGCTCGACGTGCTGAAGAAGCGCTTCGGTGATCGCTTCGAGGCGCTGAAGCTGACGGACTTCGCGCGCGGCAAGGCGAAGCTCCCGGCGCAGGTGGATCTGCTGGTGCTGCGCAGCGTCGAGATCCTGCTGGAGGCGCACGACAAGCAGGGCAGGATCGTCGGCGAGGCCAAGGCCGGCGGCCCGGTGAACCCGGCCACGGGCACCGTGACCCTGCAGCCGGGGCAGAGCCGGCAGGTGACCATCCGCATGCAGATGGACTTCGAGGGCAAATTCCGGCTCAAGGCCCTGAACCCGACGACGCTCGAAACCTACGCTGAGCTGGCGCTGGAGACGGACTACGCGGTGTGAAAAGGCGCCATGCAGGACATGGTTCCGGCCGGTCCTGCGACCGACTCTGCCGGCGATTCGCGACGCAGAGCTTCGCCGCTTGGGTCGCGAAGCTGGAGCGTCGCGGCCAGGGGCTGCGAGGCGCGAGGGGGCTGCGAGGCGCGAGGGGCCTGCGAGGCGCGAGGGGCCTGCGAGGCTTGTTCCATCTCGTCGCGAAGCTCTGCTTCGCGATGCCGCCGTGGAAGCTCCGCTTCCGGTCGCCGGGGCACGCAACCAATCGACCCAGACGCGCGGCATGGGAACCATGGCAGGCATTCAGTGCATTAAAGATGCAGACTCGCTTCCGTCCCGGTCCCGGTGCATGTTCTTCACGGTGATGCAACGATGAGTGAGGTCAACGACACCGCCGCACAGGACGCACTGGACCGCAAGCTGAACGCCGTCTTCGCGGGCAAGGTCGTTCGCAAGGACCTGTTGCACCGCATCAAGAAGGGCACCAATGTGCCCACCTTCGTGCTGGAGTTCCTGCTGGCGCGCTATTGCGCCAGCGACGAGCCGGCGGAGATCGCCTCCCAGCGCATCGCCGTCGGCGAGCGCTTCTACCGGGACAACGAGCGGCTGCTGGAGGGCGGCATCTGGGCCGAGGTGGTGGTCGCCCACAACGATGTGGACGCCGACAACGACGCCTTCTACGTCGAGGACCTGAGCCCCATTCAGCTGAGCCGGTTCAAGTTCGACGCCTATGGCGAGGGGCGCGCCGCGTTCACGCGTGACGAATGGCTGGACGTGGTGCTGCGCTCCGTCGGGCTGGAGCCGAGCAGGCTGGACCGCCGGCGCAAGCTCCATTTCATTGCCCGGCTGGCGCCCCTGGTGGAGGCCAATTTCAATTTCATCGAGCTCGGCCCGCGCGGTACCGGCAAGTCCTACTTCTTCAGTGAGTTCTCGCCCTATTCGACGCTCATCAGCGGCGGCCAGGCCACCAAGGCGGTGCTGTTCTACAACAACGCCCGCAGCAAGATCGGGCTGGTGGGCTTCTGGGACACCGTGGCCTTCGACGAGGTGGGCGGCATCAAGGTCAAGGACCCGGACACCATCCAGATCCTGAAGGACTACATGGCCAACGGCCGCTTCTCCCGTGGCGTCGAGGTCATTGCCGATGCCAGCATGGCCTTCGTCGGCAACATCGACCAGTCCATCGAGCAGATCGTCAATTCCACGGAATACGACCTCTTCCAGCCGCTGCCGCCCCAGTTCGACCTGGCGGTGATGGACCGCTTCGCCTGCTATCTGCCCGGCTGGGAGATGCCGAAGACCGGCAGCGCGTACCTCACCGACCGCTATGGTCTCATCACGGACTATCTGGCCGAGGCCTTCCACTACCAGCTGAAGCACACCAACCGCTTTGATGAGGTCAGCAAGCGTATCCGCCTGGGACGCAATGTCGAGGGTCGCGACGAGAAGGGCATCAAGAAGACCGTCAGCGCCTTCCTGAAGATTCTGCACCCGCTGGAGCCGCCGAGCGACGAGGAATTCGACGAGTACGTCGCCTACGCGGTGGAAGGCCGCCGGCGTATCAAGGAGCAGATGAACAAGCGCAAGCCGGATGACGAATTTGCACGCATCGATCTGGCCTACCTCGACGCCGAGGGCAACCAGGTGACCGTGCACTGCCCGGAGACCCGGAATGCACCGGCCACGCTGGAGCCGATGCGTCGGCGCCTGAGCGAGACAGCGGAGGACGCGGCGCCGGACAAGGCGACTGCGACATCAGGGCCGCCGGCGGAGGTCGCCGGGTCCACCGACGAGACGACCCCCGCGGCTGCTGACGGCGCCTTACCAGAGCGCGTCCAAGCTGAGGCACCCGCAACGGCGCAGCCGCAGGAACAGCATTTCACCATCCACTACGGTGCCACCGGCTACACCTACGACGCCATCATCGGTCCCTACCTGGCGGGTGCGAGGGCCGTGGAGATCGAAGATCCATACATCCGTGCGCGCCACCAGATCGGCAACTTCGTGCGCTTCTGCGAGGCCGTGGTGAAGCAGCCCGGGCTGCGCCGGATCACGCTCACCACCAGCTGTGACGAGCACACCGACCTCAAGGCCCTGCACGAGGCCATGGAGGCGCTGAAACAGAGTCTGCTCGAGATCGACGTGGTGCTGGACGTGCGCGTCAACGAGCACCTGCATGATCGGGAGATCCGGCTCGACAACGGCTGGTGCATCAAGATCGGCCGCGGGCTGGACTTCTACCAGAAGCCGGACAGCTGGTACGCCATCGGCGCCAACGACTTCAGCCTGCGACCCTGCCTGGAGACCAAGGTGGATATCTACCGCCGTGCTTCAGGCAGGAGTCAATCATGAACCAGACGGGCGCAGCAGCACCGATGTTTGACGCCGCCGAGATAGGCGCAGTCACCGTCGCCCAGGAGCCAACCTTGGTCCGGCGGCACGCTCAGCTGCTGCGAGAGCGGCTACGACGCTGCTGTCGACCTGTTGCCGACGCCCATCGAGGTGCCCGGCTGCCCGTGACGGCCAACGGGCGGTTAGGGTCCCACCGCGGCGGCACCTGGATGCAGCGCTGAAGGAGACAGGCGGCGCCGGCGGTCGCGGGCTCAAGGATTCCAGAACTTGACGAGCGTCACCACCAGTCCGCCCACACCCAAGGTGGTCCCGAAGGACCAGACCATGAACCGGTCCATGCGCCGCTGCAGCTCGCGGATGTCCTGCTGCACACTCTCGAAGCGCTTGTCCACCTGTTCGAAGCGCTTGTCCACCTGTTCGAAGCGCGCAAGCATGTCCTCGCGCAGCGCTTCATGGCGCTTATCCGCCTGCTCGAAGCGCGCGAGCATGTCCTCGCGCAGTTCGTCGTGGCGCTTCTCGGCCAGCTCGAAGCGCTTGTCCATCTGCGCGAAGCCCTGAAGCATCAGCTCGCGCTGGTGCTTGAGCTCCTCCTCCACCCGCACCATGCGTTCGCGCAGCTCGATCTCGTACACGGCCGGCGGCTTGCCGAGGCTCTGCTCGGCCAGCCAGTCGGCCATGTTGGCCTTGATGAAGTCGATGTCTTCTTGGGTGAGGGTCATGGCGCGATCCGGTAGTCCACGCTGTCGAGTGTAGCCCAAGTGCCGGCGCCGCTTGCGGCTGACGCCGACCCTAAGTCAGTCGGCGCAGGCTCTGGACCAAGCTCACCAGCACCGAGCCCGGCAAGGGCCTCGGCGACGACGAGCTGGCCGAGCGCTTCCGGCGCATCTTCCAGAACGTGCGCAACTACTGCCGCCGCGGTATCACCTTCGCCCGTGTGGTCGCGCAGATCGACCGGCTGCACTTCGCCGACGATACCGACGTGCACGTGCTGTCCGAGATCTACGAGGACCTGCTGAAGCAGGTCGCCGCCGACTCCGCCGGCTATGCCGGCGAGTTCTACACCCAGCGCCACATTGTCCGCGCCTGGCCAACCCGCCCTATGGCGCGCGACCGTCTCCAGCTATGGCCCCGCAACCAAGACAGACTGCCTGGACATCAGGGCCGGCAGGTGGGCGCGAGACTTCGAGATTCGTCATGCCGGACGGGGCAGTGGCAATGCCGCCGGAGGCATCTCCCGACTGCGGGTAGGAGTCACGCCTGCCCATGACCCCGGTCAGATCGCCCACCGCATCGGGGCACAGCTTGGGCACAGAATGGGCACAAACGAAAAAGCCGGCACGAAGCCGGCTTTTAAGTCTTTGATTTGCATGGTGGGCGCGGCTGGTTTCGAACCAGCGACCCCTGCCGTGTGAAGACAGTGCTCTCCCACTGAGCTACGCGCCCTATCGAGCAGCACAGGATAGCGGGGTTGGCGTGTTCGGTCAATCTGCCGTCGAGGGGCGAGGGGCGAGGAGCGGCCCAGCGCCGTCGCGTCGGCGTCAGAAGCGGCAGACGGTGTCGCCGCCGTGCTCGATCCAGCCGTGGATCATCTTGGGGGTGGTCATGCCACTGGCGCAGCGGCCGGCGGCGTCGATGCAGATGACGCCGCCGCGGCCCTGGACCTTGCGGGTGAGGTAGCCGATGCCGTAGTCCACGGCGCCGGCGGCGTCGACGCCTTTGAATTCCACGGCGTCGGCGATGGTCTTGGCGAAGACGGTACGCATGAACTCTTCGCCGTAGCCGGTGGCGGAGACGGCGCAGGTCTCGTTGTCGGCATAGACGCCGGCGCCGATGATGGGGGAGTCGCCGACGCGGCCCATGCGCTTGTTGACGATGCCGCCGGTGGAGGTGGCGGCGGCGAGGTTGCCGTCGCGGTCGCGGGCGACGGCGCCGATGGTGCCGTATTTCTGCGCGTCGCCGTCTTCGTCGTGGTCGAGCATGATGCGCCCGCGCAGTCTGGCCTGCTCCAGCTGCTTGATGCGGTCCGGCGTGAAGAAATAGTGATCCGGGGTGAGCTTCATGCCGCAGTGCTCGGCAAAGTGCAGCGCCCCGTCGGAGATGAGCAGCACGTGCTCGCTGCCGTCCATGACCAGGCGCGCGAGCTGCACCGGGTTGGCGATGTTGCCGACGGCGGCGACGGCGCCGGCGGCGAGGTCGCGCCCGTCCATGATGCCGGCGTCCATCTCCACCTTGCCGTTCTCGTTGAGCACCGAGCCGCAGCCGGCGTTGAAGAGCGGGTCATCCTCCAGCTGCGAGGCGCAGGACTCCACCGCCTCCACGGCGCTCGCACCCTGCTGAAGCATGGCGCGGCCGTGCTCCAGCACCACGCGGATGCTCTCCAGATAGCGCACGGCGGTGCGCTCGTCCTTGACGTTGTCGAGCGCCCCGGCGCCGCCGTGGACCATCAGGGAGAAGCTGTCTTGCATGCCGCTCTCGACCTCGGCGCCCGGCAGGGCGCCTGTTGGTGCGCCCGCGGCGGCGCCGGTGCCGGCTGGCGTCAGCGCTGCGCCGCGGGGACAGGTTTGCGATGCTGGTGACGATGGGGGCGCCCGTGGCGAAGGCGAGCCCCCGGGCCTACAGCCGGGCGAGCAGCGCCTGCTCCAGCGCGGCCTGGGTCGGCTCGTCGCCGGCGATGAGCACGAGGAGCTTGCCGATCAGGATGGGGCCCCAGTTGACCAGGATGATGCCGGTGCCGCTGGCGGGATCGTACTCGATGCCGCTCAGGTCCACGGCGTCGAGGCTGCGGTGGCGGGTGTGATACGCCTTGGCCAGCCATGGCTCGATGCCGAGCTTGTGGGCGATGCCGGTGGGGTAGCTGGCGCCGTTGTAGCGCGGGTTGCACTCGATGGCGAGAAACTCCGGGTCCGCATCCTTGCCCACCACGGCCACGTCGAAGGCGAAGACCCCCTGCATGCCGGCGTCGTGCAGCCAGTGGGCCATGGCCTCGACGCTGTCCCACGGGGTGTGCCGGGCGGGATGGCGGTTGCCCTGGTGCACGAAGCCGTCGAGCACCTGCTCGGTGGCGGCGTGGCGGCAGACGCCGTCGGCATCGCAGCGGTACTGCAGGTTGAGAAAGACGTCCGTGGCGACCTCCTGCTGGATCTGCACCGGCGTGCCGGGCGCGAACTGCCCGATGGCGACCCGCAGGGCATCTGCATCCGCACAGCGATGGATGCCGACGCCGGACACGGACACCGCCGCCTTCAGGTAGCAGGGGTAGGGGGCGGCGGCGATGTCGGCCTCGCCGATGGCGTCGACGGTCGCAAAGGGGATGGTGCGCGGCACGGGCACGCCGAGCTCGTCCGCCACTGCCATAAAGGTGTTCTTGGAGTTGATGGCGGCGACGCTGTCGAGCCAGCGCTGATCCGGGCGCACGGCATGCTCATCCGGGCCGAAGAAGAACACGGACACGGTATGCTCCGGGTACTCCGCGAGCCGGGCGTGGCTTACATCCCAAAGAATGTCCGTGCTGTGTTGGAGCCCGACGCGCTCGTAGTGGGCGCGGATGGCGTCCCACTCGCCGGCGAGGTCCGGATGCAGCTGCACCACGTCGCCCGGCTCGCTCAGGCCCAGGGCGCGACCGGAGTAGAGGTGATTGCCGCTGACGCCATCGGCCGTACAGCCCATGATGTCGTGGTTGAAGATCTGCCGCATCCGGCCTGTGCTGCTTGTCTGCGCCAAAGCTGCCCCCTCTGCGCTCCCGGCGCCTTCATGGTCGTGGTCCGTGGTACAGGCGCTGCAAGCAATCCTGGTGCCATCTCGGCGAAGTGCGGCACCGGGGCCAGCCGGTGGCCTTGCGCGCCCGCGCCGGTGCAGGCGATGGGCGGGGCGCACCGAAATGGGGCGTTCGGCCGGCCTGAATGCGGCGTCGGCGCGTCACGACGGGCAGGCGCCGGCGTTTCCGGGCGGTCAGCGCGCGGGGGGCTCGCCGGCCATGCTGCCCGCCTGCGCGGCGCCGGACGGCGGCTCGCCGGGCCCGCCCTGCGGGTCGAGAAAGGTCCGGCGGAAGCGGTCGCACTGGTCGATGAGCTCGCGGGTGCTCTTCGGCATGGGCACGCGGGCGCGTACGATGTGGCTCACCAGCGCGGTGCCGACCTTGAGGATGCGGTTGCCTTCCTGTGCCTCGTGGATCTCGCGCAGGGTCGGCGCCGGCGGCAGGTGCGGCTGCATGCGCCGCAGCTTGTCGCTGGCCACGACGAAGGCGGGCCAGACGCTGAAGATGACCGGGTCGGTGCGCAGGGTCTCGGTCTTGCGCTTGGCGCTCTCGGCGAGCTCATGCAGCAGCGGCTGGATCGCCGGCAGCTGGGTGCTGCCCGCAAAGGTGGCGGCGATGGTGGCGGTGATGCGGTCGATGTCGCGCATGGTCTGCGCGATCTTGACATAACGGCTCTGGTAGAAGGTGGCGATGGGCTGGCTGAAGGCCTTGAACGGCTCCCCCCAGAGCTCGTCGATGCCCTCGTCGCCGCCGCGGTGACGCACCAGGCGGCCCAGCTCCAGGGCCTCCAGCAGATAATCGCCGCACTCCTGCATCAGGGCGTCGTCGGGCTCCACCTCGACGCCGTCGGCCTGCAGCTCCACGAGCTTGGTGAAGATGGTGGTGGCGCGGTTGAAGAGCGCGCCGGCGAGCATGGCGCCGTTGACCCGTTTGCGCTCGGGGTCGGTCTCGCGCTCATAGGCGGCGCGCGCCTCCGCGAGGCGGATGCCAGGGATGTTGATGCCGTGCTCGACGTGATTGAACAGACGCCGGGTCAGGGCCTCGATCAGCGCCTTCTTGGCCTGAAGGCTTTCCGGGGGCGGCTCGTAGTACTTGATCCAGTACCCGTCCATGTAGATACAGGTGTGCCCGTTCACCTCGGCCTTGGCGCCGTTCTGTGGCCCTCTGTCGGTGTCGGTGCCGCCCTGGGCGGGTGCGTGGTGAGACTCCAACGGCATGCTGAACAGCTTGACTCCGACGCGGCGGCGGTGGCGATACGGCAGCTGGGGCGGATGGCGCGGCCCATGGGCGGACCCCGATGCCGGAACCGGCCCTCTAGCGCAACATTTTCGACGCGTTGAATGTGTCATTGCAACTGCGCAAACGACCTACCATTTCTGCTGCAAGCGCTTGAAAGTGTTTGGTTGTTGCGCTGAGAGCGTCTATGATGAAGGGAATGCCCGGGAACCGTCCGTCTCGCCGACGGCGCCGTTTGCGGCGCCGCGCCTTGCGGGCGGGCGCGTCGGGTGGTGCGAACACGCTGTCCAGGCGGGCCGCAGCCATCACCATGCCGGGTGCGCCCACACAATTCACCCGCCGGGACCACCCACAGGGCCCGCCCGGTAAATCCACAGGAAACCGCCAGCCGGGAGACCTCAACCGTGCGACTGAGACGGCACCGACATCCACCCAGAGCCGTGCTTCGCCGGCGCCCGCTGCACAGGCGGCGGGGGCTCTCGCTGTCGGCCGTGCTGTGGCTTGCGGCGTGGCTGACCCCTGGTCTTGCGGCCGCGCCGGCGGCTGCCGATGCGCCCGGCAGCGCCGAAGCCACCCGGGCGTCCGACACCGCCGCAGCGCAGCAGCTGCCGCAGCCGCCGGGCACGCCGCGGCCGAGCCGCGCCGCCGTGAACAAGCTGGTGGACCGCTACGCGCGGCGCGCTGGACTGGAGCGGGAGCTGGTGCACGCCGTGGTGCGCGCGGAGTCCGGCTACGACGCCCATGCGGTGTCGCACGCAGGTGCCGTCGGTCTGATGCAGATCATGCCGGCGACCGCCGCGGACTATGGCGTGCGCTCGGTGGCCGCCCTGTTCGACGCGGAGACCAACGTGCGCATCGGCACCCGGCACCTGAAGCGGCTCGTCTCCCGCTACGGCATCGGCAAGGCCGTGATGGCCTACAACGCGGGCGAGGGGGCGCTGCAACGCCACGGCGGCTTCGTCACCTATGCCGAGACGCAGCGCTACACCCATCGTGTGCTCACCACCTACCTTCAGCGTAAGGGCGTGAGCGCGTATTCCGCCAAGGCCCGGCAGATCACCGGCATCAGCCTGACCCCGGCCATGGCGAGCGCTGGGGCGAGCGCGGGCGGCCGCCGGGGTCTGACGCCGCGGGAGCAGGCACGCCGGATGCGCGGCGTGGATCTCTCCACCCTGTCCCTCAAGGTTCGGCCGTCACTCACCGACCGTGCGCTGGACCCCTCCGTGCACGACACGGGGCCCGAGAGCCGGCCCATGTTCGTGCTGGAGCGCCCCGACGCGAAGGCAGCCGACTGAGCCCCGCTGCCGTAGGCTTAATCTGAACGGCGACCCGGCGCGCGCCCGCTCGGCTTCGCCGGCAGCGTCGCGTTGGTCAAAGCAGGATTCCCACCAGGGCTGCGGTCATGAGCGTGGTCAGCGTGCCCGCGAGGATCGCCCGCAGCCCCAGTGCCGCCACCTCGGTGCGCCGGCTCGGGGCGAGCGCGCCGAGACCGCCCAGCATGATGCCGAGGCTGCCGAAGTTGGCGAAGCCGCAGAGCGCGTAGGTCATGATGAGACGGCTGCGCTCGCTCAGGTCCTGCGCCGGCAGGCCCGCGAGCTCGATGTAGGCCAGCAGCTCGTTCAGCACCGTCTTGATGCCCATGAGCTGGCCGGCCGCGGTGGCCTCCTGCCACGGGATGCCGACGAGCCAGACCACGGGCGCGAACACCCAGCCCAGCAGGCGCTGCAGCGTCAGGGGGGCGTTGCCCACCGCCGGCAGCAGTGCCAGGGCCGCGTTCCCGAGGCTCACCAGCGCGACCATGACGATGAGCATGGCGATGATGTTGAGGAGCAGCGGCAGGGCATCCAGGGCGCCGCGGGTGATGGCGTCCATGGCGCCGGCGTACTCCTGGCGCACCGGCGGCACGTCCTCAGCCGCGTCCGGCCCGCCGCTGGTGGGCGCCGGCACCAGGATGCCGGCAATCACCAGGGCGCCCGGCGCATTCACCAGGGAGGCGGTGAGGATATGTCCCAGCGCGTTCGGCACCGCCGCACCGATGAGTGTGGCGTAGAGCACCATGACGGTGCCGGCGATGGTGGCCATGCCGGTGGTCATGAGCGCGAACAGGGCGCTGCGGGACAACCCGGCGAGGTAGGGCTTGATCAGCAGCGGCGCCTCCACCATGCCGATGAAGACATTGGCGGCCGCCCCGAGTCCGAGCGGCCCGCCGACGCCGAGGAGCCGCCGCAGCAGCCATGCGAAGCCGCGCACCAGCACGGGCAGCACCCGCCAGTGGAACAGCAGTGCCGACAGCGACCCGATCACCAGCACCAGCGGCAGCGCGCGGAAGGCCAGCACGAAGCTGTTGTCCGGGTAGGCCACCTCATAGGGCGCCGCGCCGCCGCCGACATGGCCGAAGACGAAGCTGGTGCCGGCCTCCGTGGCCTGATTCAGCGCCAGCACCAGGCCGTTCACGGCGACGAACACCTGTTGCGCCGCCGGCAGCTTGAGCAGCAGCACGGCCAGGGCCAGCTGCAGCGCAAGCCCGCCCAGCACCAGCCGCACACGCACGGCGCCGCGCGTCTCGCTCAGCACCCAGGCGATGGCCAGCAGGACGCCGATGCCGAGCGCGCCGCGCGCCGCCTGCAACAACAATTCCGTCATCCAGGGTCCCCTTGTCCGGCTCGATCGAAGGGGCGCGGCAGACCGGCCCGGTGGGAGTGTAGCGCCCTGCGCGCGCCGGCGTGCGCGTCAGGCTGCAGCCTGTGCCGTGCGTGCCGGCGCCGCGGTCAAGCGTTGAAAAGGCGTCCCCGCCACAGC
>PR_CR_10_Liq_1_inCRDRAFT_1001485_pt1 | contig 13114 bp, 11 predicted proteins | sample PRCRCaboRojoPR_3_FD_10241 | JGI IMG/M metagenome (IMG submission 10241) | reverse complement strand
ATCTGCAACTCTTATCGTATGTCGATCTTGACTGGGGATAATGCCCAAGTCTGACGCGACATTGTTTCAGGATTATGTACCACAGGTTGTGAAAGAAACTCTTGCAAGGGTTGTGGTAGCCATTGAATTGTCCATTGAGTGACCATCTGACTGCTTGACCCAAATAACTCCTCAATAGGGTCTTTGGGTGCTGGATAGCGTTCAATCTCATAGCTATCAATCCCTGCTTCTTCAGCGAGTGCTGCAAGTGCATCATCTAAGGTTCCTAATTCATCTACGAGACCTACCTCAAGTGCAAGTGAGCCTGGCCATACACGTCCTTGAGCTAGAGTATGAACATCATCTCGTGTCATGTCACGAGATTCAGCAACAACCTCTAAGAATCTTTCATACCCCTGATTTGTAGCATTTTGCATCGCTCTGCGCTCAGCATTGCTAAGAGGACGTGTCATCGTCAAAACATCTGCATGTGGATCTGTTTGAACTTCACTAAGCGTAATCCCAAGACGATCATTCATTAACTCCTCAGCATTAAACATGGTTCGGAAGATTCCGATAGACCCTGTAATAGTATTAGGTGATGCATAGATTTTTTGCGTCCCAGCAGCGATATAATACCCTCCAGAAGCCGCTACTGAACCCATATATGTGTAGATGGGCTTACTTTCGGAAAATGTCTTGAGTCGATTCCAAATCAGCTCGGAGGTAGATGCTGATCCTCCTGGGCTTTCAATAAACAAAATGACACCTTTGACATCCTCATCTTCCTCTAGATCATTGAGTGTTTTATTTAATGCATTAAATGTGATAGAGTTTTCGGTCTCAAATGGAAAATCACTAGGAATGCTTGGCATGATAGCACCTGATGCATAAACAACAGCAAGTTCGTTGTCTGAAGTGGTTTCAGTGAGACCAGCTTCCTTCCGGCTAACTTTAGCGTATCTCCCAAACTCAACCAATTCTAAATCATCGACATCCTCAACGCCTGCTGCCTGTGCCACGGCTTCACGGATTTCATTGGGGAATGCTAGTTCATCAATAAGCCCAGCAGCATGACCATCGATCATACTGCCCGTGTACAGGTCATCCATTAGGTCATCCAATTCAGCACTTGAGAGACCCGTTTTGATAGATACCTTGGATAGGAATTCTTGCTTAACCTGTGCGAGTAAAGCCTCGCGTTGTTCTCTATCTGCAGGAGAGATTTCATCTGTTATCCACTGCTCAACAGCTGATTTGTATTTACCCACACGAAATATTTCCGGTTCAACCCCGATTTTGTCGAGTAACTCTTGATAATAGCTGAGCTGCATGACAAAGCCATTGAATTCAAAATAGGCCTGGGAGGGAGCGTAAATGGTTTCAGCAGTGGAGGCTAAGTAGTACCCCATTTCATCAAACCCTAAATCAGTGGTACTGGCTAAAACAAACTTTCCAGATTCCTCCTTGAACTCAGTAATGAGTCGGTGTGCCTCTGCGAGCGCAACCCAGCTTCCACCAATAAATTCTGTTTCAAGCCATACACCATTAATTCGATCATCAACGGCAGCTTTTTCAAGCACATCACGTAATGATTCGATCGATAATGGGATGTCTCCTTCATTGAATAGTGCCTCGAATGGATCTTGATCTGCTCGCATGGATAAGGTTCCACTAAGATCAATTTTAAGAACACTGTTTTCTTGTATGTAGGGTTCTGGTTCAGATGAGCTGCTAGCAACAATCGCTATGGTCAAGATTAAGATGAGCCCAAATGCCACGAAAAAAGCGAGTAAGGAAGCAAAAAAAGAGGATAAAAAGCGCATGTTTATGATGGTATAAAACGGTTTCGATTAGAAGAACGTTATCTTATACGTAATAAACGCCCTTTGGGTTCAAAATCCTAGCTTGTAGTTGTATAGTATGCCGTTAACGTCATCAAACGTATTCTAGTCATGGTTCAGGACATAATGGTCTGTAGCCGCTTGTTAAACGTATTCTAGTCATCGGTTCAGGACATAATGGTCTTGTAGCCGCTTGTTATCTAGCCAAAGCTGGGCATAAGGTTACGGTGCTAGAACGCCGAGAATCACTTGGTGGTGCTGTTTGTACGGAGACCCATTTTGAATCTCCATTACATCCGCATGGCTTCAGGATGGATATAGGCTCATCGGTGCATATCATGATTCACCAAACGGGAATCATTGAAGAGCTTCAATTAGAAGAATATGGACTAGAATACATTGATATGGATCCTATGATGAGCTACCCAATTCCAGATGGTAAAGGGGTGATTCATTTCTACAAGGATCTTGAAAAGACGCTTGAGTCGATTGCTAAAATCAGTCCTTCGGATGTTTCGAATTATCGAGAGTTCATCACGTTTTGGGAAAAGATTAACAAAGGCGTACTAAAAACCTTTCAAATCCCACCAACTGCTGGCGGAATCGTGGCAGAGATGGCCAAAGGGCAAATGCGTGATGGCGCAATGTTTAAAAAAGGGGAGTCATTACCTGGTTTACAAAAAATCTTAGGGAGTTACGGTAAAGTGGTCGATGATGCATTTGACAGTCCTTATTTGAAAGCTGCCCTTGTATGGTTTGCTGCTCAATCGGGTCCTGTGCCAGATGCACCTGCGACGGGTGATTTTGTTGGGTGGCAATCCATGCTGCATCAAAGCGGAGCAAAACACCCTCGTGGTGGAAGTGGAATGTTAACGCAAGCGATGGCTCGATTTCTTGAAGCACACGGAGGTGAGGTGATCTGTGATGCGGAAGTGGATCATATTCTCATTGAGAAAGAAAGAGCCATTGGAGCAGTGACCAAGAAGGGTGAAGAATATCGTGCGGATCTCGTTGTATCCAATGCTCACGTGCAGACGACCATGCTTGGAATGGTGGGCAAAGAACACTTGGATGACCATCTTCTTCAAAGAGTTGAAAACATTCAAGTAGGAAATGGGTTCGGGATGGTTATTCGATGTGCAGTTGAAGAGCTTCCTGAATACACAGCTGCCCCTAACGATCCAGATATTCATAATGGAATGCAGCTATTGGCACCATCTGTAGAGTATATGCATCGAGCGGTTGGTGATTACATGAAAGGCAATCCACCCGATGACCCTGCCGTTTTGGCCATGACATTCTCCAAAATTGATCCTGATGTCGCTAAAGATGGTGCTCATACTCTTTTTGCATGGGCACAGTGGCACCCTTACGAATTAGCGAATGGAGTGCATTGGGATGACATCCGTGAACGTGAGGCTGAAAAGATTTATGGAGTTGTGGAGCGCTATGCACCAAATATGAAGGGTAAGCTCATTGATTGGGTGATTCAATCACCTCTTGATATTGAAAGAAAGCATGGATTACTTCGTGGGAATGTGATGCATGTGGAAATGAATTTTGATCAGATGTTTATGTTCCGCCCTTTGCCAGAAATGAGCCAATATAAAACGCCTATACAAGACCTATACTTAGCCAGTGCATCTTGCCATCCTGGTGGAGGGGTGTTTGGTGCAGCTGGACGGAATGCTGCAAATGTTATTCTAAAAGATCTGAAGCCTTCCTTATTTGGTGGACGGTAAACACAACGAATGCGTTGATTCATCATGAATATTCAATACCCCACATCAGTACTAGAGATTGATGCCGATAAGGTTAGGGCTAACATTACGGTCATTCGCCAATGGATTGGGGATCAAACAAGATTAATGGCTGTTGTTAAAGCCAATGCATACGGTCATGGTGCAAAAGTTATGGGTCGCGTGCTGGATCCGCTTGTAGATATGATGGCCGTCGCAACACTGGATGAGGCAATTGAGCTGCGATCTGCTCGAGTAACATCTCCCATTCTTGTAATGGGTGTTCCAACCGCTGAAACCGCTGTTTCCTACGTCACGTATGATTTAACTGCGACCATTAGTGATTTGTCCCATTTTTCTATTCTCATGGATGGAACCCGCTATCATATAAATCTAGATACCGGGATGCATCGACTTGGAATTCCACAAACTCAATGGGCATCTGCAAGAGAACAAGCTATCCTAAATGGTCGATTACGATGTGGTGGAGTTTATACTCATTATGCAATGGCGGACGAATCGGATCATCCTGGTGTCCCAGATCAACATCAACTGTTTGAAGAGGCGATGCACTTCTTTGATGAAGTCCCCTTAAAATATATTTCCAATGGAGCCGCCTCTTTATCTGGTCAAGCACCTATAGGGTCAATGGTGAGAACAGGGCTTCCATTATGGGGATACTCACCCATTCAGCCAACAAAACAAAGCGCCAAGGTACAATCAGTCACACAACAGCTTCAGCCAGTCACAACATGGGTTAGTGAGGTTGTTCAACAACGCTCAATTGCGCGAGGAGAAAAGGCTAGCTATGGATGGATGTGGTCGGCTCCGGAGGATGGCGTGATTCTTACCATTCCAGTTGGCTATGCACAAGGGATTCCTCGAAATCTTCCACCAGGGGAAGCGTGGATTGCAGTTGAAACGGGAGAGGGGTGGAGCCAATGTCCTTTGGCTGGACGAGTGACAATGGACTATATCCTTGTCTTTTCACCAAATAGAGTACCTGCATTCACCAAGGCTCATATTCTAGGTGGGTATGGAATGAGTGGGTGGGAGATGGCTCGGTTAACCGACACAATTCCCTATGAATTATTTACTCGTTGGTCCGAACAGATTCCACGTGAAGTGTTTCATCTACGAGACGCTACTGCTAACGAATAGGCAGAAACACAAGAAGCGAGAATCGCAGCCCGACAAAATTAGTTGTCGTAGATACGATCTAAAAGGACGTCGTATCGGATTGTATCATTGCGTAGATCGTAGTTCACATTATTCGAATCCACATCTGCAAACCCCTCACTTGGTGGGACAAAAAGGGTTCTTTTTTCATTGATACGCATGCCAATAACTCCATTTTTCAATCCAGAGACGGAAATCCCTTGTACATCCACAAGACTTGCTGTCGTTACACTATCTGAATAGGTACTAGAGACGATCTCTCCGTCTAGAGTGCGTAGTGTTAGAAAAATGGCTACTTGATCTCTAGGTTGTGCAATAAATGGATGATCGGTTTGGTAAACAAGATACGCAATGGTGCCTCCTTCTAGGGTAATGACAGGCTTTCCAGTTGTATCATAGGGTGCAGGAACCGTGCTGTAATCAGGCTCTGTCGGCTCTGTGGGAGCAACAACACTTGAGCTAGATTCTAAACATCCGATGAGTAACCATGGCAGTAGCGCTAAAAGAAGGTAGGAACGCATGTTTTGTGGAGTATTAAACCTTTTGAACATCGTAGTAAAATAAGATTTTTTCGTGCCTATTAACACAATGAGTTTGCACTAGGACGCTTTTGATTTTTCAACACCACGTAATGCAAGCTTACTGGTTAGTATTGCCACTTGATAGAGTAACGCAAGAGGTGCAGCAATCAGTACTTGGCTAACCGGATCTGGTGGAGTCAATACTGCCGCCATAATCATGATAGCTACAAGAGCTTGTCTCCAATAATTACGCAACCAGGATGGGGTTATTAGCTCCAATTTTGTTAAAAAGAAGCTAGCTACAGGTATTTGAAACAAGATTCCACAAGAAAGGGTCCACATGGAAACACTTGTGAAATATTCATTGATATCGAATTCATTGGCAATCACATCTGCAATGACAAACTGAGTGAAGAACTGTACGGCAAATGGGACCAGAATTAAATAGCCAAAAGCCACCCCGAGAAGAAAGAAAAAAGAGATAAAAATCGTGTGGCCAAACGTGCGTAGTTTCTCCTTCATATTCAATGCAGGAGCAATAAAGGCCCATAATTGATAAAAGAATATTGGAGACCCTATGATAAATCCTACCACAATCAGTGTCCCCCAATAGGTGAAGAATTGCCCAGGAAGCTTTCTACTTATCAAGGATAGTTCAACGGCATCAATTCCAATGAGTTGATACATGAAAAAATCCTTTTTTGTTGGACCAAGAATGAGCTCATTAATGATGAAATCTTGAAAAATGAAGGCAGCTACGATCCCTACAATCATTCCAATGAGCCCTCGGAATAGTCTCCAACGAAGCTCTTCAAGGTGATCTAAAAACGACATGGACGCAGAAGGGTCCCGCTTGGGCGGTTTCGCTTTTGGCGGCACCGCAGACATAATGTCGCGTTGCTCAGCCATCGTTAAAGCCTATGTGTAGAAAGTGGGTATGCCTCACAGAGCGCATGAACATCCTTTTTAACGGCACTCAAGACAGACTCATCTTCAGGAGATGAGAGGACGCGATCGATCAATTCTGCTACCTGCCTAAACTCAGGCTCTTTAAACCCTCTGGTTGTCATTGCTGGGGCGCCAATTCGGATACCAGAGGTAACAAAGGGACTCTCTGGGTCAAATGGAATCATATTCTTATTCAGCGTAATTGAGGCTCTATCCAACGTCTCTTCTGCGGTTTTACCCGTGATTCCTTTGTTACGTAGGTCCACAAGAATCAAGTGATTGTCTGTTCCACCTGAGATAATGGAATATCCCTTTTCTGCAAAGACCTCACCCATAGCTTTCGCGTTTGCTACAACTTGTTGCTGATAGGTTTTGAATTCTGGTTGAAGTGCCTCTCCAAACGCAACAGCTTTTGCAGCAATGATATGCATCAATGGCCCCCCTTGTGAGCCTGGAAACACTGCATTATCAAGTACCTCACTCCACATTTTTGTTCGACCAGATTTTGGAGCTACGACACCAAGTGTATTTTCCTTGTCTTTTCCAATCAAGATCATTCCGCTTCTTGGCCCACGGAGTGTCTTATGAGTTGTGGTTGTGACGACATCGACGTGGGGAAGGGGGTTATTTAGTACACCGGCTGCAATCAATCCAGCAGTATGTGCCATATCCATCCACAAAAAAGCACCCACTTCATCTGCAATGGATCGAAACGCCTCAAAATCGAAATCCCTACTATATGCTGAGGCGCCAATAGAGATCAATCTTGGTTGTACTTGCTTTGCTTTGGTGCGGACGCGATCCATATCAATTCGCCCCGTATCCTGTTCCACGCCATAAAACTCAGCATTAAACCATATTCCAGAAAAATTTGCTGGCGAGCCATGTGTGAGATGCCCACCATGAGCTAGGTCTAAACCAAGAATGGTGTCCCCAGGTTTCATAAACGTGAGGTATACAGCAATATTGGCAGATGCGCCAGAATGGGGTTGGACGTTTACCCAATCCGCGCCAAATAATTCTTTTGCACGGTCTCTTGCAAGATCCTCAACTTTATCAACAACCTCGCATCCGCCATAATATCGTTTACCTGGATACCCTTCTGCATACTTATTTGTCAACGATGATCCACCTGCTTGTATGACTGCAGGGGATGCGTAATTCTCAGATGCAATAAGCTCAAAATGGGTGTCTTGACGATGTGTTTCTTCCTGTATTAGCTTGAATAATGCTGGATCTGATTCTGATAAATAACTGTTGCTCATTGTGTTGTTCTAGAAGATTCAATCTTTTCTACTCTACGCTCATGACGACCTCCTTCGAATTCAGAGGAGAGCCATTCCGTAACAATCTCACGGAGTTCATCCTCAGAGAGCGATCGCCCTGGAAGACATAGAATATTCGCATTGTTGTGTTGACGTGATAGCTGGGCAACCGATGTGTTATAAGCCAATGCAGCCCTTACCCCCGTGAATTTGTTTGCTGTCATGCACATCCCTTGTCCACTTCCACATAGAAGTATTCCCAGCGCGTACTCTTGTTGACTTACGGCATGAGCGACTTTCGCACCATAATCAGGATAGTCCACGGAGTCTTCCGAATGGGTGCCATAATCGACTGGATCATGACCAAGATCCTGTAAAATTGTTTTTACATACTCTTTGGCAGGGTAGCCTGCATGGTCACTTGCTAAAGGAATTTTCATCCATGTATAATAGGGTTTTCCGTGGAGAGATTCCTCACCAAGGATGCGACCTTCTTACCTAAAGTGGGTACATGTCAATCAATGGATTACGCTCAATCGTTGTGTAGATTGTATCACTAGAAATACTCCCAAAAATCCCCACCGCACCGTCCACATGGTTTATGACATTTTGTATCTCACCAGGGGATAAGGTACTACCCCCTAATTGTACACTTTGGGAGCGTACAAAGTCGTAGGAGTTCTTATCCAGTACATTGGCTACAATGGCATTACGACCATAAAACGAGACGGCAAGCCAAGGAAGACGAAGAACCGTATTTCCATCCTCGTCAAAGAAATTTGCCTCGTTTAAAATCCCTGAGCTAACCTTGTAAAAATCTTCTAGGAGTACATCACCATCGCTGTCTTCAAGTGTCGATTGATAAAATGGAGTCAAGTCTTCTTCCTTCGGATCTTGNGCAATCGTATTAAAGATGAAAAACCGCTGCTGTCCAGCAGGAGATCCGGAGACAAGAATTTCAAGTTGTTCTGAGGATTGATAGACGACCCGATCCGTGATTCCCCCAAGTACCGTTAAGGGTTCAGGAACCGTGGTAGAGGCTCGGATTGGGTCATTCTCACCAGGTATCGTAATTGTCAGTGTATACGTTGCTGTGGCCTGAATCTTAAGAGTCGTATCGGTAGGGGCATAAATACCACTCGTATCAATTTGCTGGTAGGCCATGATTTGCCCTGCATCGATAGATTCAATGAACACCGTTGCTCCATCTACACGTTGATCACGCAAGGAATATGAATCAAATAGTTTTCCTGATGTGGTCAATGTTACATTCGGAAAGGATTCACCTTCCACCAGGTAGGCTTCGACAATATACTCTTGCTCGTAGGTATCTTGCTCATAAGGGCTACAACTCCAAAGCACACTCAGTGAGAGTATGAGTAAACCACTAAGAGTAGATAGATAAGATTTTGTGAATGGATTCATACTAGAACGTCAAAGTGTAAGAAAACGCAGGAAGGATTGGCAATAATGGCACAGTTGTCTGTTTGACCGGATTTTCATCAAAGTCGTATTGGTAGAACCATACGTTGCGACGTGAATAGGCATTAATGATCTGTATCTGAAACTCAGAATCAGCCAAATCAAAGAAACGCCCTTGCCTTGAGAAAGAGACATCCAATCGATGGTTTGCTGGAAGCCTTGAGGCATTCACTTTTCCAACTAGTAAGACATCATTGTCTTCATTACTCCAAGGTTGGTTTGGGAATTGCGTACGCCCAAGAGGTTCCGTGTATGCTTGACCCGTGCCATAGCTAAATACCGCATTAGCTGTCCACGCCGATGAAATCCTAGTCGTGAGGACGATATTCGCGTCATGCGTACGATCATATTTGGGAGGGTAATATCGTGGAGTACTAGACCCTATTGCTGCATTGAACCCAGGGAACTTGCGTCTTGTTACGCCATATGTGTAGCCAACAAATCCGGTAAGTCGNCCTACTTGTCGNTCAAAAAAGACCTCAACGCCGTATGCGAATCCTTCTCCAAATCGAAATAACTCTTCATAGTCTAATCCCGCTGCATCTGGTAAAAAAGGATCGAGCTCAAAAAGATTGTTCATGGTTCGAGCATAAAGCTCTACATCAAATCCATACCCCTCAAAAGGCTCTGTTTTTACCCCTAGTATCCATTGATCACCAAAAGCTGGAGGAACACCTTCATCCACAGTAAGCCAGGTGTCAAAGCCTGAAAAAGCTTCATTCGAAATGAGTGTTAAGAATTGTGAGTAGCGCCCATAGGCAGCTTGTAATCGAATAGACGGGGTTGGGCGAAATTCCAGACTTACTCGTGGCTCTGGCTCAATGTACTCACCTTCTGAAAACGCATTCACTCGAAGTCCTAAGCGTGCAACCCATCGATCATTTGGGCGCCATTCGTCCTGAAAGTATATAGAGGCATAATTGGCCTGAATCCTGTTCCTAAAGGTCTCCTCGCCGTCAAAACGATTCCGCAAAGTAAGNATCATATTACCCGCCCAGATCCCCATTTTGAGATCATGTGTAGGGCTTGGCTGATGTTCTGCATCAAATTTTATGGACACATCAGAGATTTCATTTCGTTGACTAAAAGGAGTTCCTGCAATCGTAAACGTAGGCTTATTTTGATATGTAGACCCAGTAAATGTGAGGGTCGTAAACCAGTTCTTTGGAAGAATTCGCTTCCAAGAGGAACTCACTGTGCGGTTCCCGTAATTGAGTCGTATATCAGCATCATCTGCAAAGGGGAGGGCTACAACATCCGTGCCGGAATAAAAAGCAATGGAGAGTTGGTCGTTTTCAGTGATGCTTTGAGTAACCTTCCCATTAATGTCATAAAAATAGAAGGTTGAGGGTATCGCATCTACACTCTGTCGTAGTGCAGCCAGAAGAGGCTCAAGCGTGGATCGTCGAAGGGCAAACATGTACGAGCCATCACCGACAGGTCCCTCGATATAGGCTCTTGAGGCTAGTAGGCCAATACTCAAGCCACCTGCACGTTCATTACGATTTCCATCCTTGTTGTAGACGCTCAATACAGAGCCTAACCTTCCTCCATATTCAGCGGGATAGCCACCTTTGAAAAGACGGATATCTTTGACTGCATCCGGATTAAACGTAGAAAAGAACCCAAAAAAGTGGGAAGGATTGTACACTGTTGTTTCATCAAGTAGGATAAGCGTCTGATCAGGTCCTCCACCTCGGATATACAGACCACTTGAATAATCAGAAGCTGCCTTAACCCCTGGAAGCAATTGAACACTACGAAACACGTCAGGTTCAAAGACAGCGGGAAGTTTCTTGATTTGTTCAGTCTTTAATTGGGCAACCCCAATATTCTTGAGTGCTTCTTTATCACGCTCTGATTCAACGACAATCTCATCCAGGGTAAGGTTGTCAGGCGGGAGCTCAAAGTCGAGTCGAATGGGTGTATCCTGGCTAAGATTGACTTCTTGCTCAACGGTGTTGTACCCAATAAACCGTGCTTGTAGAACTTGTATTCCCGATAGTTCGGTTGTCAATGAATAGTAGCCTGATCCATTGGTCGTAACACCTTTTGTCGTTCCCTTTATTGAAACAGTAGCAAGTAATAGCGTTTCTCCAGTCTCAGCATCACGCACATACCCCTGAACAGTCGTTTGCTGGGCTAACGAATTGGCCCATCCACCGATGAAGAGGAAAAGGATGAGGCTGAATAATTTTATAACTCGTCCAAATAAATGTTTTGAGTCGTATGGCCAAGGACCTAAGGGATTCATATAGATGTTCGTGAACTGAATGAAACTTTTTGTGTAGGTTTATACGTAAAATGTATGTGCTTAGATGCGGTTGGAGGAGTGATTGGTGAGCACCAGGGTGATCATTTAGAAACCTTTATTGATGATGATTGCCTGCTCCAATACTGCTCTTGCCCATCGTAACTCGACTTCATAACATAGAAATGAGCAAAATCATTGCCCTTTTTGTTGGTTTTTTAGCATTCTCAATGTCATCCGTTTATGCACAAAGTGCAGATGAACAGGGGACTGTTGTGGATGAAACAACACTTGATGACTCGACAGCTTCTGCTGATGAGATCCTTGAAACCATTCCTTCTCAAGCAACGTGGGTCTTGGTGGAAGGAATGATCGATAATGGTTTGGTTCACTACATTGATCGAGCCATTGCACAAGCAGAGGATAGGGGGGATGATGTTATTGTATTTGAATTAGATACATTTGGTGGCCTAGTCGATGCGGCCGATAAAATTCGCCAATCGATTCTTGATGCAGATATTCGCACTATTGCATTCATTAACAAAAATGCTGCTTCAGCAGGAGCATTAATCTCTTATGCGTGTGATGAAATCGTGATGGCTGAAGGAGCCTCTATTGGCGCTGCAACGGTCGTTGAAGGGCAGTCGGGCGAGAAAGCGTCAGAAAAAATGCAAAGCTATTTCCGTGGCCTCATGCGTTCTACTGCAGAGGCCAATGGTCGTGACCCCCGAATCGCAGAAGCAATGGTTGATGAGTCGATTGAGGTCGAAGGAATTATTGAAGCAGGTAAACTTCTGACACTGAGTGCTTCTGAGGCTTTAGAGTTTGGAGTGGCTGATGATGTCGTCGATAACAAGACAGCGATGTTAACAAAACTATCGATTGAGGAGGAGGCCATTGTGGAAACCTCTCAATCTTGGGAAGAAGCGACGCTACGATTTATTGCAAATCCAGTTGTGAGTGGAATCCTTATGCTCATGATGATGTCAGGATTGTATTTTGAATTTCAAACCCCTGGGTTTGGGTTTGGCGGTGCAGCAGCTGCTGTAGGTGCAGCCTTATTTTTTGCCCCACTTTATATCATGGGACTGGCAGAAGCGTGGGAGATCCTTCTATTTGCTCTAGGCGTGATATTGTTAATTGTTGAAATATTTGTGATTCCTGGGTTTGGTGTGCCTGGAATTCTGGGATTATTGTTAGTGGTTTTTTCATTGGGAGCATCACTCATAGGAAATGTTGGACTAAGCTTTCCAGAGCAGACAGAGGTAACTCGTGCTGTTTGGACCATGGCCATTACGCTATCTGCATCCTTTGGTGCGATTGCCATGTTTGCTCGTGCAATGCCTGATCGACGTGCGTTTGGTCTTTTGGTGCTACGGGAAACACTCACGGAAACTGACGCATCTTCAGATGAGGAGGAATACAAGCTATTACTTGGTCAAGAGGGTATTGCAAAGAGCCCCTTACGTCCATCTGGTGTTGTAGATTTTAGTGGTCGAAGAATGGACGTTCAAACACTTGGAGACTTCATTGAGTCTGGTGAAAAAGTTGTTGTAAAACAAGTCAATGGTCATCGAGTACTTGTCGAAAGAAAAGGGTAGTTTTCTGCCAAGCTCTTATGATCATTTGACTCGCTAAATCGAATATTTAACACGTAGGATAACCCTACAAAACTTATCAAAGCTTTATGGATTTCTTTGGATTACCTTCTGCATTAATTGTTCTGGTCGCGGTTCTCGTCGTCCTAATTTTGTTTTTCTATTACATCCCACTTGGTTTGTGGGTGACAGCATTTTTCTCGGGTGTGCGGGTCAATATTTTCCGTGATCTGGTTGGGATGCGCCTACGTAAGGTACCACCAGGACCCATTGTGAAGGCACAAATTACAGCCAACAAAGCAGGGCTC
>PR_CR_10_Liq_1_inCRDRAFT_1001484_pt1 | contig 13119 bp, 14 predicted proteins | sample PRCRCaboRojoPR_3_FD_10241 | JGI IMG/M metagenome (IMG submission 10241) | reverse complement strand
AAAAACAGCAGCAACATGACCGCCTGAACGGTGATGCTGGCACCCAGTATCAGCTCCAGAAAACCCAATTCATCGTTCACTTACTTTCTCCAACTTGCCATTAATGACTGCCTTGCTCTGTATTCGACTCAGAAATCAATGTCATTCTTAAGGTTCTCGGTAAACGTTTGGGACGCCCGCTATCGGCAGCAATAAGGGCTATGGTCACCGTGCCCTCTGCCAAACAACAGCCGTCTCGATACACACATTGACCAAAGGTGATGCTCGCTGCAGCGACCGAGTGCACTACCGCAGACACCTGCAGCTGGTCGTCGAGACGGGCAGATTGGCGGTAGCTAAGGGCCACATCCGTCACAACAAACAAACCATCGCCACCCAAGAACGCCGCTTTTTCGTAACCTAGGCTTCGCATGAACTCAGTACGAGCGCGCTCAAAGTACTTCAAATAGTTCACATAGTAGACGATGCCACCCGCATCGGTATCTTCAATATAAACCCGAATGGGCAGGAGAAATTCCCCGCTCACCGGCCCCCTCCCCTGGGGTCCTGCTCAAAATCCAAAGGTAATGTATCGGGTGTATCCGCACGGGGCATGGGTATATCGAAATGCGCATAAGCGCTGCGGGTAGCCATACGCCCCCGTGGCGTCCTAATCAGGTAACCCTGTTGAATAAGATAGGGCTCGAGCACGTCTTCAAGGGTGCCACGCTCCTCCGATAAAGCAGCCGCCAGACTATCAATACCTACCGGACCGCCATCGAACTTCTCTATGAGCATCAGCAGTAAACGTCGATCAAGATGGTCAAATCCTCGCTGATCCACACTGAGCATATCGAGGGCCTGCCGCGCGACATCGGCCGAAATATGTCCATCGGCTTTCACTTCAGCAAAATCTCGAACACGTCGCAGTAGGCGATTGGCAATACGAGGCGTTCCTCGAGAGCGGCAGGCAACTTCGCGAGCGCCACCTTCGTCCATGGCGATATCGAGTAGCCGCGCCGATCGAGCTACGATTTTGGCCAAGTCGTCAACACCGTAAAATTCCAGCCGCTGCACAATACCGAAGCGATCGCGCAGGGGCGATGTCAACAGCCCTGCCCGAGTGGTGGCCCCAACCAGGGTGAACGGAGGCAAATCGAGCTTAATTGAACGAGCAGCTGGACCATCGCCAATCATGATATCGAGCTGGTAATCCTCCATAGCCGGGTACAGGATTTCTTCAACATAGGGGCTCAGACGATGAATCTCATCGATAAACAAGACATCACCCGGCTCAAGATTGGTCATTAGCGCAGCGATGTCGCCGGCTTTCTCCAGCACCGGGCCACTGGTTGTTTTCAGTGCAACACCCATCTCGTGGGCGATGATGCTGGCAAGGGTAGTTTTACCCAGCCCCGGGGGACCAAAAATCAATGTGTGGTCGAGGGGCTCCCCCCGACCTCGGGCNGCCGCNAAGAAGATAGACATTTGNTCACGGACAACCGGCTGCCCCATGTAGTCGTCCAANGTTTTCGGTCGAATAGCCCGNTCGATGGCTTCGTCGGCATGNCTTTTCGGTTCGGCGGCTACCAGTCGATCGGTTTCAATCATNNTNAAGCCCTCGGTGCCNNNGCTTTNAGCGCACGTCGAATCAGCTCGGCACTGGATGTGACCTCGGCATCATCAACCGCCGACAACCATTTCGCCGCTTCNGCNGGCTTGTAACCCAAAGCGACCANGGCCTGTTCCGCTTCGGCCCGATAATCNAGCAGCGGNGTTACGGACNCAGTGNTTTGNCCGGTGACTGCCGGTGATAGCTCCTCGAGCCACTTACCTGCCTTATCTCGCATTTCAACCAGCAGGCGCTCGGCGGTGCGCTTACCCACACCCGGCAAGGCAACTAGCGCGCTGAGATCATCACGCTGTAAACACTGTGCAAACGCCCTTGCGTCCATGCCTGACAATAGGGTCAGGGCCAGTCGAGGCCCAACGCCACTGACTTTAATCAGCTCCCGAAATAACCGCCTATCTTCAGCTTCGGCAAACCCATAGAGCAATTGAGCGTCTTCACGAACCACGAAGTGGGTTAGCAGCGACACTTCACAATCCAGCTCGGGCAGCTGAAACAGCGTGGTCATGGGCACCTGCAATTCATAACCCACGCCACCCACATCGACTAAAATATCCGGTGGTGATTTCGACACCAGCACACCGCGTATAAACCCGATCATAAATGACTCGATCGCAAACGGCCGCGGCGCATGGCACCCGATGCCAAGGCACTCAATCCCTGCTGGGAGTGCGCATGACAGAGCGCCGCTGCCAGACCATCGGCGGCATCTTCGGCAGGTTCGCCGGGCAAGTTGAGTAGCGTTTTAACCATGTGCTGTACCTGCTCCTTGGTAGCGGCGCCGGTGCCGACCACCGCTTGTTTGATGGCCCGCGCAGAATACTCATGCACCACCATGTCACGGCTGACACAGGCAACCATAGCGGCACCGCGCGCCTGACCCAGCTTCAACGCCGCACCGGCACTACGGGCCATAAACACCTCTTCGATGGCAGCTTGCTCGGGGGAGTACTCGTCAATTAGCGCGTTGAGGTTCTCAAACAAAACCGCCAGACGAGGCGCCAGGGGTTGATCCACCGGTAGTCGAATAACACCGCTGGTCACATAGGTGGGCTTGCCCTTGGACACGGACACGATGCCAAAACCGGTTTTTCGTGACCCCGGATCAATACCCAAAACCAACGCCATAGTTGCCGCTCCCCTTTCGTCCTATTGTGACGCAAGAGTGGCCGCAGGTCACAGCGCGGATTCAGGATTTATGACACATCGACCTTGCGCAGACGAATATTGAGCTCTCTGAGCTGCGCTTCCGAGACAACACCGGGAGCGTCGGTCATGACACAGTGAGCCGATTGGGTTTTCGGGAACGCGATAACGTCGCGAATGGACTGGCCACCCACCATAAGCATCACCAAGCGATCGAGACCGAAAGCAATGCCCCCATGGGGTGGTGCACCGTATTTCAGTGCCGACAGCAAGAAACCAAACTTCTCTTCTGCCTCGACGCTGTCGATGCCCAAAATATCGAATACGGTTTGCTGCATGACAGGGTCAAAAATACGGATACTACCGCCACCCACTTCACTACCGTTCAATACCATGTCATAGGCGCGAGACAGCGCCGCTGCGGGGTTTTCCCGCAGGGCGTCCACCGAACAGGCGGGCGCGGTAAACGGATGGTGTAGGGGCGTTAGGCCGCCATCGCTAGTTTCTTCAAACATGGGGAAATCAACCACCCATAGGGGCGCCCAACCCTCGGCCACCAAACCCAACTGTTCGGCAACTTTCAACCGTAAGGCGCCCAGAGCCTCATTGACCACTGATCGCTTATCGGCGCCAAAGAAAACAATGTCACCATCACGGGCATCGAGCCGCTGCATCAACTGAGTGACAACATCGTCTGACATGAATTTGAGAATGGGCGATTGCAAACCTTCGGTGCCCGCGCTTAGGTCATTAACCTTTATCCACGCCAGACCCTTGGCGCCATAGATACCAACAAACTTGGTGTAGTCATCAATTTCTTTGCGACTGATGACAGCACCGCCGGGGACCTTCAAGGCGGCAACACGACCAGCCGGGTCATCGGCGGGCCCACGGAACACTTTAAAATCCACCTGCTGCATTAAATCGTCGATGGATACCAGCTCTAAATCAACGCGCAAATCGGGCTTGTCAGAGCCGTAGCGTTCCATGGCCTCATGCCAGGTCATACGGGGAAATGCGGGTAGCTCTACTTGGCAGTGCTCTGCCAGCAACGATCGCACCATACGCTCAGCGATGGCCATAATGGCTTGTTCATCGAGAAACGCGGTCTCAATATCAATTTGCGTGAATTCAGGCTGGCGATCGGCACGCAAATCTTCGTCACGGAAACAGCGCGCGATTTGGTAGTAACGATCAAACCCAGAGACCATTAGCAGCTGTTTAAAGAGTTGTGGTGATTGTGGCAAGGCAAAAAACTCACCCTGATGGGTTCGACTGGGCACGAGGTAATCTCGCGCGCCCTCGGGGGTTGCACGGGTCAGTACCGGGGTCTCAATATCGAGAAACCCTTCGCTCTCAAGAAAGGTTCTGACGCTGTGGCTGATCCGCGAGCGCATAATCAAGTTGCGCTGCATCTCGGGTCGACGAAGATCCATATAGCGATACTTCAGTCGAACGTCCTCACCCACAGACGCGTGAGCATCGAGAGGGAACGGCGGCGTCCCGGCAACACTCAAGATTTCGAGCGCTTTACCCAGCACCTCGATCTGACCCGTGGCCATGGCGTCGTTAACCGTCGACTCGCTGCGTGCACGCACTCGCCCCGTGATTTTCAGGACATACTCCGATCGAACTCGATCAGCGCGTTCAAAGTGCTCTTCAGTATCGGGATCGAACACCACTTGAACGACGCCCTCTCGGTCACGCATGTCGAGGAAGATGACCCCACCGTGATCGCGACGACGGTCAACCCATCCACACAGAGTTACTGTTTCATCAATGTGTGACGCTCTTAAAGAGCCACAGTAATGGGTACGCATAATAGGTCCGCCGTTTGGATAGTGGGGTAAGCCGCGAGCTAGGCCGCTGGCTGTTTATCGCTAGTGCTGCTTGTGGATTTACTGTCACCGGAAGATGAGCCAGTGTCTTTTGAGCCACCATCCCCCGCTAGATTTTTCTTGTTACCGGTTTTGAAGTCGGTTTCATACCAGCCACCGCCGGCCAACCGGAACGAGGGCGCGCTGACACATTTTTTCAGTGTCGCTTTACCACAGGCGGGACAATCGACAAGAACCGGATCGGAAATCTTTTGAATGGCTTCCATGCTGTGACAGCAATCAGCGCATTGGTATTCGTAGATAGGCACTTTGCATCTCTCCTCAAAACGCGCTCTCGCGCACCGAGGCCGTAGATGAGGTCATTTGGGTAAAAACACAAGAGCGCAAAGAGTACCGCAGGACTCGCGTTTTAGGAAGGCGGTTGAAGCCGTGTTAGAGGTCAGCGACCCCTAACACAACCTCGGCGGCATCAGGAATTGGCAAATTCCTTCATTTTCTTCAGCGGACGGATTTTGACCGCTGTGCTCGCCGGCTTGGCTTTAAACATGGTTTCTTCGCCTGTAAAGGGGTTGGTTCCCTTGCGGGCGCGTACCGCGGGCTTGCGCACTGTAGTGATCTTCATCAACCCAGGGATGGTGAATTCACCGATAGCGCGCTTCTTGATGCTACCCTCAATCAAAGACTCCAACTCACCAATAACATTGGTGACCTGCTTCTTGCTAAGCCCTGTGCTGTCAGCGATGTTGCCAATGATTTGGGTCTTGGTCATTTTTTCCTGAATCGCCTTCACCTTTGCAGGCGCCTTCTTAGCAGGTGCCTTGGCAGCTCCTGCTGCTTTAGCGGGCGCTTTTTTAGCAGCCGCTTTTACCGGTGCCTTTTTGGGTGCTGCGGCTTTTTTAGCGGGCGCTTTTTTAGCGGCGGGGGCGGCCTTAGCAGGGGCCTTCTTCACAGGGGCCTTTTTTGCCGCTGCCTTCTTGGCAGGGGCTTTTTTTGCCGGGGCTTTTTTGGCTGCGGTTTTTTTAGTTTTTGAACGGTAACACTGAACCGCCGACAACAACTGTCAACACAGGTGACGTCATTCAGCATTCCGATTCAACCTCAGCATCAACCAGAACAAAAGGGCCGAACGGCTGTTACGACTGAAAAGTTGAACGGATAGGCGTGTCACCAACAGTGTCCATAGTACTGTTGCCAACCCAATCCCTGCTCGTAGAATGCCTGCACAGACAAACCTACATGGAACTCAATTAATGCGCGCCAGTACCTTTCTTATGTCGACCCAAAAAGAAACCCCTGCAGATGCCGAGGTGATTAGCCATCAGTTGATGATGCGCGCCGGACTCATTCGACGCATCGCCGCGGGCATCTACACCTGGATGCCAATGGGGCTTCGTGTATTGCGCAAAGTAGAGGCCATTGTGCGCGATGAAATGAATCGCGCCGGCGCGCTTGAAATTAGCATGCCGGTTGTTCAACCCGCTGAGCTCTGGCAGGAATCCGGTCGATGGCAACACTACGGTCCTGAGTTAGCGCGCTTAAAAGATCGACATGATCGGGAGTTTTGTCTAGGGCCTACCCATGAAGAAGTCGTGACCACCCTGGGCCGCAACGAAATCAAAAGCTATAAACAGCTGCCGCTGAATTTCTATCAAATTCAAACCAAATTCCGCGACGAGATACGCCCGCGCTTCGGCGTTATGCGCTCACGAGAGTTTGTGATGAAGGATGCCTACTCCTTCCATGTCGACCATGGGTCCTTGGAGCAAACCTATTGGCGTATGCACGAGGCGTACACCGCTATCTTCACGCGCCTTGGCCTCGACTTTCGTCCGGTGGAAGCGGATACCGGTTCTATTGGCGGCAGTCATTCACACGAATTCCACGTGCTGGCAGAATCGGGTGAAGACGATATCGCTTTCTCTGATGGCAGTGACTTTGCCGCTAATGTGGAGCTAGCCGCCGCACTACCGCCATCGGTATCAATAGCATCGAGCACCGCAGTACTCGAGGAATTCGCAACACCCAACGTAAAAACCATCGATGATTTGGTGGCGGCTGCAGACATCGCGATCACCGACACGGTCAAAACCTTGTTTGTCAAAGATGAACAAGGTCAGCCAGTGGCATTAGTATTACGCGGCGATCATCGACTAAATGAGATTAAAGCCGAGAAGCTCGACGGTATCGCAACACCTCTCGCCATGGCCAGCGAGGAAGAAGTGCTGGCGCTAACCGGCGCGGGCTTTGGATCGCTGGGACCCGTCAACTTGAACTGCCGAATTATTGTGGACCATGCCGCTGCCGCCATGGCTGAGTTTGTCTGTGGCGCCAATAACAATGGCTTTCACTTCAAAGGTGCCCAGTGGCAGCGCGATGTTGGCAACATAGAAATAGCCGATATACGTAATGTGGTGTCAGGAGANCCGAGTCCCTGCGGCAATGGCACTATCCAAATTCGACGGGGCATCGAGGTCGGTCATATCTTCCAGCTGGGCACCAAGTACTCGGAAGCGATGGGAGCAATGGTGCTCGATGAAAACGGTAAAAGTGTGCCCATGTCCATGGGCTGTTATGGCATTGGTGTTACCCGCATCGTGGCCGCTGCGATTGAGCAAAATCACGATGACAAGGGCATCATTTGGCCGGCGGCCATGGCACCTTTCGATGTGGCTATTGTGCCGCTCAATATGGATAAATCCGAGGCAGTAGCCAAGGCCACCGAAAGCCTCTACGCCCAACTACTGGCCGCCGGCATCGACGTCTTTCTCGATGACCGCAAAGAGCGTCCAGGGGTCAAGTTTGCTGAAATGGAGCTTGTGGGTATGCCACTGCGAGTCACCATTGGGGATAGGTCCCTAGCGGAGGGCAACATAGAGTTGCAACTACGCACGTCCAACGAGGCCCAGTCAGTGCCCCTAACCGATGCNTATGGCTGTATTATGGGGATGCTNGCGCGGGAGACACCACCCCAATGATCGATCTGAAACTGCTGAACCGCTGGAATACCGATCTCGGCAAAAGCATTTCAGCGGTTGGCACCGACGCTTTTTTTCCGTCGTTNTATGANGCGNTACGNCNNTTNGTCAAATTATCGTGGCCGCAGATATGGCTATATCACCGGGACTTNCCTCCCTGCGTGCTACACCACGATATTCCGCCCAAGTACCAAGCNATTCAAATCGATCGGTACTTGGACGGCCCCTATCGGGAAGATCCNTTTTACCAAATCTCNATGAGTGGACCGCGCAACACTATCTACCGNCTGAACCGAATAACCGGCGGCATGTTTGAAGAGTCGGGCTACTTTACGAACTACTATTCCAAAACCGGCACCGCCGATGAAGTCATTTTTCTGTCCCGACTTGACGATGGCAATGTGGTTCACCTGTCGGTGATGCGTAGCAAGCAGCAGGGTGAATTCACCCAAGAAGAATACGATCTNTTATATGCCGTTGCCGATCCGATCTCCGCCATCATCAAAGTGCACTGCCAGCACGACGACTTCGCTATCAATAATTTGTTACAGCCGGGGCTGGATGCTCAAATCGATTTGGCGTTTCGCACCTTCGGTCAAGACTTCGTGAGTAAGCGTGAACGCGAAGTACTCGAGCTGATGCTGCGAGGTTACGGNGCTGACACCACCGCTGAGCGCTTTGATATCTCACTNGAAACCGTACGTCGACATCGCAAAGCCATCTATAAAAAGCTCGATGTNAACTCTCAATCTGATCTCTTTGCCCTGTTTATCAATGTCATGCCGTTTATTGGTGAGGCGCGGGGCGGCGATCCCCTGAGCGTCTACATGTCTTAATCAAGGCGCCTATATCTCCAAAGCTTTCCCCGCCACTCAACATAGCCGCGCCCACAGGCGGCTTTAAGCAAAAACCAGAGTGGACTTCCCTTGCCCCTTATGGGGTAGCCAATAAATTGTTCCGATCGGTACCGACAGGCACTCTGTGACGAGTGTAATGACAGGTCAGTGCGACATGAGCCGCGAAATCGAATTATTTTTAGAGGCCTATCCATCGGTATCGATGATTGAGGCCTTAATCACCGACTGCAACGGCGTTGCCCGTGGCAAACTGGTGCCCAGAGCCAAGCTACAGAGCGTGACCAAAAACGGCCTAAAATTGCCGAAGTCTGCACTCAGTCTCGACATTTGGGGTCGAGATATTCCCGAACTCGCGTTTGCTAATGGTGATATCGACGGTTACTGCCGGGTGGTAGAGGGCTCCCTGCGACCCATGCGAACGGCACGGGGACTCGATCAGGGTCAGCTGCTGATCACCATGTACGACGAAAATCACGAGCCCTTCATGGGCGATCCGCGCCAGGTCTTGGCGAGCATGGTGCGGCGCTTCAACGCCCGTGGACTGCGCCCCTGTATGGCCGCTGAACTTGAATTTAGCCTGTTACCCGATCCAGGTGCCGACAGGCCACTCAGTCATGCACTGCGTGGACAGGCATCGGTAGCGGGTAATTTGTACGCACTGGAAGAACTCGATAAACACGCGGATATGCTCGAAGCGCTGCGCGAAGCCTTCGAAATTCAGGGTCTGCCTTACGANGGGATCGTGAAAGAAGCNGCCCCTGCTCAGTTTGAAGTCAACATGGCCCACAGCGATGATGTGATGGTNCTAGCGGATCACATCATCCGTATGCAGCGTTGNATCCGTGTTGTGGCGGCCCGCTTCAATATGATCGCAAGCTTTATGCCCAANCCTATGGACGAGCACGCTGGCAATGGCATGCACGTGCACTGCAGTATGCTCGACCAGCAGGGCAACAACGTGTTCAACGACGGCTCTGAAGCCGGCACTGACTTACTGCAGAAAGCGATTGCCGGATGTCTCGATACCATGGCTGATTCCATGCTGATTTTTGCGCCCAGCTTTAACGCCTACCGTCGTTTCCAAGCGGGTAACCATGCGCCGACCGTGCCCACCTGGGGTATGGATAATCGCACCACGGCGGTACGGGTACCTGCAGGCCCACCGCAAGCGAAACGCCTTGAACATCGCGTTGCCGGCGCCGATGCCAACCCCTATCTCGCTCTCGCTGCGGTGCTTGCTGGCATTTTGCACGGTATCAATGATGAGTTAGAACCCCCNTCNGCGGTGGAAGGTAACGCTTGGGAGAAAGAACACGACGCCCCCGACTTACCTGTACTCATGTCCACTGCTATTGAGCATTTCGAGCAATCCGAGTTTGTGGCCAAGTACCTGAGCACCGAATTCCAAACCTTGTTCAGCAAGACCAAATGGCAAGAGCTTGATGAGTTTCAGCGTCGCGTGACAGAGTTCGAGGTGGAGACCTATTTGCGCGGCTAAGGCAGCCAGCGCCAACCGTCAGGCGTGGCAAAGGTGTCAGATGGGGCTGAACCAAACTGCCCCCGAGACGTAAACACGACTCTGCTGAAAAGGAATGGGAAGCCCATGTCTGACTTGTACGATCTGAACGCAACCGATGTCACAGGCAGCCCCGTTGCATTGTCGAGGTTCAAGGGCCGCGTCTTGTTGATTGTTAACACCGCCTCGAAATGTGGTTTCACACCCCAATACGAGGGATTGGAAGCCCTCCAGAGCCGCTTTCACGAGCGCGGTTTTGATGTTCTAGGATTCCCCTGTAATCAATTTGGGCACCAAGAGCCAGGCAGCGACAGCGACATTGCCGAGTTTTGCAGCACACGCTTTAGCACCAGCTTTCCATTGTTCAGCAAAATCGAGGTCAATGGACCCAATGCTCATCCGCTCTATCAGTATTTAAAGAAGCAAGCACCCGGTGTCTTGGGGACTGAGGCCATCAAATGGAATTTCACAAAATTCTTGGTCGATGGCCAGGGCAAGGTTGTCAAACGATACGGTTCGCAAACCAAGCCCGAGGCTATTGCTGCTGATATCGAGGCACTTCTAGCAGGGGCCTAAAGCACTTATAGCGATGGCAGCCGCCGCGCCCCCTTAATGCTCGCGGGTTGCCCTAAAGCGGATATCGGGCCAGCGCTCCTCCATGAGCGATAAATTAACCCGTGTCGGTGCCAGGTAGGTGAGATAACCGCCCCCATCCTCCGACAAGTTATCCGCGGCTTTCTTGCGGAACTCCTCGAGCTTGCGCGGGTCATCTGCTTCCACCCAACGGGCCGTGTAAACACTCACGGGCTCGTACACCGCCTCGACCTTGTACTCATCCTTGAGGCGATAGGCCACAACGTCGAACTGTAACTGCCCAACCGCACCCACAATGAGATCGCTGTTATTGAGCGGCGAGAATACTTGGGTTGACCCCTCCTCCGAGAGTTGTTGCAGACCCTTTTGCAGCGCCTTCATTTTCATTGGATCTTTCAGACGAATACGACGAAATAACTCCGGCGCAAAGTGCGGGATTCCGGTGTATCTCAGGTCATCGCCCTGAGTGAAGGTATCGCCAATTTGCAAAGTGCCGTGGTTGTGTAAGCCAATAATGTCCCCCGAAACCGCCTCCTCCACGAGCACGCGCTCGCCGGCCTTAAAGGACACCGCATCGGCTATACGAATATCTTTCCCAGTCCGCACATGGCGCATTTTCATACCCTTGTCATAGCGACCTGAGCAGACGCGGACGAAGGCAATCCGATCCCGATGTTTTGGATCCATATTCGCTTGTATCTTGAACACGAAGCCCGAAAACTGTGACTCGTAAGGGTCAACTTCACGACTCTGCGTGGACCGTGCTAACGGTGCCGGTGCCCATTCAACAAACTGATCGAGCATTTCTCGAACACCAAAGTTGCCAAGGGCAGTACCAAAAAANACGGGNGTCAACTGACCAGCCAGAAAGAGCTCCCGATCAAANCTGTGACTGGCGCCACGCACCAGCTCAATCTCTTCGCAGAAATTATCGTACTCATCGTCGAGTAACGCCCGCGCCTCGTCGGAATCGAGACCCTCAATGCGCTCATCCGGCGGCAGAACAGCGTTGTGACCTGATTCGTAAACGTGAAAGGTATCGGTGTACAGGTTGTATACGCCCTTTAAATGCCGCCCCATACCCACTGGCCAGTTAATAGGGGCTCCGGCAATACCCAGCACTTCTTCAATTTCATCGAGCAGCTCGATCGGATCACGAATGTCCCGGTCAAGTTTGTTCACAAAGCTAATAATGGGAGTGTCGCGCAAACGACATACGTTCATCAGCTTGATCGTTCGATCTTCGACACCTTTGGCCCCGTCGATCACCATCAACGCCGAGTCAACGGCGGTGAGCGTACGGTAGGTATCCTCGGAAAAATCCTCGTGCCCGGGGGTATCCAGCAGATTGACCGTGCGATCGCGATAGGGGAACTGCATGACCGAAGAAGTCACTGAAATGCCCCGTTCTTGCTCTAGTGACATCCAGTCAGAGGTGGCATGTGGACCGCGCTTACCCTTAACCGAACCCGCCACTTGAATAGCACTACCGAGCAACAACAGCTTCTCGGTCATGGTGGTCTTACCCGCGTCCGGGTGCGAGATAATGGCAAAGGTACGACGCGCCGCAATAGCGCGCTTTAAATCGGTTTGGGTTTCTGACATGACGCCTCCTTCAGGGGGCGGGATTATGCCAGCATGTGGAGTGCGGCGGTAATCCTTCAGGTACGAACACGGGTAGGCGTCAAGCCATCATGCAGCGCTGCTAAGAGTCGCTCCCCCACCTCATCCATAGAGGGCACACGCCCCATCACTTGCGCGACTGACGTCACTTGAAGCCCCGGATAACCGCAGGGATTGATGCGCTGAAAAGGCTCTAGGTCCATATCGACATTCAGGGCAACACCGTGATAACTGCAACCTCGACTGACCTTGAGTCCCAGCGATGCAATTTTTCGCCCACCCACATAGACACCCGGACGCTTTGGGTCAGCGCTGGCGCTAATACCATAGCCGGCCAGCACATTGATGACCGCCAACTCAATGGCCGTCACCAACTGGCGCACCCCAAACCCGGCTCGGCGCAGATCAAACAGGGTGTACACCACCCATTGACCAGGCCCGTGATAGGTCACCTGCCCACCTCGATCGATGGGCACAATGGGAATAACACCGGCATCGAGTACGTGTTCCGCCTTACCGGAGATACCCTGGGTATACACCGGTGGATGCTGCAACAACCACAGTTCATCATCGGTTTGGTCCGTTCGATTGGCCGTGAATTGCTTCATGGCGTCAAGGGTTGGCGCGTACTCAACAAGACCCAATCGCTGAATGTGCATAAGAACTAGATCACCATCGACACCAAACCGGTGGCCATAAGATCTTTGTGCAAGGCCTCTAGCTGGCTGACACCGGTGGCCTCAATAACAATAGTCAGGGACACAAACTTACCGCCGCTGGACGACTTCACCGTCATGGCCTCGGCGTCAAAGCCGGGGGCATGACGCTCAAAGATTGTCAGCACCGACTCACTGAACTGCTCGCAGCGCCGCCCAACGACCTTGATAGGGTAATTACAGGGAAATTCAATTTTGGGGGGTTCTGGCTGACTCATCATTCACCCTTCGACCAATGTTACACA
>PR_CR_10_Liq_1_inCRDRAFT_1001482_pt1 | contig 13126 bp, 10 predicted proteins | sample PRCRCaboRojoPR_3_FD_10241 | JGI IMG/M metagenome (IMG submission 10241) | reverse complement strand
GCGCGTGCGGGCGCCGGCACCGAGTGCCACCGCCCGCGGCTCGCCGTCGCCCGCCGTCAGCATCCGGTCGCAGCCGGCGAGGATGACCTCCGCAGCGCCCTTGGCGTAGGCAATGGTCGTGTTTCCGTCCGTGATGCTGCGGTCCGTGTGCAGCGTGGTCATGCGCTCGTGCCCGTCGCGGATGACCCGGGCCGCCGGGGCCGCCATGCGGCGCAGGGCCTCCATGGCGCGCTCGGCGCGGTATTCCTGCACGTTGCTGGTCAAACCCTGCGGGTCGCTGCCGAGGGCGCCTGCGACAGCATCCGTGCTGCGGGTATGCCAGGGCTGCGGGGTGGGCATGGGGGCTGCTCCTGAGCCACGGAGTGCCGTGGTGGGTCGCGTCGGCTCGATGTGCTCGCGGTGCGGGGGGTAGGTGGCGCCAAGCGTAACAGCCGGCGCCGGCGTGCGACCACAGTGCAGCACCGGGGCGCGATGCCCTGCCTCGTGCTGAGGATTCGGCTCGGGGGTGGGTTGTCTGCGCTGGCCCTCGCAACGGCGTCGTCCCTGGCAGTGCGAGCGGTCACTGGTGCTTCGCAATGTCCCCGATGCACTATGCGCCTGCGCTCCGTCATGGCGCCCGCCGAAACCCTGGCGTAAACCTACCCCACGCATCGAAAGATTTGATAGATCAAGGCAATACAAGTATATTAGGAAAATCTAATTTATTCTGGATGCCAGACATCATGATGACTCAACAACACAACACACGGCTCCTGCCCCTGTTGGCGGCGCTGCTGGCGCCGCCGGTGCTTGCCGCCGGGGATGCGGGCGGCTCTGCGCCGAGCGCGCTGCCGAGCGCCGAGGTCGCCTATCTCACCGTGCCCCGGGAGTACCGCCTGGACGGCATCGTGGAGGCCGTGAACCGCACCACGGTCTCCGCCCAGACCCAGGGCCAGGTGGAAGAGATCCTCTACGACGTGGACGACTTCGTGGAGAAGGGCGAGGTCATCGCCCGCCTGCGCGACAACGAGCACCGTGCCCGTGTCGCCCAGGCGGCTGCGGAGCTGAAGTCGGCAACGGCGGAGCTCTCCCGCGCCGAGGACGAGTTCGCCCGGGTGGAGGGGCTGTACGCCAACAAGAACGTCTCCGAGTCCGAGATGGACCGCGCCGAGGCGGAGCTGGCCGGCGCCGAGGCGCGTCTCGACGCCGCCCAGGCGGCGCTGGAGCAGGCACAGGAGCAGCTCGCGTACACGCGCATCCGTGCGCCGTACTCGGGCATCGTCACCAACCGCCACGTGGAGCTCGGGGAGATCGCGAGTCCGGGCCAGCCGGTGATGTCCGGCATCTCGCTGGAAGAGCTGCGGGTGACCGTGGACGTGCCGCAGAGCGTCATCCCGGCGGTGCGCGAGCTGGGCGAGGTGAACGTCTACCTGCCGAACGGCGGCGATGAGGCCGAGGTGGTGCAGCCGGAGCGGATCACGGTCTTCCCCTTCGCGGACATGGGCTCCAACACCTTCAAGGTGCGCCTCGACCTGCCCGAGGGCCTTGAGAACCTCTTTCCCGGCATGTTCGTCAAGACGGGCATCGTCACCGGCAAGAAGGAGGAGCTGACGGTGCCCAAGGCGGCCGTGGTCTACCGCTCGGAGGTCACCGGTGTCTATGTGCTGGACCCGGACCGCGGCGTGCACTTCCGCCAGATCCGGGTCGGTCGCGACCATGGCGGCGCGCTGGTGGTGCTCTCCGGGCTCACGGCGGGGGAGACGGTGGCGCTGGACCCCATCGCCGCGGGCGTCGCGCTGAAGGCGCAGGCAAAGGCGAAGGCCGGCATGGGGAGCGATGACGATGGCTGAGTCCGGCACCACGGATGCCGGTGCGCCGGCCGCCGGCGGCAGCGTGGCAGGAACTGGCGGGAGCCATGGCGCCCTCGGCCTCTCCGGGCGCATCGCCGCACAATTCCAGAGCACCGAGATCACCCCGCTGCTGGCCCTCGTCGGCCTGCTGCTCGGGCTCTTCGCCATCCTCATCACGCCGCGGGAGGAAGAGCCGCAGATCAACGTCACCTTTGCCGACGTGTTCATCCCGTTCCCCGGGGCGTCGGCGACTGAGGTGGAGCATCTCATTGCCGGTCCCGCCGAGCAGGTGCTCTCCGAGATCAAGGGCGTCAAGCACATCTACTCGGTCTCGCGCCCCGGCATGGCCGTGGTGACGGTGCAGTTTCGCGTCGGCGAGGACCGCACCGATGCCATCGTGCGCCTGCACAGCAAGGTCATGTCCAACGAGGACTGGCTGCCGCCGAACCTCGGCGTGGCACCGCCCATCATCAAGCCCAAGGGCATCGACGACGTGCCCATCCTCACCGCCACGCTCTGGTCGAAGGACCAGAGCGTGGGTGCCTACGAGCTCGGCAAGGTGGCCCATGCCATCGAGCAGGAGATCAAGCGCGTGGAGGGCACCCGTGACGTCTACACCGTCGGCGTGCCCGAGCAGGTGGTGCGCGTCATCCTGGACCCGCAGGCGCTGGCGGCCTACGGCATCGACCTCACGGACCTGCGTCGCTCGCTTCAGGCCAGCAACACCATCCGCGACGACATCGGCGTGGTGGCGGACAACACCGAGGTGCTGGTGCAGGCCGGCACCTTCCTGACGGACCCCGAGGACATCGGCGCGCTGGTGGTGGGCCTGCACGGCGGGCGGCCCGTCTACCTGCGCGATGTGGCCAGCATCGAGCGCGGTCCGGAGGAGCCCGAGAGCTACGTCTGGATGGGCATGGGGCCGGGCGCACCGGAGCGCCAGGCGCGCATGCAGGAGGGCAAGGACTGCGCGCTCGCCATGGGCTGCGCGACGCCCGGGGTGACCATCGCGGTGGCCAAGAAAGAGGGCGAGAACGCGGTGGACATCGCCGAGCGCGTCGTCGAGCGCTTCGACCAGCTCCAGGGCATCTTCATCCCCGAGGGCGTGGAGGTCAGCATCACGCGCAACTACGGCGAGACCGCCGACACCAAGGCCAAGAAGCTCATCACCAAGCTCGCCTTCGCCACCCTCAGCGTCGTTGCGCTGGTGCTCCTGGTCATCGGCTGGCGGGAGTCCGTCATCGTCGGCGCCGCGGTCATCGTCACCCTGGCGCTGACACTGTTTGCGAGCTGGGCCTACGGCTTCACGCTGAACCGCGTGTCGCTGTTCGCGCTGATTTTCTCCATCGGCATCCTGGTGGACGACGCCATCGTCGTAGTGGAGAACATCCACCGGCACATGGCGTTGTGGCCGCGCAAGAAGCTGCTTGAGCTCATGCCGGGCGCCGTGGACGAGGTGGGCAGCCCGACCATCCTGGCCACCTTCACCGTCATTGCAGCCCTGCTGCCCATGGCATTCGTCACCGGGCTGATGGGGCCGTACATGAGCCCCATTCCCATCAACGCCTCCATGGGCATGCTCATCTCCCTGGTGGTGGCCTTTATGTTCACGCCCTGGATGAGCAACTTCATGCTCGGCAGGCGCCACGATGCCGCGGCGGCCGGCGGCGGCGAGCATGACCATCATCACGACGAAGGCGGCAGCGATGTGCTGAAGCGCCTGTTCCACACCCTCATCGGCCCCTTCCTGGTGGGCGGTCGCGGCAAGCTGAACCGCTGGCTGCTGCTCGCCGGTGTGCTGCTGCTCATTGCGGGCTCGCTGCTGCTCGCCGTGAACCGGGTGGTGATCATGAAAATGCTGCCCTTCGACAACAAGAGCGAATTCCAGGTCGTCCTCGACATGCCTGAGGGCACCAGCCTGGAGCAGACCGCCCGGGTGCTCGGGGAGATGGGCGAATACCTGAGCACCGTGCCCGAGGTGGCCAACTACCAGGTCTATGCCGGCACCGCCGCGCCCATCAACTTCAATGGCCTGGTGCGCCAATACTACCTGCGCGATGCCGCGCACTTGGGCGACATCCAGGTCAACCTGGTGGACAAGCACCACCGTGACGACAAGAGCCACAAGATCGCACTGCGGCTGCGCGAGCCGCTCCAGGCCATCGCCCGGCAATACGACGGCAACGCCAAGATCGTCGAGATCCCGCCCGGCCCGCCGGTGCTCTCGCCCCTGGTGGCCGAGGTCTACGGCATCGACTACGACGGCCAGATCGCCATTGCCAAGGAGGTGCGCGAGGTCTTCGCCGGGACCACGGACATCGTCGACATCGACGACTCGGTGGAATATCCCTCCGAGAAGGTCCTCGTGGTGGTGGACCGCGCCAAGGCGGCCCGCCTGGGCGTCGAGCAGGCCAGCGTCGCCCAGGCGCTCGCCACCGTGCTGGACGGCGAGGACATGAGCTTCCTGCACGGGGCCAATGTGAAGTATGCCGTGCCCATCCGGGTGGAATACGACGCCGCCGACAAGGCCGACCTGGAGCAGGTGCTCGCCCTCAGAGTCCGCTCCAGGGGCGGGCAGCTGGTGCCCCTGTCGGAGATCGTCGACGTGGTGGAGACCACCCGCGCCCACAGCATCTACCACAAGGACCTGCTGCCCGTGGTCTATGTCACCGGCGACATGGCCGGCCCCATCGACAGCCCGCTGTACGGCCTGTTCGACATCGCCGGCCGGCTCACCGACGATCTGGGCCTGCCGCAGTGGTACATGCAGCAGCCGGACAACCCCTACGAATTCAGCGTCAAATGGGACGGCGAATGGCAGATCACCTATGAGACCTTCCGCGACATGGGGCTCGCCTACGGCGTCGGGCTGCTGCTGATCTACCTGCTGGTGGTGGCCCAATTCCGCAGCTACCTGGTGCCGCTGGTGATCATGGCGCCCATCCCGCTCACCATCATCGGCATCATGCCCGGCCACGCCCTGCTCGGCGCGCAGTTCACCGCCACCAGCATGATCGGCATGATCGCGCTCGCCGGCATCATCGTGCGCAACTCCATCCTGCTGGTGGACTTCATCAACCAGCAGGTGCGAGAAGGCAGTACATTGGAGCAGGCGGTCATCGAGTCCGCCATCGTCCGCGCCAAGCCCATCATGCTCACCGCGATCGCCGCCATGGCCGGGGCGGTGTTCATCCTCGACGACCCGATCTTCTCCGGGCTGGCCGTCTCCCTGCTGTTCGGCCTGTTCGTCTCCACCGTGCTGACGCTGGTGGTCATCCCGGTGGTCTACTACGGGGTGATGCGCAAGCGGGTGGAGTGGATCAGGACGGCGACGGGGTGAGGCTCGATTGAGCCCGGGGTGGTGCCGGGATCCGGCCGGCACCCGCGGGAGTCTTGGCTGAGCCGGGGTGGCGCCCACGGGAGACCGGGCGCTTCCCCTTGAGATCAGCGGCGAGCCGGTGCGCGTGGCCCGCCGGCTTGATTCTCGCTGTGCGACTCTCAAAATGATCGGGACCACCAGCCCGACGACCACACTGACGATGCAGGCCGAAACCTTCAAGCAAGCCGCTCATGCGCTCATCGACACCTCGCCCGAAGATGCGTCTTGGCGCGAGCTCGCCTACGTCGCCGCACTGCGCGCCTCGATCCAGCAAGGTCTGGGCGAGGCCGATGCTGCCCAGCTTATCAGTCAAGATGAGATCGACGCAGAGCTCGGCGCCTCTACATGACGCGCGTTTCCTGGACTCCGGAAGCGCGGTCCAAGCTGCGCGCCATTCGAGACTATATCGCCCAGGACAATCCCGCAGCCGGACAAGCCCTCGCGCGACAACTGCTTCCGCACGATCTGCCGAAGAGCGGTTGGCGCGAGCACGCCCCACCACACTTTCACGCACTGTACGGCGAGCACGAAGCCCTCATCGACATCCGCACGCTGGAGCCGATCGGCGGACATCTTCCGAAATGCGCCCTCACGCTTACCATCGAATGGGCCATCGAACATCGGCAAGAACTGATGGAGAATTGGGACCTATGTCAATCGAAGCAGCCGCCGAAACAGATCGCGCCGTTGGAGTAGCGCCAGCCGCACCCTGGCGCGTTAAGGCCATAACGATCCTGCCGAACTACTGCCTGGCCGTGACCTTCAACGATGGCCGCCGAGGTGTCGTCGATATGTCGGCGGTCCGCACATCTGCGACCCCCGGAATATATGCGGCGCTGAAGGATCCCGATGTCTTTGCCCAGGCCAAGGTAGAGCTCGGCGTCGTAACGTGGCCGAATGGTGCGGACCTGGACCCTGCGTGGATGTACGAGGAATTGGAAGCGCCGAAAACGTGGTCTGTCCCCCTTTAACGCTCCCTTTAACGCTGACAGTCAAGATCTGCCCCCCTGAGCAGGCCCTTTCAGGAGATCCCGACCATGAGCGCGATCACATTCGATACCCTCAAGTTTGCCCGGGCCCTTAAGAACGCCGGCGTTCCAGACGAGCAAGCGGAGGCATTCGCTGACGCCTTCCGCGACGCCACCAGCGACGAGCTGGTCACGCGCGACTACTTGAATGCACGCATCGCCGACGTCGAGACCCGTATCGAGGCAGCCAAGGCCGATATCGTCAAGTGGATGGCCGGCCTGCTGATCGCGCAAGCCGCCGTGGTCGCCGCGCTGGTTAAGCTGCTCTAAGGCCGGATCAGAAAAGCGCATTGCGTTCACTGACGCGTTGCGGTAAGCGCGCTGCGTTTAAGGACTCCAAATCGGCAAAGCCGGGACCAAACATCTAATCCGCAAGCGCTGCGCAGCGAGCGCGAGCAGCCGGCGGGGTCAGCAGCCCGGCGGGGTCAAGCCCGGTAGGGTCAAAGCCCGGTAGGGTCAGGTCTTGCATTGCAACATCAAGGGGTCTTAAGGGGCGGATCAGCATTTGGGCACTTGGCATCGGGGACGATTGTCGGCCACCTTTTGGGCAGAAGACGTGTGCCCGATGTTTGCGGGAACCCACTGTTGCGGGTGGTGGGGTCCCTGTCCCCCAGACGGGACCTACCAGAACCAATCACCCCCCTTCTCTGCTGCACCCACCCAGGCTGGATGCACGCGAACGGAGACCAAAATTACCCAAGCGCTGCCGCCATCGTCCGCTTAAGACCGGGAACAGCTCCGGCTTCGGACTGACTCCGGCAGCGCTCCGGCAAGACCCCAGCCACGGGCCGGGAGGGTCGGGCGGGGCTGAGCCGCGGCTTTGGGCGCATCCTCCGGCTCGCTGGTCGCCAGTGGACGACGCATGGCCGGCGGCTCATCGGGCGATGGCCTTTGCGTGAACCCCCGCTGCGCCTTCGCTTCCAGCAGCGCCCGCCATGCGTCGCTATGCCCCGGCTCCGCTTGCCGGCGGACACCGAAGCCGCGCTCGGAGCTGCCGCCGCGGGTGTGGGGGATGATCTGCATCCCCTGATGCCCCAGGCGCTTACAGAGCTTGGCCCCGGTGCTCGGCAGGCTGCCGACCAGCAGCTCGAACACGGCTAACAGGTACTCATGCGAGACGCCCTGCTTGTCGCCCGCCGCCGCTGCCGTCAGGGCTTCGTCCAGGAAGCTACGGTAGGTGCCACGCGGGTTGACGACGACGAGGTTCTTGAAGTCCTGGTGCTGGCTCATCGAAGGCTCGGTTCCCGGCGGCGGCGCCGTCGGTGGGACATGCAGGCAGCGGGGTCATACACTGTCCCCAAAAAAGTTGCCCCTGAACAATGTGCCGGAAAAGCTGGACGTGCGCGGGGGGTGGCAGCGCCGACCCGGCGTTGTCAGCTCACCCAGAGATCGTCGAGGGGCAGGGCCACGGCATCGAAGGGCGCCGCGCGGACCCCATCGGCGTCGCTGAAGCGGCCGCTTTCCCGCCATATACCGTCGACGAGTTCATAGGTTTCCAGTTGCCGTTTGCGCGGGTCCACGAGCCAGGCATGGGCGACGCCGTAGCGGGCGTAGACGGGCATCTTGATGTCGCGGTCCTTGCTCTCGGTGGACGGCGAGAGGACCTCGCAGACCCAGTCCGGTACCACGGTGAAACGGTGCCCGTCGGGCAGCCTGGGCATGCGCTCGCGACGCCAGCCGGCGATGTCCGGCACGTCCACCTCGACGTCCACCAGGAAGTGCAGCTCCGGCTCGTCGATGATCCACCAGCCGCCCGGACCGCCGCGTCCCTTGTCGAAGGGCTGCACGAGATCTGCACCGAGCATGGATGCCGCGTAGGCGTGCGGACCCGTCGGCCGCGGTTGGGTGTGGAGCTGGCCGTTTAGGATCTCGCCGATGAGGCCGTCCGGCAGGGCTTCGAGCTGCGCGTAGAGCGATGGGCGTACCCGTGCGTGCATCGCAGTGCTTCGCAGTAGTGGTTGTATGGACAATGCTGGCGCGCTGCCGGGCTTGCGTCAAACTAACCCGGGTCGCGTCAATGTTACGTGGAACACTGGGTTCCGGGGTGCCCCAGGCGCGGTCCTCGCATCAGCTGTCCTGACATCACCGCGGAGGCCAGTCCCCTGGCCAGGGCCAGAGCGGCGTGCTTTCGGCGCTGAGCAACAGCACCGCGGCCAAGCCCGCGGCCACCGCCAGCAGCAGCACCGCGAGCTGGCGGCGCAGCCAGCCCTCGGCGCGGGTCAGCGTATCCAAGCCGGCCAGGCCGTCGCGCTCGCGCGCGACCCACCAGGCGACCCAGGCCGCCTGCCAGGCCGCGAGTCTGCGCAGCATGCGCCGGGTTAGGCGCCACAGCCCGCGCCCGGCGGCGGCCAAGGGCCACCAGAGGTCGCCGGCGGGCAGGCGCGCGTTGAGCCAGGGCGCGATTCGCCGCAGGCTCCAGCCGAGGACGAGGGACAGCAACAGCCCGAGCCCCAGTGGCCAGAGCAGGGTGGGAAGGGCGCCCAGCGGCGGCCAGCCCGGGCCGCCGGTGTGCGTGCCCGCGAGCGTGCCGGCCCAGAACGGCAGGCCGAGGGCAGCGAGCACGCTCAGCACCCAGGCCATCGGCATCGGCGCAAGCGAGCGCCGAGCAGCGGCGCCGGCGGGCGCGCGCTCAAGCCACTGGCGCCACAGCGCCCGCACCATCAGCGCCGTGGTGCCCACGGTGGCCAGGCTCAGCCACAACGCGATGGTCTTCTCGCCGGCCCCGTCCAGCGTCGTCTTGATGCCCCACTTGGTGAGCAGCCCGGAGCCCAGCGCGCCGCTCAGCGACAGCGCCGGCAGCGTCAGCAGCGACCACAGCAGCCAGGCGGGCCAGGGCGGCGCCCGCTCGCTGATGCCGACACCGAGAAACAACGCGCCCTTGCTCAGGCCATGATGGGCGGCGAACAGCACCACCAGGGCGCCGACCGCGGGCCAGCTGTCCGGCTGCAACAGCCCCACGGCCACCAGCGCCGTGATCATGCCCATCTGGCTGACGCTCGAATAGGCCAGCACCGCCTTCGGCTGACGTTGCGCGACGCCCCACAACGCCGCCGCGAAGGCGCCGAGCAGACCCACCCAGAGCATCGTGAGCCCGAGTCCGCGAAAGGCCCCGTCGAGACCGGGCATCCCCAGCGGCAGCGCGCTGAGCCAGCCCACCAGTCCGGCCTTGATCATGACGCCGCTCAGCACGGCGCTGGCGGGCGTCGGCGCCACCGGATGCGCCAACGGCAGCCACAGGTGCAGGCCGATCACCCCGGCCTTGACGCCGAAGCCGAGCCAGAGCAAGAGTCCCATCCACACGCCCGCGTCGGCCGTCGCCAGGGTCGCGCGCAGCTCCGTCAGCGTGAATGCCGAGCCCGTGCCGGCGGCCCACAGCAGCCCGGCCAGGAGCACGCCTTCGCCGAGTACGGCCATGACCAGATAGGCCAAGCCGCCGGTGCGTGCCGCGCGGCTGCGAGTGTGGATCACCAGAGGGTAGGCCGCGAAGGTCATCAGCGCGAAGCCGAGGTAGAAGCTGGCGATGTCCTCGGCTACCAGCAGCAGCAGATTGCCGCAGAGGGTCAGCGGCCAGAACAGCGCAAACCGCAGCAGGCGCGAGCGGCTGTCGGGGTCGCCGGTCAGCGCCTGGCGCTGCTCGGCGGCGAGGTAGCCGCGGGCATACCAGCCCGCGAGCCCCCACAGCAGTGCCGTGAAGGTCAGCAGCAGGCGGCGCTGCCCGTCCAGCTCCCAGCGCCCGCCGAAGAGCCAGGCCTCGAGCCAGAGGCGGCCGTCCAGGCCCAGCACGGCGAGCGCCAGCGCCGGTGCCGGCGCGCTGATCCAAAGCCAGTCCAGATGCGCCCTTGGCTGGTCGGGGGCAATCAGTGCCTGCAGCAGTGGCCGAAGCGCCAACAACAGCGGCCACAGCAACGCGGCGAAGAGCAGGGGCGCCCACAGCAGGGACGGGAGGCTCGGCGCGGTCATGGTGCGAGGTAGCTCTGATTCGCCACCCGGGTCGCCCACTGCAAGGGGCTGAAGGGCAGGCCCGCCAGCATCCCGGCCACCAGACTCAGCAGCGCCGTCGCCAGGGCCGGCAGCAGCAGCCAGGCGCTGGTCTCCAGCCGGCTCGGCGCCCGCTCGGCCGGCCAGCTGCCGACACCATGGGCCGGTCCACGGCGGAACCAGAGGCGATTGACGATGGGCAGGAAATAGGCCGCGTTGAGCAGGGTGCTCGCCACCAGCACGGCGATGACCCAGGGCATGTCGGCCTGCACCGCACCCATGCCCAGTGTCCACTTGGTGATGAAGCCCACCAGCGGCGGCATGCCGATCATGCCGAGTGCGCCGACGGTGAACGCCAGGCTGCTCAACGGCATGCGCCGACCGACGCCGTCCAGCTCGTCGATGCGGTGAATGCCCAGCTCTTCGGCGTAATTGCCGGCGCAGAAGAACAAGGTGACTTTCATCAGCCCCTGATGCAGCAAATGGGCGAGCGCAGCGATGGTCCCCAAGGGTCCGAACAGACCGATCCCGAGGACGATGTAGGACACCTGGCTGACGGTGGAGAAGGCGAGCCGGGGCTTCAGCTCCTGCTGGGTCAGCGCGCGCAGGGAGCCGTAGACGATGGTCACGGCGGCGATCACCACCAGTCCATCGAGCACCCCCAGGGCCGCGCTGAAGCCGATGCCGTAGACATCGTAGACCAGCCGCACGATGCCGAAGGCGCCGGCCTTGACCACCGCCACCGCATGCAGCAGCGCACTCACCGGCGCCGGCGCCACCATCGCCCGGGGCAGCCAGCCATGCAGCGGCACCAGCGCCGCTTTCACGCCGAAGCCCAGGATCAGCACCCAGAACAGGCCGATCAGCAGGCCGTGATGGCTGGGGTCGAGAGCGGCCAGGCGCTCGTGCTGACCGAAGCCCTGGTCGCCGGCCAGCGCGTGCAGTGCAACCATACCGATCATCAGCACCAGCCCTGCGCTCAGCGTGTAGCGCAGATAGACGGTGGCCGCGGCGAGCGCCTGGGGCGTGCCGCGATGCGCCACCATGGGATAGGTGGAGAGCGTCAGCAGCTCGTAGAAAACCAGCAGGGTGAACAGGTTGCCGGCGAGGCTGATGCCGATGGTGCTGGCGACGCACAGGCTGAAGAAGCCGAAGAAGCGCCGGCGATTGGGCGAGTCCTCCAGGTAGCCGATGGCATAGATCGTTGTAAACAGCCACAGCAGGGAGGAGAGCGCGGCGAAGGTGAGCCCGAGCGCGTCCACCCGCAGCACGAAGCGCAGGCCCTCGACGACGGGAAATTCGACCGCGTAGACCGCACCGGCGGTCAACCCCCGCGCCATCCAGATCACCAGCACCAGCTTGACCAGCGCGGCGGCGAGATTGAGCACGGTGCGGGTGCGCACGGCCGCCTCCGGCAGCACGAAGATCACGGCCGCGGTGAGCAGCGAGCTGGCCAGGGTCGCCAGCGGCACGAGGGCGCTCATGGCACGCCCGCCGGTGCCAGCAACGCGAGCGGCCAGGCGGCCGCCAGCCCCAGCGCCAGGGCCGCGAGAGCCAGTATCAGTGCGATCAGCTCCATGGCCACCGGCAGCCTGTGCAGCAGCGGCTCGGGCACGCCCTCGACGAAGGCGCAGCGCAGCACCCGGAAGACATAGGTGGCGGTGAGCAGCGTGCCCAGCACGAGCACCACCACCCAGGGCCACTGGCCCGCGGCCAGCGCTGCCTGCAGCCACAGCCACTTGGCGGTGAAGCCGGCGCTCGGCGGCAGGCCCATCAGGGTCACCGCCGCCAGCGCGAAGGTCATCAACGAGAGCGGCTGAAGCCGGCTGGTGCCGGTGAGTGCCGCCAGCCGGTCGTCGCCGACGGACAGCACCAGATTACCCGCGGCCATAAACATCGCGGCCTTGGCGAGCGCATGGCCGCCGAGCTGCAGCCAGGTGGCCTGCCAGGCCATGCCGGCGACGCCTGCGGTGGTCCCGGCCAGCAGCGGGAAGGCCAGCATCAGGTAGCCCAACTGGCCGATGGTGGACCAGGCCACCAGCTGCTTGAGCCCGGCGGCGCGCCAGGCCTGCACACCACCCCAGAGCACCGCCAGACTGCCGAGGATGCCGAGCGCCCAGGCGCCGGCGATGGCCTCCGGCAGCAGCAGCCGCCACAGCAGCAGCAGAATGAAAAAGGATGCCTTGACCACCAGCGCACCGTGGATGGCACTCACCGGCGTCCAGGCGCTGCCGTGCACCGGCGCGAGCCAGCTGTGCAGCGGCACGATGGCCGCCTTCAGCAGCAGCCCGCTCGCCAGCAGTGCCACGGCGATCTGGGTCACCGGCTCGGGCTGGGCGACGGCCCCCAGCCCCGCCAGGTCGAGCCGGCCCCAGGCGCCGAGCAGCAGGGCGATGCCGAGCAGCCAGGTGAGCGAGCCCACGAGCGCGAACAGCAGATAGCGCAGGCCCGCGGTGAGCGCCTCGGCGCTGCCCGGGAGCAGCATCATGCCGATGGCGCAGAGCCCCATCAGCTCCAGGCCGACATACAGCAGCAGGAGATCGGCCGCGATCCAGATCAGCCCGAGCCCCAGCGCCAGGCCGCCGAGCAGCGGCCAGAGCCAAGCGTAGGCGCGCGCGCCGAGTGGGGTGGCGCGCGCATAACCGGGGGCATAGAGCGCGCTCGCCAGCAGCAGCAGCTGCGTCAACAGCCACAGCAGGGCAGCCAGGGCATCCAGGCGCCAGTGCAGCGCCAGCGGCCCGAGCGTCAGCAGGCCCGACAGCGGCGCCGCATCGACGCCCATCAGCAGCCACAGCGCCAGCAGCGGCAACGGCAGGCCAACAAGCAGCACCAGGAAGGCGTGGCGCGGCGGGCGCACCCCCGCCAGCAGGCCGAGGGCCGGCGGCGCGAGCAACAGCCAGAGCAGGTGGAAC
>PR_CR_10_Liq_1_inCRDRAFT_1001481_pt1 | contig 13140 bp, 10 predicted proteins | sample PRCRCaboRojoPR_3_FD_10241 | JGI IMG/M metagenome (IMG submission 10241) | reverse complement strand
AAACTGTCGATGCCGAGTTCGAAATCCTCGATGGTGGTGACACCGGCCCCGATAACGAAGGCGTCTTCGCCGCCACCACCCTCGAGGGTGTCATCGCCGCCGCCACCGATAAGGGTGTCGTTGCCGCCACCGCCTTGCAGGCGGTTATCAGCGCCATCGCCGGCAATACGGTCATCGTTGTCGGAACCGCGGAACCACTCGAAGTTGCTGATTTGGTCAACCTCGTCGGTGTTGCCGCGGTTCGTGACCGTCCCTGCTACGGCATCGATGTCGACACCGGCCCAGTAATCCATGCTGTCGTATCTCAGCCGGTCGAAACCACCGCCGCCGTCGAGCGTGTCGCTGCCGGCATCATCGCGCCAGGATTCATCCGCATCCGAGCCGGTGAAACGGTCATCGTCAAAAGTGCCGTAAACTTCCCAGACCGCGCCGCTGCCGCTGATGGTTTCGGTGTTACCAAAGCCGTCATTGATGATCTGACCGCTGGCAAGGCTAAGGTCAACCTCGATACCTTCGTCGAAGCTATCCCGGAAATTCAGCCGCACGAAGCCATCGCCATTTATCGTGAAGCTGTCCGTCCCGTCCCCAGAGGTCAACGACATCCATTGCTCGTCCGCGAGGGTAAGGTCGAAGTCGTCGTCACCAAAAGTGCCGCGCAGGTCCAGACCGCCGACAGTCCATCCCGCGTTGAGAGGCGTGGCGATCCCGACAAGTGTATCGGTTCCCATCGCGCCCTTGTTCACGCTCCCGGTATTGGCGTCACCGTTCAGGGTCACGCTGACCGGATCCTCCATGCCCGAATAGTCAAGGGTGACGTAGTCCAGGTCAGACCCCGAGAAATCAATCCTGTCATTCCCCTGCGACCCGAAAACCATGTCCGCGCCGCCGTTGCCACCACCCGCGCCGACGAGGTTCAATTCGTCGTTTCCGCGGCCACCCGTTAGGGTATCGCTCCCGTTCGAACCGGTCAGGGTATCGTCACCGTCGGAGCCGTCGGCGCTCAGTCGTCCGAACGCCGAGAAGTCTTCGAGCTTGATCTCGTCATTGCCGTAAGATCCGCGGAAGTCCTCGAAGTTCGCGATCGTATCGGTGAATGTCCCGCCACCCGTCAGCGTGCCCGTCGCCACGCCGGTATCACCGTTGATGTTCACCGATTGAATGACGTCACGATCATAGCGCAGGCTGTCATTTGAACCACCACCACCATCGAGGTCGTCGTTGCCGCCGAAGTCGCGATAGGTCTCGCTGTTGATGCCGCCCATGAAGGTATCATCGTGGCTTGACCCTTGAATTTGCGCCACAGGATTGATGCCGCCAATCGTTTCGGTGTTGCCGAAGCCGTCATCCAAGATCTGGCCGGTTGATTGGGTCAGGTCTATATTGATCCCTTGGGTGGCGTCGCGGAAATCCAGCCGCACGGTGCCGGTCCCTTCCAACTGGTAGCTGTCTACACCGTCGCCGCCCCGAATGTTGATCCATTGCTGGCCATAGTAGAACTCGTTGTAGGAGGATGTGAGCCTGATATCGAAGCTGTCATTGCCGTCCGTCCCGTGAATGCCCAGACCGCCGGTGCGTGCCCCTGCATCAAGCGGGTTGACGATACCGCGCAGCGTATCGATGCCAAGTCCACCCTTGTCGACACTGCCTGTGTTGCTGCTCCCGTCGATAACGACGTCGACCGGAGTGCCATTGCCACCGCCTGCACCATAGTCAAGCACGACATAGCCGGTTTTGATGCCCGTGGTATCAATGGTATCGTCGCCCGCCGAGCCCACGACGCTGTCATACCCTGTTGACCCGCCAGCATTATCGCCGGTTTTGATCAGGTCATCACCGGCGGTTCCGTTGAGCGTATCGTTGCCATCGGTGCCCATGATCTCATTCAGACCGGCATTCACCTGCACATTGATCTCGCTATCAATGGAAACACCCAGAAGGGTCAGAGTGTTATTCGATCCGAAATCGGCCATAATGCCGCCTTGGACTTCGACCGGCTCAATCGTTTCGAGAGCGGCAAGGTCCACGCCGGGGAGGTCGATGACAAGGGTATCTTGAAGAGGATTAAAGTCCGTGATGGTGTCATTGCCGCCGCGATAAACGAAAACATCCATACCGGCATAAGGGCCAGACCCGTCCCCTTCGAAGCGATTGTCCACGCCCGCTTGACCGGCGAGCCGGTCATTCCCGCCCGAGCCGCGCAGCCATTCGATCCCGGAAATCGTGTCGCTGAAGGTTTCAAAAGTGCTTGCAAAGTCGTTATGGTCGAAACCACCGACGACAGAAAGCCCTTCGGTCGTGCCGCGCTCCAAATCAGCGTCGACCGAAAGGATCATCCCGCGATCATAGCGCAGGCGGTCAAACCCGCCGCCGCCGTTGATGGTATTGTCACCGCCCCAGGCCCGGTAGGATTCGTTGTTGCCGGACCCGGTGAAGGTATCGTCGAACCGCGAGCCTTGCATTTCCCAAAGGGTGTTGTTTCCGCTGATCGTCTCGGTATTGCCATAACCGTCGTTGATGATGGTTTTCGTGGCGAAATTGACGTTCGCTCCTTCTTCCGCGTCGCGGAAATCAAAACGCAAGAGGCCCGCGCCGTTGACATCGAAGCTATCCACGCCGTCACTGGCGACAACGCTCATCCATTGTTCGTCACCAATTGTGAAGCTGAANCTGTCATTCCCTTCGGTGCCAACCAGGTTCAGCCCCCCTGACGTCCAACCCGCATCCAGCACGTTTTCAGCACCAAGTATCTGATCGGTCCCCAAGCTGCCCTTATCGACCGACCCGGAATTCGTGGTTCCGTCAAGATCTGCGGTGATCGCCTGGCCGGAGCCGTTCAAGGCGGAGTAATCAATGATAACAAATCCGGTTTCGATTCCGGTCATGTCAATCGTGTCATCGCCTTCGGAGCCCCGAACGTAATCACTATCAAAGCTGCCACCAGCGTTGTCGCCGGTTGCGATGTAGTCATCTTGGTCCGTGCCGATCAGGGAATCGCTGAAATCTCCGCCGAGGATCACGTTATCGGGCGAGGAACTGATGCTTGTATTCGCAAGATCCGCGAAAGGAATATCGGTATTGGGCCCGAAGTCGCCAGTGGCATCGCTGAATCCGGTGATCGACGCATCGAGGGCTTCGGCTTGGGCGATCGTCGTCGGATAGGTCAGTGGGTCGCCCCCGACCTGAAAGATCAAATCCACCGACGCTCCGTCGTCCGCAAGAACCTCGAAGGCGAGGATCAGGTGATTGCTTGCACCACTATCGACCTCGACATTCCCGAAAGCGGCTATGGCATCCTCGGGAACGGAGGCGATGGCACCGGGAACACCCGCGCCGGACACCGTTGCGAATGCCTCGCCTGCCTGAATATCCACTTCCGTCAAAAACTCGGAAGTTGCCGGATCGTCTATGATATATGTGAAGGTTGTTTGACCAACCGGAGCGATGACATTCAGAACAACAGGATCGACCGAGACAATTTGATCACTTGCGTTGCGGGTGACTTGGAAACCTGAGATTGAAAAAGTAGGCATAAACGAATCCTCATATCGTACTTGAGCGCAGAGCACATCCTACGGTCGAACGTAATCCGAGTGCTTCGCGTTGATCAAGGTGCAATATGATGTCGGCAATCTGCAGCTTCGTGATCATGATTTTTGCGGTTATCGGCTTCTCCGCAATGTTTGAAAAGGTTGGCGGATGGGTCGGCCGCTTTGGGCTCCTGCTGACCAGTGTTGACCGTTTCAACCATCCTGCGTTTCGGTGGGAGCAGATTGCCCGTCAACCACCAAAACCACCGTTCAGACGTGAGTCCACGAAGCCTGACACCCGGCGGCACCTATCGCGACCGGGGCGCGATGATTCTGCAAGATGAAAGAGAAGATCAAGAAACAAACTTTCCGAGAACGCCGCCTGCAGCATCAATCAAGGGTCGCCTCAACTTGAACAGAAGCCGACCCCAAACCTCCGATGCGAAATCGCCTCAGCATCCCGTATAGCCCTGACGCCAGAAGACTGGTATCATTATTTTGTAATGAAATCAGGAAATTGTAGGAAGTTTTGGCTCCGGCGGTAGGGATCGAACCTACGACCAATTGATTAACAGTCAACTGCTCTACCGCTGAGCTACGCCGGAACACGAGGGCGGATATAGCAATAGGAATCCCCCCCGTCCAGAGGGTTTCTGACAAAAAGTTGTTACGCGCTCAGACAGCGCCGGAGCCGAGGGAAAAGCGGCTGGTGCGACTTAGAGCTTCAAGGCTATGAACCCGGTTTTTCCTCGCCAAGTCAATAAGATGCGCAAGCACGTTGCGGGTTGCGGCCGGAATGAGGGCAGGGGGCGTTTCGGTGTAGATCGCCTCGGCCAGTTCTTGCGCCGTGGCCGCGCCTGCCTCCAGCGCGCGCAGGATGTCGGCCTCGCGCCCCTCGCGATGCGCAATCAGCCAATCCACCCGTCGGGCGGGGTCTTCGATCGGTGCTCCGTGCCCCGAATGCATCACCTTCGCCTCCAGGCTCCGCAAGCGCCGACAGGAGGCCATGAAGTCGGTCAGGTCGCCATCGGGGGGCGAGACCATGGAACTCGCCCAGCCCATCACCAGATCGCCGGTGAACAGCATCTCGTCCACTTCGAAACACATATGGTTACCGAAGTGTCCCGGCGTCCAATGCGCCCTGAGGCGCCAGCCCGCGGCCTCCACAACTTCACCGTCCGCCAATGTCCGGTCCGGGGCAAACCCGGCATCCACCCCTTCACCACCGCCCGCAAGCCCGCTTTGCGCCAAGGTTTCCATCACCGCGCTGCGCCCGGCGTCCGGCCCGCCATAGGCCAGAACCGGCGCGCCCGTGGCACGGCCCAAAACCTCGGCCAAGGGGGAGTGATCCAGATGCGCATGCGTCACGAAGATATGGCTGATCCGCTGCCCTTGACCCACGGACCCCAGAATCGCCTCCAGATGCGCCTCGTTCAAAGGCCCGGGATCAATCACCGCGACGTCACGATCCCCCAGCAGATAGGTGTTGGTCCCCCGGAACGTCATCGGCGAGGGATTGGGCGCCAAGATCCGCCGCACACCGCGCCCCAAGTCCTCGGCCACGCCCACCGGCGGGTTAAACGCGCTTTGCTCTGCCATGGGTCTTCCTCTTGCCACGCCTCACCGCTAGGTTTAGCGCATGTCGTTTCGCTGGCTCAAACCCTATCTGCCCCGCAATCTCTTTGGCCGGGCGATCCTCATCCTGCTTTTGCCGGTGGTGACGGTGCTTTTGGTGGTTTCGGTGGTCTTCATCCAACGCCACTTCGAAGGCGTGACCGAGCAGATGACCCGCTCGGTCAGCCGCGAGGTGCGCCTGATCCTGCAAGAGGGCGGAGACACGCAAACCGTCGCCGAGACGCTTGAAATCGACGTGGTGCAAATCCCGCCCGAGACCCTTCCCAGGCGCGACAGCCGCCGCTGGTACGATTTCACCGGCCGCTTCGTGATCCGCTACTTCGAGCAGATATTGCCGAGCCTCGTGGCCGTCGACCTGCCTGATGACCATGTCGTGCATCTCTTTTTCGAGCGCCCGGACGGCGCCTTGAAACTCAGCTTCGACCGCCGCCGTGTCTCGGCCTCCAATCCCCACCAACTCTTGGTGAACATGGTGGTCTTCGGGGGGTTGATGACCGTGGTGTCCTATTTCTACCTGCGCAATCAACTGCGCCCGATCACCCGGCTGGCCCGCGCCGCCGAGGCCTTTGGCCGGGGGCGCCACGTCGCCTATCGCCCAACCGGTGCGACCGAGGTGCGCGCCGCCGGGAACGCCTTTTTGGACATGCGCGCCCGGATCGAACGCCAGATCGAACAGCGCACGCTGATGCTCTCTGGGGTCAGCCACGACATGCGCACGCCGCTCACCCGTCTCAAACTGGGCCTCAGCATGCTGGAAGACGAGGAGCGCGCCGCACTCGAACAAGACGTCGAGGACATGGAACGCTTGCTCGACGAATTCCTCGCCTTCGCGCGCGGCGCACAGGAAGGCGAACCCGAACCGGTGGACCCGGTGGCCCTTGTCAGCCAGATCATCGAGGATTTCCAACGCGGGCAGGTGCCGGTCACGCTGGCCTTGGTCGAAGGCGAAGGGCAGGTGGCCTTGCGTCCGGGCGGTATCCGGCGCGCGGTCGAGAATCTCGTCGGCAACGCCACCCGCTACGGCACGCGGGCGGAGGTCTCGGTGCTGATCACCGACAAGACCCTGCGCATCCGTGTGGAGGACGACGGACCGGGCATTCCCGCCGATCAACGCGAGGAGGCGGTCAAACCCTTCGCCCGCCTCGACCCGGCCCGCAACCAGAACACCGGCACCGGCGTGGGCTTGGGCCTCTCCATCGCCCTCGACATCGCCCGCGCCCATGGTGGGACACTGAGGCTTGGTGAAAGCCAGCGCTTGGGCGGGCTACAGGCGGATATCGTGATCGGCCGGTGACGCCTGACACCAATCAACCAGGCGTTCGCAGATAGGTCTCCGACACATAGCCGCGCAGCCCCGGCGCCCGGTCCAGCGCGGCCTCGCACCACCGCGTACCACCATTTCGCGAACAGTCCCGCACGCGCAGCATCGTACCATTGGGCAGGCCGACGATCGTGTCAAACCCCGTTCCGGGCCCGGCCCGCAGCTTCAGCATATCACCGTCTTCCACGCCAAAGACCTCAAGGCGGTCTTGTTGGACCATGGCCGCCGGCGTCGTATCCGCGCAAGCCGATAGCAGGGCGAACGCGACAAGGGACAGGGATGTTTTGTGCATGACGTCTTCCCGCTTCGTAATCATGGTAGGCCCGGAGGGACTCGAACCCCCAACCAAAGCGTTATGAGCGCTCTGCTCTAACCAATTGAGCTACAGGCCCGACCTGCGTCTGTCTCTAGCAGATGGGACAGGTCGGTCAAGCAAGCAGCGCACGCCCTGTTAACCCCGCCTCCGCACCGATGTCCTCACCGACGCAATACCGACGTTTTACCGACGTGCTGCCGACAGGGCATTTTCGCGGCGTTTCAACGCGTTAACCGTGATTCGGGACAGGGGCGCTGCCAAGGCGCTTTTCTTCGCCCCTCACTTGGGCTAATCCCGCGCCCACAGGATACGGCAAAGGGCTTGGACATGACCGAGGGCAAGAACGGCATCACCTATTCGGATGCAGGCGTGGATATCGACGCGGGCAACGCCCTTGTCGACCGGATCAAACCCGCCGCCAAACGCACCAACCGCCCCGGCGTCATGGCCGGTCTGGGCGGCTTCGGTGCGCTCTTTGACCTCAAGGCCGCAGGCTATAGCGACCCCATTCTGGTCGCCGCCACCGATGGCGTGGGCACCAAGCTGCGCATCGCGATTGATACCGGAAATGTCGATGGGGTGGGCGTCGATCTGGTGGCCATGTGCGTCAACGATCTGGTCTGCCAAGGGGCGGAGCCCTTGTTTTTCCTCGATTATTTCGCCACCGGCAAGCTCGAAACCGACACGGCGGCGCGCATCATCGAAGGCATCGCCGAGGGCTGTGAGCTGTCGGGCTGTGCGCTCATCGGCGGCGAAACGGCGGAAATGCCGGGCATGTACCCCGAGGGCGATTTTGACCTCGCAGGCTTCTCCGTGGGGGCCATGGAGCGCGGCGCGGACCTGCCTGTGGACGTGGCCGAGGGCGATGTCCTTTTGGGGCTGGCCAGCGACGGTATCCACTCCAACGGTTATTCACTGGTGCGCAAACTGGTCGAGCTGTCCGGCCTTGGCTGGGACGCCGATTGCCCGTGGTCCGAAGGCACCCTCGGCGCGGCCCTGCTGACCCCGACACGGCTTTACGTCAAACAGGCGCTTGCCGCCGTCCGGGCCGGGGGCGTGCACGCGCTCGCCCATATCACCGGCGGCGGTCTGACCGAAAACCTGCCGCGTGTCTTGCCCGATGATCTGGGCGCGGATGTGGACCTGTCTGCATGGGAATTGCCCCCTGTTTTCAAATGGTTGCAAGCCGAAGGTGGCATGGCCGAATCCGAGATGCTCAAGACCTTCAACTGCGGCATCGGCATGATCCTCGTGGTCAAACCCGACCATGTGACAGACCTTGTGACCCTGCTTGAGGTCGAAGGTGAAACCGTCTCCAAATTGGGCACCGTCACCAAGGGCGAAGGCGTCCGCTACAGCGGGGCGCTTGCGTGACCAAACGGGTCGCCATCCTGATTTCCGGCGGCGGGTCCAACATGGTCTCGCTGGTGGACAGCATGACGAGCGATCACCCGGCGCAGCCCGCGGTCGTTCTGGCAAACAGCGATCAAGCGGGCGGGCTGGAAAAGGCCCGGTCGCGCGGCATTCCGACCGAAGTTGTCGATCACCGTGACTTTAAGGGTGACCGGGAGGCCTTTGAAAAGGCGCTTTTTTCCGCGCTTGAGCCGCACCGCCCCGACATCGTCTGCCTCGCCGGGTTCATGCGCATCCTGACACCTCTCTTCATCGACGCCTTCAAGGGCAGGATGCTCAATATCCACCCCTCACTTCTGCCCAAGTATCGCGGCCTCAACACCCATGCCCGCGCCATCGAGGCCGGCGACACCGAGGCCGGCTGCACCGTGCATGAAGTCACCCCAGAACTGGACGATGGTCCCATCCTTGGCCAAGCCCGCGTGCCCATCTTCCCCGACGACACGCCTGATACTCTCGCGGCGCGTGTCCTGACCCAAGAGCACAAACTCTATCCGGCGGTCCTGCGCCGCTTCGCGCAAGGCGACCGAACCCCGGTTTTCCTTTAACAAAAGGGCAAATAGGGCGGGGCATTTTCATTGCCTGCGTCTTTGCCTATACGGGTATGAAGCGCGGTTTCCCGCCTCGACCCATTCAAGAATAGAAATGCCTTAGATGAAAACCCTGACAACCACCGAAGAGCTTGCCGATTTCTGTGCCGAGGCTGCCAAACACGATTACATTACTGTCGATACCGAGTTCCTGCGCGAACGCACCTATTATTCCAAGCTTTGCCTTATTCAACTCGCTCTGCCGGGCAAGGACGACAGCAACGCCGTCTTGGTCGATCCACTGGAAAACAATCTCTCGCTGGAGCCGCTCTACGATCTTTTCCGCGATACCTCGGTGGTCAAGGTCTTCCACGCCGCACGCCAAGACCTCGAGATTTTCTACGTCGATGCCGGCGTTATTCCTGCTCCCTTGTTTGATACGCAAGTCGCTGCGATGGTCTGCGGCTTTGGCGATCAGGCCGGATATGAAACGCTGGTCCGCAAGATCGCGAAGCAACAGCTTGATAAAAGCTCGCGCTTTACTGATTGGTCGCGCCGCCCCCTTACCGAGGCGCAAAAGAAGTACGCCTTGGCGGATGTCACGCACCTGCGTCAGATCTATGAATTCCTGGCCAAGAAGCTTGAGGATACCGGGCGCGCCGCATGGGTCGCCGAGGAATTGGAAATCCTCACGGACGGCTCCAGCTACGTGGTCAAACCGGACGAGGCGTGGAAGCGCGTCAAAACCCGCAATCCCTCGGCGAAATTCTTGGCGATCGTGCGTGAGCTGGCCCGTTTTCGCGAAGACTACGCCCAATCCCGCAATATTCCACGCAATCGCGTGTTCAAGGATGACGCGCTTGTCGAACTGGCCTCAACCAAACCCCTGTCACACAAGGATCTGTCACGCTCGCGCCTGCTTCTGCGCGAGGCGCGCAAGGGCGATATTGCGGATGGTATTCTGAAGGCCGTTGACGCCGGGGTGAATTGCCCAGCCGAAAACCTGCCCAAACCCGATCGTAGCCGCGAAAAGCTGCAAGTGAACCCGGCCTTGGCCGACCTTTTGCGGGTTTTGCTCAAGGCCAAGACAGAGAACTTTGGCGTCGCCTCGAAATTGATCGCCAGTGCGGCGGACCTTGATGCACTTTCCGCGGGGCTGCGCGATGTGCCCGCCTTACGCGGCTGGCGCAACGATGTCTTCGGACAAGACGCACTGCGCCTTTGTGATGGTGAAATCGCCCTGGCCGCCAAAGGCGGGTCTATCAAGACAGTTGATTTGTAGAACGTTTCAGCGCCGCGAGACGCGTTCGTTCCGGGCACCGACAACGCGGATGACACGCGTCTGCGCGAGTGTCTGGTCAGACACGAANCGCGCGACGTGAATACGGCGGGTCCGCTCGGGGCCTTGCGGCGCGGTNCGCGACTGAACGGCCGACAGCCGGAAGGTCAGAACGCCGTCGACCGTTTGCAACTCGTCGTTCTCGTCGCCCTCGTTGACCAGCCGCGCATCAAAAGCCTGCTGGCGAAGGGGAAGGCCGGTTGCCCGGACAATGGCCCCACCCGGGGTGCGCTCAATACTCAGGGCAGTCACCTGATCGACGGGGGTTCCCTCGTATGAGACATTCTCTGTACGTCTGTCGAAAATCCCCGTCCGTTCCGGGATAAGCGGGTTCACTTCTTCGGTGGTCTCGGCCTTGGCCACGCGCCGGGGCTCACTGTCGCCAAACCAGTTGGACGGGTTCACACGCGAATCGCGCCAACCGCTACAACCCGCCAAAGCCAGCGAAGAAACTACGAGAAGGGAAAGAAAAATCCGCATCGCAAACGCCTTTGTCTCTTTTGTCCCGACTATCCTATCACGCGCGCCTTGAAAAGGTATAAGCGGGGTCTGGACCTTCACCTTTCCCGCGCCTAGGTCTTTAACCAAGACAAACCGGAGTGAACCATGGCCCAAGACGCCTTTGAAAATATCGTTGCCGATTTCGAATTTCTCGACGATTGGGAAGACAGGTATCGCTACGTCATTGACCACGGACGCGCGATGGAGCCGCTGGACGACGCGCTCAAGGTGCCCGCTACGAAAGTGGAGGGCTGCGCCAGTCAGGTCTGGCTTCACCCCAAGACCGAGGGCGGCAGGTTTTCCTTTGAAGGAGACAGCGACGCCATGATCGTCCGCGGCCTGATTTCGGTCCTCCGGGCGCTTTACAACGATTTGCCAGTTACCGAGGTGCCAAAAGTCGATGCCCCGGCGGAACTGGCTCGCCTTGGGCTGAACGACCATCTCTCGGCGCAGCGGTCCAATGGCTTGCGCGCGATGATCGAACGTATCCGCACCGTCGCGTCCGAGGCGGCCTGAGTAACCGAGACCCGAATGTGCGGCTTCGCCGCGCTGGTTTTGTTTGAATGAGGGGCGCTGCCCCTCAAACTCCCCGGGATATTTTTGAACAGAAGAAGGTCAGGGTGTCCTGGCTTGATCTGCGAGTGCGGTGGCCAGATCTCCGTAGCCCGTGAAACGGTATTCATAGGCCAGCCCAAGCCGCGCGGCGCAGTCTTCCGCCTTTGCGCGCAAGGCCGGGTCATCGGTTTGGGCCTGATAGACCAGTTTGGTGTAATTGCCGAACATCATGTCGCGGAGTTCGGGGTGACGGTCCAAACCCATGGGTTTCCAGACGAAGGCGTCAAACTGTTTGACCAGAAAATCCGTCAGGTAAAACGCAGTGATTTCTTCGTCACCATGGGCGGCAAAGGCGGCGTTGCCTTCGAAGAAGGAATAACAATGCGGGCCCTCCACCATCTCGACGCCCAGTTCGGCGCATTTGGCCTGCAAGAGCCCACCAGTGCCGCAATCGGCGTAAACCACGAAAACGCGGTCATAACTCTGGCGGTTCTCGGTGACGGCCTGTTCCACGGCTTGGGGGATTTGGTCTGGATAGAGGTGCAGCTTGGCAGGCAGGCATTGCAGGTCCATGTGATCCCAGCCGTTCAGCCGTTTCAGCGCAATGATCTCGCGCGCCAAAGCCCCGCAGGCGATCAGCAATATCCGCCCACCTGCGTCGGTTCCGGCAAAGCCATCTTCGGTCAGGATGCTATCGCTGGGTAAATCGCTCATGGTCTGCCCTCAAAAACAAACGGCCCGCTGCTAGGGCGGGCCGCTTAGACATCAAAGTCATGTGAGGCCCTTAGCCCGTCGCACCTTGGTTGTGCTTGCGACCGCAGTATTCCTTGGCGGTTTCAACGGCCACGGCCGCGTCACGGCAATAGGCGTCGGCCCCGATGGCCTTGCCGAACTCCTCGTTCAAGGGCGCACCGCCCACCAGAACGATATAGTCATCGCGCACGCCCTGTTCGACCATCGTGTCGATCACAACCTTCATGTAGGGCATGGTGGTGGTCAGCAGGGCCGACATGCCCAGAATGTCGGGCTTATGCTCTTCCAAGGCCTCAAGGTAGTTTTCGACCGGGTTGTTGATGCCGATATCGACCACTTCGAACCCTGCGCCTTCCATCATCATCGACACAAGGTTCTTGCCGATGTCGTGGATGTCGCCCTTGACGGTGCCGATTACCATGGAGCCCACACGCGGCGCACCGGTTTCGGCCAGCAGCGGTTTGAGGATCGACATACCCGCCTTCATGGCGTTGGCGGCCAAAAGCACCTCGGGCACGAAGAGGATGCCATCGCGGAAGTCCTTGCCGACGATGGTCATACCGCCCACCAGTGCTTCGGTCAGGATCTTGTAAGGCGCCCAGCCGCGCTCAAGCAGGATATTGACGCCTTCTTCGATCTCTTCTTTCAGACCGTCGTAAAGGTCGTCCCACATCTGTTGGACAAGTTCCTCGTCGTCCAGTTCCGACAGGATGATGTCGTCTTCTTCATCAGACATGAGCGGTTTCCTTCGATTCCTGTGGCGCCCTCGGCGCGTTTGTCTCTGCGTCAGCTTTCGTCAATTTGTCGCATACCAACTTTCCGAATTGCGACACTGGCCGCGCTGCTACCGACCTTTATCCTGTTATAGAGGCAATTACCTTCGAAAAGCCTTCATGATTTATATTGGGTTGTTGCAANTGTTCTTTATTTGTTCCAATGTTGCGACATGTCGCAATCCCTCACCCATGATCCAGCGCTGCGTCGCCCCGGTCGGGCGGCGGGCTCGAATGGTGTTGGCCGTTTCGAAAGGCTGGAGCGCTGTTTTGAGCCGGATGCGCCGGGGGCAGGCGTTTTGCGCACTGAGGTGTGCATGGAAAACCCGCGCAAGATCATCACTTACAATCGCTCGCCCGATCTGCCATTTGACCGCTCGATCAACCCGTATCGCGGCTGTGAACATGGCTGCATCTATTGTTTCGCACGGCCAAGCCATGCGTGGCTGGGCCTATCGGCGGGCCTGGATTTCGAAA
>PR_CR_10_Liq_1_inCRDRAFT_1001480_pt1 | contig 13142 bp, 9 predicted proteins | sample PRCRCaboRojoPR_3_FD_10241 | JGI IMG/M metagenome (IMG submission 10241) | reverse complement strand
TTAGCACCAGTCCAAACATAAGACATAGTAACTAAGAACTGTGAAAAGCAAAGAACAAAGAGATTAGCGAAGAGAACACCAAGTGAAAGGTCAAACTAGAAGGATGAATGAAGACAACTCTGACTCTGAGTGGTCTTAAATGACTTATAAGACCTGCAACAACTTCAAAAACTTAGACACACAAAAGCAACAGATTGGTCTAAAAGAAGAAAGGGTATTATCTCTGTACTCGCTTGCAATTATTTAAGATGAGCATTCACTCTCAGTATGCCTAGGTTGGAGTGATTGGGAGTTGTGCAATGGACTGGAGTTGAAGATAAAGCACTTATTTGAAGTTCTTTCGAGTAATTGGAATTTAAGAGAGCTTGAACTAGAAATGACTCAGTATATCATACTGGTCCTTGTTTGAAACACCCAATGAATTAGCAATACCCTGTGTAACGATCACTAAAGTCTGCTTCCCAGATACTAGACTCCACACTCGAAGTGTTTGGTCTGTGCTTCTGGAAACCACAAACTCCTCTCCAATAGCTACAGAGCACACCACTGTGACATTCTAGTCGTTGAGTTACTTCGCCCGTAGCTAACTCTATAGCCTAACGTCATAGCCATTGGTAGCAAGCACTCCTTTGCACATAGCTAGCGAATTGATTCGTTCAGTATTGTCTTCTAAGACTTTAGCTTCCCCCAATTTCCAATCCCTAATTTTTATCCCATACTTCCGTCCTTTGTCTATTGTTACCAAATTCGGGTCCCTATCAAGTGCCTACCTTAAAGGCCACATAATCCTCTGTATTCCAAACTGTTTCCCACTTCTCTTTTTACTATAAATTTCCAATAATTTTCATTAGGGAATTTTGGGCTCCCTATCCCAACCCCCTATATAGCTTGGGCCTTAAAAAAGGCACCCGCCCGCCATATAATCAACAGTGACATGAATGAAGAGACTCTAGGGGTATTTAATCAGAAAGTGGATAGAAAGGTCAATTGGCATGAGATGAAGGAAAAGGCTGCTGGGCAAGCTATAAGCCCACAGGACAATGCTATATTAAAAGACTAATTAAAGTTTTTGATTAGGTTTTAGGACTGCTGGATAAATATTGCACGGGAGTGGGTTTAGTATGAGTTTTTTGCTTTGCACTTAAGGTACTTTTCGACGAACTTTTGGCACATTGCTTCAGAACCTCCACTCAAGTCTTTCAAATGTAAGCAATCTATGTACTTCTGATAGTCTTTTAGACAGTAGTCATTGTGATTTCCGTATTCTTCGTATTTGAAATGTCTCATGTTCTGAGGAAGTAGACTAGATTTTAAGTAACTGTGGTTGTTGTTTTTATCCCACTCTAAGGACTGGTTTTTTAGGTTCTCTTGCGGGCCTAAGTACTCACTAGAGTTTTCTGAGTGTTTTGTGTTTTCACTTTTGGGACCTCTGCGGAAGTACTTGTGGGTGAATCTGGTATGCATCTTTATTAAACTGCAGAAGTTATACGTTCTTAGGTTTGGATTTGAGCAGTTTCAAGTAATAACTAAATTGGGTTAATTAGTACTTAATTCTGAACTTTAGTAATCAATTCAAAATGATGAATAAAAGCTCTCTCAAAAGGAGAAGAAGCGAAGTGCTCACTAGAGCAGCTTACCCTCCTCTCATGCAAACAGAAATAGACAACCTGGAAAGCCAAGTTGAAGAGATACAACAAACTCTGGGGAAAACTGATAAGAGGTACATCGGAAGTGTAATAGGTGCTGGGGTGATGGGATTCCTAGGGTTCATTTTGGTTTCAAGCATGACTATAGTGGGAGGACTAGCTGGGGGAGTAGTTGGGCTTGGAATCGGGCACTTGGTGGGAAGGAAGTGGAAGAAGCGCAAGCACCCTGTGGTTTCACTGGCGCGTGACAAGCAATACTTGCTGCGACTTGCAAGTTTGGTTGAGTACTTGAAGAGACTGAGGAAGTCGAGTTCAGAAATGCCTCTTTACGTTTACATTTCAGTTTTGGAAAAAGTGGTTTCGGAATTTAGACCAGCGATGGTTTTGCAGTTGCACAACCCTGACTTGCGGAAGCAAGTAAACAACTTATGTTCTTTCTTGAAAACGAATTCAGCCCACATGGCAATGCTTAGCAGTCTTGTGGAGCTGGAGTACTTTGTGGAGGCTGGAATTGACTACAACATACAAGGGAAACGACTCAGGCACTTCTTCATTCCTGTGATGTGCTTGCTCAAAAAGTCGCAAAACGACTCTTCCAAAGAACTGGAAATTGTAGCTAGAGTTAAGGAAGTACTCAGTAACGAGAAAACTAAAAGTCTGTTAGACAGCACAAACTTGAAGGACGAAGAAGTGATTTCCATGCTAGCCCCCTACACTTCTCTGGACCGACACGAAGTAGAAGCCAACTTCCTCAAAGCTAAACAGGTTGCTAGCATTGAGTACTTTTTTAACTCAAAAAACGAGAAAACTTTGGTAGGAGTAGACGAGTCCAGTGTAAGGTCTTTTTCAGAGAAACTGCACAGAAGAAGGTCTAGCTTGCCAGGAGATTGTAGTGAGAACTACCTTTTCAAAATGAAGTACCAAGACAAACTTAGTTTTGAAATGATAAATGACTTGTCTAGAGCAGTGAGTTATTTCAACGGGGCTTTTTTTGAAGAAGAAACAGACTCTCCAGAGTTGTCTGTCCCTGACGAATTGGAAGAGTCACGTTACTCTCCAAGGTCTCCTGCTAAACTGCTCAATTCCGAAGAAAACAGACTGCACGTCCAAATGCCAAAAGAACTCAGAGAAGTAATCAATGGGCAAATAAAGGACTTTCTGAGTGCTGAAGAAAGTCAAGAAGAAGAAAGGCTAGAGTCGCATGAAATAATCTTTGAAGAAGTCAAGGAAGAAGAACCCGAGTTCAAACACCTAGAACACCCTCCAAACAACCCATTTATGGGAAATTTCCAAAAATTGTTGGACATTGAAAATGAACCTAATTCCGAAAAGGTTTGGAAACTTGTAGTGGACAAGCCAGGTACAACAGTTTACCAAAAAAAGTCAGGAGACTCTCCTGTGTGCATGATAAAGGCCTTTTGCAAAGTGGACTTTACTCCCGACATAATATTCACAGCCATATGGGACCAGTCTGTAAGGCCTAAGTGGGATACTTTGTTCGACGATTTTAGGTTAGTGGAAGATAATGGGAACGACGGGGTGCTGTATTACTCAATCAAGACTCCTTGGGGCATCACTAAAAGGGACTGGTTGCAGAGGAGAGTTTGCATGAGGGATTGGCCTGAACCTGGGTCTATTATTTTGCACTTTGAAAGTTGCGAACACCCTGCAATGCCTCCCAAGAAAAAGTGCATCAGGGCCGAGACAATTATATCTGGTTACATAATACGCCCAGATGGTCAGGGAGGTAGCACTGTTACTATTGTGAGTCAGAACGACATAAGGGGACTCATACCTAAAACCATAGTCAACAAGTATGCAGCAAAGGCACCAGCTGACTGGGTGGCGAATATGACTCGGGGGTGTAAAATGGTTTTGGGTTAAATTAAGTATTATTTTTTCATGAGGGTTAACTTATTCCTTTTTAAATAATTTCTTTTCTTGAGGTGGAGTTTTTCTTGGATGGAGTTTGAAAAATTTATGATCGAAAGGGAATCTTGGATTCTGTTGCTAGGTCGGTTTTCTGGGAACTTGAACCTAGGGTTATGTATATTGGGGAATCTGGAAGTTTGTTTGCTTGGGACTTTGAGTTTGGACTTGTTAAGTTTAGAAGGAGTAGGGCAGATGCTTTGGGCAGAACTTTTAAGAGGCTGATTGTTGGAGGTCTCTCTGAACTGCTGTCGTTTGTATATTGGAGTTAAGCTTGAGTTTTGGGTGATTAAGTTTTTTCTATAAGGCGAGTAACTATTTTTGGATTTTTTGAGGACTGACCGAGAAGTTCTTTGTGGGGTTAAGATTTCTGAAATGGGAGAAGCTCCGAAACTCTTATCATTTTCGAACTCGGAGTCATCAGTTTGTACTTCTTGAGAAATGAGTTTCTTGATTTGTTCCTTGTTTTCACTAATGTAAGAATCCAAGTTTATTTCTAATCTTGACTTTTTGGGTTGGTTTTGCAGTCTAGAAAATCTTCTGATGTGGTTTGTTGACTTTAAAACACTATTTTCAGGCTTCATAGGAATAATTTCTTAATGGGACCCTATTTATCCGCTCCAAAAACAGAAAAGAAAACGGCAACCGGTGCCAACCGAAGAATGCGCTTTGCTGCTTGCGAAATGCAAGGCTGGAGGATCAGTATGGAAGACGCCAAAATAGCGAGTTTGGATATTGATTCGGACACAAGTCTCTTCGGAGTATTTGACGGCCACGGAGGAAAAGAAGTGGCTGAGTTCGTAACGCGTCACTTTGGAAGGGAACTTCTCCAGAACCACAATTTCCGGTCTGGAAACATTGCAGACGCCCTCAAAGAAGTGTATCTATATATGGACCAGTTACTGGAGACCGATGAGGGCAAAAAGGAACTCTTTAGGATAGCTAGGGACTTACCTCCGGACTACCCAGTCAACAACGAAGACGTTAACTGCATGGCAGGCTGCACCGCAGTGGTGGCTTTGGTCAAAGGGAACAAACTCTACGTAGCCAATGCAGGGGACTCCAGGTGTGTTCTTTGCAGAGGAGGAAACGCAGTGGAAATGACGAAAGACCACAAACCAGACCTTCCTGAAGAAAAACAACGCATTGAAAAGGCTGGGGGAGTGGTCGAGGACGGAAGGGTGATGGGGAACCTTAACCTTTCGAGGTCGATAGGCGACATGGAGTACAAGAAAACGCAAGGCGTAGGGCCTGAAGAGCAAATGATTACAGCTTACCCTGACTTGTTGGAGCAGGAATTGAGCGAGCAAGACGAGTTCATTTTGCTGGCTTGTGACGGAGTTTGGGACATGATGACCTGGCAGCAGGTAGTTGACTTTGTGAAGGAACGCAAAGGAACTGAACCCAGCAAAATACTTGAGAACCTTTTAGACAACTGTCTTGCCCAGGACGTAGGAAGTAGCGGTGGCTTGGGTTGTGACAATATGACTGCTATCCTTGTTGAATTCACCCACCCCTTAACTTAATCAGTTAGACTTAAATTAGTAAGTGAACACTTTTAACACCGAAGGTAAACTACGCTTTGACTTATGGTGAGGCTCTTTTTTTCTGTTTCCTCGACTGGTAAAAGACCTTTCGTCGGGGTGCTCATAGTAAGTTGTATCAATGGTGCTTGAAATGAACACAGAGTGGTTGGTTTTGTAGGCGTTGGAGGAGTTTAGAACAGCTACTTTTTTTGGAGGCTCAAAAGCAGGAACTATTCTGATGGCCAGTTCTTGGGACTGGCGACTTCTTTTTTGAACAATGTAGTCATAAGTAGTGAGGCCTTTTTTCTTGAGCATGAGGTGGAAAAATATTAAGTACAAAAGCATTCCAGAAACCACTACAGAAACCAGAGCAGAAACTATCACAACTGCGAAAAATACCCACAAGCTGTAACCAACTCTTTCTTTCACTAAGTCGTAGAGTCCGTCTTGAGTGAACACACCTGCAATTATATAAGCTCCAACTCCAATTTGGAACAGGCACAAAATGCACAGAGAGTTTACAGCAGTTATAAAAAACTTGTAGTTCCTTTTAGCTATGCAGTTGTTTAGCCACTTGCAGTGGTGGTCGAAATCTTCTATGCACTTTTCACATTTCATGCAGTGTTTGGAATTCAAAGGAACAAACTTGTTGCAGATTTCACACCTTTTGAGTCCGTCTTGTCTCTCCTCAATGTCCACAGATAATTCACATCGAGAGCATTTTACTGAAGTCCAGATTGAAGCTGTTAGTAAACTGGTGTAAATCAAACTAAAACCTACTATCAACTCTATCTGCAAGAAAGGTGTAAAACAGGTGTAAAACGAGAGTGCTGCGAAAATAACTAGTACCCAACCAAGTATTTGGTATTTATCCAGTGTAGAACCATGATTTTGCATTTTATTACAGAACAAACTATGGCTATTTTTAAACTAACTTTTGAAGTTTGCTTTTGCAGTCCTCCAATAGTTGGTCTAGCAAGGACTTTTCATCTTTTATTAATTGAATTCTCATTCTAACAGAAGCCGAATTGTTTGAGGAGTTCTTCAAGAAATGCCAACTAGAGTTCACTTGTTGGGTGGACAACTCTTCTAGGTAAACTTCAGTTTGACCTAGAGTTTCGCTGTCTGTTCTGTTTATAACTTCCACTAAAACCTTTTGGAAGGTTGAGAGTGACTGGCAAAAGCTGAACACAGAGTACCAAGAAGGGTAGAAAGCATCTGAACTCTTTGAGTCATACCTAGGACCGTTTGGCTGCAGACTTACTCTTACAAAGGGGTCCACGGACTTAAAGCAGCTTACTTTTTTAACCAAATTAACTCCTTTTTGGACTTCTACAGTAAGTTTGGAGGTTTGAGCGATTGCTTGGATTTGGATTTTTTGCCGGAGTTCGAAAAATTGTATTCTTTCTAGAAGGTCTGCTTTTGCTTCTTTGAGGGACCCAGTATAAACTTCAGGAACGAAGTAAAAACTTCTGTCGTTTTTGTTGCTTAGACTCTGTTTGTGCTTTTCTATTTCGGATTCAGTAGCTCTGCTAGTGCAACTACCCATTTATACTGAGGATGCTCAAAGAAACCACAAAATTATTGGCATATAAATGGAATCTGGCAAGTCAGTGCTAGTGGTGGGGTCAGGACTAATGACACCTCCTTTAATTCGAAACCTGAAGTCTTTTGGCTTAAAAGTGGCGGTTCTGGGGAACATTCCTGAGGACCTTGATAGACTAGTTTCTAATTTCTCCGTAGAAACCCACTTAGTTGACGTTGGAGCCACTGAGAGTTTAAAGGAAGTTGCGCAGCAACACGACTTAGTCATAAGTATGGTGCCTCCCCCGTTGCACCCTCAAGTTTTGCGTGCATGCATAGCTGCTCGCAAAAACATGCTTACTTCTTCTTACATAAGTCCAGAACTAAGGTCCCTTGAAGAAGAAGCTAAAACTGCAGGGGTGGCTGTGCTGAACGAAATGGGTCTGGACCCTGGAATCGACAACATGACTATTGCTCTGAAAGTCCAAGAAATCAAAAATAAAGGTGGGAAAATCAAAAAGCTAGTGTCTACTTGTGGAGCGATACCTGCTCCGCAAAACCCAGGGCCTTTAGGCTACAAAATATCTTGGGCGCCCTCAGGAGCTTTGTTGGCTTTTAAAAGACCAGCCAAGTTCTACGAAGAAGGAGAACTCAAAGTAATTGAAGGAAACGAACTGATGAAGAACGCCCGGGAGTACCAGTTTGGAGAAGACCTAGAAAAGAAACTAGTTTTCTACCCCAATGGAGACTCTACTTCTTACCACCAAACTTACGAGTTAGAAGAAGTGCCTACTCTAATCAGGGCTTCTTTTAGGTACAGAGAGACTTCAGTGGTTTTCAGGGCCTTTATACTTCTGGGGTTCTTTGAGCAAAGTTTGTTCCAGGTAGAGCAGTACGGCACTTGGAAAAGTCTTGTTTCCTACCTGGCTGGCGAAGTCCCAGGAGACCCTTCATCAGTTCCCTCCGACTTGAACTACGACGCTGATCTTGCTTTGAGACTTTCAGGCAAGTTTAGTTCAGAGTTTACTTCTGAACAGATACAAATGATTCTCAGGGCTTTGGGAGAAGCAGGTTTTCTTTCAGACTCGCCCATCCAACAAAGCATGTCTATTTTCGACGCTTTTGTTGAGCACCTGAAACAACACTGCAGTTACGCTGAAGGGGAAAAGGACATGGTTTACATGGAAAACTTGTTTTGGGCGGAAGAAGGAGGAGAAGAAGTACTTTATAGAAGCAAAATGAAGAGTTTTGGGGAACCTAGAACTGCAAGTGCAGTTTCGGAACTAGTGGGACTGCCTGCGTCTTTAGGTGCCAAGTGGATTCTCACCCACGAACTTTCAAGTGGTTTCCACGTGCCCAGTGAAACCCAAATAGCTTCTGATGTTTTGAAAGAACTCCAGAACTACGGAGTTACTTTTGAAGAGTCTGTTCAAAAACTGAGTGCTTAATTAGTAAAGAGTTTTTTGGAAGTTCTTTTGATAATGTTCTCAAAAAAGAAGTCAATGTTGGAGCCTCCCGTCCCAACTAAGTCTGCTTCTCCACTAGGGCCTAAAATGTAGTTTTTTACAAGAGCTGCATGCTTCTTCCTGAACCTTATGAGTGCTTGTATCATGGAGTTCCACTCTTCCTCTTTTTTGAGTTCTTTAACGACTTCTCTCAGGTTGTGGGGTCTGTTTTGGTTAGCGTGCACAATTAAGTTTCTGTGTTCTTTTTTCAAGTAAGCAAGAATCGTTGTAAGCATTTCGTCGTTGTGGTCTATTCCAATCCCGTAGTCCAGGAACCTGAAAAGAGGACTTTGGACAGCCGAAGCTCCCATTATTTTTCTAAAGGGTTCTTTGCTGTACCCTTCAAAAACCACTTCGTCGATGGCTTTCATGTACTTCCTGAACCCGAAGTAAAATACGCTTTTGTCAACTCTTCTGTAGATGTAGTTCAGGGCATCGCTTCCGTGGTTGAGAGCTGAAGCAATTGACTCGAGACTTTGCTTTGCTAGGTTTCCGTCACACTTCTTAGCAGCCTCGTGCAAGTCGAAAATTGAAAAAATGCAAGGTGTGCCTAAGTAGTCAACGTAGTTTGCCACCATGTAAAACTGGGATTCGTCCGAAGTCCCTGTGAAGGTGAAGTTTGCTTGCAAGTTTTCTGAGTGGAAGTTTTGATTGGGATCTATGAGGCTCCAGTTGTAATACTCACAGTTAACTATGGTCAAAACAGGGGGCCTATCTAAGTACTCTGAAAGCTCACAAAAGGGCACCCCTACGTTTGAAGGAATAACTTTTTTTTCGGAGTTAATCCTACAATAGTAAGCATTTACTAGAAATGCATGGATTACTGTTGCCAGTTCAATATGTTCGTAGTCGTGGATAAATTCAGCAATGTTTGTTCTAGGTAAGGCTTCTACGAGCTCTAGAAAGTTTTCTGACTCCACAACTGAGGGGAGGTTTTTTGCCAGCTCGTAATGCGGAAACAAAGACTTGTGTTTAGGAACTTGGAGTGGCTGGACTTCAGGCACAAATCCAGACACCTTTGAGACTCCAAAAGTTCCCCAGTTGATTAAGCTTTGGTGCCTTGCCAGATTCATAATTTAATAAATGTAAATTGTGTGGTTAAAACAAACTGCTTATTAAAATAAATATTACTAAAACTTACTAGCCCAGGCTTTTTGCGACTTCCTTCCCTCGAAGTTCCAACTGTTGTTCATCATGAGTTCGAAGTACCTGTCGTCGTCAATAGAAGCTGACACGTGGTTGTAGTACTCCATGAACTCTTCTGGGGACACTCTGAAATCCCTGGTGTTTTCTTTGTACAAAGCGTGGTGCTGTTCAAAAGTGTCCAGGAACTCACAAAGCACTTCATCTTCTGTTTTCTTCCCTGTTCTAACATCTGGGTGGTTTTTGCCGTTGTAAACGCCTTTTATGTCGTCCAGTTCCACTACTCCGTTTCCGTTCCTGTCAAGCATTTCGAAGGCCCTTTGCACAAGTCTCTTTCTGTTGTTGTTCATTTCGCCCCTGACTCTGTGCACAAACTCTTCGTAGTTGATGTGTCCACTTTTGTCAGCGTCAACGTAGTTAAACAGGATTTTTGCTTCTTCTTGAGTAATGTCCACTCTGAAGTCCCTCATGGCCTTCCAAAACTCGTTGAAGTCAAGTGACTTAGAATTGTCGTCGTCCATTATCTTGAACTGTCTAGAAAGTCCAATGAAACCTCTGCTTCCCCTTGCAGCAAGGCGGCTCCTCATCTTCTGCACAGTCTCTTCAGCTCCCCTTGCGTTGCCTTGTCTTGTAGTTGGACGACTTGAAGTAACGTAATCAGTAGGTTCCTCGTCAGTTCCCCAAGGTGCCTGGGACCTTTGGTAGTTGCGTTTGGTTCCTCTGGCAAAGTTAGGTCCTGAACTAACTTCTCCTTTCCAAGCTGCCCTTTGAGCAGGTTGTTCGTTGAGTTTCCAGGAGTTGTTCATCATGAGTTCGAAGTACCTGTCGTCGTCTATGCAGGCTGAAATGTTGTTGTAGTACTCCTCAAACTCTTCCTTGGTGACTCTTTGGTCTCTTTTTGAGAGGTCTGAAATGTTGTGGTGGGTTTCAAAAGTTTCAAGGAACTCTCCCAGCACTTCTTCTTCAGTCTTTTTGCCAGATCTAACTTCAGGGTGAGTTTTGGCAGAGTAAACTCCTTTGAGATCTTCAATGTCTACTATTCCTGAGGAGTCTCTGTCTAGTTTATTCCAAGCAGCGTTTACAAGTCCTCTTCTAAAGGAGTTCATGGGACCTCTTATTGCCCTTAAGAGTTCGTCGTAGTCTAGTTGGCCACTGCAGTCCCTGTCGATTGAGTTAAACAGTCTTTCCATGTCGTCCTCGGAAACCTCCACTCTGAAGTCCTTCATTCCCTTTTTGAACTCCAGCAAACTGATAGTTCGAGAGTTGTCGTCGTCCATTATTCTAAACTGGCGTTGGATTCCAATGAACCCCCTAGAACCCCTTGTGGCTAATTTGGACCTGAACTTGTCCAAAAGGATCTCCAGAGAAACGTTGTTAGGAGGTTTTTGAGGCCTTTCTGAGTCCTTGGTTTGTCTTTTGTAAGGGGAAGGTTTGGACCTGCTGTAAGCTGGGGGTTCACTAAGCTTCCAAGTGTTGCTCATCATCAACTCGAAGTACTGGTCGTTGTCAATGCTGCAGGAAATGTTGTTGTAGTACTCTTCGAACTCCTCAGGAGTTACTCTCCTATCACGAGTTCCTCTGACGTTGTGGTGCATTTCAAAGGTTTCCAAGAACTCCCCTAACACTTCGTCTTCGGTTTTTTTGCCTGCTCTTACGTCTGGGTGGGCCTTAGCGTTGTAAACTCCTTTGATGTCTTCCAAGTCCAGCACTCCAGACCCATCTCTGTCCAGTTTTGAAAATGCTTGCTTCACAAGTGCTTTTCTAAAGGCATTCATTGGGCCCCTAAGAGCTCTTAGGAATTCATCATAGTCAATGTGGCCTGACCTGTCTCGGTCAATCATGACGAAAACTGACTCAATTTCGCTTTCAGAGATGCCTACTCTGAAGTCACTGATAGCTTTGATGAACTCAGCCATGTCTAGAGTTTTGGAGTTGTCGTCGTCCATGATTTTGAACTGTCTGGCAAGTCCAATGATTCCTCTAGACCCCCGGGCAGCCAGTCTTTGCCTCATTTTTTCAAGGGCGTTTTCGGCTTCGTGGAGTCTTGATGGTCCAGAGGTCCTTGCAGTTTTGGAGCCTTGAGTTCCCATGAGCATGTCTACAAACTCCTTGTAGTCGAGTTCTCCTGAGCGGTCAACGTCATAGAAATTGAACAGGTCTCGCATTTGGCTTAAGTCAGTCAAAACCATTCCGATCTTTTCTAACGCTTTCAGCCATTCTGAAAAGCTAACGCACCCAGAGTTGTCCAAGTCGAAGTATTTAAAGGCTCTGAGTAGAATTGTTTCCTCAGACATCCTTGTTGTTGACTTTTGGTCTAACTTCTGCCTTAGTTCTTTTTCAAAGTTGTTCCTAACACCTGCCATTTTATTTATATGTTAAAGCAGTTATTCCAAAAGTTCAGTGACCATTCCAGCCATAACTGTTTCAGAACGTTCCCGGAAGGTTGCTCGTCCCAGTCCTTTGTAGTTAGAAAACTTTTCAATGCAAACTTTGTTTTCAGTTTGGATTTCTAAAATCCCGGCTGTGAACTTAGTTAAGCACCTGGGTCGTTCCTTAACTACTTTTCCTGTAGTAGCTTCTATTTGTTGGAGTATCTTGTTGACCTTCACTGGAACTTTAAGTGACTGGATGTGCATTATAAGGGACTGTCCCTTAGTCACAGGAAACACTATGTCAAAAGTCACTGCCTTAACTAGGAACTTGGTTACTTGGGGAATTGGGTACAGAGGAGAGCACACTACGTGTCCTGGCATTATTAGTTCAAAGTCCCCTTCAGAGTCCCGCAAAGCAACGTCAACGTTGTCTCCTGCGTAGGCTTTAGAAACTGTTTCACCTGTTTTTTCAATGTTGCGGACTTGGGCTTTGACTCCTGCAGGAATCACGCAGATGCAGTCCCCTACCGAAAGCATTCCTCCTTCTATTTTGCCAGCTACAATGTGTCCAAGTATGCTGCCATGGGCTAGTTTGTAGGAGTCCATCACACAGAGTCTCAATGGTTTTTTGAAAGCGCGTGTGGCAGGAGGAAGTGTGTCAATCATTTCTAGCAAGCAAGGTCCTTGGTACCAACTTAAGTTTGGATTTTGTGTCCTTTCCACTAGGTTTTCGCCAATCATCCCACTGATGGGGATGTAGTCTACTGATGACTCCTTAAACCCCACCGTTTTCAGGAAGGGTTTTAGTCTTTGCTTGATGTTTTCGAACCTTTCTTGGCTCCAGTCTGCAATGTCTATTTTGTTCACAGCAACTATCAAGTTAGTCACTCCCAAACTTCTGGCGAGGAAGGCATGCTCTTTGGTTTGGCCGTGGTGCACTTCGCCTTCAAACCCACTTTCGAAGTTCCCAGCACCAGAGTCCACCACCAGAATTGCAGCATCAGCTTGGGCGGCTCCACTGATCATTTTAGGAACGAAGTCTTTGTGTCCAGGAGCGTCTAACAGCATTATGTTTCTGTTGGGAGTTGAAAAGTAACTGCAGCCCACGTCTATAGTTACTCCTCTTTCTCTTTCTTGAGTTCCTGCGTCCAGCACCCAGGCATAGTAAAAAGAGTCCTTGCCTATTTCCTTGCTTTCTTTTTCGTACTTGTGGATAGTTCTTTGGTCAATGTACCCCAGTGAACAGAGCAAGTGTCCCATCAGTGTGCTTTTTCCAGAGTCCACGTGGCCAATTACTACTAAGTTGATGGTGGGTTTTGAAGTTTCTGGTTGCTCAGTGTTTACGTCTGGGTAGTCTATGTTTAGGTCTACTTTGTGTTCTAGTTTAGGAGTTTCTTCTTGTTTTTTAGGAGGAACAACTTTGGGTGCAGGTGAAGGAGCAGGTTTGGGGGCAGGTTTGGAAGTAGGTTTGGAAGTGCTTTGTTCTTTGATTTTTTT
>PR_CR_10_Liq_1_inCRDRAFT_1001479_pt1 | contig 13145 bp, 8 predicted proteins | sample PRCRCaboRojoPR_3_FD_10241 | JGI IMG/M metagenome (IMG submission 10241) | reverse complement strand
CCCGCGCCGAGCCCCGCCGCCCCAAAACCCCCCCGCCAACCCCCCCCGAAGTCGCTCGTTCTTACAGCACGCGGCCCTTTGCATCACTCCGGCCATCTTGGCCGCTGACTGGGCAGCCAGGCCATCCTGGCCTGAGTCATTCAGGGCTGGAGGCCCTGACTACGGAGGGCACGCCCGCGCTAAGGACGGAGTCGTGGTCAAGGCCCGGCACGCAATGTCGCCGGCCTTGACGCCTGTGTCAGAACACCGAGTCCAGCCGGTGCCAGCTCTCTGCGCCCTGGCGCACACCCACCAGACGCGGCAGGCCCGAGTTGTCCTGAAGCGTGCGGCGTACCTCGTTCCAGTCCACGGTGACGTCACCGGCGTTGGCGTACTTGGACGGGATCACCGCCTGCGGCGATGCTGCCGACTGCCCATCCAGAAGGTTGACCTCCAGGAACAGCTGATCGCCGCGCCACCCGACCTTGTACGGCTGGTCCACGATGCGCACCTGCGTGCCCGTCTTCACCTTGGGAAACAGGGCCTCGATGTCCTCCGGGTACATGCGCGTGCAGCCGGAGCTCACCGGCATGCCGACCCCCCAGGGCTTGTTAGTGCCATGGATCAGGTAGCTCGGGTTGCTGAGGCGCATGGCGTAGGCGCCGAGCGGGTTGTCCGGGCCCGCGGGCACCACGGCCGGCAGGGTCTCGCCGCGCTTTTCGTACTCGCGTCGAATGGACGCGGGCGGCGTCCAGGTGGGGTCCTTGATCTTCTCGATGACGGAATAAGTACCCACCGGCGTCTCCCAGCCTTCCCGGCCGATGCCCACGGAGAACACCTCCACCTCCGTCGGCGAGTGGTAGTAATAGAGCCGCTTCTCGGCGAGGTTCATCACCAAGCCATCGCGCGGGGCGTCCGGCAGCACGTGGAAGTCCGGCACCAGCACGTCCTGATTGTCGCCCGGAACCCACATATCCACGCTCGGGTTCGCCTGCTTCATCTCGTCGTAGCCGGAGCCGTAGAAGCGGCCGATGTCGAGCAGCGTGTGCTCGGCGTCGGTCTTTACATAGAAGGGCGTGCCGATGACACTGTCGCCCTCGTTGATGCGGTAGGTTTCGGCGTTGGCCGCCGTCGGCAGGGCCGCCGCCGCAGCCAGTGCTGCTGCCAATGTGGTCGCCGGCAGGGCGTTCAGCACGGCAGTGCCCAGCGTTCCTTTACGATCAAGCATTCGAGCTCTCCGTTGGGTTTCGTCAAAAGTCGATGAGCCGCCATTCGCACGCCAAGCCCGGGTCCAAGCCGGGCGGCAGCCCCACAAAACTGTCTGCCGTGCGCAACATCGGTGTCGCCGCGCACGTGGATGCCGGCAAGACCACCCTCACCGAGCGCATGCTCTTCTACACCGGCGCCTCGCACAAGATCGGCGAGGTGCACGACGGCGCCGCCCACATGGACTGGATGGCGGAGGAGCAGCAGCACGGCATCACCATCACCGCCGCCGTCACCAAGGCGCCCTGGCGGGAGCATACGCTGCAGGTGGTCGACACCCCAGGTCACGTGGATTTTACCATCGAGGTGGAGCGCTCCATGCGCGTGCTCGATGGGGTAATCATCGTGCTCGACGGCGTGCGCGGGGTGGAGCCGCAGACCGAGACGGTCTGGCGCCAGCGCTGCCGCTTCGGCCTGCCGGTGCTCTTCTTCGTCAACAAGATGGACCGGCCCGGGGCGGATTTCGAGCGTTGCCTCAAGGCCATCGCCGCCAAGCTCGACGTGACCCCGGTGGCCCTTACGGTGCCGGTCTTCGATAACCGGGGCAACGAGGAGCATGCGGTGGTGCATCTGCTGCACCGCACCCTGGTCCGCTTCGGCGGCGAGCAGGGAGAAGCGCTCACCACCGAGCCCTGCCCCGAGCACCTCTGGGCGCGCTGCGCCGGCCTGCACGAGACCCTGCTGCTCGCCGCTGCCGATGTGGACGAGACGCTGGCAGACCAAGTGCTTGCGGGCGAAGAGCCGGATACGGCGCAGGTCACCGCCGCGCTGCGCAAGGGCACCCTCGAGGGGCGCATTTTCCCGTGTCTCGGCGGCAGTGCGCTGCGCAACATCGGCGTGCAGCCGCTGCTGGACGCCGCCGTGGACCTGCTGCCGGCACCGCTGGACCGCCCGCCGGCGCTGGCCAGGCTGCCGGAGGGTGGTACGGAAGAGGTCGTCCTTGGCCCCGATGGCCCCCTCGCGGCCCTGGTGTTCAAGGTGCAGCTCTGGGACGGGCGCCGGCACTGCTTCGTGCGCGTCTACCGCAACCGGCTGCTGCCCGGGGATCGCGTCAGCTTCGTGGGCGCCGACGGCCAGACGGTCAGCGAGCACGTGGCCCGCATCTTCGACACTGACGCCGGGCGCAAGCAGCGCCTGGACGTCGCCGAGCCCGGCCAGATCGTGCTCCTTGCGGGGCTTAGGCACGCCGGCACCGGCGACACCCTCTGCGACCCCGACCACCTGCTGCTGCTGGAGCGCATCGATGCCCGCCAGCCGGTGCTGAGCCTCGCCATCGAGCCCGGCGCCGGCACCGACGAGGAAAAGCTGCTGGAGGCGCTGGACAAGGTCACCCAGGAGGACCCGACGCTGGCCGTCGCCGAGGACCCGGACACGGGCCAGCGTTTGCTGCGCGGCATGGGCGAGCTGCACTTGCAGATCGTGCTGGAGCGCCTGGCGCGGGAATTCGGCGTCGCCGTGCGCAGCGGCAAGCCCGCGGTGGCGGTGCGCGAGAGCATCACCGCCGATGCCGAGGTGGCGTTCACCTATACCCGCCCGCCCAGCCCGGACGGCAAACAGCCGGAGCTGGCGGCGGGTGCCCGCGTGCAGGTGCAGCCCGCCGCCCGCGGTGCCGGCAACCGCCTGGAGCTGGCGCCCAGTGTGCTGCCGGACGGCACCGAGCTGTCCCCGGATCAACTCGACGCCTTGCGCCGCGGGCTCACCCAGGGCCTCGCCGCCGGCCCCGGGCAGGCGGCACCCGTGGAGGACGTCAAGGTGACGCTGGCGGCGGTGGAGCTGTTCGGCACCCAAAGCACACCCGATGCCCTGGCCGCCGCCGCCGCCCGCGCCCTGGCCAAGGTCCTGTCTGCCGCCGGGCCCTGCCTCTTGCAGCCGGTGATGCGGGTGGAGGTGGTGGTGCCCGACGAGAACCTCGGCACCGTCCTCGGCGACCTCCAGCAGCGCCAGTCCGTCATCCAGGCCACGGATTCCAGCGACGGCACCGCGACCATCACCTGCGAGGTGGCCCTCGCCGAGTTGCTCGGCTATGCCACGGAGTTGCGCAGCCTGACCCACGGTCGCGGGCAGTTCAGCATGCAGTTTGTGCGGTTCGATGAGGTGGGCAGCGGTTAGTGCTGCGGTCGGCGCTCGCGGATGACGCTTGCGGCATGGCGTCGAGACGGGTGGACAAGGTGCAAAAAAAAGGCTCGTCGAGCGACGAACCTTGTGTTTGCGCACGGGCACCACGGGGGTGCCCTGCCCAGATTGGGGGCGCAGCAGGCGCGTGTTACGCGACCCGCTTCCGCCGCCGCAGGCCGAGACCGGCCAAGCCCAGCCCCAGCAGCGCCAGGGTGCCCGGCACAGGCACGGGACGCGGGCGGGTTTCGACCAGATCGATGGTCGCATCGTAGGCGTTCGGGCCGGTCACGCTCATCTGGATGACGTCCACCGTCGTGAAGACGGCGGGGTCGGAGAAGCTCGCGAACGGGATGAAGAAATCGTCGCCTTCAGAGCCGTTCGGGAAGCTGACAGACTCGGTGGACGAGCCGTTGACGGTGAAAGTGATGTCCAGCTCGTTGTCGATGGGCTCCGGAATACCCAGGAAGAAGCCGGTGGCGAGACCGCCATTGGTGAGGTCCAGGCCGCCCAGCGTGCCGCCGCCGTCCCAGGTGAGGGTGGCTGTGCCGGCGGCGGAGCTGGAGTTCGAGACCTGGAAATAGCCGGTAGAGGCCGAGACCGTGGCCGAAATCTCATCGGCGCCGTTGCCCGAGTTCGGGATGGTCAGTTCAGTGTCGCGGACGCCGCCGATGACGTCAGATGTGCTCAAGCCAGGCTGGTTGGTCGGGTTGTTGAGGTCGCTGCCGTCGCCGAAGGCGCGGATGGTCGAGCTGCCGAAGTAGGGGCCGACGTCGAAATTGTCGATGGTGACGGCATGTGCAAGGCCGCCGAGCAGCAGCAGGCCGGAAAAGCCGGCAGCCTGAGCCAGGTATTTTTGCGTCATGTTGAAAGTTCCCCTGTCTTGGGTTTTGTGGTCGCTTGCTATGAGCCTGGAAGTGCAATGGGGCCGGGACCCCCTAGGTCAGGGTTTTTGCCCTTCGCCTGATAGTAGCAATGCTGATGCCATGCGGCATAACCTACTGTCTTTAGTGGAGAAGAAACTGGTAATATGATAAGTGAATCCCTCATTTAAGCAAAACTGTAAAGAACTGCTACCACGGGCAAGCCCCAGACTCCTGGATAACGCACCGCAGCGCGAAGCCGGGGCTGCACGACAGCCCGGGCAGACACATGGATCTGCAAACGAAGCATCTGAGAAACAAAGGCTTACTGAGCGTATTGCGGGGTTGCCTCAGCTCTTGTGGGCGTCAGGACTTTTTACACTTCGGCGGCTGGATTGGTCGCTGGACAGAGAAAAGCTTGACCATGCGCGGGCTTGCCAGCGCCTGCGCTGCGGTGACCGCGACTCGCCTGATCGTCAGGTGTCCGCATGCGGTTTTGGTGTCGCCTCAGCGGCGCTTCGCCGGGTCCAGCGGCGGCTGCCGGGCGCTCTGTGGCTGGTTCCGACCCTGTTGGGCGAAGCCTCGGGGCCGGACAGTGTCCCTCTGGCCGCGCTTGGTCTTTGTCTGCGACACCGGGCGACCCCTGAGGTCTGACCATCTGATCAGGTGCTCATTGTAGGAGCGCATCGGGTAACATGCGGACGCTAGTCGCCACACTGCCTTAGCGGACGCCAAACCATGCGTATACCGGCAAGCTTTCTCGTCGCCGCGTTGACCAGCGCCGGACCCGCCGCCGCGGACGGCCTTGCCGACGCCGATCAGGCATGGCGGGAAGGGCAACTCCAGGAGTCGGTCGTGACGCTCAAGGCGCTGCTCCGCGAGGAGCCGAACAGCCTCGACGCGCGGCTGTTGTTGGCAAGGGTTTACCTGGATCTGCGCCAGGGGGCGGCGGCCGAGCAGGCGCTCAATCGGGTTCTGGGTGACGGTGCGAGCCAGCCGGCCGTCGCGTCGCTGACGGCGCGGGCGTTGCTGCTGCAACGCGCCTTCGGCAGGGCGCTGGACGCCCTTGACATCGAGAGCGAAGCCGCCAGCGCGGGAGACCGCGCTGAGCGGCTCGCCCTGCGCGCGCAAGCGTATCGTGGCATGGACGATCTGGAGCAGGCCCAGATCGCCGTGGACAAGGCCCTTCAGCTCGCCCCGGACAGCACCGAGGCGTTGATCGAGCGCGCTCGACAGGAGGTCGCACTGAAGGCGCCCGAGCGTGCGCGAGAGACCCTCGATCAGGCGCTGAAGATTGCACCTGACGCCGCACCCGTGCTGGTCGCCGCCGCCGAGCTGGCGGTGACGGAGCGCCGCTTCGAGGACGCCGAGCGCTGGCTCACGCATGCGCTCATCAGTACCCGCGCCCGCTGGTGGGCCTATTACCTGCGCGCCTTGAGCCGCATCGAGCAGGGTGAGCTGGACGCCGCCCGTATGGACCTGGACGCAGGTCGCGCGCAGTACCCCGGTTTTCTCGGCTTCGATTATGCGGCGGCGCGCCTCGCCCTCCAGGCAGGAGACGTCCGGGCGGCGCTCTCCGACGTGGAGCGCTTCCTCAAGGCCAACCCCACGGAGCCCGCTGCCAACCTGGTCGCGGCCCGCGCCGCGCTCATGAGCGGGCAACTGGAGCGTGCACGCATCTATGTGGACGCCCATCTGAGCGTGGTGTCCGATTCCCGCCAAGGCATACTGTTGTCGGCGCAGATCGCAGCCGCCACGGGGGACATGGAGACGGCCGAGCGTATCCTCGCGCCGCTGCTGGCCGAGCCCGAGGCGGCTGCCGATGCGCAGCGCGCGCTCGGCGCCATAAGGCTGTCACAGGGGGATGGAGCGGGCGCGGTGGAAGCGCTGCGCGCCGCGGTGCAGCTGCTGCCGGACGACGCGGGTCTGCGCGTGCAGCTGGCACGGGCCCTGATGCAGACCGGTGACACCACCGCCGCGGGCCGCGCACTGGATGCCGCGCTGACAACCGAGCCGCAGCACGCGCCGGCGCTGCTGGAGCGGGTGCGCCTGGCCGCGCAAACGGGTGACACCGACGCCGTGGTGGAGACCGCCGAGACCTTCCTGCGCCTGCACCCGGACAGCCCCACGGCGTTGACCGCCGCGGCGGCGGCGCGCGCGCGAAGCGGCGATACGCAGGGGGCGCGCGCTGCCCTCGAGCAGGCGCTGTCCATTGACCCTGGGTTCGTCGAGGCCGGCATGAACCTCGCGCGGCTGGAGCTCGCCGCCGGCGATGTGCAGGCGGCGCGCGAGCGCCACGAGGCACTGCTCACGCAGGCGCCTGGCAACGTGGAGGTGATCGCAGCGCTGGCGCAGCTCGACATTGCGGCGGGTGACAAGCAGGCCGCCATCAGTCGTCTGGAAGCGGCACTCGCCGAAGCGCCGGACTCCCTCGTCCTGCGGCGCAACCTGGCCCGTGGCTACCAAAGCCTGGGGCGCCTGGACGACGCGGTGGCCTTGCTGCGGGCCTTGCCGCCGTCGGTGCGGGTGACCGACGACCTGCTGCGGGAGCGGGCCGCCGCGGAGCTGCGCAGCGGCGATCTCGACGCCGCAATCCTGACCTATGAATCCCTGGTCCAGGCGGCGCCCACCGATGCTGCGGCGCGCTATCAGTTGGCGGCGGTGCTGGCAGAGTCCGGCAAGCCTGCCACGGCGGCGGATGCGCTGCTGCGGGCCTTTGAGCTGGACCCCGGGCACGCCGCGGTGAGCGAGGTCATTGGCAGGGTTCTGGAGAGCACCAACGACGGCGATGCGCGGGAGCGGCTCCTGGACAGCCTTGCGCGCAGCGGCGGCAATGCGGCGGTGGTGCGCCTGTTCCGTGCCCGGCACCTGCGTGAGCTGGGTGATGTCGCGGCAGCGCGGGAGCTGCTCGATGAGCTGGATGCGACAGCCGTGGATGAGCGCCGCTTCGTTGAAGTACTGGTGCGTGAGCAGAAGGGGGTGGGTCGCACCGAAGCGGCCGTTGGCACCGCCCGCGCATGGCTGGCCGATCAACCCGAGGATGTGGTCATGCGGCGGCGCCTCGCGCAGCTCCTTGCCGAGCAGGGCGACACTGACGCCGCCGTCACCGCCTACCAGGCCGTGCTCGAGCGCGCGCCGCAGGATGCGACCGCGCTCAACAATCTGGCATTCCTGCTGCTGGAGACGGCGCCGGAGCAGGCGCTCACGCTCGCGCAGCGTGCGCGGGCTGCGGCGCCCAATTCACCCGCCGTCGTCGACACTCTGGGTGTGGCGCAGCTCGCCACCGGGCGCACCGAGGCCGCCGTGGAGACGCTCAGCGCCGCCCATGAGCAGATGCCGAACAACCTGGATGTGACCCTGCATTACGCCCGGGCGCTGACGGCGGCCGGGCGCCGGGCCGAGGCGCGGCAGCTGCTCCTGCCCATCGCCGACAAATCGTTCTCCGGCGCCGAAGAGGTCCAGCAGCTGCTGCGTACGCTGAACTAGGCAACGACCGTGGCGATGGGGGCCGGCTCCGGGCAGGGCCGGGAGGCACCCCCACCGAGGCCAAGCGGCACCAGGCGTCGTCGGGTCGAGCCCGACTGCCGTTGCTATACTGCGGCAGCAGTGTACTGCCATTGGAGCTCGGAGCCAGTGCCATGCAGCCGAATGCGATCCCCGTCGAGCACGATGCCGCGCCGCGCGGTTGGCGCGAGGTGCCGGTGCGGCGGCCGGACGGCTCGCTCGACTATCGCGAGGCGCCGCTGCCGCCGGACGCCTTTCTCGACCCGCACTAGGGCGACTACTTGATCCAGGGGACGGAGCACGCCTTTTGCGTCACTGACCTGGCCGTGCGCCTCCGTCGTCACTTCCGCAATGATCCAACGCGGGCCGTCTACAGCGATGTCAAAATCAAATGGGGCAGTCCGGGTCTCAAGGAGCCGGCCCCGGACATCGCCGTCATCCCGGACATTCGCGACCGCGACCGCCCGCGCCAAGCCTTCCATGTACCCGTGGACGGCACGGGCCCGAGCCTGGTCATCGAGGTGGTCTCGCCCTATCAGGACGGCGATGAGACCGACAAGGTCGAGATCTACCGTCGTGCCGGCGTTGCCGAATACCTGATCGTCAAGACCTTCGAGCCGCTGCGCGTGGTCAACTATTCCATCCAAGGCTACCGTCTGGTCGAGGGCGGCTATCGCCCGCTTCGCCCCGATGCCCGCGGCCGGCTGCGGAGCTTTACGACCGGACTCGACTTTGCCACCGCGCCGGGCCACCGCGGCGTGGTCATCGTCGATGCCGCCACCGGCGAGCCGCTCTTGGACGCCCACGCGCTCGAACAGCGCTGGCGGCGGGAGGCCGAGCAGCGCAAGCAGGCCGAGCAGGCGCAAAAGCAGGCCGAGCAGGTTCGAAAGCAGGCGGAGCAGCGGCAGAATCAGGCCGATGTGCGGGCCGAAGGTTTGCCCGGCGCCTGCGGGAGCTCGGTATCGACCCCGACGCGGGCTAGAACGGCTGCGCCGACATCCAGGCAGGTGGAAGTTGCTGATGGTGCGTGCGCTCGTGACACCGCTCTGAGACCCTGCACGGATTCGGCGTCGGTCGTGTCAGTGCAGCGTAAGCCCACTGCGCGTGCCCGTAACTCGTGGATTGTCGGGTTGCGCTATCGCTGACCCGACCTGCTGCTCCTCATCCGAACCGCCCCGTCACATAGGCGCGGGTGAGATGGTGCTGCGGGTCTTCGAACACCTGCCCCGTGGCGCCCACCTCCACCAGGTCACCCAAGTGGAAATAGGCCGTGCGCTGGGACACCCGCGCCGCCTGCTGCATGCTGTGGGTGACGATGGCGATGCTGTACTCCTGCTTGAGCTCCGCAATCAGCTCCTCGATGACGGCGGTGGCGATGGGGTCCAGCGCCGAGCAGGGCTCGTCCATCAGGATCACCTCCGGTGACACGGCGATGGTGCGGGCGATGCACAGGCGCTGCTGCTGGCCGCCCGACAGGCCGGTGCCCGGCTGGTGCAGGCGGTCCTTGACCTCCTTCCAGAGCCCGGCGCGCTTGAGGCTGGTCTCCACCAGCTCGTCCAGCTCTTCCCGATGGTTGGTGAGCCCGTGGATGCGCGGGCCGTAGGCGATGTTCTCGTAGACGGACTTGGGGAAGGGGTTCGGCTTCTGGAACACCATGCCCACCTGGGCGCGCAGCGGCACCACGTCGATGCCGCGGTCCAGCACCTCCATGCCGTCGAGCTTGATGGAGCCCGTCACCTTGGCCGCCGGGATGGTGTCGTTCATGCGGTTCAGGCAGCGCAGGAAGGTGGACTTGCCGCAGCCGGAGGGGCCGATCATGGCCACCACCTCGTGCTTGCCGATGTCCAGGCTCACCTCGCGGATGGCGTGGTTGGCGTCGTACCAGACGTTGACCTCCCGGCATTCCATGCGGGGCTCGGCGGCCGTGATGTCGCCGAGGGTGCCTTCGAAGGCGCGCTCGCCGTCGAAATCGCTGGCGCGCAGGTTGCCGGTGTTGGTCTCGATGGCTTCGGCTGTGGTGTTCATGAAATGTAGTAGGTAGTACGAAGTTCGAAGTACGGGTGGACCCTGCCTCAGCCCTCAGCCCTCAGCCCTCAGCCCTCAGTCCTTCCCCCTTACCATCGCCGCTCAAACCGCCGCCGCAGCAGCACTGCGGCGAGGTTCATCAGCACCAGGAAGCCGAGCAGGATCATGATGGCGGCGGAGGTGCGCTCCACGAAGCCGCGCTCGGGGCTGTCCGCCCACATGAAGATCTGCACCGGCAGCACCGTGGCGGGATCGGTGATGCCGCCGGGGATGTCCACGATGAAGGCGATGAGCCCGATCATCAGCAGCGGCGCTGTCTCCCCCAGCGCCTGCGCCATGCCGATGATGGTGCCGGTGAGCATGCCGGGCAGGGCCAGCGGCAGCACGTGATGCAGCTGCGTCTGCAGCGGTGAGGCGCCCACACCCAGCGCCGCCTCGCGGATGGACGGCGGCACGGATTTGAGCGCCGCCCGGCTCGCGATGATGATGGTGGGCAGGGTCATCAGCGTCAGCACCATGGCCGCCACCAGCGGCGTGGAGCGCGGTATGCCGAAGAAGTTGATGAACACCGCAAGGCCGAGCAGGCCGAAGACGATGGACGGCACGGCGGCGAGGTTGTTGATGTTCACCTCGATCAGGTCCGTGAAGCGGTTTTTGGGCGCGAATTCCTCCAGGTATACCGCCGCGCCCACGGCGATGGGGAAGCTGAACAGCAGCGTCAGCGCGAGGGTGTAGAAGGAGCCCACCAGGGCCGCGGCGATGCCGGCGAGCTCCGGCTCGCGCGAGGTGCCGTTGGTGAAGAAGAGCGTGTTGAAGTGGGTCTCGATGAGGCCGCGCTGGTCGAGCTGCCAGATCCAGGCGATCTGCCGGTCCGACAGGCGCCGGTCGTCCTCCGGTGTGCGCAGCTCCAGCAGCCGCCAGGTGCCGGGGGCGGCCGGGTCGGCGGTGTCCAGGCCGCTCACCACGTCCGCGCTCACCCGCGTAGGGGTGGCCTCGCGCACCTTGACCACGCCGCCGTTGACGGCGATCAGGAAGCTTGGCATCTCATCGGACAGCGCCAGTGGCTCGCCTTCGGCCGCGGCCGCGAGCTGTGCGGCGATGTCGGCGCGCTCGTTGCGGGTGCGCCCGAGCTTGCGGGTGAGCTGCGCGTTGCGGCGGTCCACGCGCTCTGCCCGGTCCTCCAGCTTGGCGCGGGCGGTGCCGTCCGCGTCCGCCATGGCGGCCTCGATGTCCGCGCGCTCGGCGGCGAGGTCCGCCAGCACCCCCTCCAGCCGGGCGATGTCGCGGTCCAGCGCGGCGGCGGTGCGCTCCAGATGGGCGCCCACGCGCGCCGTGATGAGCTTGAAGTCGTCGGCGCTGGAGGTGAGCGCAATCTCGCCGGTGGTGCCCGTGGGCGTGGCTGTGCCGGCCCCGGGCAGCTCGTCGATGGGCGTCGAGCGGCCCTTCATGAACATGTCCACGTCGTCGTCGGCGACCAGCCACAGGGTCTGCTCGGTGCCGATGAGCGCCGGGTCCCGGCGGACCAGCTCGCGCAGCTGAAGCGCCGCACCGCTGCTGATGAGTCCATGCAGGGCACGACGCTGGCTGCGCCCGGAGACGTCCGGGAACTGTGCCCGCAGCGCGTCACGCACAGGCGTGCGGAAGTCGGCCCGCACCAGGGTCTTGCGGCGCACCTCTTCGTTGGTGTCGGGGTCCGTGATGACGCCGCTCGGGTCGATGTCTGCTGCGGTGAGGGTCACCGGCAGCTGGATATAGGTCTGCCAGAAGGCGGTATAGCCCTTGCTCACGATGCTGAAGAGCAGCAGGCCCACGAAGGCGAGGCCCAGCACGACGGCGGTCAGGCCGAGGATGCGGAAGCGGCGCTCGGCGGCGTAGCGGCGCTTCAGGCTCGCGTTGACGGTATCGATGGTGCGGGCCGGTGCGGCGGCGGTGCTACTCATACTGCTCCCGGTACTTGCGCACGATGTGCAGGGCGATGACGTTCAGCGTCAGCGTCACCGCAAACAGCGTGAGCCCGAGCGCGAACGCGGCCAGCGTCTTGGCGCTGTCGAACTCCTGATCGCCCGTGAGCAGGGTGACGATCTGCACCGTGACGGTGGTGACGCTCTCCAGCGGGTTTGCCGTCAGGTTGGCGGCGAGTCCGGCGGCCATGACCACGATCATGGTCTCGCCGATGGCGCGGGAGACGGCCAGCAGGATGCCGCCGACGATGCCCGGCAGCGCTGCCGGCAGGATGACGCGCAGGATGGTCTCGGCCTGGGTGGCGCCGAGGGCATAGGAGCCGTCGCGCAGGGACTGGGGCACGGCATTGATGACATCGTCCGAGAGTGACGACACGAAGGGGATGATCATGATGCCCATGACGGCACCGGCGGCGAGCGCGCTTTCGGAGGCGACGTCCAGGCCCACGGCGGCGCCCAGGTCGCGCATGAAGGGTGCCACCGTCAGCGCCGCGAAAAAGCCGTAGACCACGGTCGGGATGCCGGCCAGCACCTCCAGTGCCGGCTTGCTCCAGGCGCGCAATGGTCTGGACGCGTACTCGGACAGGTAGACGGCGGACAGGAGCCCGATGGGCACGGCGATCAGCATCGCGATGGCGGAGATCAGCAGCGTGCCCGTGAACAGCGGCACCGCGCCGAAGGCGCCGGAGGACCCCACCTGATCGGCCCGCAGGGCGATCTGCGGGCTCCACTGGGTGCCGAACAGGAACTCGGTCCAGGGCACCCGCTGGAAGAAGAGGATCGACTCGAACAGCACCGACAGCACGATGCCGAGGGTAGTCAGGATGGCGATGGACGAGCACAGGATCAGGATGCCGAGCAGGGTGGCTTCCACCCGGTTGCGGGCACGGAAGTCCGGCGCCACACGTCGCCAGGCCCAGGTCAGACCCGCCAGCGCCACGGCCAGCACCAGCGCCCACTGGGCCGCGGTGGCGATGCCCTGCCAGTGCCGATAGCGCTCCGCGGCGGCCTCCACCGCCGGGGTCACATCGCCGGCGGTGATGCCGCCGGTGGCCAGGTTCTTGATGTCGTTCAGCAGGAGCCCGACGCGGCCTTCGGAGAGCCCGGCGGTGAGCTCGGCGGGCAGCTGCTGCACCAGGAGCGCGGTGATGACGCGCTCCTGCAGGCCGATCCACGCCAGCAGCACCACCAGCGCCGGCAGCCCGACCCAGATGGCCAGGTACCAGCCGTAGTAGGCAGGCAGGGAGTGCAGGTGCTTGATGCCGGCGGGGCCGCCGGCGGTGCGCACGGCGCGGCCGCGGCCGATCTGGAAGGCGACGGCCATGGCGGCAAGGATCACCAGAAGCAGCACCGTGTCTGACATCGGGAAAAACGGTCTAGCAGCAAATGCGAGCGCCGGCGACCGTTGGGCCGCCGGCGCGGGCTCGGGGCGCGG
>PR_CR_10_Liq_1_inCRDRAFT_1001478_pt1 | contig 13161 bp, 22 predicted proteins | sample PRCRCaboRojoPR_3_FD_10241 | JGI IMG/M metagenome (IMG submission 10241) | reverse complement strand
GACCCTCTTACCTTCAATGTCAAGGAAAACTTTGAACTTATCACCCTTACGTTCTATGCCACGAGGTTTAGCCATTGGTTCTACAGCCTTTGGTTTAGGTTCTTTACCCCTTGAGGGGAGCCTTTTATCCACATGCTCAGGTGTTTTGTAGTTAGACACTTAGGTAAGGTCCACAATTTCACACATACCGCTGACGCACGCCATTGTCTGCATACCTGACGTGTTGTCCTCAGCCTCATACTCTGCCAGATCAGACCAGTCGATAGACTCAGGCATACTACCAAAAGCCTCTTTGTAGGTGTCCTCATCACACTCTTGGTAGGGAGCTTGCTGGTAAGTCCCACCATCATAGGGCAGGAAACTAACACCAGACATCTCATCAAAGTGTTTGTAGACAAAGGCACCTACATCCAACCACTCGTCCTCTTTGACACTTACGGTAACACTAGGTTTGTGTTCACACCAGTGACGCTGATACATAAGCCATGTCTCAAGCTGCTCAATAGCTGACATATCGTTGCGGGTAACAGCACCCTCAGGCGACTTAACAGGGAAGCTGAACACCGTAGTGGTCTCGGGCTTCATGACACAAGGCTCACTAGGAATACCTTGGTCAATCATGAACTGTGTCAGAGGGTCTTTGTTATCACCACGGACAGTCCTAATGTAATAAGAGCTATGCCGAGTATGAATTCCACTCGCAGAGTCCACAAGTTGTGAAACTGTTCCCGAAGGCTTGACGCAAGTAATGGCAGCAGAAACAGGAATCCCGAGCCGATCAGCCCACTCCCGATTAGTGACAACAGCAACACTTCGAAGATGCTCAAGTGTCTTCTCCAATTCTTTATTCTTTGTAGTCATCAACGGGTTGTCCATGATACCTGTAAGAGACACACCCAACAGGCGCTCCTCCTCAGTATTCTTCTGCCACACCTTACGAAGATACGGGAACTTTGTGTAGGTGGACTGAATAGTCCCAAGGATGGTAGCCAAACGAACCTTACGCTCTAGGTCCTCAAGAGTGTCAGTAGCACGGACTACAACCTCCGTCAGATTGCAGAACTGGTAGGGTCGAAGGATAATCTCACTACAAGGATTGGTGCCAAACTCGTAGTTAGGATCACGACGATCATTCTTAGAGGCTTGCTTCTGACTTGCTACACGGTTGAAGATACCCCGCTCACCAGACTTACTCTCGATTAGGGCCGTCCACTCACGCATAAAAGTCTCTACATCAGGCTTCTCTGTGTAGGCTACGGAGTTGTTAGCCAAGGCGCGTTGACCCTGAGACTCCCACCACTGACCCGACTTAGCGTGACGCATACGATCATCACTGAGGTTAGACAAAGAGATCATAGCAGAGCGGCGGACGCCACCAACTACAACAATCTCACCAATCTTACACATGATGTCGTGACACTCAATAGAGTTCAGCTTACGCCCAGTGGCCCCTCGGAACTTGTCAATGGTGAACCGGAACAAATCCTCCAGAGGAGCAGGACCAGAGGCACGACCACCGAAAGTCTTCAGCTTGGCACCAGCAGGACGGACCTTAGAGACATCCCACTTAGGCACCTCACCAGCCCAGAGAAGACTTAGGAGTTGTCGGTATGCCTTAGCCCAGCCCTCCTTACTATCTTTGACCACAATGGTTGTGTCGCTGTCGAAGAGGGTGTCAGGCACCTCAGGTAGCTTAGAGATGTACTGGCGTTCAACAGAGAAGCCCACACCTGTGCCACACAACAGGATGAACATAGCCTCATCAAAGGACTTGGGGTCATCTACCGGAAGATAGCTACAGTTATACATACAGGTGTTGTCACGGTCAGCAGCTTTACCCGCAGTCATGAGTGACCGCATAGACGGCATAACCTCAAGGGACAGGACTGCCTGTTCGATCTCATTCTCAGTAGGTGTGTCTACTTTGGTGTGAAGGATGTTGCTCACATACCGCCCAACAGTTTCACTCCAAGTCTCTCGTCGGTTCTCCTCAGGAAGCCAACGAGCATACCGACTCAGTGCAATAAACTCTTGGTATGGCGTGGGAAGGTAGTTGTTGTTGGTCACTTATGTTTCTCCTTCTTGTCTTACACTAGATCGCTAAGGTCTACGGCAGGATAGTCTTTGTTCTTGATGATCTTTCCGTCCTCACGTCGCTTGATCGAACCATCCGGCTGGTACATACGACCAAGGTTGTTGGAGTGGACACGGTAGAGAGCCTCGTCCAGGTCCCAGCCCTTTGCATTGGCGTAGCCATAGACTACATAAACAAGGTCAGCCAGTTCCTTCAGTTCCTCTGTCAGGTCCTCTGCGTTGAGAGACATAACCCACTCAGTGAACTCTTCCCGGATGAGCCTACTGTACAGGTCAGGGTCAGGGGTCTGTTCTGTAGTCTTCTGGTAGTGCTCCGTCATCTCCAGGGGTGTCGGATAGCTGCTAGGAGGTTCGCTCCAGTAGGCGTAGCCATCAGCAAAGGCGTCTATGTCGTCCTGTGTTATCATTCTTCTAGTCCTTCCCACCATTCTAGTTCTTCAGTAAGCCTAATGATCTCGTCCGTGTCCAGCAGGCCAGTCTGAATTAGAGAGTTTACCACAGCATAGGGGGTGATGTCAAGCATCTCTATCAGTGCCTCTAGTCCGTAGTCCTCCGCGAGAACATTGATCTTGCTCTCTAGGTCAAACATCATCCATACTCCCTGCTCAGCTCTTCCATACTAATCCACTGGTGGCTATACACACCGTCCTGTAGGTTTCTCTTAACTACCACTCCAGACCTCCACTCTCTGTTTGCCTGACCTGCCCAAGCCTCTTCTTTTCCCTTGAAGCAGCCAACCACATGCCCGATAGTTGGATTAGGGAGTGTAGCCCCTTGATAGTAATAGTCGTATTTATGACTATGGCCGACACTAACAGAACATCCCACGTGGGATAGAAGAGAATGAGCATGATGCTTGCCTGAGATAGCACGACCATAATTCCCAGCAGACACAAAATGGCCGTAAAGCACACCGTCATAGTCAACGAGGGCGGGCGCGGAATTAGTGTATTCGTGGTAGTCGTCAAACCATTTGTTCGTTTGAAGATGCTCAAAGGCAATCCCGTATTTCTTTCCCTCAAGTCTTGGGTCATGAGCAATAGCCTTTTTGATTCTATTCTCGTGGTTGCCTTCAAATCCAATCCAGTAAGGTCGCTTTCGTTTGTTCTTCTTGAAAGGTTTACGAAGACGTTCCTGAGCATCGTTATAGGATTCAATGTCAGCTTCATAGGACTGGCTCACGATTGCTTGGGGATACCTAGTGTCGAAACTATTGAGGCTACACATGTCAGCCCCATCGCCTAGATCAACTACGTAGTCTGGTCGAATGTCATAGATCAACTGAGCGAGCCAGTCGAACCTCTCATTGCTAGCCTCTGGTTTAGCGTGGGCACAACTGAATACTATGGCTGTCCGTCCACTCATGCGTAACCCTCCTCTTCTGTGTCGTTTAACTCAATCTCGTAGGGCTCAACAGAAGACTGACAGTGTTTCTGTATTGCGTAGGGAACCGTCAGGTCATCAAAGACAAGGACGAAGTTCCTGTAGACCTGTCCGTCTATCTCAGCTACACAAAGAAGTGAGTGGTAGCCTTGCTCTTCCAGCTCCTCATCCGGTACGAGCGTGGCTGAGTGAATCTTACAGATCATAGGGTTCAGCCCTCGCATCACAGTAGCCCGCCTCGTAGGCCCTGAGCAGAGCCTCAAGAATGTTCTCGTCGTACGGGTCAAGTCCGAGTTCTTCCAGGTCCCAGAACAGGGCCTCGCCTAACGTCTCCTTATTCATCTAACCACTCCTTCGGTATTAGCCTGTCTGCGTAGAGGAAACCATTCTTCTCGCACCACATGGCGTAGGTTGTCTTCGATCCTTTTAGAATCTTATTGTTAGAGTTAGAGAAGACAAAGCGAATGTCAAGCTCCGGGTGTTGTTTCTTGATGGCCAGGTGTTTCTTCCTGTCGCTTGCCTTGAACCTACCCTTACCCTCAATAATGATTCCGTTTGGTAGTACGAAGTCAGGGGTGTAGACCTTGTGCTCGGTCAGGGTCCACTTAATCTTCATCTCCTCGTAGCTGTACTTTACCCTGCTCTTCTTGAGTTGCTCTGCTATGTTCATCTCAAGGCCGGACCGGAACCCAGCCTCAAGAGCTTTCTTACTGTACCTGTTACGATTCATAGGGAGGCTCCCACATCTGGTCAGGGTAGCGGCGAAGCCAGAGGAGCCTAGCATTCTCCAGGACCTTCTCCGTGTCCCCGTCGTAGGCATCTACACAAATCCTGTAGAGTTCTTCCTCCGTCTCAGCATCCTTGAGCATGGCTTCGGACTTCTTAGGGCCAATGCCGTACAGCCCTATGATGTTGTCTGCCTTGTCTCCTGTCAGTATCTGCTGGTAGAAAAACCTAAGACCCTCGAACTCAGACACCTCTGTCCACTTACGAGTACCAGGGTTGTAGTTAGTACCTGGAATCTGTAGCATGTCCTTGTCAATGGAGACTACAACACAGTCAGGGTAGAGGTCTGTGGCCCTAATCGCAATCATGTCGTCAGCCTCCTCCCCTTCGGAAACTACAGCATCCCAGTTCTCCACCATGTGCTCCCGTACCTGGTACAGATGATCTGGTTTCTCCTGTTGTCTGTTGCCTTTGTAGGGGAAAGATACAGCTACGTCATGCCGGAAGTTTGTCTTGCCTGTCAGGAATAGCTCGTAGTCTTCCTCGGTCCAGAAGGGGTCAACCTCCATGAGTGTTTCTTCGAGCAGGCTGTCCAGCATTTCGATGGCGTCCTCCTCACACTCAACATCCTTGGAGAAGCAGGACCTGTAGGCGTATGGGTCCCCATCAATCAAGATTTTCATACCAATCCCGGAACTCCCCTTCGGTTGTGTAGAATTGAATAACCTCAAGGAAGGCCTGTCGATCGTCCTCGTCCAGGTCCAGGTCCAGGTCCTCGAAGTCTTTCTTTAGGAGGGCCAAGAGAATACCGTCGAATACCTCGTGGCCGTCAATCTTGAATTTAAGTTCCATGTATACCTCTCTTTAGTCTTGTCTGGTGTAGGCAAGGGGTGCTCTTTCGAACACCCCGCTGCTCAGCTACAGATCAGAAGTCGATTGCATCATCAATGTTCTCCTCCTGGTACTCAACGAGTTCGAGCACCTGCACCGCAGCCAACCGAATGTTCCCGTTGTAGCTGTCCAGAACGACACCGACCTTACTGCCATTACCGATCTCACCGTTCTCGTCCATGTCCCACGGAGTCTTATCCGAATCAACAACCTTCGGAGGACCACCAGCCTCTTCAAAAGGACCAATGTGCTTACGCTTCAGTTTGATGTAGGTGCGGCCATCCTTCTCCTTGATGCGCTTGTGGCCCATAGGTGCCATGTCTACACCATTCTTCTCCAGGTCCGCGATGAAACCATCAGGGTCATCAGGGTAGAAGTCCATGACGTACTGACCCCCTGCCTTCTTCACAGCCTTGGCTGCATTGTTCTCGTCACCACCCTTGTCCATGTTCTGCGGGAAGATTTTAGCCCACTCAACGGTGCCAACTGCCTTGATAAACTTAGCCATGCGTTGTCTCTCCTTTATGGCGTTAGAGTTTGCGAAGTATACTCGAATAATTGTGTGTCTGTCAATAGGGTTAGTGGCACTCACGCCAATTTTTCCCTATGTCTGTAGACCCTTCCTGAGGACAGAAGAGTTCGAGTTCCTCTCCTGCCCACACAATAGCATCACGCTGTAGTTTACCTAGACGCTCTGCCATGTCTCGTGATCCTGTAACCTCCGTCTGCCACTCATCATGTGGCCAAGTCAGGAGCTTGTAGTCTATGCCCTCGCTGTCTGCATCCTTCATCCACTTGAGGCAGGCGTACTTCATAAGGGTGGACTCACCATTCTGTAGCATACCAGCCAGGATGTAGTGCTGCCCAGGGAAGGACACACGACGCCCATCGAGACCCTTGAACCAGCCTCTCTTAGCTACACGAGGGATGATTGTTTTCTTCAGACGGGCGAGACCCTCAATGGACTGGGTGAAGTTCTCCACTGCGGCACCAGCCTGTGTAGTACTACAGGACAGAATCTCAGCAATCTTTGCGTTGCCTGCACCCAACAGGAATGCGTAGATAAAGGTCTTAGCATTGTCCCTTGTTATGTGGTCAAGCCCTAAGGCCCTACGGTTTAGGTTGTGGATGTCTGTCTCGTCCTCCTTCGACCCCGACAGGATAGCTTCACGGTACTGCTCGGACTTCATGAAGTGTGCCAACAAACGAAGCTGGATACCCTCAGCGTCTGTGCCTACCTGCCAGCTACCCTCAGGCACACCCCAGAGGGCCCTCATAGGTCCATCATACTGCGCCTTCACCTTCTTCACTGCCGTGTCTGGGTCACCATGGAACTCAGCAGGGATGTTGGCCTGGTTAGGTGCGCTGTGTGCAAGCCTGTGGGTCCAGCTCCCGATACCTGTGAAGCGACCGTGAATGCGTCCGTCCTCCTCTTTGTATTGACCGAGCCACTCCACAAGGCTGGACCTACGACCGTCAAGTGTCATCCATTCAGCCAGCTTGTGGGCTCCAGAGGGTGCATTAGCTGGTAGTGTGTTGAGGTTCTGTTCGTTACACTTCCACCCGTACCTCTTGAACTTGTGCTCACGTTCTTTCAGCTCTTCTGTAGGCTGGCCGTTGCGTTGGGCGTCCTTCATGTCACGCTCCCACTGGACGTGCCCATCCGTCTTAGCTACGGGCTTCCATCCTGCCTCCCAGAGCCTGTCGATACGCTTCTTGGGTGACCCAGGCTCAAAGGGGATGTAGTCGTAACAGACAAGCGTGTCCTCTACTACCTCAGTCTTAGGGTACTTGTCCATAGCCTTCTGCACATTGCTGTAGAGCATACCGTCAGCCTTTAGGCGGTACTTAAGAGTGTTGACAACCTCCAGCTTAGGCGGGAAGTCCTGTTGGAACTGCTCCTCAAGATCAGACATACGTTCCTTGATTGTCTGTAGCATATTCTCCGCACCATCTGCATCGAAGAAGAAGCCATTCTCCGTAGCCTGCTCAAGCACACGCTGGGTCTCATGCTCTACACGGATAGGCTTGGCCCAGGTCTCCATGCCACCCTTCCGCTTGATCTCTTCAGCCAGTTTTCTGTAGACCTTGACGGTTACGTCTACGTCCAACTTGCAGTAGTCCAGCATCTCGTCAGTAAGGCCACCCTCGAAGTCAGTGAACTTGCCCTTGTAGAGGCCAACGCGCTTACCCCATGCGTCCAGTGAGTGACCACCCTGACGGTCATACCTAAGAAGGCGTGAGATAATCAGGGTATCCACAACCTTCTCAAAGGGGAGATGTTCGTCCCCGAAGAACCTACAAAGAACTTTCCAGTCGAAGCCTACACCATTGTGCATAACGATCTTGTCGCAGCCCTGGATGAACTCAAGGTAACGATCACGCTCAGGCTGTAGCTTGTCCGGGTGAATGAATACCTCGTGGTCTCCTCCCGATACATCACGGGCGACGATGCACCAGATACGCTTAGCGTCCAGTGCGTCTGTTTCAATATCTAATGCTACCGTCTTTCCCATGTCGTTTGAGCCTCTCTACGTCTTCGTCAAGTGCGGATTGTATTACAGCTACCAGTTCTTCGTCAACACTGTCTCGCTTAGATAAGTTCTCGTCAGCAGGGATTATTTGTAGGTTACCTGACCAGTGAGGCCCTCCTTTAGATAACGGCCACATGTGATCGACGTGGTACTCTATACCTGTAGCGTCAGATATTCTTTGACGTAGCGCGTAGATGTCCACTAAGCGTTGACGTTCTACCTTACAGTTAAGGAGATGTTCTGGTATGGCTGATCTTTTAAGGGCTACGTACCTTCTACTGCATTCAAGGTAATAGTCTCTGTTCTCTTGTCGGTACTGTTTTTTGTACTCACGTATTTTCTCTTTGTTTTCTTGTCGGTACTGTTTGACCTTCTTAAGTATCCTTCCCCTGTTCTCTTGGTAGTACTGTTTATTGTTCTCAGAACGCCTCTCCCTGTTCTCTTGGTAGAGCTGTCTACTGTACTCAAGTATCCTCTCCCTGTTCTCATGGTAGTACTGTTTTTTGTACTCACGTATTTTCTCTTTGTTTTCTTGTCGGTACTGTTTGACCTTCTTAAGTATCCTTCCCCTGTTCTCTTGGTAGTACTGTTTGACGTACTCAAGTTTCTTTTCTCTGTTTTCTTGGTAGTACTGTCTCCCACACGATTTACACTTAGATTGAAGGCCGTCCTTTTGACAACGGTCCTTAGAAAACTCCGTTACACTCTTAGTCTCCTTGCATTTTGAACAACGTTTAGTATCTACCATAGGACTATATCTCGTCATCAACAGAAACCTCGTGAAGTGTAAAGGTTTCCTCATCAAACTTTAACCACCCAGCACAGCCAGTCGCACCAGCAGGACGGTTCTTAACCAACAGAAGTTCCGTAGTGTTGCGCTGATCCTCGTCCTCGTGCATCTTGTCACGCTTGAGGCGTACTACAACAGAGGCCCGCTTCCCGATCATGCGGCAGTCCCTGATCTGACCATCATCATTCTCGTGAGCAATCGTCACGATACCTACGTTCAGCTCAGAGGCTAGACGTGCCAGCTTAGTGGACAGTTCCGACAGCCATGCCTCTGTAGTCTGGTCAGTCTGACGGGAGTAGGCCAGGTCCTGGATGGGTTCGAAGAAGATGTACTGACAGCCACAGCCCTCAGCAAAGTAACGGATGCGGTCAAGGATAGACATGGGGTCTTCGTCTACACCAAGGCTAAACTGGAACAGGTTCTCCCGCTCACTCATCTCTTTGATGGCAGTATCAACCTCTTTCTTGTCGTCAATCAGGTCAGTGCGTGTGACATTCTTGTTAATCCAGTAGGACACAAGGCCCAGGATCGACCGCTTCTTCGTCTCCTCCATGTGACAGATAGCAATAGGTACCTCAGGGTAGCTACGAAGCATAGTGTGCTCCAGCTTACGCATGAACTCTGTCTTACCAATACCCTCAGGAGCAGAGAACACAGTGAAGTGGCCACGCATGAGGCCGAGGGCTAGGTCGTCAAAGCCCTGGATGTAGGTGGGAAGGTAGCTGCTGTCGTCCTCCTCATGTACAATCTTTAGGAACTGTTCCGTAGTGTTGAAGACATTCTCAGGAACATACTTCTTGGCATTGAAGAAGGCAGAGTTGTAGGCAGCACTAGCACCTGCCTCAAGGAACTCATTCGCGTCCTTGTACTTGTCATGAGGAACTACATAGACCTTGTTAGGGAACATGATGGCCAGCTTGTTCACGATACCGTCGGACTTACCATCACTGTCCACAGACATAAGAATCTTGTCGAAGCTCTTAAGGAACTTCATGACCTTCTCATTCTGCCAGAGCTTACGGGACGGGGTGGCTCCAGGAAGAGACACGAAGGGGTACTTGGACCCAGTCATTTGGTAGCCAGACATAGCGTCCAGCTCACCCTCGGTGATGACCACAACCTTACTTGACCCACTGTTGAACTTGTCCATAGCGAACAACTCGTCAGACTTGAAGTTGTCAACGAAGAAGTCCTTAGGAAACTTACGGGCCTTGCAGCCACCTGAAGGGTAGACATAGGCATGGCCCACAGTCTCGGCAGTAGCCTGGTCAACTACAGACTTTACTCCATAAAACTTCATAGTTGCAGGAGTGATGCCCCGGTAGGCTGCTGCCGTCATCTCGGTTAGGTTGGTGCCTGTTCGTGACCATACAGATTGCTGTGCTGTGTTCATGCTGTTAGTGCTCCTGTTTGTGGGATAGTCCTCAGAGGCCCAGTCGAATACCTCAGCAGACTTGTTAGGGTAGCTACGCTCACATGAGAAACACCTGCCAACCATCTTCTCTGTGTTGTAGCTAAAAGCATCAGAGCTTGCGCAGTCTACGAAAGGACAGGGCTTCCTAGACAATTCCATGTGCTACCTCCAGGTTCTTAGTCATAGTCTTTTACCCCGTGCTTGTCAATGTCAAGTAGCATACACATAAGAGACTTCTTCAGGTCTGCAATAGATGTCCCTGTTACGTCTACGGGGTTCTCTGTCCAGCCGTCCCCATCCTCCATTTCGTAGTATTCGTGGACAGCGTAGTAGTCCTCACCAGAGCTATCTGTGTGTCTCATCACTTGGTAGTGCCAGTAGCTCATAGTAGGTCATCCTCTTCGTCCAGTTTAGCTAGTGCAAGCAGGAACTTTTCTTGTTGTAGGGCCCGTTCAACACCACGGGTAATTTCTTTCCACGAGATATGTCCCATTTGCTGTGGCCCTTCTGGTGTCTCACAAACTAGCCAGATACCTAGCTCGTCAGTGTCTAGTGTGATGTTGTCAATCATCCTGTTTGTCTCCCCACCGCTCAAACTTACCATTCTCCTGAATAATTCTTAGGGCCTCCTCTGTAGAAAGACCATGAGCACCGCAGTATAGCAGAAACTGCAAACCAAGACTAGAGACTAACTCTGCTGTCTCACTGTCCATAACAAAACTTAGGGTAGCACTGCCGTCCTCATGCTCTTCCTTATCAGTTACATAAAGTCTCTTGTCAGTCATTAGAATCTCCTATAATCCAGTCCCAGTCCTCAGCTACCCACTCTTGGTCCTCAAGCAGCCTGACTTTATCCCCGTGGCGTCCCTGTAGCTGTTTCCAAATGTGGGCATTGTTCATTCGCAGACAATAGGCATCAGCATGGCACTTGTAGCAGCTACCGGAAGAACCATAGAAATACCAGTAGTCTTCATCAAACTCATGCCGAGTGATGCCGCTGTTCAACCGCCAAGAGGACCCGGTAGTATAACCACCAGACCAGCCAGCCAGAACACGATAGTGAGGGTCGTCACCTTTTATCTCAATGATTACCCAGTTGTCTGGTGTATACATCAGTGCCTCCTATAGCCAACCAGTCAAAGCAGCAAGGGCAACAGCTACAAGAACTACAGCCAATGCAGTTGCACTCATAACAATCAACCCTAGTGTGATAGGGTCATCAGTCTTCTTCTTCCTACGTCTAGTCATAGGTATTCTCCTTGGTCTAAGCAACCCGTACAGTTTGCCTATTGACATTGCAATTCCTTTAGGTTGCTCCCTCTACAAGCAGTGGCGCAGCTACAGGAAACTGCCTCTTCAGTTCTTCATACACCTTTTGAGCTACCAATCGGGCCTCATACTGAGCCTCAGGGTGTAGCCGTAGTTGACACATCTTGGCAAATGCACCAAGGGTTCCACTCCAAGTCCATGCAGTCATAAGGGACTGGGGGAGAACCATCCGTGCCTGCTCGGGTGCTACTCCAAAATCCAACATCTGATTAAACTCATAGGCACAAGTGTGGTTATAATTGGCCAAAGTTCCATAGTGAACAGGCTCCTCAAGACTTCCTTGTTTCTTATCAGGTGCAGCCTTTCGCCAGTAGTCAGGCTCGTAGAACTCTACGTCATCAGTGATATACCGACGAGAGAACTCTGACATGATAAGGTACTCATGCTTGACCAACTGCGCCCTTACGAAGATCGGTGCTTTCACCTCAAAGCTAAAGAAGCCGTGGTTAAACGGTGTGTCGTGAGTAGGTGTGTTTCGCCACTGCCAGAGGAGTTCCAGTAGTTCTTGTTCCTTGTCATTGCCCATATAGTAGAGCCAATCGAGACCTTTGGACCCTACCTCTAGCTTGAAAGCCTCAAAGTCATCCGCAGTCATCCCACGAGCCAAGAACTCAAGTAGTCGTTTGTCTTTGTCTTTGAGCATTGGTCGGTAAGAAGCTCCAGCAGGTTTACCTTTTGCTGGTGTAACCCAATCCCACTCACTACGTTTACCAAAGCTTCGACGTGCGGCATTGACGATGCTCAAATCACTCCCTGTAGGGGGGACATCGGGGTTCAACTGCACAATAATCTGGTCTTCACTCATTAGCATCACCCATAGCTGCCTCTACCCCTTGGATAAACTCTGCCATTGCCTGAATCAAAACCAAGGCATCACCACCTCCGTTGATCCATTCATAGGCTAGGATTTCTACTGCACGGTCTGCCGTGGCCTTCTGGTAGTCTTCTGTGTTACTCATTGGTGGTTCCTTTTCTTACTGCTTCACCACTCGACAAACACCAATCGCCACCAGTGTATTGCGCATGGACTCATCCCGACTACAAGCATGGTGGATAGCTGCACGACGAGCAGGACTAGGGCGCTGAGACAACAGGTCATGTAGGAACCGTGCCTCTTCCCGAGTGTTGCACTCGTCGTCGATACGTCCATTGCCAAAGCTAATACCAAAGCCGGGACCAGAGACAGCACCGGATGCGCTCAAGGCACAGGACGTGGTGTGACTCATGCTGGGCGCACCCATGCCCGGCACCTGCGAGGACAGGTCGGTGTTGCTACCTTCAATAACTACACCACTGTAGGAACCGCTCTGGGATACACTGTCAGAGTTGACGGACTGTGCAGATGCGCTGGTGGCAAAGATCAGAGCGGCTGCGATTGCTGTTAGTTTCATTTGATTTCTCCTGAGTGTGGTTTGGTGATGGGCTACACATACGCAACCCACCACCGATTGTCAAGCCTTAGTCATCGTCCCACTTATCGGAATTGCCGGGGGTGCCGTCTCCAAAACCACCGTGGCCGAGGCCCAGACCCGGGAACTCGGAATCGTCATCAAACTCGCCGCTGGAAAAGCCACCTTCGAAGACGCCCTCGGCACCAGCAATGCCAGCCCGTGCAGCAAACGATCCTCCGTAGCCACCACCTGCCTCGGTGTTCGAGAAGTCAAAGCCGTCGGTGAAGCTCTCGCCCGTCATGGTCACGCTGCCTTCGTCGTGGTCCCAAGACATGCTGGCCCCGGCAAACTCGCCAGACCCGCTCTCATTACGGATGCTGCTGTTGGTGTCGCCACCCCACGATCCGGTCATGGACATGCCGCCAGACTTGGCAAAGGTGCTGACGCCGCCTTGGAAAGAACCGGACACGCCGTTAAAGCTGTCGTCATCTGCATGTGCTGCTCCAGCCAGCGCAATGGTAGCTGCTGTGATGATGTATTTCATAGTCTTTTCTCCTGTGTGTTGTCTGGTGCCAAGCGCACCGCAGAAGGGCAGGCGCACTGCCCCTC
>PR_CR_10_Liq_1_inCRDRAFT_1001477_pt1 | contig 13162 bp, 10 predicted proteins | sample PRCRCaboRojoPR_3_FD_10241 | JGI IMG/M metagenome (IMG submission 10241) | reverse complement strand
AACGCTTTTCCATCAAACGCCGCCATGGGTCAGCCACCCTTGTGCGCCAGCGTCACTTGGGCGGCCCACGCCGATGCGGCCTGATCGAGCATTTCAATTACGGTCTCGAATCCTGAGCGATCCCCAAAATAAGGGTCTGGGACAGCCGCAGGCCCGCCCAACGGGTCCACTAGGCCCATGACCAATGCGACAGTCGCCATCGAGTCTTGGGGCTGGCGGGCGCGCAGGTCACTTAAGTTGGCCATGTCCATGGCAAAGATTTGATCAAACCGATAAAAGTCATGATCCATCACCTGGCGCGCGGTTAAATGAGCGATGTCAATCGATCTGGCCTTGGCCGCTTCAATGGCGCGCACATCAGGCCTTTTGCCCACGTGGAAATCAGCCAAACCGGCTGAGTCAATGACGGCTTGGCACCCCAGTCTTCTGGCGTGGTGCTCAAAGAGACCCTGGGCCATCGGACTTCGACAAATGTTGCCCAAACACACCAACAACACCCGAGGGACACTCATCTTCACCATTCAAGCCTCACCCGGTCGATATCCGCCTGAGTGTCAACACCAGGCGGGATGGGGCAAACTGCGCGCGCGCAGACGATGGACCACCCCGCGGTCAAGGCCCGCCACTGCTCCAACCCTTCAACGGCTTCAATGTCGCTGTCAGGCAGCGTCCCCCACCGCTTCAAGGCGTCCACCCGATAAGCATACAGTCCCACATGCCGCCGGGCGACTGCACGCGGCCAACCCCCGTTTCTCGGATGCGGAATCGGGGCTCGAGAAAAACAAAGCGCATGCCCGCTGCTTGTGGTGACAAGCTTCACCACATCGGGGCTTTGCCACTGGGCTTCAGACGCCAAAGGCTCATACAAGGTGGCCATCTCCGCGGCCGGATTCTGCGCGAGCACCTCGGCGACTTGATTGAGGCATTCGACCGGCATCATGGGTTCATCGCCTTGTAAATTGACAACAATGTCTTGATCACGCAAGGCCAAGTGTGTCACCGCCTCGCACAGCCGATCCGTTCCAGACCGATGGTCCGGAGAGGTCATCACCACCGACCCGCCGATAATCTCAATCGCTTGACCAATCGCCTCACTGTCGGTGACCACGTGCACACTTTTGGGCTGAGCACGCTGAGCGCACTCGAAGACCCGTGCCACCAGTGGGGCACCGTGGATATCCAACAGCGCCTTTTTTTTCAGTCTTTGCGAGGCCAACCGCGCAGGAATCAAAACGTGAAACTCAGTCATCACAGTCCCTTTCATTCACAAGCTCAATGACCCTCGAGAGCACCGATGGGTGAATGTCTGCCTCCACAGACAGAACATACACACGCCCCAGCACCGCATCTGGCAACCCCAACGATTGAAGCTTGACGGCATCTTTTTCAGTGACCACAATACACCGCCCTTCAGGCAGTCGCATCAAATCACGTCGTTTGTACCGATGGTGATCGGCAAGCCGCATCAAAGTGACACGCATTCCAAGCGCCTCCAGTGTGGCCTGGAAACTGCCCGGATCGGCGATCCCACAGACAGCCAACACACGATGGCCCTGCCAAGACGCCAACGGCTCAGAGCGTTCATCGCCCAGCCGGCGCAGCTCAACGGGCCGCAACTCAAACCGGACGTGTGGCACACCCGGTTGGAATGAGCCCCCTTTGACCAACACCTGATCAAATCGGCACAACCGCTCGGTGGGTTCTCGCAGCGGCCCGGCCGGCAACAGATGTCCGTTCCCAAACCCGCGTGACCCATCCACCACGCAAACGGTGTGGCTTTTTTGGAGGGTTGGGTTTTGTAACCCATCGTCGCTGACGATGACCTCCGCTCCGCCGTCGATTGCGGCATCCACGGCCAACGAACGGTTGGCACAAACCACCACATCAAGCCCAGCATATTTGGCCAACAAGCACGCCTCATCGCCCACCTCAGCGGCTTGAGCCTCCAGACTCACCCAGCGAGGCTGGCGAATGCGCCGTCGGGCGCCCACGCCGCGCGCGACCACCACCACTCGATGGCCATGGGTCTTAAGCGCCAGCGCCAGCGCGCGCACCACAGGGGTTTTACCTGCCCCACCGGCCACCAGATTGCCCACCGCAATCAGGGGCACCGGCGGTCGCCGGGTCGTCTGCGTGAGGGATGATGCGCTGGCGCGCTTTACCCACCTCGCATACAGCCGGCTTAACCCGATGAGTGTCTTAGGGATGGGCTGGTGGTCATACCAAATGCCATTCAGATATCGTTCAATTCGAGCCCTAATCATCGCTGGCAGCGTCAAACTGGAGATGATAAAGGTGGCGATACAACCCGGCGGGCTTGGCCATCAACTGCTCATGCACGCCGGTTTCGATCAGGCGACCGTGATCGAGCACCAACACTTGGTTTGCGCGCTTGATGGTCTTGAGTTGATGGGCAATCACCAGCGCTGTTCGATCCATCGTGAGTTTTTCCAACGCTTTTTGCACCCAACGCTCACTCTCCGCATCCAATGCGGAAGTTGCCTCGTCGAGGAGCACAATTGGGGCATCTTTCAAAAACGCGCGGGCAATGGCGATCCGCTGGCGCTGGCCGCCAGAAAGATCAACACCACCAGGGCCCAAAAGCGTGTCGAAACCATTGGGGAGACGCTCGATGAATTCTGAGGCGTAGGCCAACTCGGCGGCCTGTTCTATGCGCTCGTGAGAGGCTCGGCCTTGCTGGCCATAGCCAATATTGGCCGCAACAGTGTCGTTAAATAAAACGGTGTCTTGCCCGACAAAGGCCAACCGAGCGCGCAGTGCGCCAAGCTCGTAGTGGTCAACATTCACCCCATCGATGAGAATCTCACCCTCAGCCGAATAAAACCTCGGAATCAGCTTCATCAGGGTGCTTTTGCCCGAACCCGAACGACCCACCACGGCGGTCAGCGTCCCAGGCTCAAGGACAAAGCTCACATCATTGAGCACCGGTGTTTCTTGGCCCGGATAGGTGAATGTCACCGCATTAAACCGCACACGACCTTCGGTGGTTTCAGGACAATACGTGCCGCGATTGGGCTCAACCTCAGTATCGAGGATGCCGAATAAACTCATGGCCGCGGCAACCGCCTTTTCAATGACCACATGCAAGCGTGTCAAACGTTTCAGCGGCGGAATACACGCGACCATGGCCGCGAGCACCGACATAAAGACACCGGCGCTGATGCTCTCTTGCAGCCAGTCGCTGACGGCCAGCGTTAACAGCAAGACCACCGCGGCACCCGCCGCGAGCTGGATCAGCGAAGATGACAGCAACTGGGTGGCCGACAAACGCAAATGCAGCTTGCGATTGGTCTCAGTCTGGTCGACAAACCGCTTGGCTTCGTGCACTTGACCCCCGTAGACCTTGATGACTTCGTGGCCTTTGACGGCCTCTTCTGTCAGATGGGTCACATCACCCATCGACTCTTGAATCGAAGTCGATAGTTTTCGAAAGCGCAGACTGACCACACCGACGACCAACAAAATCACGGGCGCCAAAAGCAGCATTGCCAAAGTCAACCGCCATGATTGAATCAACATGACCCCCAACAATGCAATGACGGTGAGGGTGTCTCTAATGGCACCGATCAGGGCTGTGGTGGCCCCTTGGGCGACCTGCTCGGCGTTGTAGCTGATGGCCGAAATCATTTGCCCGGACGCGTGCTGATCAAAGTACGCGCTGGGCAACTGCATGTATCGAGAAAAGACATCTTGACGCATGTCCGCAATCAGACGACGACCCACCCACTCCATGCCGAACACCCCCCCAAAATTGCCCACAATCCGAAGCGCCACCGCCCCCATCACCAAACCAGGCAACCACCAATTGAGCACCGGATCGGGGGCCACAATCGTCTCATCGATCAGCGGCCGCAACAGATAAAAAAACAGGCCCTGCCCCGCCGCGTCCAGGGCGACGGCCACAATCGACAGACCAAATATGGCCTTATACCGAAGCATACGTCCAACCAATCGGCGATAGATCGACTGGGCAGATGGGGCAGATGCAGTCATAAGCGAGGCCAGTGAGGGCTAGTCTTGATTGTAACGGGTGGCCACTTGAACCGACTGAACTTCTGCGTTAGCGAGCTGATCGAGCACACCAACCACCTCGCCATGACGCGCCTGTGTGTCGGCATACACAATCACCGTGCCCTGCGGTGAATTCGTCTGCCACTCACGAACCACATTCAGCCACTGTGAATCATCCACCGGTCCGGACCACCCCGAGGTGCTCAGCATCCCGTCCGGGCCGAGCACGATCTCAAAGGTGGCCGACTCGACAGAGGGCGCCCCTTGGCTGGCATCGGGCAACGTGATGGGCAAAGCCTGCTGACGATCAAAGGTGGTCGAGACCATGAAAAAAATCAGCAGCAAAAAAACCACATCAATCAGCGCGGTCAGATTGATCTCAGGCTCCTCAGCGGTGGCCGGTTGAAATCTCATTGCGCTTGAATGTCCTCAATCAACTGCTGGCTGACGCGCTCGAGCATCAGCGACAAACCTACCACGCGCGCCTTAAAATACCGGTAAAAAAAATAGCTTGGGATGGCAATGCCCAACCCAGTGGCGGTGGTGATCAACGCTTCTGATATGCCACCTGCCAACAGTTGAGCCTGTCCGGCACCCTCCAACTGGAGGGTTTGAAAAACTTTGATCATGCCAATCACGGTGCCAAGAAGACCAAGCAAAGGTGTCGCGCCCGCGATCGTTCCCAAGGTGTTTAAATAGCGCTCTAAACCATGAACCACCTCCCGCCCCTTGTCCTCGACCGCCGAGCGCCAAGCCTGCTCACCGAGATGGCGTTTGTCGATGGCCACCGTCAGAACCTGACCCAAGGGAGAGTCGTCCATCAAAGGTTCGGGCACGCGCGTGTCATCCGCCCTGTTCGAGATCCACTGCTGCGCGCGGCTCAGCGCTTCATCCGGGAGCACACGATGGCGAGCCAGCGCGTGCGCACGCTCCAACACAATGGCCAGCGCCAGCACCGAGCACAATCCCAACGGGATCATCACCCAACCACCGGCCACAATCACATCCCACATGAGTCAACCGCCTTTTTTAAACGATGGAGACCTCAGCGGCGACCCGCGCCGCTTCCAATCCCAGAAAACCTCATGATACCGCTTTGCACAGGGCTCAACAATTCCGCGGCCCGTGCCAAAACCGGCGTCGCTGATCCACGGCGGTTCGGATGGATGGGCCCGCCTGTTGACGATGCCAGGTCAGTTCGATGGCGCCACAGGTTGCGGTTTGGAAAACCTCAGCCCCGCGCGAGGCCGCCCGATCAATCAGCCCCACATCAGGCCGTTGGTGGCGATCGTGCTTCGCCACTGAAATCAACACGTAGCTGGGGTCGAGCTGATCCATCCAAGGCGCTGAAGTGGCGCTTGCATGCCCTGATCGAGCTGCCAACACGGTATCAGCCCGAACATGTGGATTCATTTTGAGCACATGCGCCTCACCAACGGCATCCAATCCAGACACCAACAGCAGGCTGGTTTGTGGGTGCTGGATCCAGAGCACGCAGCTGCTGTTGCCACCCAAATCAGGCAAGTGTGGCCCTGGATGCAAAAACTCAAACCGCGTCACGCCTTGGCTCCAGCGCACGCCCCGCTGACACCGGCGGGTGTTCGCCACCGCACTGGACGCCTCATCAACCGCGTCAAACGACTGGTGGATTCGACGAATCCAAGCTTGGCTCAGAAGCGACCCCAGCCCTCCACGATAAGCGCGGTGATTCCAAGACAGCACCGCATCATCGATCACCCAACGCGCATGGGGGTCGCGCCGCCGCCGATCTTGCTGATTGAGAATATCGCCAAGCACATCGCGTCCTTGACCATCGCCCGGTCCGGTGTCAAACAACAGTCGATAGTCCCCCTGTTCGACCAACACCGCCAATCCTGAACCCACATCGAACGCCGTCACTTTGAACGACTGGCGCTCTTGTGAGGGTCTCGGGGTCAGCATGGCGGCCAGCAAGAGCACCGCGCCCAACCCGCGCGCGGGCCAGCCCGCAGGTGATAACAGCCAACCTGCCCCCACCAGCCCCACCGCCACCATCGCTGGCGCCACCGAGGCCATATCGACGGCAGACCAGGCGCTGACGCTGAGCTTGCCCAGCCCATCCAGCAAAATCAGCAGCGCGCCGTCGGCCACGTGTGTCAGACCGGCGGCGCTCGGTTCGATCCAACTCAACGCCGTGGCCAAGACAGTGGTGGGCAAAACAACAAAGCTCACCCATGGAATCGCCACAAGATTGGCCACGAACGCGCCCGGCACCCACTGACCAAAGACCCCAATTGACAGCGGGGCCAACCCAACCATCACCAACCATTGAGCGCGGATCAACTCACGCCCTGGCAGACGCCATTTGGGTGTCTGGGTTCGCCACGCCAATCCCCAGATTAAGAATCCCACGGCGGCAAACGACAGCCACAGTCCAACGGTCAAAATGCTCAANGGATCAATCAGCAGCACCACCACGAGCGCCCACAGCAATCCATCCACGGGCGAGACTCGCCGGCGGGCGAGCACGGCGAGCATCGCAACGGTGAGCATGATCAACGCTCGTTGGGTCGGCAAACTGAACCCTGCCAGCGCCGCATAGCCCGCGGCGCATCCCCATCCGATCACCATCGCCAGGCGCGCGCGGTTCGACCGAAGCCCCGCCAGGGTCACCGCGGCCCAGACCAATGCGCCCACAAAAAACCCAAGGCCTGCCATCATTCCAATATGCAAACCGGAGATGGCCAACAAATGGGCGGTTCCTGTGGCTTGCAACCGGGTTTGAAGGTCATCGTCAATGGCGCGACGGTCACCCACCAACAGCGCCCGCTTGACCGCGGCGACATCCAAATCGGTGGTGGTGGCCTGGATCTGCTCGGCCATGATTTGGCGCCAGCGATGCACGCGGGCCATCAAGGTCGGCGGGGCGCTGGACGGCACCCGAGTTGGCTCACCGTCACCCGTTCGAACGCGGGCCAGCGCACCAATGCCCTCAGTCAGCAGATAGCGCTCATAATCGAACCCGGAGAAATTCAGTCGACCCGTTGGCGGCGTTAAAGCCAGGGGAAATCGATACGTCTCACCGGGCTTCAGATGGGTCCGTGCCCGGTACCAACGGGTTTCAATCAGTTCAGGGAAATCCGGATGATCAACGCTCAAGCGAAACCGAAGGGACTGATTGGACCACTCGGGCAAGCCCACCACGGTGCCCTCCACCCAATGAATCTCACCGGCCCTCTCGTCAGGCCACCGGTCCTCCATGGCTTGATGCGTGGCGATGCCACACCACACCATCCCCAGACCGAACAGCGCCCATCCAAACCAGCGCTGAATAAGACCAAGCACCGCCAAAGCCGCCAACAACAACAAGCCCAGACCGGGCACGAGCATCGGCAACCAAGCCACAACTGCAATACCTGCCACGAAAGCAAATATTGCGCGATGAGGCATCTCAGGTCAGCTCGACGAGCACTCCGTTGCGCATTTCGAGGCAACGATCCATTTGATCAGCCAGAGTGCGGTCATGCGTCACAATCACCACCGCTGTTTGATAGTCAGCATTTAATTTCAGCAAAAGCGCTTCGATTTGTGTCGAGTTTTGCTCATCTAAGTTGCCCGTTGGCTCATCGGCCAGTAGACAACTGGGGCGAGTCACCATGGCCCTGGCCACGGCGGCGCGCTGACGCTCGCCACCTGACATTTCACCTGGTTTGTGATGGAGCCGAGCCGCCAATCCGACCTCTTCTAAGATGGCCTGCGCCGCATTGCGCGCCTCGGACGCTGACTGACCTCGAATCAGCAAAGGCATGGCAACATTCTCAAGCGCACTGAACTCGGCCAAGAGATGGTGGAATTGGTAGACAAACCCCAAAGAGCGGTTGCGGATGGCAGCCAACGCCGCCTCACTTTGCCCAGCCAGGGACTGGTTATGGATCATGACATCACCTTGGGTGGGTCGATCCAACCCACCCATGAGATGAAGCAATGTGCTTTTGCCTGTACCCGATGCGCCGACAATGGCGACACGCTCGCCGCGACCAAGCTCAAAATCAATGCCCTGCAACACAGGAATCTCAATGGGACCCTGATCAAACGTTTTGACCACGTTGCGTAATTTCAAAACGCCACCCGCCTCACTCATAGCGAAGGGCCTCAACAGCGTCCGTTTGGGCCGCCCGCCAGGCGGGATAAATCGTTGACAAAAGCGACAGCACCAAGGCCAAGCCAGCAAACCGAATCACATCGCTCAATACCAACTCTGAGGGCAAATCAGAAATGTAATAGACCTCTGCTGACAAAAAATCAACAGACAGCAGTTGCTCAACCAAAGCCACCGCGTCTTGGACATTTAATGCCAATGCAACGCCAGCGACCACACCCAACGCCGTCCCAATCACCCCGATAAAAGCGCCTTGGACCATGAAAACATGACGAATTCTTCTTGGATCCAAACCCATGGTCTTTAAAATGGCGATGTCGGCCTGCTTGTCTGTGACCACCATGACCAGAGTCGAAATAATGTTGAACGCTGCCACCGCAATGATCAGCGACAAAATGATGAACATGACCGTTTTCTCGGTCTGAACGGCTCGAAAAAAATTGGCATTTTGTTGAGTCCAATCTCGAATCTGATACACCCCCGGAAGCGCTTGACCAATCTGACGCGACACGATGGGCGCTTGCATCAGATCGGTCAACTTCAACCGAAGACCGCTGACACCACCCTTCATCCGAAAAAGCCTTTGTGCATCCCGGTGATGCATCATGGCAACCGCTGTGTCGTACTCATGCACGCCGGCCTCGAATAGACCCACCACTTCAAAGCGGCGCACCTGCGGGATCACGCCGGCGGGTGTGGTTCGAATTTGAGGGGCAAACACCGTCACCGAATCGCCTGGGCCCACGCCCAAACGCCCCGCCAACCCCACGCCCAGAACGATGCCCCAACGGTTTGTCTCAAGATCAGACAACTGGCCCATGACCATCAACTCGTCCAGATCAGAGACCCCGGGTTCTAAATTGGGATCAATGCCACGAATCAGTGCACCTGCCGTTCGACGACCATCAATCAGGGTTTCTTGTTCCACGTAAGGGGCCACGCCCTGCACTTCCGGATAGGCCTGAACCTGATCTAAAAGCTCACGCCATTCGGTCAATGGACCCCCAATGTCTTGAATGGTCGCATGGGAGACCATGCCCAGCAGTCGCTCTCTGAGCTCTTTTTCAAAGCCGTTCATGACGCTGAGCACCGTAATCAGTGTCATCACCCCCAGCGCAATGCCCGCCATGGATATCAGTGAAATAAATGAGATGAAGTGATTTCGGCGCTTGGCACGCAGATAACGAAGACCGATGTAGAGCGATACGGGCTGAAACACGGCCTAGGTCTCACTCAATTGGTCTAAGAAGCGCTGCAACTCCTCCGGCAAAGCGGCAGTGAGCGTGCAGGCATCCGGGCTTGGAAGCGTCAATTGATGAGAATGCAAAAACAATCGCTTAAGACTCTTGGGCAATGGGTTTTTATTGTAGCGCTCATCACCGACCACCGCATGTCCAATCGATTTGGCATGGACCCGAATCTGATGCATGCGACCGGTTTCAATGTCCGCCTCAACGTAGGTATACCCAGCCAACCTCGCCTTCACGGTGAAGGTGGTTTTTGCTGTTTGCCCCGCTGGATCCGCAATCACGCGGTGTTGGCCACTGCTGTCTTGAATCTTTTTTAGAGGCTGATCGACAATGATTTGCGATTGAGCCATTTCCCCATCCAGCAAGGCCAAATACCGCTTGCCCACTCGCCGCTCGCGCCAGAGTGCTTGCAACCGGTTAAGCTCTGGCCGCGATTTAGCAATGAGGACCACGCCGCTGGTGGCTCGGTCCAGCCGGTGCACCAGTTGCCATTGCGGCTGGTCTGCTTTAATCATGTCGATCAGCCCGACACCAACCCCAGAGCCTGCATGCATGGCCAACCCCGCAGGCTTATTGAGGGCCACCCAGCCCGGCGACTGCTGGATGGTCCAGTCACTGACCCGCTCAGCCCACTGACGGCGTGTCCGCTCGCTGGGCTTGGCGCGTTGATTGGCCGGCTCCATGGGAGGAATTCGGACATCATCGCCCAAAGAAAGCTTACACATCGGTTTGGCACGCTTGCCATTGACCCGCACCTGCCCGGTCCGAATCAAGCGATAAACCAAGCCACGAGGGGGTTTTTCGGGCAAACCCATCAAAAAATTATCCAGTCGCTGACCGACGTGATTGGCCTCAATCGACTCGTGACGCACCCCGCCTAACATGCCATTAACTCCTGCTATGAGACCCTGTAGCTGCCATGATTGAGCGCTACGGGCGAAATGATGGTATTATGCAGTGCTTGTGGATGGGTTGCACAACGCTTTGATTTTTCAAAAAAAGCGCGTGATCACCACCACAGTGGTTCAAACAGATTACTTAAAGATTGAGTCGAGTCACACTCGCCTCAATCAAATGACGGCTCGGCATCAACACCTGCACGGCGGGTGACGTTGCGAACCGAAGCCGGCAGCGCAGACGCGTGGCGTCTGGCGCCGCCGAAACATGAATCGATTACAAACATATAACCGGCCGGTGAGCAGCATTCACTGACCGATGAGCGCCCATTTAATGCTGAAGACCGGCTGGATGTGACAGCTGTTCACGCAACTGATGGGAAGCCAGACAAGTTTTAAAGACAAATCAACAATGCGACCAACGTCTAACGGTTAAGCAGACGCAAGGTCGCTACAACGCGCAGCACTGGATGAGCGCGTTGAAAGAGCCATTTGAACGGTGGCGATGGCTGTATTGTTTGCCAGTGCAAACGCAGCGTCAGGTCTTTACTTCCTTGTCCCTGGGCTTATCAAGCCGGTTGAGCGGAGGACAAGTCATCCATGAAACGCATGCTGATTAACGCCACCCAACCTGAAGAGGTTCGCGTGGCCATTGCTGATGGGCAACATCTACAAGACCTCGACATCGAGCTGCCCAATCAGGCGCAGAAAAAATCAAACATCTACAAAGGCCGAATTACGCGCGTTGAGCCCAGCTTAGACGCCTGCTTTGTTGAATTTGGCTCCGAGCGACACGGCTTTTTGTCGATGAAAGAGATCGCCAAAGAGTACTTCAACGCGGCGGCACAGAAAAAAATCGAAGCGGGTGAGCGTCTGGACATTAAAGACGCAGTGCGGGCTGGGCAGGAAGTCATTGTTCAGGTCGACAAAGAGGAGCGCGGCACAAAAGGGGCTGCACTCACCACCTACATCAGCCTTGCGGGGCGTTATTTGGTGTTGATGCCAAACAACCCCAAAGCGGGCGGCGTGTCTCGACAGATCACCCGAGAAGAGCGCAAAGAGCTTTTGGACACCCTTCAACAAGTGACCATCCCAGATGGCATGGGACTCATCGTGCGTACTGCCGGTGTTGGGCGCGAGACTGAAGACCTCCAGTGGGACCTGGACTACCTTCTCCAGGTGTGGAACGCCATATGCGAAGCAGCGAAGACTCGACAAGCCCCCTTTTTGATTTACCAAGAGTCCAGCCTCATCATTCGGGCACTGCGTGACTACCTTCGTGATGATATCGGCGAGATTTTAATTGACGACAACACCGTATTTGGCGAAGCCCAAGAGTTCATGCAGCAGGTCATGCCGCAACACCTGAAAAAACTCAAGGCATATTCCGACGATACCCCGCTGTTTTCTCGCTACCAAATCGAAAGCCAAATCGAGTCTGCCTTTTCCCGAGAGGTTCAACTGCCGGCCGGCGGCGCAGTGGTGATTGACCACACTGAGGCGTTGCTGTCGATCGACATCAACTCAGCCCGCGCGACCAAAGGCGCGGACATCGAAGAGACGGCGTTGCAAACCAACCTCGAGGCTGCCGATGAAATCGCCCGTCAACTGCGGATTCGTGACTTAGGCGGACTGATTGTTATTGACTTTATCGACATGCTCAGCAAAGACGCTCAGCGCAAAGTCGAAAACCGCCTTCGTGAAGCCATGCGGCTGGACAAAGCTCGGGTGCAAATTGGACGCATTTCACGATTTGGTCTTTTGGAGATGTCGAGGCAGCGGCTGCGCCCTTCTTTGGGCGAGTCAAGTTATATCACCTGCCCCCGTTGTGATGGCTATGGCTCGATTCGATCAATTGAGTCATTGGCGCTATCAATCCTGCGCTTGGCTGAAGAGGAGTCAATGAAAGAGAAAACGGCTCGGGTCATTGTTCAAGCGCCGGTGTCAGTCGCCAACTTTCTTTTAAACGAAAAGCGCGACGCGATGGCTGAGCTTGAAAAGCGCACCGAGGTGCCCGTGACCGTCGTGGCAAATGCAAATCTGGACACGCCACGATTCGAGATCCAGCGGATTCGACCAAATGATGAGGTTGAAGGCACCAGTTATGAATTAGCGCAAGCCGAGAGCAGCGAACTGAATACGGCCAAAACGCCCGAACCGATGCCCGCACCAAAGCCGGCCGATCAAGCTGCGGTCAGTGGCATTCGCCCCTCAGGACCGGCGCCCGGTGCCCACCGCTCCGGCAACGGCCTGTGGGGTTGGCTCAAGTCGTTGTTTATCAGTTCCTCCAATGAGGCAAAGAACACGCGACCCAGTGCAAAACGCCAGAGCGCGCCCCAGGGCTCGGAGAGCACAACGCGTGGAAAGGGCAAACCGGCAGCGCGCGATGACAAAAATCGTCAGCGAGGCGGCCAGAGCAAAAAGACAGCCAAGAAAAAAACAAAAACCACCAAGAAAAAGGCCGCCTCAAACAGGCCTGATCAAAATAAGGGTCAAAAGTCGGCGGAATCGCGCTCTGACAATCCTGACAGCGGCGGTGCTCCGAAGAAAAAACGCCGCCGCAGGGGAGGCAAAAAGAGACGGCAAAAGGCGGAAAACCAAAACAATGACGCACGCCAACAGCAGGGGGATCTCCCCCTGGCCGGCGCTGAGGCCCCATCCAGTTCCCCATCTTCAGACACCAGCGCTCAAAAATCGCCGCAGACCAAGGTTGAGGCGACTGTCCCAGAAACACCGGTCAAGGGCGAGGATGGTCTCTACCGACTTCCAACACAACAGGCCACTCAAGCTGAGCCCAAACCTGAGCCCAAACCTGAGCCCAAACCTGAGCCCAAACCTGAGCCCAA
>PR_CR_10_Liq_1_inCRDRAFT_1001476_pt1 | contig 13169 bp, 11 predicted proteins | sample PRCRCaboRojoPR_3_FD_10241 | JGI IMG/M metagenome (IMG submission 10241) | reverse complement strand
CCTTAAATCGAGTGTGTAATTGCGCGTATGGCCGGTGATGAAGCGCACCGATTGGGCGTAATCACGGTGGGTCAAAGGAATGCCGCCGTAGCAGGCAGCGCCCGAGGCCGCGGTGATACCGGGCACCACTTCGAACTCAACGCCGGCGGCCATGAGCCCTTCTATTTCCTCGCCCCCACGGCCAAAGATAAAGGGATCGCCCCCTTTCAGACGTGCAACACGCTTACCCTGTTGGGCCAAAGACAACAGGGTTGCGTTGATTTCACTCTGGGGCATCGCGTGCTCGGCGCGCTGCTTGCCCACATACATTTTCTCTGCGTCCCGGCGTGCCATTTCGACGATACCGGGTCCGACCAAACGGTCGTAGAGCACAACGTCAGCCCTTTGCAATAGACGCAGTGCCTTAAAGGTCATCAAATCGGGATCACCGGGACCTGCGCCGATAAGGTAGACCGCGCCCCGTTGAGTGCCATCCCTGTTTGCTAATGCGGCGTCGAACAAAGCCTGTGCCCGTGCTGTTTGTTGCGCCAGCAAAGCGGGTACAAGCTCAGTCTCGTCGATGAGATGTTCCCAAAACAGCCGACGCTGGCGCTCTTCGGTAACCACATTGGCAAGCTGTTCCCGCCGCTCCCCTAAAAACCGCGCGACATCGGCGTAGCCCTCTGGGTAACGGCTCTCGATGTCGCTGCGCACCCGTCTGGCCAAGACAGGACTGCTGCCACTGGAGGAAATCGCCATGACCAACGGTGTGCGATCGACAATGGCTGGAATGATGAAAGAACACAGATCGGGATCATCCACCACATTAACGGGGATGTGTTGTCGTTGCGCAGCCTCGGATACCTCGCGGTTGACCGCTCGATCGGGTGTGGCGGCGATAATGGCACGATAGCCCTGTAGAGGCTGGTTGGCCCAAACAGTCGAATAATGGTTACCGCCCTCACCCAGTAACTCGGCTAATTCCTCGGTGATATTAGGCGCTAACACATCGAGGACAGCACCGGCGCGGTGCAGCAAGCGAGCTTTTCGCGTGGCGACAATACCACCGCCTACCAGCAGCACCTTGTGACCCTGAAGCTTGAGGCAAATCGGCAAATAGTCCATGACCGTCGTAGTCAGCTAATCCGGGTTTGACCTGCCATGTATGGCTGCAGAACCTCTGGGATCAGCACAGAACCATCGGCCTGCTGATAATTCTCAAGAACCGCCACCAGGGCTCGACCGACGGCCACACCAGAGCCATTCAAGGTATGCAGCAATGCGGGCTTGCCCGTTTCGGGATTGCGCCAGCGGGCCTGTAATCGCCGTGCCTGATAATCCCGAAAGTTGGAGCAACTTGAAATCTCTCGGTAGGCGCTCTGTCCAGGCAGCCACACTTCCAAGTCGTAGGTTAGCGCGGAGGAGAAGCCCAAATCACCGCCGCACAGTATGACTTTCCGATAGGGTAGTTCCAGGGCCTCTAGGATGAATTCAGCATGTCCTGTCAGGTCTTCGAGGGCTTGGGCAGACTGTTCTGGCCGCACCAGCTGTACGAGTTCGACTTTCTCAAATTGGTGCTGACGAATTAAGCCCCGGGTGTCGCGACCATAACTCCCGGCCTCGGAGCGGAAACACGGGGTGTGGGCAACCATCCGAATACCATCGGCGCCCAGCTCCTGCTCTTCAATAATACGATCCCGAGCAATATTGGTGACCGGCACCTCGGCAGTGGGAATAAGGTAGTAGCCATCATCCCCTTGAACCTTAAATAGGTCCTCAGCAAATTTTGGCAGCTGACCTGTGCCGTACAAGGATTGGCTGTTCACCATGTAGGGCACGTAAACTTCGGTGTAACCATGGCGCTCGGTGTGCGTATCGAGCATGAACTGGGTCAGCGCCCTTTGCAGTCGAGCGACGCCCCCTTTCAGTACCGCGAAGCGTGAGCCGGTAATACGCGTCGCCGCATCGCCATCGAGTTGTCCCAGACCCTCGGCAATATCCACATGGTCGAGGGGCTCAAAGTCGAATACCCGCGGCGTGCCCCAGCGAGCGACTTCGACGTTGTCATCCTCAGAGGCTCCTGCCGGTACCTGTGAATCGGGCACGTTCGGTGTGCTTTGTAACAGCTCATCGATGGCCCCCTGCGCGGCCTTGGCGTCGGCGGTTGCACCGTCGATCTCGGCGGCGATTCGCTCTAGCAGGGTATTTACCTCGGCCTTGGCGTCCTCGACCGCCATACCCTGCCCCACCAGCTCGCCAATCTTTTTCGATGCTGCTTTGCGTTCGGCGAGCAACTGCTGGGAGCGCATATCGGCCGCTTTGCGTCGACTGTCGAGGTCGATAAATTGCTCGATCGGAAACCTGTGGCCCTTGCGAGCCAGCGCAGCGGCGATAGCCTCGGGATCCGAGCGAACAACTTTTAAATCGAGCATGACAGCCTCCAGCAAGCCAAATTTGGGGGGTTGAAATAGCCGCGCATCATACCCGATCAGAGCACCATGCGTGTCAGCATGACGCCACTCGCTGCACCGACAACACAAATTAACAGGGTCGCCAAGCCGTATAACAGGCCAAGCACCAGCTGACCGCGCTCGAGCATTTGCAGTAGTTCAAGGGATACGGTCGACAGGGTGGTGAACGCCCCAAAAAATCCCACCATCCCTAAGGCCCGTAAATCTGGGTGCAGGACTTGGCGCTCGAGTAGCACCGCCAAGACACCGATACCGAAAGCACCCACGATATTCACTGCGAACGTTGCCAAGGGCCAGTGGCTGTCATTGATGGGGCGAATCGCCAGTGAAATGCCATAGCGAGCCATAGCCCCCGCCGCGCCACCGATGGCAACGTACAACCAAGCCAACATCAGGACGCCTCCCCGAAGGTGGCCGCGATGTCACGCTGCCGCAACTGCTGCAGTTTTTCCCGAATCTTGATCTCCAAGCCTCGTGGAACCGGTTCATAGTAATGTTGGCGCTCCATAGCATCGGGAAAATAGTGCACCCCCGCCGCGTAGGCATCGGGCTCATCGTGGGCATACCGATAGCCCTGCCCAAGCCCCTGCTCCTTCATCAAAGCCGTAGGGGCATTGCATAAATGGGCTGGCACCGGATGACTTGGGCCATTTTCTGCCTCGGCTCTTGCGGATTTGTACGCCAGATAAACCGCATTGCTCTTCGCTGCGCAGGCCAGATAGGTAATGGCTTGCGCGATGGCGAGCTCACCTTCGGGGCTACCCAGACGCTCTTGCACTTGCCAGGCGTCCAACGCCAATGCCAACGCACGGGGATCCGCATTGCCAACATCTTCACTGGCCATTCGCACCACCCGACGCGCGATATAAAGGGGGTCGCAACCCCCGTCCAGCATTCGGGCAAACCAATACAGGCTCGCGTCAGGGTCGCTGCCTCGAACCGATTTATGCAGTGCACTTATTTGGTCATAGAACGCATCGCCACCCTTGTCGAATCGCCGAACGCTCCCGGTGCCAATCTCATCAATAACCGATTGATCGATACGACGCCTGCCATTGGCATCGCTGTGTGCCAAATCGGCGGCCAGTTCCAATTGCGCTAACGCTCGGCGACCATCACCGTCAGCACTTCGGGCCAACTGCTGAAGACAGACCTCATCAATCACCACATCACACAGTTGCGTCGATAGGGCCCGTCGCATCAGGGTTTCCAGATCATCCTGCTCGAGGGCGCGCAAGCGATACACCCGAGCCCTGGAAAGCAAGGCCGAGTTCAACTCAAAGGAGGGATTTTCCGTGGTTGCCCCAATGAAAGTAATGGTGCCCTCCTCCACATAAGGTAGAAACGCATCCTGCTGGGCTTTATTGAAGCGATGCACCTCGTCGACAAAAAGTACCGTGGCCCGGCCCCTCGCTTGTTCCGCCTGGGCCTGGGTCATCGCATCGCGAATATCCCGCACACCTGCCATAACCGCCGATAACTGCAAGAATCGGGCATCGGCCTGCTGGGCAGCAATGCGTGCGAGCGTCGTTTTACCCACCCCCGGCGGCCCCCACAGAACAAACGAGTGCAAATGACCACGATTAATAGCCTGGGCTAGCGGACGATCAGCGCTCAATAAATGGCCTTGACCCACGAACTCTTGCAAGCATGTCGGTCGCATTGCAGCGGCCAAGGGCACCGGCACCTGCGCCGAATCGGCACTCGAGAAGAGTCCTTGCTGGGGTGTATCAACCAAGACCTAGGGTTCCTGGGTGTAGACGTCGATGGTGTCTGGGGGTTCGAACAGGAATGTCGATAACGGAGGCACCTCGTTGGCATCGACCGTAAATACGATATCGATGGTCTGCCCCAGATTATCGTCGATGGTAAGTCGCCGGGGTAAATCGTCGCGATAGTGCACGCGCATGGCATCAAAGTCTGCCTTGGGACTCAGGGGCGTCAGTGTCAACAGGTCGGCCGTCCATTCAAGCCGGTAGTCACGGGCCAAATCTTTCATCGATTGAGTCAAAAGTCGCAAGGGCGCACTGGCGTCGAGACCCATGGGCTGACGTGTGATCGTTTCCAAATCGAGGTCGTACTGCCAGAGCCAGTTTCCGTCGGCAACCAGTAGTTGCTGTCCTGGNGCCTCTATTGACCACCGAAAAAAATGGGGCTTACGCAGGGCAAATTGTCCCCGACTTTGACTGAGCAACTCNCCCTCGGCATCTTCGATACGCTGTTCAAAACGACCCAATAGACCNTCTACTGGCANTAAACTGGCAGACGCGTCAAAGGGTTGTGCGCCGGGACTTGGGTGTTCAGGTATCTCCTCGGCGAGCNCCCTCGTACTGCAAGACACAAGCACCGCGATGNCCGCAACACGCCCCCAAACCGATCTCATGGCTGACTCCAGCATTAGGTTAATCTTCGGCCGGGGGTGGTGCCAACACATCCCGTTGACCATTTGTCCCCATGGTGGAGACCACACCCGCCATCTCCATGGCTTCTATCAGTCGCGCCGCTCGGTTGTAGCCAATGCGAAGCTTACGCTGAACACTGGAAATAGAGGCCCGCCGACTTTTACAGACGTGGTGCACCGCTTCATCGTAGAGCGGATCACTCTCGGGGTCGTCACTATCCGAGGAGGCTGACTGAAGTTCACCGGCGGTGACGGGGGTTTGACCGCCCTCATCGAGTAAGCCCTCGATGTATTTGGGTTCAGCCCGACGCTTCCAATCATTCACAACCCGATGCACCTCATCATCGGAGCAGAAAGCACCGTGAACCCGTACAGGAACGTTGCTACCCGAGGGTTGATACAGCATATCGCCGTAACCCAACAACTGTTCAGCGCCCCCATGATCGAGGATGGTGCGGGAGTCGATTTTCGAGCTGACTGAAAATGCGATGCGGGTTGGAATGTTCGCTTTGATAAGCCCTGTAATCACATCGACCGAGGGGCGTTGTGTCGCCAGTATCAGGTGGATACCTGCAGCTCGGGCCTTTTGAGCAATCCGTGCAATTAGCTCTTCGACCTTTTTACCGACGATCATCATCATGTCGGCGAATTCGTCGATCACCACCACGATGCTGGGCAGCTCTTCAAGGTGAGGTTGAACCTGATCTTCCTCAGGCGTCATCGACAAGGGATCAGGCTTCCATGTTGGATCAGGAATAGGCTCGCCCGCACGAATGGCGTCAGCCACCTTCCGGTTGAAGCCTGCCAAATTACGCACCCCCATGAGCGACATCAGCTTGTAGCGCCGCTCCATCTCGGCAACACACCAGCGCAGGCCGTTGGCTGCGTCTTTCATGTCGGTAATCACCGGTGTCAACAAATGGGGAATGCCCTCGTACACCGATAGCTCCAGCATTTTCGGATCCACCAGGATAAGTCGTACCTGATCGGGGCCCGCCTTGTAGAGCAGGCTCACCAACATGCAGTTAACGCCCACCGATTTACCCGAGCCGGTTGTACCCGCCACCAGCAAATGGGGCATTTTTGCCAGATCTGCCACCACGGGCGCCCCCGCAATATCGTGACCGAGCGCCAGGGTCAGGGGTGATTTGGAATCTTCAAAGGTCTTTGATGCAAGCACTTCCTTGAAGTTCACTGTCTGGCGATCGGCGTTGGGGATTTCGATACCGACCACACTCTTCCCCGGAATCACCTCAACAACTCGCACAGAAATCACCGCCAGTGATCGGGCCAAATCTTTCGCAAGATTGGAGATACGCGATACTTTAACGCCCGGTGCCGGTTGAATTTCAAATCGCGTCACGACAGGTCCCGGGTAAACCGCGGTTACCTCAGCCGTGACGTTGAAATCGGCCAACTTGAGCTCTAGCAAGCGCGATAAGGACTCGAGTTCTTCTCGGGAATAACCCCTTGGGCCAGTATGGACTGGGGCATCAAGCAGCTCGAGGGGTGGCAATTCACCGACCAGAGGTTGATCAAACAGCGGTTGCTGTTTTTCCGCTTGAATCCGCTGTCCAGACTCGACTTTGGGTTCCGGTGCCTTGATTTTTGGCGGAGGCCGCTTTTTGGTGGTTTCAACGTATTCGGCAATTTTTGTTTTACGCGCTTCGACCTGTTGAGCCCGGGCCCGGCGCTCGGCCCAACGATCCCGCAGTGTGTAAAAACGGTCTCGCGTAGCGTTCAGGAACGCCAATACCCGAGCGCCGATCCAGTCGATGAGGTGTAGCCAACTGATATCGGCGAACAGGGTCATGCCCAGCAAAAATACGGCAACGAGAATAAGACGACTACCCACGGGGCTAAACGCGACGTCAAACCCAACACCCACCGCCGCACCCAATATGCCACCCGCCCCCTGGGGCAAGCTTGATCCACCCTTGTCGTTCAGCGCGGCAATTGATGTGAACGCGACAACGGCCAGCAGTAATCCCAGAGCCCGCAAGCCAAAGAGCAGCCAATGCAGCGGCTGGTGATCGTCCGCCTCTGTCAGTATGCGCAATGCCCGCCATGCCAGTAGTATCGGCACCAGGTAGGCGGCAAATCCAAGCAGAGAGAAGGTAACGTCGGCCACGAAAGCGCCGGTAATGCCGGCCATATTGCGCACGGAGTCACCCGTGCCACTTGCAGACCACCCCGGGTCATCCGGGTGGTAGCTCACCAGGGCTAGCAACAGTAGTAGGCAGCCAGCGCTCACCGCAATGAACAAACCGTCACGCAAACGTCGGCGAGGATGACTCAGCTCGGCTGTGGTTGCGGTCTTACGCGTACTCGCCAAACCATTAACTCCCAATTAAGAAAGGCAAAACTCTAACATATGCCACCAGCAAAAGCCCTCTTTCTTCAATTTTTTCAGTGGCTTGCATTGTTTTTCGAGAATCCGCCTTCGCTTTGCCGGGAATGATTCTGTGGTTTACCCTAGCGCACCATTTTTTGACGCACCATTTTTTGAAGAGGTAGGCCATGACTCAGCCCAACCATCACCGCTTAATCATACTGGGCTCGGGACCCGCGGGTTACACCGCCGCGGTATACGCGGCTAGAGCCAATTTAAACCCCGTTGTGATCACCGGCATGCAGCAAGGTGGTCAGCTTACCACTACCACCGAAGTGGAGAACTGGCCCGGCGGCGCACCCGATTTGCAGGGCCCGCAGCTCATGCAAGAGATGCAAGCCCACGTTGAACGGTTTGATGCCAGCATTGTGTTCGACCACATCGAACAGGTCGATCTCAGCACCCGCCCCTTCCGGCTTGGGGGCAGCCAAGACTATAGCTGCGATGCGCTCATCATTGCCACGGGTGCCTCGGCTCAATACCTTGGGCTAGATAGTGAAACCGCCTTCATGGGCAAAGGCGTCAGCGCCTGCGCGACCTGTGACGGTTTCTTCTACCGCAATAAAGACGTCGCGGTCGTGGGTGGTGGCAATACCGCCGTTGAAGAAGCACTCTATCTGGCTAACCTTTGCCGTACCGTTCACCTGGTCCATCGACGAGACACCCTGCGCGCTGAAAAAGTGCTGCAAGATCGTCTGTTCGCCCGCGCCGCAGAGGGTAAGGTGGTTCTCCACTGGCATCGCACCCTCGATCAGGTCGTCGGCGACGACCGCGGTGTTACCGGTATCGTCATTAAAGATACTGCCAGTGGCAGTACTGAGAACATAAACCTCGACGGGGTTTTTATTGCTATTGGGCACAAACCCAATACTGGCATCTTCGAAGGCCAGTTGGCGATGGAAGGTGGCTACATCACCATCAAATCAGGGGTCGAGGGTGAAGCGACTGCCACCAGTGTGCCTGGGGTATTTGCCGCAGGGGATGTGGCTGATCATATCTACAGACAGGCGATTACGTCGGCGGGCTTTGGCTGTATGGCGGCCTTAGATGCCGAGAAATTCTTGGACGGACTCAGCTAAATCTTCGATGGAACCGTTCCCCCCTTCCAGTGCGGCGTTGGCAGAACCCAATGGACTGCTGGCGGTTGGGGGGGACTTGAGTGCAGAGCGGTTAATTGCCGCCTACTGCAGGGGAATATTTCCCTGGTTTAGCGAAGACGACCCGATCCTGTGGTGGACACCCAACCCACGAGCGGTGTTGTTCCCCAGTGAATTCCATATGAGCCGTTCTTTGCGCCGGGACCTCCGTAAGGGCGTGTGCTCGCTGGCAACGAATCAGGCCTTTGAATCGGTTATCCGCGCCTGTGCCGCCCCCCGTGCCCGGGAATCGGGCACCTGGATCAGCCCTGACATGATGGCCGCTTACACCCAGCTTCACCGCATGGGCTATGCACACTCCATTGAGGTTTATCAGCAGGAGCAACTCATCGGCGGACTGTATGGCGTGGCGATGGGCCGGGTCTTCTTTGGGGAATCCATGTTCTCAAAACGCCCCAACGCCTCCAAAACAGCCCTGGCGGCACTGGCGTTGCTGGGGCGAGAGGGCCATATCGATCTCATCGACTGCCAGGTAGAGAGCGATCACTTGAGTAGCCTCGGAGCCCGGAATGTGTCCCGAGAGGTCTTTGAAAATCATCTCGCACAGGCTATAAAGTCTCCCATGACCAGTGCACATAACCAGCTCTCCGAGGACACTTTGGCAAACCCTGAGGCGTTTCCAGGCCCCGTGGGCGCCTCAGTTTGGGAGCAACTGCCGAGTAGCACCACCGAATTACTTCTCAGGTGGTCAAGATGAGCGCCTCCCTCAGAGATATCAAGGTGTTTACCACCTTCCCCCACGACTGCAGTTATTTGCAGGGCCAGGAGGCGACAACACTCTTTATTGATCCTCGGCAGCGCATCACTGAATCCCTGTATACCCAGCTGTCTTTATTAGGGTTTCGACGCAGCGGCGACCACATTTACCGCCCCCACTGCGCTCGCTGTAACGCCTGTATTGCCGCTCGGGTGCCGGTCAGCGAATTCACCATGAGCAAGAGCCAGCGCCGGGTGTGGCAACGCAATCAGGATCTTGAGGTCGAGCTGTGCAGCTCTATTTTCGATGACGAATCCTATAATTTATACAGCCGTTATATTGAGGGTCGACACGCCGACGGCGACATGTACCCACCGGATCGGGACCAGTACCAATCCTTTCTCAACAATGGTTTAGGTTGTACCCGTTACTTCAAACTTCGCAAGGATGAACGGCTCATTGGGGTGTTGGTCTGTGATGAGATGCTCGACGGTTTATCGGCCATCTATACGTTTTATGACCCCACAGAGCAGCAGCGCAGCCTAGGTACCTATGGGGTGCTTGTGGAGATTGAGCAGGCGCGCCAACGACAGTTGGATTACTTGTATTTGGGTTACTGGATACAGGACTGCACTAAAATGAGTTACAAATCCAGATTCCAGCCCCTGGAATTGCTGCTCGGCGGTGAATGGCAGCGCTACGAGAAATTGCCCAGCGTCTCTGATCAACAGCAGAGCCTCCCCCTCCACTTCGTGGACAATCCCCGCTGATGGTGCTTTTTTAACCGCTCGCTTTCGGGTACAGTGCGCGCCTCATAGTTAACGGTGCCCAGCATACATGGCGAAAGAAGACCAAATTGAAATGGAAGGGGAAATCATCGACACCCTTCCCAACACCACATTCCGCGTGAAGCTCGAGAACGGCCACGTTGTCACGGCTCACATCTCTGGCAAGATGCGCAAAAACTATATTCGCATCCTAACCGGCGACAAAGTGCGCGTTGAAGTTACACCCTACGACCTCACCAAAGGCCGTATTACCTACCGCGAGCGCTAGACCCTAAAGGCCGCAATGCTGAGGCCTGCCGGCTAGACCTCGACGGTCGCGTCGTCAGAGACCGCTTGTTCCGCACTCACCTCAAGCGATGTCCGATCGTCTTTCAAGCGAACAAGCGCGGTACCGCCCTTACTGAGAGCCCCGAAGAGCACCAAGTCCGCCAAAGGTTTCTTGATGTGCTCCTGGATAACCCGGGCCATGGGTCGTGCACCCATGTTCCGGTCGTAGCCTTTCTCGACTAGCCACAATCGCGCCTCGTCATCGATTTCGAGTTGCACCCGCTTCTCATCTAGCTGGCCCTGCAGCTCTGTCAGGAATTTATCGACGACCGTCAAAATAACATCCTCACCCAAGGGTGCGAACGGCACGATAGCATCGAGACGATTGCGGAATTCTGGCGTGAAAGTTCGGTTGATGGCCTCGAGGGAGTCGGTACTGTGGTCCTGCTGCGTAAACCCGATCGACCGGCGGCTGACATTTTCAGCGCCGGCGTTAGTGGTCATGACAAGAATCACATTGCGGAAATCCGCCTTGCGCCCGTTGTTGTCAGTCAGAGCCCCGTGATCCATCACCTGCAAGAGCAAATTAAAGACCTCTGGATGGGCCTTCTCGATCTCATCGAGCAACACCACGGAATGGGGGTGCTTGGTCACCGCATCGGTCAACAGCCCGCCTTGATCAAAGCCGACATAGCCAGGAGGCGCGCCAATCAAACGCGATACCGTGTGGCGCTCCATGTACTCCGACATGTCGAATCGAACCAACTCGAGACCGAGTTGCAGTGCCAACTGCTTGGTAACCTCGGTTTTACCGACGCCGGTTGGCCCCGCCAATAAAAACGAACCAATAGGCTTATCACCGGAGCGCAGCCCCGCCCGCGCGAGTTTAATGGACGCTACCAATTGGCTGACCGCCTGCTCTTGCCCAAACACCACCATGCGCAGGTTGGATTCCAGCTTCTCGAGCAACTCGCGGTCATCCGAGGTCACGGTTTTGGGCGGAATACGTGCAATCTTTGCCACAACAGCTTCAATATCAGCGGGGCCAATGACCTTTTTTCGCTTGCTGGCAGGGACGAGTTGCTGGTACGCACCGGCCTCATCGATCACGTCAATAGCTTTGTCAGGAAGAAATCGGTCTGTGATGTAACGCGCCGACATTTCAGTGGCCACACGCAGGGCTTTATCGCTGTAACGCAAGCCATGGTGTTCCTCGAACCGAGATTTAAGCCCCTTCAGGATCTTGTATGCGTCATCAATAGACGGCTCGAGCACATCAATCTTTTGGAAACGGCGACTGAGCGCTTTGTCCTTATCAAAAATACCCCGGTATTCGGCAAATGTGGTCGATCCGATACAGCGCATCTTGCCGGAGCTCAACAACGGCTTAAGGAGGTTACTAGCGTCCATCACGCCACCGGATGCGGCCCCCGCTCCAATGATGGTGTGGATTTCATCGATGAATAAAATAGCGTGATCACGCTCTTTAAGATTCGCAAGTAAGCCTTTGAATCGCTTCTCAAAATCACCGCGATACTTAGTGCCCGCCAAGAGCGCACCAAGGTCCAGGGAGTACACGACCGCATCTTTTAGGGTATCGGGCACGTCACCATCGACAATCAACTTTGCCAGACCCTCGGCGATAGCGGTTTTACCCACCCCTGATTCACCGACTAACAGAGGATTGTTTTTACGCCGTCGGGCCAAAATTTGTGCGACCCGCTCGACTTCATGGAGGCGTCCAATCAGAGGATCAATATGGCCTGATTTTGCCTCTTCGTTGAGATTGGTGGCGTAGGTATCGAGTGGGCTCGCCTCGGCGGCACTATCGCCCTCTGCCCCGCTCTCGCGCTGCTCGGCATCGCCCACTCCGGCTTCGTCGTCGTCTTTCGCAATACCGTGGGTGATGAAGTTGACCACGTCCAGCCGCGACACATTCTGGCTTTTAAGAAAGTAAACCGCCTGGGATTCCTGCTCAGAGAAAATGGCGACCAGCAAATTAGCGCCGGTCACCTCCCGTTTTCCAGAGCTCTGCACATGAAAGACGGCCCGCTGCAGCACCCGCTGAAAACCGAGGGTCGGCTGGGTATCACGACCGTCGTCCTCTTCGCCCAACAAAGGTGTTGTCGAGTCGATGAATTCCACGAGATCGCTGCGCAGGGTATCCAAATTCACCTGGCAGGCTTGCAGAACGGTGAGCGCTGCTGTGTCGTCGAGCAGTGCCAATAACAAGTGTTCGACGGTAATAAACTCATGCCGACGGCTTCGAGCGGTGCGGAACGCCTCGTTGAGAACCTGCTCAAGATCCTTGCTCAGCATGGTATTACTCCTCGTCTTCTGAAGGTTCGACTTCGCACAGTAATGGGTGGCCATTGTCTCGGGCGTGCTGATTGACTTGGGCGGCCTTGGTCTCAGCAATATCCCTAGGATAGATACCACACACACCCTTACCCTGGGTATGCACGGCCAGCATGATTTGCGTTGCCCGCTCGCGATTGAGACCAAAAAATTGCTCTAGCACGTCGACCACAAACTCCATGGGGGTGTAGTCATCGTTTAGCAGCACCACTTTATAAAGGGGTGGCCGCTTCAGCGCGGGCTTTGCCGGGGCTACAGCCAGCCCCCCATCGTCCTCGCTACTCCCTGGATGACCGGGCTTAGCGCTGGCGTAATGGGCTATCGACGCTGAAATAGTGGTCATTGGCTCGATATTCGTCATGGTTTCCATCATGCCCAGAGTATAATTGAAGCGTCAAATGCTACCGCCTGCGCAGTGGCGAAAACTCGCCTGACCTGCCCCTAAAGAAGCACGACAGGGTCTGGGCGATGGTCGTTTACGTGTACCCGAATGCCTGGCATACGAAGAAAAAAGCCCGCACTAGCGGGCTTTTCGGGTGGGTACTGTTTTCCCCAGGTGTTACATGGCTTTGATGATCGCTTCGCCGAACTCTGAGCAAGACACCAAAGTGGCACCTTCCATCAGGCGCTCGAAGTCATAGGTGACGGTTTTGGACTGA
>PR_CR_10_Liq_1_inCRDRAFT_1001475_pt1 | contig 13177 bp, 6 predicted proteins | sample PRCRCaboRojoPR_3_FD_10241 | JGI IMG/M metagenome (IMG submission 10241) | reverse complement strand
TCTCGCTGCAGGAGATCACCGAGATCCGCGACGCCTGCCCGGACATGGAGCTGGAGGTCTTCGTGCACGGCGCCGTCTGCATCGCCTACTCGGGCCGCTGTCTGCTCTCGGGCTATTTCAATCACCGCGACGCGAACCAGGGCACCTGCACCAACGCCTGTCGCTGGGAGTACCGACTGGCGCAGCCGGCGGCATCGGACAGCACGGCGTCAGATCCCAACGCACGGCCCATCGACGCCGCGGACCTGCTGGCCGCCGAGCCGGCGGCTGCCGGGCACCGCCATCCCGCCGCCGACGAGGTCTGGCTGCTCGAAGAAGCCCGCCGCCCGGGTGAGTACATGCCGGTGCTCGAAGACGAGCAGGGCACCTATGTGCTCAACGCCAAAGACCTGCGCGCCGTGCAGCATGTCGCGGCGCTCAGCGCCCTGGGCATCGACTGCCTCAAGATCGAGGGCCGCACCAAGTCGCATTACTACGCGGCCCGCACCACCCGCGTCTATCGCCAGGCCATCGATGATGCCGCCGCCGGACGGCCGTTCCGCCGGGAACTGCTCGAGGAGCTGGAGGCGCTGGCCAACCGCGGCTACACCGACGGCTTCTATCGCCGCCAGGCGGGCTCGGCGGCCCAAAACTACAGCGACGGCGCGTCTCGCAGTCGACGCCGCATCTTCGTCGGCGAAGTGATCGGCCCGGACACGGCCACCGGGCTGGTGGAGGTGGCGGTGAAGAATCGATTCGCCGTCGGCGACGACCTGGAGCTGGTCACGCCGGCAGGCCTGCGGCGCTGGCGGCTCGAGGCGATGCTCGGGCCCGACGGCGCACCCCTGACCACGGCGCCGGGGGACGGTTGGCGGGTACGGCTGCCGCTGCCCTGGCCGCAGGCGCGCTACGGACTGCTGACGGCGGCGGTGTAATGGCACATCCGCCCGGGTGCCGGGTCCGCCTCGGGGCTGTTTGCAACAACACCGCCGTCGAAACGCCGAAGGCCATGGCCACCTTGGCTGCTTCGCCCCGGCCGTACCAGCCACCGCTGGCTTGGGGTATGCTCCGGCGCGGGCTGGGGGAATCGAACAATGACTCATCGAGCGCATACGGCCCGGCGGTGGCCGCTGGCGGCGCACTGCGCCGCCGTCTGGCTCGGCGCCGCCGCGGCGGCCGTGTCCGCCGCGCCACCGCAGCCGCCCGCGGACGAGCGCCCGCCGACGGCCTTCGACGTGGTGGAGGCGGACATCGCCTCGGTGCAGGCGGCCTTCGCCGCGGGTGTGCTCACCGCCGAGGCGCTGACACGGGCTTATCTGGCGCGCATCGAAGCCCTGGACCGGGCGGGACCGCGACTGAACAGCCTCATCGCCGTCAATCCGCGCGCCGCCGATGACGCCGCCGCGCTGGATGCCGAGCGCGCCGCCGCCGGTGCGCGGGGGCCCCTGCACGGCATTCCCGTCATCGTCCGCGACGATCTGGACACCCTGGCGCTGTCCACCACGGCGGGGTCGGCTGCGCTGCGCGGCCACGAGCCGCTGCGCGATGCCTTCGTGGTGGCGCGTTTACGCGCGGCCGGGGCGGTGATCCTCGCCAAGGCGAATCTGAGCGAGCTCGGGCTCGCCGCCGGCCGGCCCGGCTACAGCTCCGCCGGCGGCCAGACCAGCAACCCGTACAACAGGCGCCGCGCCCCATCCCTGGCCGGCGACGGTGCCGCCGTGGCGGCGAGCCTGGGCATGCTGGCGGTGGGTACCGATACCGTCGGCGGCGTGCGCGGGCCTGCGGCGGTGTCGGCGCTGGCGGGCCTGCGCCCCAGCCTCGGTCTCACCAGCCGGGCCGGCGTGGTGCCCACGGCGCTCAGCATCGAGGTCACCGGATTGCTCGCGCGCGGCGTCCGCGACCTCGCGCTGGCGCTGGAAGCGGTGGCCGCCGAAGATCCATCGGATCCGCGCACCGCCGACCCGCCCGGGCGTCCGGGCCACTATGCCGACGGCCTGGCAGAGGCCACCCTCGACGGCGTCCGCCTGGGCGTTGCCGCGGACTATCGCGGCGGGAACGGCGAGGTCGACCGCGCCTTCGCCGGCGCCCAGGCGCTGCTGCGCGCCCAGGGAGCCGAGCTGGTGGAGGTGGCGCTGCCCGACGGGGTGCTGAACGCCCGCGCCGAAATGCTGGACCGCCTCATCGAGACGGAATTCCGCGATCAGGTGAACGCCTATCTGCTGCACACCGAGCAGGGCAAGCCGCACAGCCTGAAGGAGCTTCTGCGCATGAGCGAGTCGTCGCTCATCGCCGGCTCGCCGACGCCGGTGACTTCCGGCCAGCTCGGCGTCTATCGCGCGGCCCTGCGCAGCCCCGGACTCGCCGACCTGCAGTATCTGCACATCCTCTCCAATGGCCTTCCGGCCGCGCGCGCCGCCATTGCCGATATTTTCGCCGAGCAGGCGCTCGATGCCCTGGTGCTGCCCACCATGCTCTGCCCGGCGTCCTCGCTGCTGCACGACTACGATGGCAGTTACGACTGCGATGCGGATGATCCGCTGCAGCCCGCCTACGTTGCGTCGGTGGCTGGCCTGCCGGAGCTGACCCTGCCCATGGGCTGGACCAACGCCGGTCTGCCCCTGGGTCTGTCCCTGGTCGGTGAGCCATTCTCCGAGGCGCGTCTTCTCGCCCTGGGTCACGCCTTCGAGCAGGCCGTCGCCGCCCGGCGCCCACCGCAGCTGCCGTTGCCCTGAGCCAGCCGCAACCACGGCTGTCGGCGCCTGCGGCTGCCCTGGATATACCGGCGCGGCATCCGAGCCCAGAGCCAGCCCGGAGAGTCATTTAGAAATCGCGCAGCAGTGCCCTGATCTGCTCCACGCCGGCGGGCTTCAGCAGGTAGCGATCGAAGGGCGTGGGTGCGGCCGATGCCTCCGCCCCCTGGCCGTAGCCCGTCAGGGCCACGAGCCGGAAGGCATCCGGGCCGTAGGCATCGCGTAGCCGTCGGGCGACCTCGTCGCCGTCGATATCCGGGAGTCCGATATCGAGAATCACCAGCGCCGGCTTGAACGCCGCCACCGCCGCCGGCACTTCGCCGCCGCGGGTGACGAGCTGCACGTCTTGGCCCAAGAGCTTCAGCAACCTGACCAGGGCTTGACCGACGGCGGGCTGGTCATCCACCACCAGCACCCGCCGTCGCCGTGGCTGCGCCACCCGCTGCGGCTTGGGATCGACGGCGCCGGTGCCGTCACCGGCGAGCGGCGGCAGGCTGAGGGTCAGCTCACTGCCGCGGCCTTGCCCCTCGCTGTGTGCCACCAGTGTGCCGCCGTGCAGTTCCGCCAGCTGCCGCGATAGCGCCAGGCCGAGTCCGAGACCACCGTGGTGACATGCCTGTGCTTCCGCCAGGCGGGTGAAGGGTTCGAATACCCGCGGCAGGTCTTCTGCCGCGATGCCGATGCCGGTATCGCGCACGCGCACGCGCACGCGATCCCCGACCGTCGCCGCCGACAGGGTGATGGTGCCGCCGTGGTCGGTGTAGTGTGCGGCATTCATCAACAGATTGGAGAGGATCTGGGTCAGGCGCTCGCGGTCGCCCTCGACCATCAACGGCGTGTCGGGCAGCTCGAGTGCCAGATGCTGGAAGCCCGCCTGGATGGCCGATTGCGCCTGGGCGACGGCGTCGCGGATGCTCTCGGTGAGGTCCATCGGGCGCCGGCGCAACTCCACCTTGCCACGGCTGATCCGGCTCAGGTTCAGCAGATCGTCCACCAGCCGCATCAGATGCTGCACCTGTCGCCCAATCATCCCGATGGACTGCGCAACGGGCTCCGCCAGGGGTTTCTCCAACCGCAGTGCCTCGACTGTGGTGCTGATGGCGGCGAGGGGGTTGCGCAGCTCATGGCCGAGCACCGCGAGGAAGCGGTTCTTCTGACGATTGGCCTCGCGCAGGGCCTCCTCGGCCTCGCGGCGCGCCGAGATATCCTCGAAGGTGCAGATAATGGCGTCGATTTGCCCCTGCGCATCACGCAGCGGCGCGGTGTTCACCGACACCCAGAATGTGCTGCCGTCCTGATGCCGCAGCAGCATCTCCTCGTCGTATACGCTCTCCCCGGTGCGCAGGGAGCGTGTCACCGGCAACGCCTCGAAGGGGAAGGGGCTGCCGTCGGGGCGCAGCGCCCGCACCCCTTCGATATGGGCGGCGAAGTCCACGCCGGTGTAGTCCCGTCCGTAGAGCTTGTTCGCGCGGCTGTTGATGTAGCGGATGTGCGTAGTCTTGGCATCGACCATCACAACCGCGGAGGGCATCCGCTCCAGGACGGCGCGCAAGTGCTCCTGGCTGCGGCGCAGGGCGTCCTCGGTATCCTTGCGTGCGGTGAAGTCGACGAAGGTGACGACGACGCCGTCGATATGGTGATCAGCAGTCCGATAGGGTCGCAGACGCGCCAAATACCAGCGGCCCTGATCGGTGGTGACCTCGCGCTCCACGGGGGCCAGGTCGTGCAGCACCCGCGTCGCATCCTGCTCCAGCGTGCCGTAGCGGACACGCCGATGCAGGTCTCGGATGGGTCGGTTCTCGTCGCTGGCCTTGATGCTGAAGAGCTCCGCCAACTGGGGGGTGAAGCGCTTGATGCGCAGTTCGCGGTCGAGGAACAGGGTGGGTATCTCGGTCGCCATGATCAGGTTCTCGAGATCGTTGCGGGCGCGCGAAACCTCCTCCAGCTTGTTCTTGAGCTCGGTATTGAGGGTCTGCAGTTCCTCGTTGATGCTGTGCAGCTCCTCCTTGCTCGTTTCCAGTTCCTCGGCCGTGGAACGGTACTCTTCGTTCAGGGATTGTAGCTCCTCATTGGCCGCGCGCAGCTCTTCATTGGTGGCTTCGAACTCGTCGCGGGCTGTATGCAACCGCAAGTGCGTCTCGCTGAGCTCTTCCTTCAGCCGCTGGACCACCGCCGGTGAGACTTCGGTTTCGTCGGTCAGCGCGGCGGCGGGACGTGCCGCGCCGGCATCCAGGAACAGCACCAAGGCCAGGCGCTCCGCATCGTCGTGCACGGGCCGCGGCTGCACCAGCATGGCCACCGCATGCGGCGTGCCGTTGAACTGCACGGGCACGAAGGCGGACAGGGTGTGCTCGTGCTTCTCGAAGGCCGCATACAGGGCGGCGCTCAGCTCGGCCTGTAGCTCCCGGCGCACGATGCGCGTGATGTCCTGCACCACCGGCCCCGGCGGCAGTTCCAGGTAGCGGCCGGCGGTCTCGGAGAGATGGATGGCCCGACGTTGGTCGTCCACGAGGATGCTGGGCGGTGCGAGTGCTTCGAGCATGGTCTGGTGCGTGGCTGGCAGGCCCGCGCGGGCCTGCGCTCTGGTCTGCGGCTCGGGTCCGGTGCGCGCGGGCAACGGCTGGGCGGCCAGCATGTTGGGCAGCAGTGGCAGGGCGTGGCCGGTGAGCTCCCGCGCCACATAGATGCAGTGCTCCTTGTCGAGGACGTTGAAGTAGTCCCGCCCGGCATGCTCGGAGATGCCGAGAAACAAATAACCGCCGGGGCGCAACGCATAGCGCAGGATGCCGAAGATTTGTTCCTGCAGCTCCCGATCCAGATAGATCAGCAGGTTACGGCAGGAGATCAGATCCTGGCGCGCGAAGGGCGGATCGCGCAGCAGGCTGTGGTGTGCAAACAGCACCGTGTCGCGCAGCTCGCGATTGATTTGATAGTGCGCGTCCTCGCGCACGAAGAAGCGACTCAGCCGCTCGGCGCCGACATCCGCCTCGATGGCGGGCCCGTAGCGACCTTCGCGGGCGATGGCCAGGGCGTGATCGTCGAGATCGCTGGCGAACAGCTGAATGCGCCTCGGCTCCTGGCGTTGCGCCGCGGCTTCCAGCAGCAGTATCGCCAGGCTGTAGGCCTCCTCGCCGGAAGCGCAGCCCGGCACCCAGATCCGCAGCGGCGCGTCCGCCGAGCCGTTGTCGAAGAGCTTCGGGATCACCTGCCGGCGCAGCGCCTCCCAGGCCGGTGCATCGCGGAAGAAGCCGGTCACCGAGATCAGCATATCCCGAAACAGGCCCTGCGCCTCTTCGGCGGTATCCCGCAGAAAGTCGAGATACTGCTGCAGCGAGTGCAGGCCGTGAACCTGCATGCGACGATGCACGCGGCGCAGCACCGTGGCGTGCTTGTAGTGGGAGAAGTCATGGCCGGTGCGGGCGTTCAGATAGCCGATGATGTGTCCGAGCACGGCCCGCTCGTTCGCCGCCAGTGCCTCCGGCGCGGCGGGCCGGTGCCGGAGGCTGTCCCGATCCCGAAGTAGCAGCGCGAGCCGTTCTGCAAGTGCATCCACCGGTAACACCAGGTCGGCGGCGGCGGTGGCGATGGCGGCACGCGGCATGCCATCGAACTCGGCCTCGCCGGGATCCTGCACCAGGATCACGCCGCCCGCCTCCTTGACGGCCTTGGTGCCGACGGCACCGTCTGCGCCGACGCCGGAGAGAATCACCGCGAAGCTGTTGCCGTGGTGAGCGGCCAGGGAATGGAACAGCAAGTCCACCGCGGTACGTCGCTCAGCCGCCCGCGCGAAGGGCACCGCGCTGACCATCGTGTCCGTGACCTCGAGCCGGCGGTCCGGCGGGCTCACGTAGACATGGTCCGGCTGCAGCGCCACGCGCCCGCGGACCTCGGTGACCGGCATCCGCGTTCGTCGACCGAGGATCGCCGCCAGCCCGCTGTGGTAATCGGGCGAGAGGTGCATCACGACGATGAAAGTGGCGCCCGGCAGCGCCGGCAACGCCGAGAGGAGTCCGCAGAGCGGCTCGAGCCCTCCAGCGGAGGCACCGATACCGACGATGGGGGTTGTGTGTTGCGGAGACTCGATTGCTGTCGTTGGCATCGGCGTCTGCTGGGCGAATGGCGTTCGGGATTCGTGACCGCTCGGTGAAAGCGCCGTGGTCCCATCGCCGGAAGCGCATCAGGCCGCGGGGAGCCAACGGCCATAGATTACCAAATACCGGTCATATGCGAAGCGTTTTCGGGAGACATTTCTGCACCGAGCACAGTCAGGACAGTGGTTTTTCGTGTATCAGAGACGGGCATTTGATGGCCGGAAAACCGCCGAGTCTCATAGCGCCTGCATCGCGATGAGCCTGCGGAAACGGGAGTCCTCTCGGTCGCGCAGTGTCTGGTAGGTTCCGGTCTCGATCAGTCGACCATGGTCGAAGACATAAATCTCATCGACATTACGTATCGTGGACATTCGATGCGCGATAATGATCACGGTGATCTGCCCCCTGAGGGCGTCGATGCTCTGTTGGATGGCATATTCCGATTCCGAGTCCAGCGCACTGGTGGCTTCATCCAAGATCAACAGCGCCGGCTTGCGAAACAGCTCGCGTGCGATGAATAGCCGTTGGCGCTGGCCTCCCGACAGTCGCATGCCCCGGTCTCCCACTAATGTCTGATAACCCTCCGGGAGGCTCTCGATCACGTCGGCGATATGGGCCTGCTCCGCGGCCTTGCGCACACGCTCGCGCAGGCCAGGATCGGTCTCGACGCTGCCCGTCCAGAGGCAGATATTATTGGCGATGGTGTCGTTGAAGATCACGGTCTCTTGCGAAACGTAGCCGATTTGCCGGCGCCAGCTATCCAGTTGGATGCGCTCGCTTGGCATGTCATCGATCAGGATGCGACCGCGTTGGGGCTTGAGCATGAGCGTGATCAGATCCACCAGAGTGGACTTGCCGGAACCGGATTGCCCCACGAATGCCACCGTCTGCCTGACGGCGATATCGAGGCTGACGTCGCTGATCGTGTCTCCGCGTCGCGGATCATAGCTGAAGCAGACGGCCTCCAGGCGAATGCCCTGGCTGAGCGGCGCTATGACTTCGCTGCCGTCCGGCTCCTGTTGCTGCGCCAATGCGAGCGATTCGTCGCGGAACAGCTCGACGCTGCCGATATTATTCAGCGCGATCTGCCAATTGTCCTGGACGTGCATCAAGGCGTTGAAGGCGCGATAGAACAGCAGGATCGACACCAGGATGGGTGTGATGGGCTGTTGTAGCAGCACGAGCTGGACCAGGACGATCAGCGCGATGAACACCATGCCCAGGGGCTCGCGTGCATTGTAGGTCAGGGCCCCGGCGATACCGGTGCGGATTTCGTGGCTCGTCAGCCGGCGTATCGAGGTGTCGATCTCGCGCTGGATTGGGGTCATCTGACTCGTGGCGACCAGGTATTTGAACGCGTGCAGTGCCTGAATCAAGAGATTGGCGAGATGGCTGTTCTCCCGCGCCCGACTGCGTGAGAGGCTGCGCACATAGCCGTTGAGCCAGCGGAAGAGAAACAGCATGACCACACCGAGCAGCAGCGCCATGAGGCCGAAGCGCCAGGCGATCATGAAGGCGAATCCCAGGTAAATGACCGTGTAGACGATATGCGTGCCGAGCTTGGTCAGGGAGTGGAATGCGTCGAGCGCTTGGCTGGTTTGGCTATTGATAATGTTGATGAAGTGACCACTGTCGCGGCTCTCATAGTAACTGTAGCGCATGCGACTGTACTGCTGAAACAGCCTGCCCTTGAGCTCGCGCAGCAATCGCCCACGGAAGAGTGCGCTCAAACCGTGCGCGGCGAATGCGAGCATCCCCTTCATGAGAATGGCCGCGGTGATGATGAGCAGCACTGAAGTGGTCGAATACTGTATACCCACGACATCGAGCAGCTCTTGTAGCCATATCGCCAGTCCATTCTGGTCCAGGCTTTCGCTGAAGGCCGCATCCGGGCCGCCGAGGCTCGCGAGCAGTGGCAGGATCATGACGATGCCGACGCCTTCGGCGAGTGCGGCGACCACGGCGAGCGCGAAGATGAAATACATCCGTATTCCGAGATACGTATGGAATACGTATAAATAGTGTGGGAGATCGCGAGCCGGATTATTCATTGGATTCAAGCGTTCGTCGGAGTCCCGCCGTCTCGATGATGCTGCGCGCGCAGCGGCGGGCGCGATGGGGTAGGCCAGGATCGGCGACTCGCCCGGCGCAGGTTTTCGACGACCCGACCGGCCGGACCTACGGATGGACGCTGTCCGCGCTGGCGGCGAGGATCCGGACGATCGGTGTCATGACGGGCGGGATCACGGTGTTTGGGGCAGGGATGGTACCAGCGGCGGAGGCCCAGGCGTGTGAGCGGCACGCAGGCCTGGCATCGATGCGCCGCGGCCCAGATTCGGGCCGAAACGACGGGGGCGCGACAAAAGGCCGGGCGCGCGCTGGAATCAGGGGCGGTCGTCAGACAGGTCGCACCGCGGGGGACCATGGCGGCGTCGCGTCGGGGCCGCCCGGCGACGAGGGAGCACGCGTCGCGTCAACTGTACGATCAGCACCGGGAGCGCAGAAAACCCCGCCACCAGCAGCCAGCCGGCGGGCGGCAACGGCTGGATCGACAGGATCTCGGCGGCCACCGGCACCCAGACGGCGAGTGCCAGCAGGGCGATACCCACGGCGATGGCGATCCAGACCATGGGGTTGCGGGTGATCTCGTTGACGAGCATCGGCGAGTTGGCGCCACGCATATTGAGCACATGCAGCAGGCGCCCGAGGCCGAAGGTGAGGAAGCCAATGGTGACGGCCTGGCCGGTGTCGAGCTGGAGCCAGACGAAGGCCAGGGTGAAGGCCGCCAGCACGGTGGCGGCGATGAGGGCGCCGTAGCCGGTGATGGCCAGCCAGTGGCGGCGCTCGAGGACGGGCTCGCCCCCGGCCCGTGGCGATTCGTCCATGACGCCGGCGCGGCTCGGGCTCAGGCCCAGCGCCAACGCGGGCATGACGTCGGAGACGAAGTTGATGTAGAGGATCTGCAGCGGCAGGAGCGGCAGCGGCGCGCCGATGCTGGCCGCCGCTGACACGGCCATGATCTCGGCGAGGTTGCCCGAGAGCAGATAAACGATGAAGCGCCGGATATTGGCGAAGATGGTCCGGCCATGCTCGATGGCGTGGACCAGGGTCTCGAAGGCGTCGTCCTTGAGCACGATGTCCGCCGCCTCGCGGGCCACCTCGGTACCGCGCTGGCCCATGGCGATGCCGATGTCCGCCTGCTTCAGCGCCGGGGCGTCGTTGACGCCGTCGCCGGTCATGCCGACCACCCAGCCGGCGTCCTGATACAGGCCGATCAGGCGCAGCTTCTGCGCCGGGCTAATGCGGGCGAAGACGTCCCTCGCCAGCAGCCGCTCGCGCTCTTGGTCGTTCAACCTGTCGAGGTCGGGCAGTTGCGAAGCGTCGACGGCTTGCGCATCCGGCGTGGTGAGGCCGATCTCCGTGGCGATGGCCTGGGCGGTGGCGGCATGATCGCCGGTGCCCATGACGACACGGATACCGGCGTCCTGGCAGGCGGCGATGGTGGTGTCGATGCCCGGCCGCGGCGGGTCGTAGAGTCCGGCGAGGGCGAGCAGGGTCAGCGCCGCGTAGGGGTCGGCATCGGCGCCGTCGGCGTGCTTCTCGGCGATGGCGAGCACGCGCAGTCCGTTTGCCGCCAGCGCCTCGCCGCGGGCTTGCCAGTCCTCGCGGCCGGCGTCGGTGAGCTCGGCCTCGCCGGCTGCGGTGCGCGCCCGGGCGCAGCGCCCGAGCACCGCCTCCGGCGCGCCCTTGACGGCATAGCGATAGCCGCCGTCATCGGTGTGGATGGTCGCCATCAGCTTCACATCGGGGTCGAAGCTCAGCTCCCGCACTTCGGGCAGGCGCTCGAGCAGGGCGTCCCGCCGCAGACCGGCCGCGGCGGCGCCCTCCAGCAGCGCAACCTCGGTGGGATCGCCGACGCTGCCGTCGTGCTGCAGGCTGGCGTTGTTGCAAAGGGCGCCCACGGTGAGGGCGGCCGCCAACGCGGGGGCCTCCTCCAGCGCCACCGCCGTATCGTCGTCGCGCAGAAAGCGGGCGCCGTCCGGCGCCTGGTCCAGGGTCAGCGTCTCGTCGGCGAGGGCGAGCCGGGCCAGGGTCATGTGGTTTTCGGTGAGTGTGCCGGTCTTGTCGGTGAAGATCAGGCTCGCGGTGCCCAGGGTCTCCACCGCCGAGAGCCGCTTCACGACGGCGTTGCGCCGGGCCATCTTGTGCATGCCGCGGGCCAGCGCCAGGGTGGCGACCACCGGCAGGCCCTCGGGCACCGCGGCGATGGCCAGTGCGATGGCCGTCTCCAGCATGACCACCAGCGCCTTGCCCGCGATGAGTCCCGCCGCCGCCACCACGGCGGCGATGGCGACGGTGAGCCAGATGAGCCGGCGCCCCAGCTGCTCCAGGCGGCGCTCCAGGGGCGTGGCCGACGACGCCGCCGCTTCCACCAGGCTGGAGATGCGCCCGAGCTCCGTGTCCATACCAGTGGCGACGACGATACCCAGGCCGGAGCCGTCGGTGACCGCCGTGCCCTTGAAGGCCATGTTTCGGCGCTCCGCCAGCGGCGGATCATCGCGCTCCAGCGGCGCGATGCCCTTGGTGACGGGCACGGACTCGCCGGTGAGTGCCGCCTCGTCGCATTGCAGCCGGTTGGCCTCGAGCAGGCGCAGGTCCGCGCTCACCACATCGCCCGCCTCCAGCAGCACGATGTCGCCGGGCACCAGCTCATCCGCCGCCAGGGTTCGCTCGCGGCCGCCGCGGCGCACCCGGGCCCGGGTCTTGCCCATGCGCTGCAGGGCCTCCATGGCGCGGGTGGCCCGCAGCTCCATGACGAAGCCGATGACGGTGTTCACGGCCACCGCGGCGCCGATGGCGATGGCCTCGACCACGCGGCCGAAGACCGCCGCCGCCACCGCCGCGGCCAGCAGCAGCAGCACGATCAGGCTCGCGAGCTGGTCCACCAGGATGCGCCAGGCAGACCGCGAGCGCGCCTCGCGCAGGCGGTTGGGGCCGTGCTCGTCGCGCCGGCGCCGCACCTCGGCGTCGTCCAGGCCCTGCTCGATGCTGCTGCCGAGGCGCTCGACCACGGCGTCGGCGGCTGCCTGGTAGGGCTTGGCGGATGCTGGCTGGTCCATGCGATGGCGCTCCGGCGCGCTTGGTGTTTGGCTCTCGTCAGTCTTCGCCGCCCCGGCAGCGCCCGTTTCGACGGGCGTATCCCAGGCGCCGGTGGCGCCGCTCAGCCCAGTACTGTCACCGCCGCGCGCAGCATCTGCGCCGCATAGCCCATCTCGTTGTCGTGCCAGGCCAGCACCGTCGCCAGATCGCCGTCGCCCACCGTGAGGGTGATGGTATTGCCTGTCATGCGCTGCCGCGCCTGGTGAGCCCTGGGCATTGGCGTCCGCCCCGGCTAGGGCCGCCCGCGGCCACCGTGAAAGCGGACGAATTCTTCAGGCGAGAGATCGCCGCTGCCGTCGGCGTCCATTGCAGAGAAGCTCGGCGCATAGGCGGCGCCGCGCATGGGGTAGCCCTGCTGGGCGCGCTGGCTTCGCCGCTCGGCGCGGGTCTGCTGGAGCTCGTCGCTGCTGATGCGCCCGTCGTTGTTACGGTCGAAGGTGTCGAACGCCGGCATGCCCGCGCCCCAGCGCGGACCCATCATGCCGGACCCCATGCCCGGACCCATGCCCGGACCCATGCCCGGACCCATGCCGGGCACCGCACCGTAGCCGGGGTGATGCGGACCCGGTCCCCAGCCCGCGCCCGCGCCCGCGCCCGCGCCGGGCTGGGCGCCGGCGACCGGGGCGCAGGCGACGCCCGCGATGAGTAGGGCGAGGGTGGACCAGCGATTGTGGGTTGATCTGTGCATGAAGACCTCCGGTGGATTGATGAGCCAATCTGCCCGGGCACCGGTCAGGCCCCCCGGCGGCCAAAGCCCCGAGCATGTCTCCGAGGGAGGCGTTCTTGGCGCCGACACGGGCGACGTCGTCGTTGTCCAGGCCCGCGAGCCGGACGACCAGCAGGGCCTGATCCGCATTGGCGGAAGCATCGGGCATAACGGACTTGCGATCAGCTGTTGGGTGCTGGGTGGTGTGCTCACCATCGCGGCAGCAGATGACGTGCCAAGGGGGATGGGCAGCTGCGCGGGACTACGGCGCGGAGCACGGGAGCGTCGGCTCACCGGCCGCCACCCATGCCGTGCGTGGGCGGTGCAATCCGCGGCGGTGCGCGCCGCTCATGCGCCGCGGGCGTCGGCCTGGCTCAAATGCCCCGCCGTCCTGGGGTAATGCACCGTTCCAGCGGTCCGGCGCGCCGCCGCGGCGGCGCGACTACGACCCCGCGGGCGCCGGCTGATACTCGGGACAGAAATAGGCGGTG
>PR_CR_10_Liq_1_inCRDRAFT_1001474_pt1 | contig 13185 bp, 4 predicted proteins | sample PRCRCaboRojoPR_3_FD_10241 | JGI IMG/M metagenome (IMG submission 10241) | reverse complement strand
AATCTGTTCTACAAGCTGAGCAAAAAGATTTAGTTTTGACTGGGGCATGATTTTGTGGTTTTAAAAGCACCCCAAAAATGGGGAAAACCTTCATGCCCCTCTTTTATTTATTTTGGATGGGTGTGAAGTTTAACAGACCTCTCTGTGGATTTGTAAATCTAGAATTAGGTCTGTGTTGTGAGATATGAAGCCTAAGCTTTAACTAATCGTAGGGTTAATATCAGGTTGTGATCATAAAAAAACAAGGAGCAAAACCTTTGGTTAAAATGAGGAATCATAATTATTACCTAAAATGGAAAGAAGCTCTCAAGAGCTATTATTCAAATGGGCAAACCTTTTCTGAGGGAGAGTCCGTTATTCTATTTTTAGATGAAAAAGTTCTAAAAGAGGTATTCCTTTACTCTTACTCTGAAAAAGATTTGCCAGAAAATCTTAATATTCAATTTGTAAGAGCCTGGCTGCAATCGATTTATATTAATAAGGATAAACTATCTTTACAACTGGGTGAGGCGCTTATGGTCTTTTCGGGTTTTGTATTTGCAGATGACCTTGAAGACGACAATTATTGGGGTGGATCATTAATAGCCTTGGTAAGCCAAGGAATCAATTACTTTCAAGGTGATCAAAAAGACGAACTAGAGCTTTTTTTTAATCGCCGTCAGGACTTAACAGCTTTGTTAGAATCTGTAAATGAGGTATTAGGGCGTGAGTTTAAAAGTTTAGGACTCGATTTTTTCAGGCCTGAAGGTGGTATAATTTACAACAGGGGAAGGGCTAATGACTATAAGGGCATTGTGCGGGCCCATAGGCTATTGTCTTCTCCAGATGAAGCAATTATCAAGGCTATTGTTGATTTGGGCCTACAGAATTCGGCGCCAGATTTCACAATGGCGGAGGTTCGTGAAATACTGGAGAAGGCTCGCATTTACAGTTCTAGTAAGGCAGCATTAAAAAAAATGCTACAAACTCAACCACGAAATGTGGTGTATTTTTTAAGAAAGGCCATTCAGGGAGCTTCTTATGTTGATTTTGAGATTAATAGAAGAGGAAGCAACTCAAGTTCATCCTTATCGCTTAAAATTGTGCCTGGTTTTGTCTATGAGAGAACTACGGACCACAAGTTGGGGTATTTTTTACAAACTAATAGTAACCCTGGAATATGGGATTCTGATTTTGATGAATTATTCTTGACTTCAACAAATGGTGCAACACATATTTACCAGGTAAGAAGACATCACTACTATGAGTATGCAGAGTATGGCGAGGGTTATAGATTGTATCCATTAGCTGCTGCTAATTGCTTACCAGATGATGCCGTAAGTTATAAGGTAACAGAACCAGGCTATGGTGATGAAGATGAGCTGTTCTTTACCCGTTTAAAGACACAAGGTGACTCAGTCATCTTTATTCTAAAGCACGAAAACCATATCCATACCAATTTGCCGTTGGTTGTTTTAGCCACTCAAGCAAGCGAATATTTTCAAAAGTTTTTGGATACGCTTGAATTAAAGAGAGCGTTATCTGCTACAATTAAATTGAACGGCAGAGATTATAATGTTTTTGGCCCCCAGGAGGATAATTCTCACTTCAGTTTGGCGGGGAGAATTATAGATCTAGCGCCTTATAAATTTGTAAATCCGATTTCAGGTTTAAGGCCCCCAGCGGTACAAAATGAGTTTGATGTTGGGGTGCCTTTGGAGATAGATCTTCAGCAAGTTGTTGATAAGCTTGAGATTTTAAGTGAGGAAAGTCAGCAAGTTGTAGTAACTTATGTTCAAGAAGTTGCGTTGGATTTCTCCAGTAAATATCTAGAGAGTCTACCAGAAGGTCAATACTCATGGAAGGCCTATATCCAGGATGACCTGTACCAGTCAGGAAATTTTGAAATAAGCAGGCGAATACTTTCTCAAAGGTCATCTTGGTATGAAAATTATTTAATTGATGCTCAAGAGGATTATCGAAATAAAAGCTTAAGTCCTGGCTATTTGCAGCTAGAAAACGAAAGTCCAGTTTTAGTAAAAGAGGAGGAGGTTAATCACTTAATTGATATTCTGGTTAGATATTGTTTACCCCAGTATATTTATAATTCCAAATATGATCTTGTATTTGAGCGCTTATGGAAAAGAGCGGAAAAGAGGCTAGATTCGGAGTTAAATCCAGCGGATAGATCCATGTTAAAAAGAACACTTCTCACTCAACTTAGTAAAATGTGTATCGTGGATTATGATGCCTTAAATTATAAGGTTGGGGGTAACAATACCCCAGTTTGGTTGGGTACTAACCAGCGAGAATATATGCTGGTGGGTGCACTTAGGGCAGATGAAAGGTCTTCTTTATTTCAGGGCAGCAAAACGACGATTAGTAACTCATTTAAAATTAAGCTTTCCAATCAAAAAGAATATGTACTAGAGTTGCCATCTACCCTAATACGTAATGGTGAGTTTCGGTCTTTGCCCAAGTTAGAAGGTGAGATTGGGAATGATTCGAAGCTGACGGTCCAGAAAATAGAAAAGTTCTTAGAAGGTCTTGAGATAAACGGGCACAATTTAGGAACAAAGGACTTTATATGGAATGATGAGAATGGAGGTTATTTTGATGTTCGCTTTGACTATAAAGATGAAAAGGGTAAAACCCAATCGCTCAATTTGTTTACGTCTACGAGTCAGCAGGTTAAATTATTTAACGTTTGGAATTTGAGCATGGTAAAGCTTAATGAGGCCATGTTACAATCCTTAATTCGAAATTCTGAAAGAGCTTTGTTTAAACTTGAATCAAAACCTGATCAGAGAGGAGTTCGAGTTAATTTTTCTCAATCTGTTTATCTCCTTTGTGATTTCGAGATGTTTGGTGAAGGGCGTCGGTTGCGAGTAAAGGCCTGGGTTTATCGTGGAGTGAACGCTCCTTTAGGAAAATGGAAGTATTTAAGCAGTGTGCGAAACATTGATTTAAATGTGTTCAAAACAAATCAAGAGGCTGTAGAAAGATCAGAAACTTTTATTAATGAAAATTTCAACCTGCCAATCAATGCGCAAATGATGACTGGTGCCTATGTAAAATCAATCTGCTACTACGATGAGCCAGGTAATAGGCTCTACGTGACAAAATATATTCAGCTTCCGCATGACCTTGAACGTTATCTCTTTCTGTTAAGCGGAAGGCTGGCTGAAGAATGTTGGATAGAAGGGGATGGCGTGAGAACTATTAACCGAGAAATGGAGATAGAGGTCCTTCAACGAAGGCCTTACTATGTTTATGAACATGTACCTGCAAATGTAGGTGAGCAAGTAGTGAACTTTTTATTGGGAATAAGAATAATAAACTTATAACATGAGCACAATCAAACAACCACTAGAGATATTTGATGAATTAGTACAACGTTATATATCCTACATTGAAACTGAATTTTGGGTTGATAATGAAGATTTCAGAAATCAAAGAAGAAAGCTTTTGCAGGATGCGAAGCTTGATGTGCTCAATAAGGAGCCTTGGTTTGAATTAATAAAGCCCTATAAATCCTCAGGTAAGAGAGTTAAGGATATAAAGCTAGAGGATGTCAATCACTTTTTAGATAATGACGAGCTTGATTTTTTCAAGGAACTTCTATCTAAAGGGCTTACAGGTGACTTCCCCCTTTACAGTCATCAATTTAATATGCTGAAGGCTTACTCGGAGGGTCAAAATTGCGTTATTTCTACTGGAACGGGTTCGGGAAAAACGGAATCCTTTTTAATGCCTGTTTTTATGGCGTTAACCAAGTACTTGCATCAAAAAAAGAACAGATTCAATCCAGAAATAGACTTTTGGTATATCAAACCTGATTCCAAAGAACCAGTTTTACATCGTAATGGCGATCGAGGGCAGGAGTGTATTAAAGCTATGATCTTTTATCCCATGAATGCCTTGGTGGCCGATCAGCAAAGTAGGCTACGCAAATCCTTGGCTTCTCCCGAAGTTGAGGACTTTTGGGTAAGCCAGAAAAAAGGAAGAATCTATTTTGGTCAATACAACGGAAGGTCGAGTACTATTAGCTATAAAAAAGATGATAAAATCTTTGCCGAAAGTGTCAAAAAGGTAAAAAAAGAGATGCTTTCTGGCTATGATGAGTATAGGCGCTTAAAAGCTGACTACTTAGAAAAAAGAGAAGACCTAAAAAATTTAGAAGAAGGAACTGCCGAATTTAAAGAAATGCAGGAGAATTTGGAATTGCTGATGGAGCAATTGATTCTGATGCCCCATAAAGATTCGGCAGAACTAATAAACCGTTGGGATATACAGCAAACTCCACCAGATATTCTCATCACCAATTACTCCATGCTTAATGTGAGCTTAATGAGGGAGGAGGAAGAGAAGATGTTTCAAAAGACCAAAGCATGGCTAGAAGCTGATGATTTAAAAGAGGATTCGGAGAAGGAGAAAGCAAAGCAAGAGCGTATATTTCATTTGGTTATTGATGAATTGCACCTGTCTAGAGGAGCTGCGGGAGCAGAGGTTGCGGAATTACTTAACTTATTTTTAAGCCACATTGGACTTTATCCAGGGCATCCACAATTACGAATTTTAGCTTCTTCAGCCTCTTTAGGGAATAGTGAAGAAGAACAGAATAAATTTTTACAAGATTTTTTCAAGTTGCCAGCAGGTTTTGTTGAAGAGCACTTTACCATTTTCAAGAATGATTACAAGGAAGGGCCGGCTGTGAAGAAATCGATATCTGAGGAGCAGTTTTCCACCTTAGGTGAGCGATTAAGCCATGAAGCTGACCTTGGAGGTTTGATTTCTGAGGTGTTTAATTGCACGCTGGACGAATTTAGAGAGGATTATTTGGGGTACTTCTTTGATAAAATAGATAAGGTTTACCAGGGAACTCAATACAACACCATGCCGCTCAGTGCCATGGAGAAGGCTTTTCTTAATAAAGGAAATCTGCACTCTTTTCTATGGCTAAGGAGTTTATACGATACATCCCCATTGGGTAGGGATTTGCCAAGATTAAGAATGCACCTATTCTTCAATGCTTTACCTGGCATGTCGTCGGAGATTGGAGATCACGAGTTTAAGTCATTAAGTGCGGATATTGACCAGCCCAAAGATGAAAGAGGTAACCAAAGGCTACAGAATCTGTATTGCAGGGAATGCGGCACTCTCTTTTACGGTGGTTATAAGGTTACTCGAGGAAATGAGGTGGAATTATTAGTGGGATTCGATGATTTAGAAAGGGCTCCAGAAAAAACACCTAATCTTTTATTGGAGTCCATGAGCTACAGCAGTTACGGTGTTTTTTGGCCATCTAAGCAGATCGGAAAATATATACACCCCGACTTGGATTTGTCTAAAGGAGCAAATACCGATAAGTCTTTTCAGATTGTTAGAGGAGATAATACTTATCACGGGTATTGGCAGAAAGCGGTAATTGAGGAATCAACAGGAAGAGTTAAACCTTCAGAGACGGAAGATTTCAATGGCTTTCTTTTTATGGTGAGTAAGAATAATCAACTTAATGCCTTGAATGAAAAGGAAAGTGGAAAGGTTCAAGCATTACCCTCCTGTTGTCCCAATTGTAGTATTGACTATTCTTCCAGAGGAAGAGTGAGAACTTCTATTCGAGCCTTTTCAACACCTTTTGGAAAGGTATCAGAGGTATTATCGGGTAATCTTATGAGAGGCCTGGAGAATTCAGCGAAGATTGAGACCCCTAAGTTAATTGCTTTTTCGGATTCGAGACACGGTGCGGCAAACATTGCGGTTCAGATTGAGAACAATAACTACCAAGATTCTATCAGGAGAAGTTTGTTGGAGTTTATAGATAAGCAAGGGAAAACAGGGTCAAAGGAGCTCCTAGAGAAAGTTAAATATTTTATCGAGCAAAAAGGTTTTGGCTCCTTATCAACTGAGGATAAAAAAGCCCTTAAGCCCTATTTAGCCAATTTAGAACTGGAAGAGCCAATTTTTGATGACATTAATAAATATATCATTTTAGGAGCAATCGATAGTGAATTAAGAAGATTCCAAAAATCTCAAAAGAATGTTGTTTCCCTCAAAGCTTTGTTCGCAAATCAGGAAAGTCCAGGAGCGATTTTATCTTCTTTAGTGAGGTCTGGAATCTCTCCTACAGGCGCAAAGTTTAATTATAAAAGAACGCGAGACGGCCAGGTAATCGACGTATATACAGGTCTAGAGGGTTGGTTTAAACTAATCAATCCAACGACTGGGGATTGGATGCACGGAGATGATATTGCCGAAAGCAAGGAAGGAGTCTTCAATATATTTAATCGAGAGTTGACGGGTTTAGTTTTTGGGCGCTATTATGGTAATCTGGAAATGACGGCTGTGGCATATCCCTTTTTTGATATTCAGTCTGATGGAAGTGATTCCTTGAAGAAAGAGTTTAATAGGTTTACCAAAGACGAACAAATTAAAATACTTGAGGCTTTAAGTTCGGTGTTTAGAGTGCATGGCTATTCTTACAGAACAAGATATTCAGAGTTTGACATAAGGTCAAGGGCTGTCAATGACTATCAAGAATTGGGTACCAGAGAAAAGGTGAAGGCCTTCCTTGACGCAACTCAATTATCTATAGGTCTCAAAGATTTCATCATAAAAACGCTTAAGAAAGTTTCTGCCGCGCCTCGAAGAGGGGAAGAATATAATTTGCTTTTAGATCCAGCTAAACTTTCTATTAAGGTCATTGATAAAGAACAAGACATTTATCTATGCCCCAAGTGTAAAGCTCCACATGCTCATTGGTCGGTAGGTATTTGTGCCCTGTGCTTTGCGAAATTAGATAGGGAGCTAACAATTAAAGCGCAAGAGTTGCGAAAAGGCAATTACTTCTTTAATTCACATGAGCTGTCAAGAATGCATACAGAGGAATTGACAGGCACTACTGATAATTTTGAGGAAAGGCAGCGGCATTTTAAAGGGATTTTCTCCGTTCAAGAAAAGGAAGAAGGGACGGTTATTGCCAAAGAAATAGATATTCTTTCGGCAACCACTACCATGGAGGTCGGTATTGATATTGGTTCATTGTCTGCTATAATGATGGCCAATATGGCCCCAGAGCGCTATAATTATCAGCAGAGGGTTGGTCGGGCAGGCCGAGGTAACCAAGCTTATTCAATTTCTATGACTTTATGTAGAAATACATCTCACGATGCGTTCTATTACCGCAATTTGGACGCCATGTTAAATCATGATCCTGTGCCACCTCTCATTCCAACAGATAATGTGGCCATACAGATAAGGTTTGCCTTTAAGGAGCTTTTACGTAAAGCCTTTAAAAGGTACTTTTCATTTGAAGATGCAAAATTAGAAAGGAAGTCAAAATCGGCTCATGGACATTTTATCTCAACCGAGGATTGGATATTGACTTTTAGCAACCACAACTTAGAAAGAGATAAAATTGAAGCATCCATTGAATTTGTTTTAAACTCCGATGAGGAATACAGACAAGCTTACTCACATGTTTTAAAGAGATTAGACCTCTCTTTAAACGTAAATAGGATTCTAACAGAAATTGATAAGGCTATAAATAGTGTTAACCCCAAGTCAGAAGAATTGGCCGATTGTTTGGCGGCGGGTGGTCTTTTACCTCAATATGGAATGCCTTCTAATGTTAGGACGGCATTTCTTCCCAAAGAAGGTAACCCAAGGAACCTTGATAGTCGTAATACCTTAGATCGCCCGGATGATATAGCCATTTTCGAGTTTTCCCCGCATCGAAAAGTCCTAAAGAATAAAGCTTTTTACAAGTTCTCAGGAATCACCTCGCAGAACGGAGCCGCAAATCCATTGTTAGATGATCTCAAGCCAAGTACATTTTATCGGACCAACCCTGATAATTCCGTAGAAATTATTCAAGAAGAGCAAGATGGCTTTGGAGTATTGATTGAACCTGAGGCCTATTTTTCTGCTGAAAAGGAGGATAATCCCTATGTAGATGTAAAGCCGCTTATGATGGCAGTTCCTTTATTCGTTCGATCGGAAGGAAAGAATGAACTGGAAAGTCATAAGGTTAATTCTAGTTTGGTAAGCTATTTCAAAGGTCTCTCGCTATTGCTTAATGAAGGGGAGGACGAATCAGGTTTTTGGTTTAAGCGAGGCAAAATGTATGTTGACGATAAATATAAAGACCGGAAAGGATCGCGATCTGTATTGAAGGTTACTTCAGATATGGAAAATGGACTAAATGCATCCTTGGGTGCACTCAAACACTCAGAAATTTTAAGTGTGAAGCCAATTGACGAAGTCTTTTCCAAGGTGAAATTATATACACGCCTAGAAGATCCAGATCAACGAAATTGGACCGTTCAAGATCATTTAATTTACTTATCCAATACTGCGGTTAAAGCGGCGGTTTACTCAGCTGCTCAGATTTTGAAATCAGGATTTGCGATGGAAAATGATTTTGACCCTGAGGAAATTGTAATCTACGGCCTTCTATTGCATGCAGATGGTGACAGAAACGAGGGGTATTTCGAGCTTCTAATGGGGGATAAGCTAGCTAATGGTGGTGGGTTTGTGCAAAATCTAGCCAAGGATTTTGAATCTTTGTTAGTGAAGCTTTTAGAAGGAGAGAGTATCTTGACTAAGAAAATTTTTAGTGAGGAAAATATTAGCTCTTCCCAGCAAGCATCTTATAAAAACATAATGAACTATCGTAACCGGGTGTTTCATCCATTATTGGATTGGCGTTTAGGTATTCAATATTTGAGAATACTCCACGGTGAAAGTACACAGGTATTAGATCCACGATCTGGTATGCCAGAAAATGCCTACAAAGAGGGCTCCTCTTGGCAAGATCTATTACTGGAGAAAGCCAAGGATTTACTTATTTCTTATTGCAGGATTAAAAGTAATCAGATTGATGAAACGGATAAGGATACTCATGGTTTTCCGATAGTGGAGTTCAGGATGCATGAGAATTCGGAGGTAATCCTTATTGCCATTGTTAGTCCATTTTGGAGTGCAGAAAAAGGTTTCTTGGCCGATGTTTTAAAGGAGCTTAAGAAGAGTTATCCTAGAATCTATTTTGTCGATAGCTTCAACTTGTTAAAGAGGCCTGGTAAAATTGCGGAGATTCTTTTAAAAGAGACAGCCCCTCAAGAAACAGACCCGCTGTTAATGTAGTAGGCTAATGACACCATAGCGTTCTTGGTTTTCAGCTTCACTAATTATGGTTTTAGCAAGACTGGACTGAGGGTCGTTAAAGTGAATGATTATACTATCAATTGCCCTGGTTAGCACCACTGTTAACCAGGGTTTTGCATTGTCTTTAAAGTTCGGATTGTTTTGAATTTTCTTATACAAATCATCAAATCCCCATAGTACTACAATATCCCCTTCTAAGCCTCGGGAAGTAGTGTACTTGGAAATGCGAGGGCGGTTGTTTTCTGGTAAACGAGAGCGTTCGTCCAGATCTATAGGTTGAAGCCTGTATTCACTTACGGAGCTAGAAGCATTTTCAAAATCCTCTTGATTCACAAGCACTAAAAGATCGTAGTCTGCCGCTTCCCGGTTCTTAAGTATTTTAGTCGTCTCTTCGTTTATTTTAGAATCCCATTTGTCAATTAGGTAAATCGTACCCCCTTCTAAATTCGAATTTGCTTCAAGCTTGAAATCAAAACCCTGGCTTGTTCCAAATTCATTAATGTAATTAACCAGATTAGCCTTATTTCTGAAATTTTGAGCTAAATGAAGGTGATGCTTTTCTTTAATTCCTTGCCCCCAATTTGCATTAACATGATTATCTGAAAATTTAAACAGATCTTGCCCTTTGCCAATGGCTACCGCACAATTTCGCATGCCGTATATAGCATAAAATAAGGCTTTGTAGTTTTCATGCCAGTCTTGTCCTTCATCGATTAGGAGATAACCTGTATTGTGCAGGCTTTCTGTCTCATTTAAGAAGTTAGAATTCTCCCCTGCCTCTGCCACTAGCAATTTCAGCTCTTCAGCCTCTGCCAGATTTTCCCTCAGTAACTCTGTTATACGCACTTTATCAGGGTTTAAGACCTCTTGAATCATATCCCAGATAAGTTGTTCCCTAGAGGTTACATAAACATTGAAATTTTCCTTCCACTCATTGCGTAATTTTCTTAAGGTCCGCTTGATGTCCTGTGTTAGTGGTAAGTTGAAGGTTACAAGCATCACCTTTTCCCCGCGCTCCACAGATAAGCGACATGCCATTTGAATGAGGTGAAGCGTTTTTCCACTTCCAGGCTGACCATGAATAAAAACGGGTTCATTACCAATTTTATGAATAGCGGCCTTTACATTTTGCGAAACCTCCTTTTTAAGTAGACTATTTATTTTCTGATTTGTTGATTTTCCTAAGTATTCTGTTTTGTCTTCTTGAGAATTTAGAAACTCAATCAAGGCTTCCTGATCTTTATATACTCCTTTGATGATTAGGGCTTCCCAATATTCTTTTTTTTCGTCAGGAATCTTATTCCAGCGGGAATTTGCCGCTACTTTCAGGAAGCCACGAATGTTAAAGTCTCCAAATAATATGTTATCGGACTTAATATTTCTCAGGGCGGCAGGCGCCTTAGGTAACCAGATAAGATTGTCAATGTCGAATTTAGTGATATTATGGGTGCCAAAGTAATTAGCTAGGGTTCTCACTTGCTCGTGACTTTGTTTGGTTACATTTTTCCAACCCCCAGTGTATCTAACCAATAAATCTTCTCCTTTTAGGTTAAATTGATTTTCTGAGCTATGCTCTTTTATCTCAATTGTGTAGACGCCAGATTCGAAAATCACTCTAGCGTTTCTTTTTAATGATCCTGGTTTTTTTAGTGGTATGTGAAAGTCAGTTAACTCCAGATGCCCTATGAATATCATCACGATGTCAATTTCTTTAGAGTGGCCAGTGTTGAAAATTGCTTCAGGCCAAAGAAAAAGGTTACCTTCTCCAACCGAGTCTAGTTCTTCAAAACTTTGTTTGATTCTAAGGCAGTAATGGTACTCTGGTGAGCTGTCATTTATGTCGTCGGCTATTATTTTGATATCAATCATAGGTTTTGTTTGATGGTAGGAAGTTTATTGAAGGGGTTCTAAATAAATCTAATTTGAAGATTTAGTTTTATCCGTAAATCATTATGCTCAGGGTCTTTGTAAAGCCAACCGTAATGATTATTTTTTTTGGAGCTTTCGTTGACTGTGCCTGGTTTAACATTACTCTCGCCAGTGCTCGCTTGTTCAAACTTTGTATTGGATAAGAGGTAATTCCTAAATAGGTTGAAATCATATATATGGAAGCATACTATGTCCCCATCTTCCTTTACAATAATAACTCCGCCAAACATATCGTATTCACCAAGCCAAGGTTTTTCGGGTGTCATTCCCATGGCAGCTTCTGTTAAAAAGCGTTTGATTTTATACTCATAAAACCTTTGGTTATTCGAATAGCCGTCGTAAAAATTCAAAGGATCCCTATTCTCTAAGATTTCGCACACCTCAAGTAGTTTAGACTCCCTTTCAGTCCAGCGATAATATTGTGCCCAGGCAAGTATTTCGGGTAAATCTCCATCAATCATTTTCAGATTTCTCCATAGCTGTCTGGATTGCGTCTTGATAAACTCAATATCAGCTGCCGTTGGTGCGAGTTCTTTTAACCTAGCAGTTATTTTTGACTTTCCTCCTCCTGGTTTTAATGTCCGCTCGTTAAATGAATCAATAGATCCATCGACACCATTTTTTATTTTAAAGATAAAATTATTCCCGGGCCCAGTGTTGAAAAGGGTGGATTGCCCACCTAATAAGGATTTAATGCTAAACCCAAGTTCTGTTTCTTTCGCAAGCCTATGGTCATAAATCCGTAGTTCCATATCCGCCTTCACAGAGGCCTCAGCCTTGAGCTTTTGGATCTTTGCTTCTTCCAAAAAAGGTTCAATGGGTAGAATTCGAAATGATTTCCCCTTGCCCGTTAAAATCCCATTCAGTAGACGATCCGACAAGTTTTGTAACTCTTCATAGGTATATGATCTTAAGAGAGTTTTATCTGAGTTATTTGAGATTTTATATAGTTGCACCTCCTCTTGCCGATCGAATTCCAGTCTGTATTTGGTTTCATTTTTGAAAGCTTTTATAACCTTGTAAACATTGTGCTCGTCTTTTTTCAATTCAAAGTCAGATTGAAAAAGCTCTCCTTCTGCTAATAGCGAAAGGAGTACGTAGAGTTCACTCCATTCACCTTTATTTCCGGTCAACATGATTATTGATTTGGTTGATAATTTGGCTTGCAGTTGCTTGAATAGCGGGTACAGCAACGGAATTTCCAAATTGTTTGTAAGCCTGGACGTCAGAAACGACAATTTTAAAACTGTCAGGGAACCCCTGTAATCTTGCCCATTCCCGCGGTGTCATTTTTCTTATTCCTTCTCGATTTACCTCACCTTTAATTTTAGTGACGGGCTTGAAGTTTGATAAGCGATCATCATAAATAAGGTTTCGCTCTCTACCCATACCTCCACAAACTACAGCATTGGCCGTTTTATCGTGGTCGATAATTTCAAATCCGAAGCCATTGCCTTTACCAGCATGTCGTGCTTTATGGTCCCTCAAGGTTTTTAAGTAAGTTGTAGATAGGTAGTATTTTACCGAAACCTCTTCCTCTTCTAAGATTTCTTCAATGGCTACTGGTTCACTCGTTGGTGACGGGTATTTAAAGTCTTCAACTTTTAAATCTTGCCTAAATCCAACAATAAAAACGCGTTCTCTATTTTGAGGAACACCGAAGTCTTTAGCGTTGATAACCTGAGGATCTGGCACGAAATAACCAAGATCGTTTCTCAGTACATTAAGAATGGTAGAAAGGGTCTTGCCTTTATCGTGGTTTTTTAAGCCTTTTACATTCTCCAGAAAAATAGCTTTTGGCTTTTTTCGCTTAATAATCTCAGCCACGTCAAAAAATAATGTGCCTCTGGTATCTTCAAAACCACCTCGCTTGCCAGCAATTGAAAAAGCTTGGCAGGGAAACCCTGCGCATAAAACGTCAAAATTATCGGGTATGTATTTTTTAACCTCTTCTCGTGTGATGTCCCCGAAAGGAATTTCACCATAGTTGGCTAGATAGGTTTTTTTAGCGTATTTGTCCCATTCACTTGTATAGACACACTTGCCACCTAGATTTTGCATGGCAATCCTAAACCCGCCGATTCCTGCAAACAAATCGATGAAGGTGAACCG
>PR_CR_10_Liq_1_inCRDRAFT_1001472_pt1 | contig 13189 bp, 15 predicted proteins | sample PRCRCaboRojoPR_3_FD_10241 | JGI IMG/M metagenome (IMG submission 10241) | reverse complement strand
CGCCAATTCCTCGCGAATGGACTCCTCCATCGGCGGCGCTTCATAGTTGGCAATGATATCGCGATAGGTCTGATGCGCACGCTCGGCGGTCCATGTGCCGCCCGCCGCCTGCCATGCCTCGAAGTTGCGCCAATCGCTCAGGAAGGGTTGGTAGAAGGCCGTGGTATAGCGGTCCTGCGTGTGCTGGATACCAAAGAAATGGCCCTGATCGCCCACCTCGCGGATCGCCTCGATGGCGATGTCATCGGGCGTGGTCGCGGTCAGCATCGGATCCATATATCTTTGAATATGCTGCAAAATTTCGCAATCCATGACGAATTTTTCCGGGCTGGCAATCAGCCCGCCCTCCAGCCAACCGGCAGAGTGGTAGACCATATTCGCCCCCGCCTGCACCGCCGACCACAGGCTGTTCGAGGTTTCCCACATCGCCTGTCCGTCCGGCACATTGGCCGCACAGACGCCCGAGGCCCGCATCGGCAGCTTATAGAACCGCGCCAACTGCCCGGTCATTTGCGTCGCGCGCATGTATTCCGGCGTCCCAAAGGCCGGCGCACCCGATTTCATATCGACGTTGCTGGTAAATGTGCCGATGGCGCAACAGGCGCCGGGCCGGATGATCTGGGCCAGCACCACGGCACAGAGCCCCTCGGCCAGAGACTGCGCCACAGCCCCCGCCATCGTCACCGGCGCCATGGCCCCGGCCAGGGTGAAGGGGGTGACCACAAGCCCTTGATTTCGCCGGGCAATTCGCATCCAGCCATCCAGCATCGGATAGTCGTGCTTGAGCGGCGAGGTCGAGTTGATGTTGGTGAACATATGCGGTTTGGCTTCGAACTCCTCGTCCGTCAGACCGCCCGCGATGCGCACCATTTCCATCACATCCTCGACCCGCTCCTTACCCAGACAATAGGCATGCGACACCTTGTCGGTGAGCGTCAGCTTGTCATAGAGAACGTCCAGATGCCGCACACTGGCATGAATATCCTGCGGTTCCACCGGGTAGCCGCCGATAAAATGGATGCAGTTGAAATATTGGCTTAATTTCAACAGGTTCTGGCACATCTCGCGGGTGCCCGTGTCACCTTCCGCCCGGTGGTCAGATCCCAATAGCTCGGCGGTGAGGAAACATTGCCGAAGTTCATATGGGGGCCGCCCATGGTGATCTCATGCGCGGGGTTGCGCGGGGTGATCGTCCATTGTTCGGGTGCCTTGGCGATCATCTCCATGACAAAATCGCGCCCCATCCGCACGTTCTCGCCATCAATGGTGCATCCCCCCGAGCCGCGCAAAATCTCAAGCGCTTCAGGGTTCAGAAACTCGATCCCGATCTCTTCGAGAATGCGCATCGCCCCATCGTGAATGGCCGCCACGCCCTCTTCCGTCAAAGGCTCCACCGGCCGGTCGATATTGACTGGCGGGGCCCACGGCATTTGCTCAATCACCGCCGTGCCGCGCCGTTCGGCATTGCCCGCGCGGCCACCGCCGCGCCGTCTGCGTTTTGCCTCTGCTGCCATGGAATTCGGGCCTCCTGCTGCGTCTTGCATCTAGGAAACACCGGATTCGCCAAATCGTTTGCCACTTTGCGACTGATACTGTCGCTTTTGAAATCCTATCCCGCCGAAGCGGAGCCGCGCCGCCTTCGCCCCGTCCAAAGGATATAAAGCGCAAGACTGCCCACCACGATCACACCGCCCAAAACCATCATCGGCGTCGGGGCCTCCCCCACGCCCAGCCAGACCCAAAGCGGGCCAAGCACGGTTTCCAGCAACATCAACAGGCTGACGTTCGAGGCATGCGTATAACGCGAGGCGAGCGACAGCATGAAAAACGACACCGGCAACACGATCATGCCCGTGGTCGCCATGGCCCAGACATGGCCCTCCGCCATGCGTTCGACCCCCGTGACCGCCAGCCCGAAAGACCCCGCACAAAATGCGCCGACCCCGATCACCAGCATGATCGGCAGTTGCGGGGCCGAGCGGATGACCACGAAATTCAGCGCCAAAACGAAGGCCACGCCAAGGCCGAACCCCGCCCCGGCAAGGGCCGCAAGGTTCAATTCCACACCCTCACCCTCGCCGCCCAGAACCGCGATACCGATGCCGCTCATCACCGCGACGATGGTCACCCAGGTGGCCACTCGCGTTGCCTCGCCCAGCAAGACCCAAGCCAAAAGCGCGGCACAGACCGGGACGGTGGCCAATCCGAACAAGACGACAGCCACGGGGGCCAGGGCGATACCAAGGCAAAAAAGCAGCGAATTGAAAAATTGACAGACAACGATCACCCCGCCGGCGCGTTAAAAAGATGCCGCAGTTCACCGGCCCTGTCGCGGCTCAGGAGCGCCCACAGCCCCACCATGACCGTCCCCATCAACAGCCCGCGCCAAGCGGTCATCTGAAAGCCGTCCATTTCGGAAAGCCGCATCAACAGGGAATCCGGCGTCAGGACAAGCGTTCCAATCCCCGCAAGGGCCACGCCGAAAAGCGGATGATGCCTCATCCGTTCAGCCAAGCGGGAATATGCCCGATATCCGGCAAGACCGCATCGGCCAGCGGGGCAAGATCGGCCGCCGAAGCCATCCCCGTCAACACCCCAAGCGTTTGCATGCCCGCTCGTCGCCCGGCCATCAGGTCGTGGGTACTGTCGCCCACCATGACGCAACGTTCCGGCACAAGGCGCATCTGCTTGGCAAAAGCCAAAAGCGGCCCCGGTGCGGGCTTTGCCCCATGGCCGGAATCGAACCCGGCGATGAAATCGAACTGTGCCGCGATACCGGCGCTTTCCAAGTGGCTGCGCGCGCCGTATTCGCTATCGTTGGTCATCACGCCCAAGGCCAGACCACGCGCGGCCAGATCCGCCAGATAGGGCGCAAGCGGCACCGCCGGGGCCAGCGGCGCATTGGCCGAGGTCACCATCAGGAAATGCTCGATCTCATCGGTGCTGCGCCCCGGCAGGGCACTGGCGACGCATTCTGCCGCCTCGCGGTTGGTCCCGGCGATCACCGGACTCGTGGGGCGAAAAGCCTGAGCCTCCAGGTCATAGTCGATCGCATCGGCGATCCGCGCCATGACCTGCGCCTCGCCAAGGGCCAATTCGCGGATCGTGTCTGCGGCCCAGACGTTCCAGGTGGCATGGAAATCAAACAGCGTGCCATCTTTGTCGAACAGGATACCGTCAATCTTTCTTGCCGCGCCATTCATCATGTCCAGTTCACCTGTTCACCGCCGGGCAAAGCCGCGCGCGCTTGGATCGGCAGTTGCGGATCAAGGCCCTGCGCCTCGCAAAATCCGATGATCCAGGCATCGTCCATCAAAAGAAAATCCAGAACCGAGCCAAGAAAAACAGGATCTTGAGCCTGCTCGCGCAACTCAGCTTCGGTTACGCCCGTCGCCCCCATGAAGACCGGCAGCAACTCCTCGTTTCCGGCCAGCCACGCCAGCCCTTGCAAGGCCACGGTCTCGGCGGATTCTTGCTTGATGTTCAAGAGTGTTACTCTCCCGGAAAGGTTTTCTTAACTTCTGCCATGGATAGTCGAGCCAATCAAAAGAGCAAGTCGGAAAGGCATGTGGCTATGCCCAAGAATGTATTGATTGTCGACGAACTCGCCACCAACAGGATTGTCCTCAAGGTCAAACTGTCGGCGGCGCGGCGCGTCGTGCATCAGGCCACCTCGCTCAAAGAAGCGCGCGCATCGCTGGCACAGGAAAAGCACGACCTTGTCATCGCCTCCGGCAATCTGTCCGACGCAACCATTGAAGAAACGGTGAAAGCTCTGCGCAACACGCCAGGCGGCACGAGCCTGCCGATCGTCATCGTGTTATCCAATGATGACCCCGAGGCACGGTTCGCTGCCCTGCGCGCCGGGGCCAATGACGTTGTGACCAAGCCGTTCGACGATCGCTTCCTTCTCGCGCGCCTGCGTGCGCTGATGCGCCAGTATCACGCGGAAAACAGCCTCAAACTGCACACCGGCACGGCCGATGCGCTTGGCTTCGCCGAAGCCCCTGAGGGCTTTCAGGCGCCCGGACGGGTCGCCATCTTGGCGCAACCTTTGAAAAGCGCCCTGCAAATGCGCGCCGAACTCATCCAGCATACAGGTCACGACATGGCGGTACTGACCTTTGAGGCGATAGGCAGCATGGCCGAACTCTCGCCGCCGCCTGATGTGGTGGTTCTGAATATCGTGTCCGCCGAAGACGAGGCAGGCCTGCAATTGATGTCTGAATTGCGCGGTGATCCATTCACGCACAACAGCCGCGTCTTTGCATTGCTCAGTAACGAGGCCTCTGCGCTTGCCGCCACCTTGCTCAACATGGGGGCCGCGGACGTCCTGTGCGGGCCTTGCAACAGCCGCGAATTGGCCTTGCGCCTGCAAGCGCAGATCGCCCAGAAACGCAGGGAGGAAGCCCTGCGGCAAAAGCTGGAAAGCGGCTTGCAGGCGGCAGTCACCGATCAATTGACCGGCCTTTACAACCGCCGCTACGCCCTGCCCCATACCACGCGTACCATTGCCGACTCCGCAAGAGACGCAAGCCCCATGGCGATCATGGTCGCTGATCTGGACTATTTCAAAACGGTCAACGACAGGTTCGGCCACGCAGCCGGAGACACCGTTCTGCGGCACGTGGCGGACATCCTGCGCGAAAACCTGCGCGACGAGGATCTGGTTGCGCGGATCGGGGGTGAGGAATTCCTGATCGTCCTGCCCGACACCAACCGCGACCGCGCCGGGCAGGTTGCCGGGCGCCTTTGTCGCGCCGTGCGCGAAACGGCGATTCCCGTTCCCGGTCACAATGCCACGGTGAATGTCACCCTCAGCATCGGGGTATCCCCCGTCGAATTGGCCCCCGGGCGGTCCCTGCCCGATGCCGAAACCCTGATCGCACAGGCCGATCGGGCGCTCTATGGGGCCAAGGCGGGGGGGCGCAACACGGTCTCGCTTTGCGCAACGCGCCCGGCCGCGTGACGGGTCAACGCTTTANTCACGGCCTTTCCAGCGGCGGGCCATGGCCTTTTCCAACCGCGCGGCAAAGGCTTGCCGCGCATCCGGGTCCATTTGCACCAGATGGTCCAGAAGGATTTGCTGCCCGATCGCCACGCGCTGGCCCAGCATCTCGCGCATCTGCGCCATTTGCGCCTTGACCGGGTCCGGGTCAAACGGCTCGGCACGCAAATCCGTGACAAGCTGTTGCATCGCCGCGTGATAGGCGGCGCGTCCGCTGCGGCCTTCCGCGCGGTAGGCCCTGCGCATCTCGCGAGACACGGCGCGCTTGTCCTCTTGGGTCAGCGCGCGGGTCAAGGGCCCGCCCGCGATATCCGCACGCGGCGGATGGTGCCGTCCGTCCCAACCGCCATGCCGCATTACCGCGCCTCCGACAGCCCCCAGAACCAGCAGGTTCAGCGCCAAGGATACGCCGAAAAGCACCTTCAACCAGCCGCGCATGCCCGGCGTCTTTTTCCCTGTCTCGGCCATCACAAGGCCCCCTCTTCCCAAGCAAGGCCCAGTTCGGCCCCCGGCATTACATCCACAGAATAGACAGGGGGTACGCTCACTCCCAAGTAATTCGCAACAGTGTCCGAAACCCCCGCCATAGGGCCAAGGCCCAGCCAGACTCCAGCCACCCCGGCCGCCGACAATCCGGCCACCGCGGGCCAGCCGCCCAGTGCCTCCAACAATTGCCGCAGATAGCCGCGCGGCGCAGGTGCCGCGGGTGCCGCCCTCTTCTGGGCCTGCACGGATTGCGCATCGGCCAATACCCGCGCCATCAAATCCGACGAGGGCTCCGGCCGGCTTGATCGCGCCGCGTCAAAAGCGGCTTCAAGCTCGCCGCCGTGCTTGTGTTTATCCGTCATCTGCATATCCCAGCTCCTCGCGCCGCCCTTCAAGGGCCGCGCTCAACGCCCGTTTTCCCCGCGCGGTCAGGCTTTCCACCGCGTCCACGCTGATTTCCATGATCTCGGCGATCTCGGGGTTTGCCATCCCCTCGATATGACGCAAGACCACCGCTTGGCGCTGCCGGTCGGGCAACCCGTCCAACGCCACTTGCAGGGCATCGGCCCGCGCCTCGGCCTGCATCTTGTCCAACGGGCCGCGCGCCTCGTCCTCCGGCTCGGGTATCGCATCAAGCGCCAGGCCCCGCCCTGACCGTCGAAGCCGGTCGGTGCATAGATTGGCAACCACCCGGTAAAGCCAGGTGGTCACCTTCGCTTCGCCTTGCCGCCACTCAGGTGCCACGCGCCAGAGCCGCAGCAGGGCCTCTTGCGCCACGTCCTCCGCCTCGGCCCGGTTGCCCAGAAGGCGGACCGCGTGGCCAAAGGCCTTGGGCGTCAACCGCAGGGTCAGGGCCCGTGCCGCCGCAGGCTCACCGTTGGCAAAAAGCACCAACAAGGCTTCGTCACTTACATCCTGCATGGCATCCAGCGGCATGGTCCCTGTCCCTGGGTGGCTACTTAACAGTCGTCGCCCATGCGACCATAACCCTTCCCGTGACGGCCATGATGACCCTAGCGGTGGCCTTGGGCAAACTCTTCTTCGGACAAGACCCCGTCACCATCGGTGTCCATCCTCTCGATCATCCGGCCCATGCGTTTGCCGCGCATTTTCTGCATCTCGGCTTTGCTCACCTTGCCGTCACCGTCCGTATCCATACGGCGCATCATGCGGTCAACCCGCTTTTCGGACCGCACCATAGCGCTGGCCAGCATTTCGTCCCGGCTTATGGCACCATCACCGTCCATGTCGGCCTCGCCGAACCGNGCCACAGCCCGCGCCNGCATCTCGTCTTGGGTGATCTTGCCGTCACCATTGGCATCGACCTCTTCAAAACTCGGGCGCTGCCCATGCCCATATTTGCCCTGCGCGATCGCCGCCGCACCGACCGTGACCACCATCGCGGCACTCACCACACCCAAAATCATTGCCTTCGCCTGCATCTGCTTTCTCCATTCAACTCGGGTCACGCCGGTCGCGCCCCTTCATTCCGGTGTCAGACTGCAGCCCATCAGGCCCCGTGCTGACCCTTCTTTCACGCAGCAGCGCCGCTTATCCGTCGCGAATTCCGAAGGTTTTCATTCACAGCCTCGTGAAGCGCCCCCGCCTTTGCGACATCCCGCCGCAAGGTCAAGGTGACACCTTCCAATCCACCCTGCCATGCCACAGGTTAGCCGGATCGTCAGGCAAGGGGAGCATGATGCCAGATACCGTACATAATCACGAAGAACGCGCCCTATGGCCCGCCGTCTGGAAAGGCTTTCGTCGCAAATGCCCCAATTGCGGCAGTGGCCCGTTGCTCAAAAGCTACCTCAAATTACGCGACAACTGCACCGTGTGCCGCGAGGATCTCAGCCATGCGCGCGCCGATGACGGCCCGGCCTATCTGACCATCCTGATCGTAGGGCATCTCATGGCCCCGCTTCTGCATATCGCCTTCGTGGTCTGGCGGCCCGAACCCTTGGTGCTGTTCACCATTTTCGCGGTTGGATGTGTCACCCTCTCGCTATACCTTCTGCCCAGATTGAAGGGGATGATCGTGGGTTTTCAATGGGCCCGCCTGATGCACGGCTTCGGCGCCACCACCTGACCCTTCACTGCGCCGCATCGGCGCCAAGGGGACGGATATGAGCAGCGAAGAGACCATCGACAAGACCGCCATCCGCAACGCCGCCACGGTGATTGCCCTGCGTGACCGGCATAACGATCCGCATGTCCTGATGGGGCAACGCGGATCAAAAGCCGCCTTCATGCCCAACAAATTCGTCTTTCCGGGCGGCGCGGTGGACGCGGGCGATGCATATGTCCCGCTGGCCCGCCCCCTNCCTGCNCTCTGTGCGCAACGCCTGACCGAGGATTGCGAGGGCGACCTCTCTCACGCCCTCGCCGCCGCCGCCATCCGCGAACTTTGGGAGGAAACCGGCCTTCTGCTCGGCACGCCCGGCGAGTGGCAAGACGAGGTGCCGCACGATTGGAAAAGTTTCGCCGCCCGCGGCTTCCTGCCGACAGCCCATGCGCTGCAATTCGTCTTTCGCGCCATTACCCCGCCCGGTCGCCCGCGCCGGTTCGACGCGCGGTTCTTCCTTGTCGATGCCGATGAACTGGCCACGGACCCCGATGATTTCTCCGCCGCCTGCGAGGAACTTTCGCATCTGCAATGGGTCCCCCTCGCAAAGGCGCGGGAGTTTGACCTGCCCTTCATCACCGAAGTCGTCCTTGCCGAAGTCACGGCGCGCGCGGCGGAAACCGGCCCGCCCACCTCGGTGCCCTTCTTCCGCAACGACGACGAAGCAAGCCTCTTCCTGCGCCTCGCCGGGCAAAGCCCGCTGGCCTAAGCGCCGAAATCTTTTGAAGATTTCGACGCCTTCAGATCAACACCAGCACCAAGATACTGACGGTCAATAGACCCATCCCCCAAACCTCGCGCGCCGTGATACGCTCGCGGAATACCAGCACCGAGGCCAGCACCGAAAAGATCACCTCCACCTGCCCGACGGCAAACACCAAGGCCGCCGATTGCAGGGTGAAGGCGGTGAACCAGCACAGGCTGCCCCCCATGCTTGTTACCCCCATCCAGACCGCCACACGCCGGGCTTGCCAGACGGCGCGTAACTGCCCCGCCTCGCGCCATGCCAGCCACAGGCTCAGGCCCAGCGCCTGTACTGTGCTGACCACGGCCAGCGCAAGACCGGCGCGCACCAAGGCGTCGGCGCTGTCGATCTCCAGAGTCGCCCCGCGATAGCCCACCGCCGAGACCGCGAACAAGGCCCCGGACAAAAGCCCCAAGGCCGCGCCCTTGTTGGCCACCCGCCGCAGGCTCAGCCCCGGCAGCCCCGCGTTGTCCGACAGGATCACAACCCCCACCAAACCAAGCACGATGGCCGCCAGGGCGGGCGCGCTCACCCGGTCGCCCAGAACGATAAACCCCACAAGGGCCGTCTGGATCACTTCGGTTTTCTTGAAGGTGATACCCACCGCGAAAGACCGCGCCGCAAACAGGGCCACAACACACCACGTCGCCAAAACCTGCGCCAAGGCCCCGCTCAGGGCGTAGATCCAAAAGTGACCGTTCAGCCGGGGCAGTGCCGCGCCCTGCACCCACAGATACCCCACGACCAAAGCAACCACGAAAGGCGCCGAATAGGCAAAGCGCGCCAAGGTGGCCCCACCTGCGCTCAAGCTCCCAAGGCTCAACTGTTTTTGCAGCATAAAGCGCAGCGTCTGAAACGCCGCCGCCGCAACCGAAAGGATGATCCAGGCCTCCATGAAGGCCCTCATGCCCCGTTTTTACGGCTTGGGCCAGAGCGGATGCGGCACCGGGTCTTTCGCGCGCAGCAAATGCCGGGCGAAAACCTCGCGATAAGAGGCATAGCGATAGCCATCGTTGCGCTCCAGGTAATGCGCGCGGCGCTCACGGTAGAGGGCAGGCAGGCGATACCACGGCACCTTGGGGTGCATATGGTGCACCACATGGAAATTGTTGTTCAGAAACAGCAGCGCCAAAAGTCCGCGATCCTCGATAATCACCGTCCGCCCGCGCGCCTTTTCATGGGCGCGATGTTCGAGGAAGGTGCGTATTTTCAGGATCGAAATGCCAAGATAGGCCGAGATGACATAGGCCCAGACCGGCATCGCCGAAACACTGACAACCCACCAGATCACCAGCGCCACCGCCGGGATATGCCACAGCCACGCGCGCAGCACGTCCCGCGCACCCGCCCGAATGAGCCGCCAATCGCCCTGCATGAAGGCCACTTGCGACACCACCGGCCCGATCACCATCCGCCCCAAAAGCGTATTGTTGATCAACAAGATACGCCGCACCCAGCCCGGCAGGCGGACCCATACCGTGGGGTCCATGTAATTGCTTTCCGGATCGTCATAGGGGTCGGTCAGAAACTCGTCGCGGTGGTGGGCAAGATGGGTGTCGCGGAACCGCTGATAGGGAACGAAGAGGCTCAGCGCGGGAAAAACCAAGGCCTCGTTCACCTTGTCATTCGCTGTCGGATGACCATGCAAGGCTTCATGGCACAGCGAGGAATGCAGCGCCGCAAAGACCCCGGCCATGACAACGCCCAAAGGCAGCCAAAGGTTGGCCAACCATGTGGTCGCCACGGCCCAACCGCCATAACAGACCAGCAGCAAGGCAATCGTTGGTGCCTCCTCCCGCAGTCGCGCCATGAACCGCTTACCCATAAACGCGCCCCCAGTTGATGCGCGCCCAAAGCCGCTCGTAAAGGACATACATGGTCAGGCCGATCGCGGTGTTGATCACCGCCATGGCCCCACCCACCGCCGCCGATCCGGTCATCACCAGCCCGACAAGCGACATCACGGTCAATCCCATGACATTCCACAAAACGGCTTTGACCAGCGTGCGCCGAGGCGTCTCCATGTCGTCCCTCCATTGTTTGAAACCACCTTTGGGCTACGGCAAAATCGGCCGCTCGCGCAGTCCGAATGTAGTTAACATTTTTTTGCATTGATGATATTTATCACCAATGATGGAAAAAACCGACAAACGTCTGCGCGCCGATCAATTCCGCACCCGCCTGTCCGAGGCGATGCGCGACCGCGGCACCAATCAAAGCGCGCTTGCGCGCGCCGTGGGTGTCGACCGTTCGACCATTTCCCAATTGCTCAAGGACACGGGCGCGCGCCTGCCCAATGCCCAAGTCGTGGGGGAATGCGCCCGCGCGCTCGGCGTCTCGGCCGATTGGCTTTTAGGCCTCACCGACCGGCCCGAAACCGCCGCTGATATTCTGGCCAATACCATGGCCATGACCGAGGCCTCCCGCGCCCTCGTCGATGAACAGATCTTTCGCTGGCACCAAGAAGCCGCAGGCTTCAAAATCCGTCATGTGCCGGCGGGCCTGTCAGACATGCTCAAGACCCACGAGATGCTGGAATGGGAATACACCCCGCATCTGGGTCGCAGCACCCAACAGGCCATTGGTGCCTCACAGGACCGGCTGGAGTGGATGCGCAGCACGCAATCCGATTACGAAATCGCCATGCCGCTTTACGAGATCTATTCAATGGTGCGCGGCGAAGGCTATTACGCCGACCTGCCGCGCGACATTCGAACAGCCCAGGCCCAGCGCCTGATCGACGTCAGCCAGGACCTTTATCCGCGCCTGCGCGTCTATCTTTTCGATGCCCGGCGGCTCTACTCCGCGCCGATCACCATCTTCGGCCCGCAAATGGCAGTGCTCTACATCGGGCAAACCTACATGGCCTTCCGCGATACCGAGCGGGTGCAGGCCCTGACCCAGCATTTCGATCATCTGGTACGTGAGGCACAGGTCACCGCCCGGCAATTCCCCGACCACCTTCGCGCGCTGTTGTCTGACATCTAACCTCTTACCGCCCCCGAAATCATTTCAGTGACCTCAGCGAGAGTCGCTTGGGAGCCTTGGGTTTGATTTCGCTTGCTATGCTTTGGCACGAGACAGGGCTTTGCGACCCAACCTGCGCCATTCACGCCGCGTGCGGTGTTTGGCCATCCCGCTCTGTCGGCGCTTGATGATGTGGAAGATCTGACCGATTGGCCGCACCACAGCCCCACCCCGCAGATCGACACCGCGCCGGTCTCGGCCAAACACCGCAAAACCTCTCCGATGTCGAGACGCATCCTGTCCGGATATGCCCGGTTTCGCAGGAGGCTCATTGAAAAAATCGTCATCCAAAACCCAAAACTTCAGCCCAGCTGAAACAAACTTCACCAAATTGCGTTTGATTGAATCACCCATCCGTGGCTTCCTGCCGCGTCAGATGGAATTCCAATGGTTACGCAGGACGGATGAGACATGGCTGAGACTAAACTGAACTATATCGCGGGCGAATGGGTGGCCGGACAATCCGAGATCGAAAACCGCAACCCTTCCGACCTCAGCGATCTGGAGGGCATGTATACTCAGGCCAGCCAAGACCAACTCGAAACCGCCCTCGACGCCGCCAAAGAGGCACAGGCCGAATGGGCCGCCTATGGCCTTGAGCGCAAGCAAGCGGTGCTGATGTCCATCGGCAACGAGTTGATGGCGCGCGCCGATGAACTGGGCGAATTGCTCAGCCGGGAAGAGGGCAAACCCCGCGCCGAAGGCCGGGGTGAGGTTTACCGCTCGGGTCAGCATTTCACCTATTACGCCGCCGAAATCCTGCGCCAACTGGGCCAGAACGCGCAATCCGTGCGCCCCGGCGTCGAGGTGGATATCAAGCGTGAACCGGTCGGCGTCGTCGGCGTGATCTCGCCCTGGAACTTCCCCACCGCCATTCCGGCGTGGAAAATCGCCCCCGCGCTGGCCTATGGCAACGCCGTGGTCTGGAAACCGGCCAACCTCGTGCCCGGTTCGGCCCATGCGCTGGCCGAAATCATCTCGCGTCAGGACATTCCCAAAGGTCTTGTGAACCTCGTGATGGGCTCGGGCGGCGGCATCGGTCAGGCGCTGGCCGAAAGCGCCAAGATCGACGCGATGACCTTCACCGGCTCGGTCCCCGTGGGCCGTGGCATTGCCGCCGCTGGCTTGGAAAACATGACCAAGCTGCAAATGGAAATGGGCTCCAAGAATGCGCTGGCGGTGATGGACGATGGCGATCTGGACGTGGCCGTCGCCATGACCCTAAACGGCGCCTTCAGCGGCACAGGCCAGAAATGCACCGCCTCCTCGCGCCTCGTCGTACATGAGGGCATCCATGACGCCTTCGTCGAAAAACTGGTTGCCGCCACCAAGGCGATGAAAGTGGGCCACGCGCTGGAAGAGGGCACCCAGATGGGCCCTGTGATCAGCGAAAGCCAGCTTTCGGAAAACCTCAACTGGGTCGAAAAAGGCCGCGCCGAAGGGGCCGAACTGGCCTGTGGCGGCGAACGCCTGAACATGCCGCACGAAGGCTACTACATGTCGCCGGGCGTCTTCGTGAACGCCACCAACGACATGGCGATCAGCCGCGAGGAACTTTTCGCGCCGATCACCAACGTGATCAAAGTAGGCAGCTATGACGAGGCGCTGGCCACCGTCAACGACACCCGCTTTGGCCTCAGCTCGGGGATCATCACCAGCTCGCTGGCCCGCGCGTCGCACTTCAAGCAAAACGCCCGCACCGGGATTGTCACCGTCAACCTGCCCACCGGCGGCATGGACTATCACGTGCCCTTCGGCGGGCGCGGCGACAGCTCTTACGGCCCGCGCGAACAGGGCC
>PR_CR_10_Liq_1_inCRDRAFT_1001471_pt1 | contig 13189 bp, 10 predicted proteins | sample PRCRCaboRojoPR_3_FD_10241 | JGI IMG/M metagenome (IMG submission 10241) | reverse complement strand
AAACTATTTCATGAGTCACTAAGGACACCAAAAACATGGACCCGTCCTGTGCCTGCAGGAGCAAGGTTTGTTCCCAGTTTTTCCATGAGTCCCTCCAAAAGGTTTCGTCAATCCCAGTCACAGTGTCTTGGATTTTGCGCACTTCAGCTATTTTAACTATTGGGCTGCCCCAAGTAGTTATTACTTGCACAGGCACTTCTGGTTCTTCCCAAACACACAGTTTGTGGTCGCAACAGCACGACACAAGTTTTCCTTTGCAAAAGTAAGCGTAAGTGATGGGTGCAGTGTGGTACTTATACTTCTTAACCCAAGACCCGTCAAAACTCATAGCAAATATGCCTCCTTTGTTTGTGCCTAGTAAGTACTGTGGACAGTCTCCTCCAAGTATAATAGAGCTCACACAAATGCTTTCTCCTGGCTCTAGTGCAACTAGTTCGTCTGCAAAGTCACTGCTGTCCAAGTCCAGTTCAAAACTAAAGCTTGTTTGGCTTTTGTCTTTTAAGTTCACTTCGTAAAAGGTTTCTTGGCTACACAGAACCAAAGACTCAGATCCGAAACAAAACACAGAGTAATCAGGAATACTTACTTCTTGGTAAGCAAGTGTTGAAAGAGTGTAAATAGCTTTGTGAGGGTTCAAACTTGACTCAGGGAATGTTCCAATCTCACTAAGTATTTCTGGCAAACTGTAAACCACTAAGTGACTTTCAAGTAACAGGTACACCTCTTCGTCCACAAACTCTGCAGAAGTGATGTTTTGCAAAAAACTTATAGGAGCCTGGTTAGGTTCTTTCATTCTAATCCAAGAAGAGTGAAGGAACTCCACTTTGTGCCTAAACACCACACACCACAACTCAGCTTCGTCGCTGTAAGTAATACTTACTGGGTCTGCTCCTTCCAAAGCAACTCTTGAACATTCTTCAGGATCCACTTTGATCTCTGAAAGTTCAGAGATTTCTGGAAGAGTCCAGAAGTAAACTTGGGAATCTGAGTCCACCACAGCAATGTACTTGGAACTTACAAAAGCACCTTTAGGCAAAGAGTAAGTAGAAAGAACTGCTGCTTCTTTCATGGTCCACAAGTCCAGCACCCTAACTTCACTGGACTCAAAAAGAACTGCCAGGAGCCTTTTGCCTGCAGAGACCTTTGTAACTCCAGCAGGGAGTTCTTCAGAAACACTTATGCAGTTTCCGTCTTGGGCATCCCAAAGCCTCACTCTATTGTCTCCGTGCAAAGTGGCAATATACACTCCGCCAATGTACTCGCAGTTTCTTTTGACAAGTGCTATTTCTCTGCACTCTGTTTCGTAAGGCACTAAGCATATTACTTTGGGTTTGTGGTTCTGCCAAATGCAAACTTCTCCTGTTTCAGTTCCAGTTGCTAAAATTCTTTTGTGTTGGCACAAACAAGTTACTTGGTGTTTGAGCTTTTCTGAGTTTTTGTTCCAAAAAACAAAAGGCACTTCTAAGCTTGACTTCATCTTTATGTAGTCACTTCTGCTTGGGTCTTAGTTTACAGTTAAGTTAACCTTGGATTTGGACTTTGCTTAGTTTATAGCTATTTAGGGTGTTAGGAAGACCAGGGAATTAAGTTTGTGAGTTAAAATATTCTTTTAATCATAATTCTTATTCAGGAGTTTCTAGAACATTAAGGTTTTTGGACTTTTTAGCTTGGGAGACTGCAAACTTGTCTTAGTTGCCCTCCCCAAGCTGTGTATAGCCATCTAAGCTACCAGTAGTTAGCTTGGTTAATGTCCCCGAGTCTTAGTTTGGAACTAATTTCCAAAATTTACTCAAAATTGTTCCAGAAACCTTTCCATTTTACCCAAAATACCGAAAGTCAATATGCCAAGTCATTATACCACTTATAATATTTAATGAAAGACCTAGCAGCTGCTTGTCTACAACAAGAAACACAACAAGAAAGCATATTCAACTCAATGTACTCTTTGCTGAATAGCACTCAGTCCGACTTGCCAATTAAATCCAGAACCCTTCCGAACATATTCTTTCAAGATGAGTCGTCACTTCCTCTTCCTGAACCCCTCAAACACGACTCTTCAAATGACAGGAAGCTCAAAACCAACACTGCCTGCCCCCACAAAGACCGGAAGCATTATGCCAAAAACATGTGCAACAACTGCTACCATAGGCAAGGAAGGACTAAGTTGGCATGGGCCTGTCCTCATGACGACAGACACATGTACGCGAAGGGCAAGTGTCAGTTTTGCTACTTACAAGAGTACCATAGTCTCAGACTGTACCGCAAAAAAATCAAAAAGCAATCAAAAAGGTTCAGAAACTCCCATGACTAGTATAATATTATCTAATGCCATTTTTCATCCAAGAATATTATATAGTTACTAAGCCTTCCCCACTGCAGCTAAGGTCTTTTTAGCTTTGTGGAGGTTGGAAACGTGTTTGCGGGCTTTGATGAAAGCCAAGGCGTCTGGGTCTAGGTCTTCGTCAGCTTCTTTTTCTTCAGACTTGATGCTTTCGTTCGTTGCTTGCACTGCTGACCCAAACTTGTTTTGGTACCAAGCTTCGAACTCACTGACGAGCCTAGTTCTGAGTTGGTCGATGTTTTGGGTGATGAGTTTGGTTTCTTCTTTCAAAGCTTTCATCTTGTCAAAGCGGTCTCTGTACGTTTTCTTGAGGTCTTTCATTTGCTTGATTAGCGAGTACTCTTCCTCGTCTATTACGTCAACTTCTTCTTCAGTTTTGTTGCTGCGGATTTGGTCTACTTGTTGCTTGCACTCGTCTATTTGGCGCTTAATCTCGTTTACAGTTGAAACTAGTTCTTTCAGAGAGGCTTTTTTCTCCTTTAAGTCGTTTTTGCTGGTGCTAAGGCTTTGGTCAAGTTCTTTCCCTAAAGAGTTCCGGAACTCCATGAACGCCTGGTTCTTGTCCATAGCTGGAGTAGGTGTGTTTTTAGGTCGTTTTTCTTGAGAAGAGTACCTTTCAGGAACTTCTTCTTCTTGAAGGAAACCAGTGCGCGGCTCTATAGCTGAGGCGTCCATAGGCTTGGCGTTGGCAGGTGCCAGTCCTAAGCCAAACCCTTGAGAGTCCTCTACTTCGCCTACTCCTTCTTGGTTCTGTTCTTGTTTCTCTTCTTCTCTGTGTTCTTGTTTAGAGCCCACTGAACCTTCTGTTTGCCTGGTGAAGTCACCTCCGCCTACCCGGACCACTGTTCTTTTGTAGATGTTTCGCATCTGCACAAACAGTTCTTTTACTTGTCTCAAGCTGTCAAATTCTATTTCTTCTGTGTGCCCATCTAAGTAACTCTGGGCTACTTGCTGCATCTCGTATTGCTGCTCTGGAGTGTATGGCTCGTAGGTGACTCTCCCCCTGTTGGCTAAGGTGTCGTGCATAGCTAGTTCCCGCTTGAGGTCCCTGACTTCTCTTTTGTACCTTTCAATGAGTTGGGCTGGGTCGAGTTCAATGTTGATCACTGCTTCGTTGGAAACACTCATCATGCGAGTAGCGAACCTCAGGGTTGAAATCGTTTCTTCCATGTGGTCAGGTTCAGGCCACACGTTAGCTACCATCAAAGTTTTGGAGTTCCCTCCAATTGAGTCTTTCAGCAAGTAAGTGAGCTTAGACTGTCTGTAAGGCACATGCTCTCTTCCTTTTTCAGAAAGTGCTATTACGACTTGTTCTAAGTAACTCAGGGACTTGTTTATGTAGTTGGCTTCCATCAAAGTGAGTCCCTCAGAACCTGTTTTCTTGGTGCGTTCTGAACCAGCTAAGTCAACTAAGTTGAGTTTTGAAAAAACTACTTTTTCACTGGACTCCACTCTGCTTCTAGCTTCTAAGTGCAGAGTGTACACACAGTGGGACCTAGTGGAGCTTTTGTTAAGTTTGTGCTCAGCAATGGTTCTGCTGGTTTCGCCTTCAAAAAGTTGGTTAAGGGCTTCTTCTTCTGAGTTGCAAACTACTTGGGAAAGTCCTTTGACAAGAATGCCGTGTTTGGAGTCTTCTTGGATCATGATGGTTCCAGTTTGATCTGGAGGAGCAACTGAAGACAGCAAGTCGTAAACAAGTTCATTGTAGACTTCACAAAAACTAACTCGGATAGTAAAAGCTTGGTCTGGACGTGACTGGGTTTCTTGGAACAACTGGGAAACTGCTCTAGGAATGATTCCGCGGAACCTGTAGCTTTGCTGGCCGCCTGACATAGTGTAGGTCTTGCCTGCACCAGTTTGTCCGTAGGCCAAAACAGTGCCGTTGTAGCCTTCCATCACGTTTTGGACGATTTCGCGAGCACACACGTCGTAAACTTCTTCCTGAGAGGAGTTATGCAGGATCTCGTCAAAGTTGAACTTCCAGTGTTCTTGTTGGTTATTGATGAGGCCTTGGGTATTGTCTTTAGGGATGTGGGCTTCGATCTTTTTGTTTTCTAAGTCAAGTTGAACGTTTTTGGAGGCAAAGTTGGAGGTGGGTCTTGTGCGCACTACTACTTTAACTGCTGATTTTACCATTATAGAAACGTTAGTGCTTTATTACAGCACAACTATTAATGCTACTAAAACGCCAATTAACACCACTACGCAGATCATAAGACAGCAGTCGTTTGACTTGTAGATAAGTTCTTTCATTCTATAAGTAGTTCTGTTCATCCGTGACTGGGTGCTGTCTACGTTCCGGTCTACTTCGTCTAGGAGTTGGTTCTGCAGGTCAGTTTCGTCCCCAATGTTCTTAGCCACCACCACTAAGTTCTCAGTGGTCCCAACAAGGGCATCTTCTATTTCAGTTTGCTGTTTGTACATCTGCATCTGGGCATTCCGCATGTCAGAGTTGCTTAAGTTCCGTGTATCAGAGGTTTCGTTTTCTCCAGCAGTACGCTTGAAGTTAGCCGCTGGACCTGAGCTAGGCAGTTTGGTGCCTACTCTGGACTTTTCTTCGATGGTGTTTAAGTCAGCTTCTAATTCTGCAATGAGTTTTTTTCGACGATCGAGTTCTTTGCCTGTGAGTTTGTAGCGGGAAGGGTCTTGCTCGGCGCTGTGGAGCTGCCTGATTAGGTTGTCTAGTTCCAAAGCTAGTTCTTGGAGGCCTCCTCTGAGCCTTGAGTCAACTCCACCTGTTGTTTCGCCCATCTCCAACTTTTTGGTCCTTTCTTTAAGGTGGTTCTGCAGGTCGTTTCTCACACGCTGGGCTTTTTGAAGGTCGCTGGCAAACTCGTCCATTTAATCACCAATGTTTATTAGCAAACTTGTATAAAAGAAGGGTTATAAGCCATTTGTTAGACGATTACCTGTATTTGTGGAAGCCAATGTGAGGGGCTTGTTCTCGGAAGCATCTTCTGCACACAAAAAGGTCATATTTCCTGATGAGTCCGTTCCTGTTCTTGCACACGCGGCATCGCCTTACTCCTTTGCAGCTGTCCTTAGGATGGGTGTTCCAGAGTTTGTTTGCCATTTCAATTATAAATGGCCACTCTTTTGCTTACTAAGTTTTAGACTAACTCTACACTGTGGGTAACTTCTAGGTTATAATACAAATGGTAGAAAAGGAACCTGGTGACTACAAAACTGAAGTCCACTTTATTGGCCAAGTAGTTTACGGAACTCACTTCGAAACCACTGCAGGGCTCTTTTGTGAGATCCATTTGGAGTACGGAGAGACTTGGCGGGAGTTGCCTGACAAACAGGAACAAAGCATCCAAACCCAAACAGCCTACCCCAGTCCTGAGGGACTCCACGTGTTTGCCCACCCAGTTGACCTCCACTTTGCCACCGACTCTATTTATGGGTGGCCTCAGCTGGTGTTTAGGGTCTGGCGCTTAGATGAAGTAGGGCGCATAGATTTGATGAGTTACGGAGTTTGTGCTTTGCCCTGCACAACTGGAGTGTTTTCCTTAGAAGTGCCTACTTGGAGGCCTTTGGGCAAGTGGTACGAGGAAACTATGGCTTTTTTCGTAGGCGGGCCTCCTAGGTTACTTAACCAAGACATCCTTACAGCTGACGTGTCTAAAAGGTCACAGATCAAAACTATTAGTTCAGGCACTTTGCACCTGGACTTAGAAGTGCTGCTGAGGAACTTCGGAGTGCACTGGACTAATTCTTATAAGGATTAATGTTATCATATTGATCAAACATAGTAGAAAACTAACCCTAACAAGCCACTTGAACTGAAGTACCCCCTCGTGGCAACTACTTCGCAGCCGTGAGTAATAGAAACTTGGTGCAGGTCGCCTTTTTTTCTGCCAAGGGTTTGAGTTCTCCGTTTAAAAGTTTCAAAAGTAACTGAAGTTATTCCATTACTGCTCACTGACACACTTGCCCCAGTTATAGAGTCGTTTTCGCCTACCTGAAACAGTTGTCTTTGGAAATCTATTTCGCCGTAAGCATTTTGGTAGTTGTAGTTGGTAGTTTCGTAGTTGCCATTAACTAAGTACACAACTTCTAAGCCGAAGATGCCTTTAGAAGTAACTAAAGCGTTGACTTCAGCTATTTTGCTAGTTTTCCTTTTAATAGTGGAGTGCAAGTCGAGTGAGTAGAAGTCGTCTACCATGATGCAGTTCTGTTTTTCTACTCCGTAGTACCTCGACTTGTACACTATTGAAGGACACATTGGGTAGTAAGCACTCATAGAAACTTCTGGTTCTGGAAATATGTTCATGGAATCCACTGGCATAGTTGCTATTTCTATGTACTCAAGAGTGAAGCTCAGTCCCACCATCAAAGCAATCAAACAAGACTTAGAAGGAATTCTGTAGCGGAACCTGCCTTGTGCGTTTGGGTTCCCGAACTCAGCGTACCTTCCTTTGTTGGTTCTGAAGTGAAGAAAGTCCACTTTGCCTTTTGCAGCTCCTCTGAAGTCCACTACGTACTCGTCCAGGTCAAGTTGTAAGTCAGCACAAGCTATATTGAGTTCAGTGGTGTAGCCAATGTGGGGGCCAGGGCGCATCAATTCGTTGTTGCTGGGGTTGATGTAGTCTAACTCAATCCCCACACAGGTCTCTCCAGGAATATGCCAGACTCTGATTTTGTTTAGTTTGAACTTAAAAAAAAAGTGCTCCGCAGTAGCCAGTACCTCTAAGTCGTTGTAAAAGTCACTTTCTGGGCCTCGCTGTCCCACAGGCCTGTCACACGCTATAGACTTTTCTTCCATACTATGACACAGCGACTCCTGGAAATCGCAGCAAAACTGCCTAATCCACCCTTCCAGAAGCAAGCAGGAACTAGAGCTGCTGTCAGTGTAGTTTTCAGACTTGTTCCAAAAGTCCCCTTAACAACTCCTCCGGTGCTAGCTCAAAACTGGAACATTGAGTCCCTTAAAGGCTTTTTAAGGAAATGGGAAGACCCAGATGTGCAGTTACTCTACATAAAAAGAAGCATCTACCCAGGGGACAGACATAGTGGCCACATAGCTTTTCCAGGAGGCAAGTTGGAACTAGGGGAGTCTCCCTATGAAGCTGCAGTGAGGGAAACCAGAGAAGAAGTAGGACTCCACCTAGACAACCACAAACAGTTTGCTTACCTAGGCTGGTTGGGGGAAGTCAACCCTTACTCAGGAAGCTTCAAAAAGATCAACATGTTCCTGAGCACTCATGTGTTCCTGCAAACAGTGCCGGGAAGCATCAACTTAGAACCTAATGAAGAAGTTGCTTCTTGCAAGTGGGTTAGTTTGGAAGAGTTCTGTGAAGGTTTCAAACACAACTTTAAACCTAAGTACTGCGAGTACCCAGGAATCCCCTTTTGGCTAAGCAAGTACTTAAAGTCCTCCAAAAAGATTACTGGAACGGTTGCAGGAATTGAGTTGCCTCCAGAACCCAAAGTGCTTTACGAGAAAGAAACTTTTAGTGAGAGCTTCCACTTGTGGGGAGTGACTTACAGAAGAACTAGGGCGTTGATGATGCTGGTTCCTTTTGAGCTGCGGAGAACTAGACGAGTGAACTGGGTGTACTTCAACTTAGACTGGCCTTACTCACTTGCAAACTGGCCTTTGAAGGTGCTGGACGCTTTGTCTCTAGAAAGGTACATTGACTTTTACAAAATGCCCCTTTACATGGGGGTTGGTATGTGTTTGCGTGTTTTGCTTGGTTTAAGTGCTTTTTGGGCTTTAAAAACTTGTATTAATTAGTTATAGTAACCTTCTTCAACTAAGAACTCAGGCACTGAATTCAAGTTATTTCTTCGGAAAATGCTGTTTTGTAGTTTACAGAACGAACAAGTTTCTTTGCTCTTTTGAAAAGCAACTCCAAAGTAAAACCCTACTAAACAAGTCAACAAAACACTTGACACTAACAAAGACACTCTGAAGTTCTCTACTAAGTTAACTACTTGTAACACTCCACTTGCAATCATTAAGCTCGTTGCTAACTTTTTCATTATAAGTCTAATTTATTTAAGAAGTCGTCAGCTTTTGCATGGGCAAAGTCCTTATCTAATTGTAAAATATGTACGCAGGAATTTGTACTGCCCACTGCAATTCTGTACCCAGACTGGTCCCAACTGAGTTTGTTAAGTGCTTTGTTTCCAGTGCTGTGTCTCACGTACTGGGACTCAAGACCTTTGCTGATGTCCCAAATGTCTAAGTTCCCGTCCCCGTCAACTGCTCCGAACACACTAGGATTCACTGTACTCCACTTCACGTCGTAAGCGTAGTCGTCATAAGCTTCTATAGTAGCTAGTGGAGTTGTTGAGGAGTCTCTAAACAGCTTAATGGTCCAATCAATAGACGAAGTCAGTAGTAGTGGAGCTGAAGAGTGGTGGTCCACTCCTGTCACAGGTCCGAAGTGCGCAGGGTAAGAGTCTTGTTTTTTGTCAGCTGAAATTCCTCTTAAGGAACCTGTGAGTAACTGGCCTTCTTCAGTTCCAGTCCAGTAAGTCAATTGGTCGTTGTGCTGCAAGTCCATACAGTTCACCCAAGTTTCGCCTTGGCGAGTGTCGTGGGTTTCTATTGGGTTTTGAAGCATGTTGTTGCCCCACAAACAAACTTTGCCGTCTTCAGACATACTGAGGATAGTGGTGGAGTGGGCAGACTCCACTATGTGGAGACCAATAACTGGGTAAGTGTGCCCAGAAGTAATGGGAGGAGTTCTTTGCACTGGCACTGGCTTTGCTCGGGTGTCCCAAATCAGTACTTGTCCGTTAGAAGTTCCTCCTACAATGGAGTAAGTTTCAGAAGGGTTGAACAAGGCATGGGTGACTCCAGTTTGGCAGTACAGAACACAAGAAGGGTCTTTAGGGTGTTCGAGTGACCAAAGAGTAAGCAGTCCTTCGGGTTCCTGACTTGATTTGGACTCAGACTTCTTCAAACAAGCCAAAACAGTGTCTTCATGGTGCGAAGACCAAGACAAACTGCTTACGCACCTTTCTTCTGTTTGGTATTGGAAGAACTGGACTGGCTTGATTTTGCGGTTTGCTTCGTGGCCTTCGTCCAGAGTGACTTTTTGTATGAAAGTTTCAAAAACGTCGAAGTCTTCCACTAGGGCTTTTTCAACTAGTTCAGAAGTTCTGTTGAAGAACTGGGAGAAAGCTTCAGAATTCAGAATGCTTTCAGCTTGGTCCTGAGGGAGTTCTTTGACAGGTTGGGGTTCTTCTTCTTTGTGGCCGTTTATTGTGAGTAGTCGTTTGGCACGGGCTTCGGCTTCGAGGTTTTCGGGGGAGTCTTCTTCTTCAGACTGGCTTTCGATTTCAACTTGTATTTCTCTTTCGTACTTGATGCTGCGTGCTTTGGCAGGGATAGAGTAAGTGATGGGTTTTTCTTTGTTGAACTCTTGTTTGGACTCGGAAGGAGTAGTTGACACGTTGGTTTCGCCTATTAAACTTTTGAGGTTGGGGTCATTGAGTGAAGAAACAAAAGATGAAGAACTAGTTTCAGACTTGCTTTTGGACTCTTCCCGCATCTTCTTGGACGCTCTGAGGGCTTCTAGTTTTTTGCGTTTTTGTTCTTTGTTGAGGCGAAGTGCTTCTTGGAAGTCAGTTGTTTCTTTGGACATTTATTTAGTTCTTATTAAGGCGAATAATTAAACAGAACAAGAAACGAAACCCTCAACTCAAGAAGAAACACGAAAAAGAACAGAAGACAGAAACCAACCAAAAAACACAAGAAAAACCACCCAGTAGAGGCCTAGGCGGCTTGAACTAGCTCAAATAAATAAATAGATTAAATTAAGACAAATAATTGGAATAAAAAATGGTAGGAGTTAAGTGCCAGCAACTCAAAGAAAAGTTCGAAGACCATATTCCTTGCATTTCACTGACAACCATTGCTGTGGAGTTGTTGCTGTTGGTAGCGTTAATTCTTCTGATTTACAATGAAAGCACTGCTAAGTACTACTTCTACATAGTCTCCCTGGCTACACTTATGGTCGGAACTATTTACTTCGCCTGGCACTCACTGGTTAAAGAAAACGCTTTTGAACTCTTGGCTTTCCAAGTGATGTCCAGTATTTTGAACTTCCACGGAATCTACATGGTAGCTCTCCATGGCAACGTTGCACTGTTTGCAATTGCTTTTCCTATTCTGATTCTTTCGCAGATGTTTTACTATTTCTCGTTTTGGTTTGCTTACAAAAGGTTCGGGTGGCGAATTGTGCAAGAGTTGCAAACTTCTAACTTGGCCATGATAAAAGGTTTCAAGTACTACGAAGTTTTTGTTTCAGTACTCAAGTTGGACTTCCTGTTGTACTCTCTCACAATAGCAAGTTTCATTTACTACATTTCTGTGGACTGGAAAGACTTCATTGCTCCAGGGTTAGTTATTTCGCTGCTTATATATATTGCTATGCTGCTTGTGTCTTACCTAGGACTTTACTCAGCAACCAAAGAAAGAACTAAACCTTTCAATCTGTTTTTGGTGTTTGCTCCTGTTTGCCAGTTGTTTAAGGCGCTTTGCTTGGTGTTTTTGGCTTTGTCACCTGGCGAGTCCATTGACACTTTTATACTTTGCCAGGCCTTAGTGATAGCTGTAGTTGACATAGCTATAGCTGGAGTACTGGTGTTCTTAGGCAATTCAATTAAAAAGAATTTTGGCAGAGGACTCAAATCTGTTATTCGGACTTCCAGTGACGATATGATTAAGGCTCCTTTTGTAGGGAGTAAGTAGTTAATTAAGATTAGGGGTTGTATTTCTGGCACTCGTCAATCCACTCGCTGTAGAGGTCAATAGGCTCTGTAAGCGCGGATACTGTGTTGCTCCAACTCGCAGCACACACTCGGCAACTAATGTTAGCGCGGGTTCTTCCTGCTTCGAAGTTAACTTCTACAGTCTTTTTGTGGTTGCAGAAAGGGCAATCAAACACTGTGTCTAGTTTAGGTCTGGGGGCTTTCTGTTTGACCCTTGAAGACTTTCTTTTTCCCATATTAATTAGTTAACGAGTGGCACTTTTGGTTTCACGTTTGAAGAAAGCACTGGTGTCTTGGGAAGGGTTGACTATTTCGTTTAAACTGACTTGTGGACGCACTTTGGTTTTGGTTCTTTTCTTGATGATGTCTGAAAGTCCTTTTAAGAAGCTTAAGAATGACCCCAGACTGTGAGTTCCCAAAACGAAAAAGGTTGTATAGGTTAGGAAGTTTTCAGTTTTGGAGCCCAGTTCTATCTCTGTAAACTGCAAGTAGCTAAGGACTGTAAACAGCAGAAGAACTCCAAGCTGAGAAAGATTGCTTGAAACCTGCACAAAGGGGTCTTTGTAAGGAATGTATCTTGTCACAAAAAAAAGGAACCCAACTAGAACAGCTAGGTTTACAGTGGCCTGGGCAGTAGGGTAGTTGCTCAGAAGAACCAAACTAACTGCAAACAGTAGTCTTTGCACTAAATACACAGAGTAAAAGTATTTATTTGAAGAATTCCTGNAAACATTAAATTCTGAGTAAAAGTTTCCAAAAGTTCTTTGGAACCTAGCTTGTTCTTCTTCATCAGTTTTGAACTTTTTAGTTGTGAGTATGTGCAAGGCTACAGGCACTCCACTTAAGAAAATTAAGAATGCAGTCCCTAAAACAAAGCTGACTATGCTCATTACTTCTGACTCTGGAAAGTTGTAAGCTTGAACCAAGGCAGCTACTTCCAGGTCCAGAAAAGACTGCACTAAGTACCTTATGAAGACTCCTAGTTTGTACTTGTCTAAAAGTTTGCAGCACTTTTTTGAAATAAAAGCTACTTTGCAACTAGTCATAAACCAGATAAATGGCCAGCATACTAATATGGCTAACAGAATACTCAAGGGCTTTCCTGCATTGACTAAGAACTGTCCAGAGGAGTACCCGAATTCCCTAGATTTTTCGTGGCTGTTTGAGTCTTTGGTCTCTGCAACGTAGTTAACTGAGTTAGGAAGCATTCTGAAAAGACTCTGGGACTTGAAGAACCCTTTGAGTCTAGGAGTTATTGGAAGGTTTGTAAGGGGAATATAGGAGATAATCTGTAGAGTGTTGGCTATTGGCCAGATTGTAGGACTAGGAGTTGTAATGCTTGATAAAACTCCAACGATTGAACTTAAAGCAAATAGGTCCTGGCCTGCTTCTTCTCCTCTTTTCTCTTGTGCTCTGTAAGGGTCATACTCGTAGAGTTCTTTTTGGAGGCTTTGTTCAAAGAGTACTTGGCTGGAGTTACTGTAGATGTAGGGTTTCTGGAAGTCCAACTTAACTAATTGGTTCTTTTCAACGACTTCTTGATAGTTCATGTACACCAAGTACTTTTCAGGTGACTTCTTTTCGATCTCGTAGCTGAACTTAGCATCTACTGTGACTTGAATGTCTTCTTTGTTCATAGTCTTGTTGAGAGGGCTTGTGAAGTTAAGGTAAAAATTGTTTATTGAAGTCACATGCAGACTTGCGTGGAAGTAACTTTCTTGGCACTCTGAAGAGTTTTGGGCAAATCCAGGGTCACAAACACAGACTGACTCTTGGTTGAGGCTGGCGTTTTCTACACATTCTAAGCACTCTTCAAAACTAAGACAGTCAGTGCAAAGGGAAGGACATTCAGAACACTGACTTGAACCAAGGTAGTAACCCTGCTCGCACCCACACTCTTTGTCCTTGAGACTTAAATAAGGTGGACACACACAGTCTCCAGAAGAATCCCTAACTGAGTTTTTTGCTTGGCAGTCTACACAGTCCAGGTCCAAAGGAGAGCATCGAGAGCATTTAGCGGTGCATTCTTGGCAGTCTATTCCAGTAGAATTGTTGTTGAAGTACCCTTCTGCACAGTAACACTTGTTGTTAATCACTTCTCTTCCCGCAGAAGACTCA
>PR_CR_10_Liq_1_inCRDRAFT_1001470_pt1 | contig 13192 bp, 14 predicted proteins | sample PRCRCaboRojoPR_3_FD_10241 | JGI IMG/M metagenome (IMG submission 10241) | reverse complement strand
CCCCGCCGATGGAAAGACGCGCGCCGGCCGGCAGCGCGTGGCTCGCGTTCCAGGCGAGGCGGGTGCCGTCGATCGTGGCGCGCATCGGCGCACCGGTGAGCGCGATGCGCAGGTCGGCATGGGCCTCGAACTCGCCCCCTGTCCCGGCCATTTCCAGCGCGGCGCAGNCGCTGTCCTGGCCGAGCAGCGCGGCGCCTTCGGCGAGGGCCAGCAGGTCNGCCGCNCCNCCGCGCGACAGGCCGAAGCCCAGATAGCCGGGGCGGCCCCGATCCTGGATGCTCACGCCGGGCCCGGCGCGATGGACGGTCAGGCGGCGGGTCACCGGATCGTCTCGAAGGTCGCGCCGCCGTCGGGGCCGGCCTGCCGCATGTTGTCCAGCTCCTCAGGCGTCACGGCGTCGAACAGCACCTCGTCGCCCGGGCGCAGGACGAAAGGCGTGTCCGCGTCCGGCCGGAATAGACGCAGCGCGGTCTGGCCCACATGGCGCCAACCCGTCGGCGTGCTGACCGAGAAGAGCACCATCTGGCGGATCGCCACCGTCAGGGCTCCCTCGGGAACCCGTGCGGTCAGGGATTTCTGGCGGGGAATGTCCCAGGCCTGGTCCAATTCGCCCAGATAGGGCTGGCCCGGCGCGAAGCCGATCGTCTGGACCCGGACGCGACTGGTCGAGAGCGACTCGATCGCGGCCTCGGGCGCCAGCCCGGCCGCCGCCGCGGCCTCGTCGAGAAGCGGTCCGTGATCGCCGCCATAGACGGTCGGGATGCGCCAGAACCGCCGGCCTTCCGGCAGCGGGGCCGCGTACCAGTCCCGCGCGGCGAGCAGATCCGCGAGCGCGGCACGCAGCGTTTCGTGATCGGCATGGACCGGGTCGAAGCGCAGATAGGTCGAGACCAGCGAGGTCGAGCTTTCCGCGACGCCGTCCCAGCCGGCGGCCTCTACGGCGTCGCGGAAGGCCAGGGCGGCCCGGTTGGCCGGCTCGCTCAGGCGGGCGCCGAAGCTGACCAGCAGGCCGTCGACGCCGACGGTCCGGATCGTGGGCCGGTCGGCCCCCGCGGCGGCGGTGGAGATATCGTCCGTCTCGGGTGTCATCGTGGCTTCAGACTATGGCTGGACCGCGCCCGGAAGCCAGAGCGCAATGCCCGGAACGGCGATCAGGGCCACCACCATCAGCAGCATGGCGATGACGAAAGGGATCGCGCCCAGCATCACCTCGCTCATCCGGCCGCCCTCGCGCGCGCCCTGGACGACATAGAGGTTCAGGCCCACGGGCGGCGTGATCAGCGCCATCTCGATCAGCACGATCATCAGGATGCCGAACCAGATCGGGTCGTAGCCCAGCTCGACCACCAGCGGCACGATGATCGGGATCGTGACGACCATCAGCGAGAGCGTTTCGATGAAGAAACCGAGCACGATGTAGATGCCGACGATTACCAGGATCGTCATCAGCGGCGACAGGCCGAGACCGTCGAGGAACGCGCGCAGCTCGTTGCCCAGGCCGGCCGAGGCGAGGGTGAAGTTCAGGAAGGACGCCCCCAGCACCACCAGCATGATCATGGAGGTGATCTTGATCGTGCCCAGAATGCTCTCGGTGAACATCGACAGCGAGATGCCCCCGAAGACCGCCGCGATCGCGATGGCTCCGGCCACGCCCACGGCGGCGGCCTCGGTCGGTGTGGCCCAGCCCTTGTAGATCGTGCCGATGATGACGGTGAATAGCAGGATGATCGGGACGAGGTGCACCAGCGCGCCCAGCATTTCGGGCAGGGCGAAGACGCGGCGCTCGCCGCCAAGCTCGGGGCGGACGGTGCAGATCAGCGCGGTGATGATGATGAAGCCGATGGCGAGGCCGATACCCGGCACCAGCCCCGCGAGGAAAAGCTGCGGGATCGATGTCTGGGTCAGGAAGCCGTAGACGATCAGGTTGATCGAAGGCGGGATCATGATGCCCAGCGTGCCGCCCGCGGCGATGGCGCCGGAGAAGAGCTTGGGATCGTAGCCGAGTTTCTCGGCCTGCGGCATGGCCACGGTCGCGACCGTGGCCGCCGTGGCGACGGAAGATCCCGACGTGGCCGAGAACATCGTGGCCGTGGCCACGTTCGCATGAACCAGCCCCCCGGGCAGCCACGAGATCCAGCGGTCCAGCGCGGCATAGGTCTTGGCGGCGACGCCGCTGCGCACCAGGATCTCGCCCAGGAGCACGAAGAAGGGGATCGCGATCAGCGTCGCGTTGTTGGAGGTCGACCAGACCATGTTGCCCAGCCCGCGGATCAGCGGGAAGGCGCTGAAGAAGCTGTCCACCCCGAACCCCAGCAGGAACAGGACGATCCCCACCGGGATCGACAGGCTGAGAAGGGCCAGCAGCCCGATCGAGACATAGGTGATCATGGCGCGGCCTCCTTCTCGGCGAAGGCGCCGATGGCGCGCTCGGCGGCCGCGAACCGGCCCTGTGCCACCAGTGTCAGCGCGACGAGGAAGGTGAGCCACGCCATGAGCGCGAACCACACCCATCCCGCGAACCAGGGCAGCTGCACGATCCAGAGCGGCGTCTCGAGCGGGGTGTTGGCCCGCGACGACATGCTGAGCGACCGTTCCAGCACCGGCCAGCATTTGACCGCGATCAGCGACACGGTGCCGCTGAGCACGAGCATCGAGAAAAGATCGAAGAGCACGCGGCCGCGCGCACCGGCGCGGCTGCGCAGCAGGTCGATGCGGACATGGCCGAGTTCCATAAGCGCGTAGCCCATGCCCCAGGAGGTGGCGATCGCCATGGCATAGCCGCTGATCTCGTCCGTGCCGCCCAGCGAGGACCCCGCCTGGCGCAGCACGATGTCCAGCAGCACGACGCCGGCGCAGGCCAGCAGCATGATGCCGACCAGCACGGCGACCAGCCGGTTGAGCCGGCGCAGCGCCGAAAGGACACGGTCCGCCATCGGGATCCCCACCTGTTTCCTCGTCCGCGTCTTACTCGGTCGCGATGGTCACGCCGACCACCTCGCCGACGGAGGCGTTCCAGCGTTCGGCCCAGTCGCCGCCCGCACGCTCGGCCCATTCGGGCAGCACCTGGCTCACGAGGATGGTCCGCGCTTTCTCGAAATCGGCGTCCGACACCTTGACCAGGGTCATGTCGCGGGCTTCGCCGGCCGGGCATTCGCCGTTGCCGGTCAGGCAGGCGATGTCGTTGACCAGCGCGTCCTGCGCCACGGCCCAGGCCGGATCCTCGAACTCGGTCTCGATCTGCGAGGTGATCAGCGCCTGCGTCTCGGCGTCGAGGCTGTTCCACTTGTCGAGATTGATCGCCGTCACGACCGAGTCCCAGCCGCCCAGCGGGATCGGCATCAGATGCGTGGAGACTTCCCACCAGCCCGCGCTGTAGCCCGAGCCGGCGCCGGTCACGGCGCAGTCCACCACGCCCTTCTGCAGGGCGCCGGGCACCTCGGAGAAGCCGACATTCACGCCCTCCGCGCCGAGCGCTTCGAGGAACTTGGCGGTCATCCGGCCCGAGGCACGGATCTTGAGGCCTTCGAGATCGGCCAGTTCGCTGACCTCCGCGTTGCAGAACACGACCTGGGGCGGGTAGGGCGCGACGGCCAGGACGTGGCTGTTGAAGGTGTCGCGGAAGATCTCCTCGACCATCGGGCGCGCGGCCTCGACCATGGCGCGGGCCTCGGACGCGGAGAGCGCCACGAGCGGCACGTCCAGCCCCTCGAGCGCCGGCGCGTCGGCCACGGCATAGTCGGCCACGGTCATCGCCACGTCGTAGACGCCCTGGCCCAGCAGGCGATAGACGTCGGCCACCCCGAGGTTCATCTGGCCATGCGTGGTCATCGAGACGTCGATCGCGCCGCCCGAGGCCTCGGGCAGGGTCTCGGTCCAGAACGGGGCTTCGAATTGCTGGTGCAGCGGCAGGCTGGACCAGCTGCCGACGACGGAAAGGTCCTGCGCGGCGAGCGGGCTCGCGGCGAGCGTCGCGACGGCGGCGGTGCTGAGTATCTGTTTCATCTCTCTCTCCTTGTTGGTCTCGTCTTATCGTTTGGGGGGAATCACCGGGACCTCGGCGTCCTCGGCGACGTCGGTGATCAGCATGCGGCCGGGCCGGTGGGTTATGCAGAGCGGCAGGCCCGCCTGTTCGACCGCGACCTGCGGCGTCACCCCGCAAGCCCAGAAAACCGGCACCTCGCCGGCCGCGACCGGCGCCGGGTCGCCCCAGTCGGGACGGCCGATATCGGCGATGCCGATCGCGGCGGGGTCGCCGGCATGGACCGGTCCGCCATGGGCCAGCGGGAAGCGCCGCGAAATCGCGCGCACTTCGTCCAGCCGGTCCGCCGGGATCGCGCGCATGCTCACGACCATCCTGCCGGCGAAGGGCCCGGCCGGGGTCGTGTCCATGTCCGAGCGGAACATCGGCACGGTGGTGTTGTGATCGATATGCCAGAGCGGCACGCCGGCGTCCTGCAGGGCGCGTTCGAAGGTGAACGAACAGCCGAGCGCGAAGGCCACGAGATCCTCCCGCCAGAGCGCGCGGATGTCCGGGACAGTATCGGCCAGGATCCCGTCGCGATAGACGTTGTAGGCGGGCACGTCCGTGCGGATGTCGATGTCACGCCCCAGCGTCGTCATGCACGGATCGCCCGTATCGGTGACGCCGGTCAGCGGACAGGGCTTGGGATTGCGCTGGCAGTAGCGCATGAAGTCGAGCGCGTAGCGTTCGGGGATGATCACGACGTTGGCCTGCAGCTTGCCCGCGCCCAGCCCGGCCGTGTGCCCCCTGTACCGACCGGCGCGGATCGCCGCGCGCACCGCGCCGGTGTCCATCGTCCTGAGCCTGTCGTATGTGCAGTCCATTCCGCGACTCTCCCGTTGCGGAAAGCATCACCATAGCCACTCATAAAGGCAAATCGAATAAAATTTGCCGAAGCTATAAAGAATTTTTATGCATTTCGTGGTCGATCGCCACCTGCCGCGCGGTTTCGGCGGCGGTGGCGAGCATGTGGCTGCGCGGCTCGCCCATATAGGAGGCCGAGAAGCGCAGCGGCGCCGGGCGCCAGCCGGGGTCGAACTCCGCGATGCGTCCGCTCTCGACATAGGCCGTGCCGAGCGCCCGCGGCAGTGCGGCGACGCCGAGCCCGGCCTCGACCAGGCGGAAGCAGGCCGACAGCGACGTCGAGGGAAAGAGCGGGATTCCCGGGCCGACCCGGCGGAACAGCTCGGCCTTCAGCTCGCGGTAGGGCCGGGTATTCCGGGCATAGGTGATGACCGGCCTCGTGAACGGGGCGGCGGGGTCGGGCCGCGTGTCGGCCGCGCAGTACCAGGCGAGATCGAAGCCCGGCAGCTCGATATTGTCGACGGAGTATTCCGATATCGGTCCCAACAGGATCGCGAGGTCGATCTCGCGATCCAGCAGCCCGGCCCGCAGGTTCATCGAAATGTCGACATTGATCTCGATTTCAAGCTTGGGATAGCGCTGGTGCAGCCGCGAGATGAAGGCCGGCAGCCAGCACTGCGCGATGGTTTCCGAAACACCGAGCCGCAGGTGACCCTCGGTGCCGCCGGGGTCCACGACGTCGCGGGCCACCAACTCGCCCAGCTGTTCGAACTGCTCGGCGTATTTCAGGAGCATCTCGCCCCGCTTCGTCAGCCGCAGCCCGGCGCCCGTCCTGTCGAAGAGGTCGGTGGCCAGCGACTGTTCGAGCTTGCGGATCCGCGTGGTCACCGCCGGCTGGGTCAGGTTCAGCGCCTGCGACGCCTTGCTGATGCCGCCCATGCGCACGACGGTCAGGAAACTCCGGAGCTGTTCGAGGTTGATTCGTGCCATCGGGNCCAGTTTACAGGACGATCCGCGGGGCCGCAGGCCGGATGTCGCGTGCCGGGCTGCGCGGCGCCCGCCCCGCGGCCCGTTCTCGGCAGCGGGACGATCGGCGCCGCCATCTTGTGATCGCCCGGGCCCGCGACTAGGCTCGGCCGGATGGCACGGTTTCGCAGACCGCGTAAGGAGAGCCCATGAGCGTCAGGACCATTCGCGAACTTCTTGGAGAGCGTCCGTTGCAAAGCGTGTCTCCCGACACCCCGCTGTCCGATGCCGCCCGGCTCATGGCGAGCCGGGGCGTGGGCGCCGTCGCGGTGCTCGACGGTGACCGCCTGGCGGGTGTGTTGTCCGAAAGGGATATCGTCTTCCGGGCCGTGGCGCGTGATCTGCCGCCGGCCGAGACCACCGCCGGGGCGGTGATGACCGCCGATCCGGTCACGGTGGGGGCGGACGAGGCGATTTCCGATGCGCTGGCCGCGAAACTGGGGGGTGCCTTTCGCCATCTTCCGGTGCTGGAGGACGGGCGCATCCTGGGGCTGCTGTCCTATCGCGACGTGCCCGCCGAATACCTGATGATGTTCGAGCGCTTCAAGGAGATGTCGTCCGCGAAGCCCGCCGACGGGGCCTAGCGGGGTCCGGCCCCGTGGCCGGGGTGTCTCGTGTCGCGGCACAGCTGATCCGTCACGCGTTCCAGGCGACGGTGCCGAGCGCGGCCACGTCGTAGCCGCCGTAGCTCTCGGCCTGGACGCGGAAGGCATCGGTCCCGCAGAAGGCGAGGAAGGCCTGGAAGGGCGGCTCGAACCAGGCCTTGCGGTCGACGAGCAGCGCGAACTCCTCCTCGATCACCGGCGCGAAGTCGAGCCCGAANCGNCGGGCCACGGCCTCGAGCCCGAAGGTGACGTCGGCGGTCCCGCGCCGGACGGTCTCGACCGCGTCGTCCTCGGTCCGCGCCGCGGCCGTGACGGTCACCGCCGAGAGGTCGAGGCCGCTCTCGGCCGCCAGCGCGTCGAACAGCCCGGCGGTGCCGGATTCCTCCTGCCGCGGGGTCATGCGCAGGCCGGCGATGTCGGCAAGCCGCGCCGGCCGCGGGCCGTCCGGGCGAAAGACCAGTCCGCGCTGGCGCCGCGCGAAGGCCACGAGCACCGCGTTCTGCTCGGCCGCCGCGCGCGCGACCGCCGGGACGTTCCAGACCCCGGACTTGGCGTCGTAAATGTGCATCCCGGTGGCGACGCCGTCGTTCCGGGCGAAGCGGTCCAACCCGTCGAGCGAGCCGTCGAAATAGGTGGCCAGCCCGCAGCGCGATTCGCGGATCGCCCAGTCGAGCAGCGGGTCATGACTGCCCAGCAGGATCGGCGGGCGCGCCGGCGCCTTGAGAGGGCCGCCCGACTTGGCGCGGTCGATCCAGGCGCGCACCTCTGCGGCGGGGAAAAGCAGCTTGCCGGTGGCCCGCGAGCAGGGCACTTCGCCCGAGGCCGCGAGATCGTAGACCTTCCGCTCCTTGAGCCGCAGCAGCTCCGCCAGTTCGCGGACCGTCAGGAATTCATGGGCGGGCGTCTCAAGCTCTGTCATGGGCTCCGGCAGGGTCGGGGCGGCGGCGTCGCCGCCCCGGGGATGCTATCAGCTTTCGGGTGCGTTCGGGAAGAACAGTTGCTGCCCGTCCACCTTGTAGGCGCCGATGGCCGCCTGGCCCGCATCCGAGAGCAGCCAGTCGGCGAAGGTCTCGGCGGCGGCGATGTTCACGCTGGGGCATTTCTCGGGGTTCACCGGGATCACGCCGTACTGGTTGAAGAGATCCGCGTCGCCCTCGACCTGGATCTCGTAGTCCTGCTTGTTGCCGAAGCTGATCCAGGTGGCGCGGTCGGTCATGACATAGGCACCCATCCCGATCCCGGCATTCAGCGTCGCGCCCATGCCCGAGCCGGTCTCGCGGTACCAGTCGCCCGAACCGCTCCCCGGGTCGACATCGGTGTCGGCCCAGAGCGAGACCTCTTTCTTGTGGGTGCCGGAATCGTCCCCGCGCGAGGCGAAGAGCGCCCCGGCCCCGGCGATCTTGGTCAGCGCGTCCTGCGCGTCGGTCATGCCGCCGACGCCGGCCGGGTCGGCCGCGGGGCCCACGATGACGAAGTCGTTATACATCAGGTCGGTGCGCCCGGTGCCGAAGCCGGCCTCGACGAAGGCCTGTTCCGAGGGCTTGGCGTGAACAAGCAGCACGTCGCCGTCGCAGTTCTCGGCGTTCTTGATCGCCTGGCCGGTGCCCACCGCGACGACGTTGACCGTGATGCCGGTCTCGTCCTCGAAGATCGGCAGGAGGTAGTCGTAAAGCCCCGAGTTCGCCGTCGAGGTGGTCGACTGCACGATGATGGACTGGTCCTGCGCGGCCGCCGGGGCCGCGAGGATCAGCGCGATGGCCGTTGCACCGAAGGCTGTCCTGATCATTGAAACGCTCTCCCTTTCTTGTCTTGGATCACACGACGACGTTGCCGTTCAGATAGTCCCGCGCCGCCTGGCTCTGCGGCTCGGGAAAGAAGGCGGCGGCGGGGGCGTGCTCGGCCACCCGGCCGCGATGGAGGAACACCACCTCGTCGGCCATGCGGCGGGCCTGGCCGATGTCGTGGCTGACGAAGACGACCCGGACGCCGCGATCGCGGGCGTCGGCGACGATCTGCTCGATGGCGAGCACCGAGGCCGGGTCGAGGCTGGCCGTGGGCTCGTCGAGGAACAGGACCTCCGGGTCCGTGGCCAGCGCACGGGCCAGCGCCAGACGCTGCGCCTCGCCGCCCGAGAGTAGCCGCGCGGGCTGGCCGGCCTTGTGGGCCAGCCCGACATGGTCCAGCAGCGCGGCCAGCCGGGCGCGGTCGTGGCCGCGGCTCTTGAGCACGAAGTCGAGATTGGCCGCGACCGTGCGGCGCAGCAGTACCGGTTTCTGGAACACGAGCGCCTGGCGCGCGGTAACCGCCCCGGGCGGCTGGCCGCCCCAGGCGATCTGGCCCGCGGTCGGCTTGATCAGGCCGTGCAGCAACTTCAGAAGCAGGCTCTTGCCGGACCCGTTCGGGCCCAGGATCATGGTGCAGCCCGAGGGGCCAAGATCGAGGTCCAGCCCGTCGATCACCGTCGTCTCTCCGAAGCGCAGCGTAAGCCCGCGGGCGGTCAGCGGCAGGACCGGCGCGGATGCCGGGCAGGCGGCGCGTGGCAGGCCGGTCATGGCCGCGGCATCAGACATAGGCCTGCCTCGTTGCCGTCAGGCGTACCGTCTGCACCGCCGCGTTCACGCCGAGCGCGATCACCAGAAGGATGATGCCGAGCGCCAGCGCGAGCCCGAGATCGCCCTTCGAGGTCTCGAGCGCGATGGCGGTGGTCATGACCCGCGTCAGGTGGTCGATATTGCCGCCCACGATGATCACCGCGCCTACCTCGGCCACCGCCCGGCCGAAGCCGGCGAGCCCCACGGTCAGCAGCGAATACCGCGCGTCCCAGAGCAACGCCTGCACGCTTTGCCACCGCGTCAGGCAGAGCGAGCGGAACTGCTCGGCATATTCGGCATGCAGGTCTTCCAGCACTTGCCGGGACAGCGCTGCGACGATGGGGGCGATCAGGATGGTCTGGGCGATGATCATCGCCGTCGGCGTGTAAAGAAGCCCGAGGAATCCCAGCGGACCCGAGCGCGACAGGTGCAGGTAAACCAGGAGCCCGACCACCACGGGCGGCAGACCCATCAGCGCGTTCATGACGACCAGCACGAGGTTGCGACCGCGAAAGCGGCTGATCGCGACCAGCGCTCCGACGGGCAGGCCGATCAGGCAGGCGATCGCAGTGGCGCTGAGGCTCACCCGCAGGGACAGCAGAACGATCTCGATCAGATCGGCGTCGCCCGAGAGAACGAGCTGGAGCGCGAGCGTGAAGGCTTCCCCGATACTTTGCACAATTTACGCCCTTGCGGAAAATTTGCTGCAGACAGCCTAGGGCCATGATCCGAACCGATCAAGCGCCGTTTGCCGGACGCCGGTTTCCGAGGCCTCTCGCATGGGAGGCTCTTGTGAAATCATGCGGAATTTTCCCGACCCGCCGCATCGAAGCCGGGGCGTCCGGGCTGTGATCCCGTGGCCACGGTTGCGCGGCGATGCCCCCGGAATGGGGGCGGGCGTATTGGCAGAATTGGGACCGGGATGTACCCTTTTGGGTGTTAGTTGAGTGCGTTTCATACTCCCATGCAGCCGGTTCCCGTGATCGCGGGGACCGGCCTTTTCAATCCGGCCGCGCGGCGTGCAGAGACCGATCGGCCAGGGGGCAGGTGGCCCGGTTGTGCGCGGTCCGCGCGCGCCCCTGCCGGAGGAGAACGCGATGACTCGGATCCGGCCTCTCGGCGTGGTCGACGACATCACCGGGCTCAAGGCCCTGGTGCGGGCCTTCCTCGCGCATGAACTGGCCCAGCTCAGGCAGGTGTCGGGACTCGCCCCGGCGCTGGAGCCGCTGTTGGCCGGCACCTTCGATCACATGGATCGGTACATGCCGCCGCGCGGGGCCATCCGGGTTGCCGAAGACGACGCGGCCAGGCTGATCGGATGTGTCTTTCTCAAGACGATCCGCGGCGATGCGGCCGAGATTAAGCGGCTCTATGTGCGGCCGGAAGCGCGGGGCGCGGGGCTCGGGCGCCAACTCATGGACGCCGCCCTGCAAGATGCGCGCCGCCTGGGCGCGGCACGGGTTCTGCTCGACACAGGCATCTACGATACCGCGGCCCACAGGCTCTACGAGGCGCTCGGCTTCCGCCACATCGCGCCCTACCCGGAAAGCGAGAACGATCCGGAACTGGCGCCCTATCTCTACTACATGGCATGCGAGCTCGACACGGACCGCGCGCGCTGACGGGCGCTGCCCCCGGCGCGGGGGCGGCGGGTCACTCGGTCGCGCCTGCCGCGCCTCCGGCGTCTTTCGGTTCGGCGCAGGGATAGACCCGCCCGTCCGGCAGACGGCACAACTCCGCGAGATAGGCCTGGTCGAGCGACCCGTAGCGCGGCAGGGCATGGCTTCGTTCCTGGCGATCCAGGTAGTCGCTGCAGGCGGCGACATAATAGGTCTGGCGCCGCCACTCGGACTCGTACCAGGTGCCGAACGCGCGGGCCGTCGCCAGCGCCAAGGCGCCGCTTGCACGCATTTCCGCCTCGAAGGCCAGTGCAAGGTCTGCATGGGTCGGCCAGGTTTCGAGCGCCGTCCAGACGGACGGATCGCCGGCGGCGCGCAGCTGCCAGGCGACGGCGAGGCTGACCGCGCTGGCGTCGGCCTCCATGGCCAGGGTGACCCGCGCCGTGGCTTCCATCGACAGGTTCGGGTCCGGGCAGATGCCCGTCCGGGTCTGATGGATATGGCGCAACTCGTGGATCGCGACCGCGCGCATCAGCGGCGTGGACAGGCCGCGGCGCAGAACGATGCGATGGGCCTCGAGGTCGAAATAGCCTTGGATGCCGAAGAGATGTTCCGAGAGGCAGATCTCGGGCGGGCGCTCCTCGAGGATGCGTTCGAGGCTCCGGTGCGGTGCGAGCGCGGAGCGGAGCCAGACCGCCAGTGAACGGATCCGCCGCTGGGCATCCGTCCGGGCGCCGTCATAGGGGGGCGCGAGGCAGGTCCGGACGGGATCCTCGACCTGCGCCGATGCGGGGGCCGATGCGGGCGGCGCGCCGAGGCACAGCACGGCCAGCGCGAGCGCCCGCAGCAGCGCGGTGGCCTTCCCCCGCCTCAGCCCACGCATGACAGGCGTCCCTTGGCGTCGGCGGCCCGGATGCGCGGACCGCGCAACGGATATGATCCGCCCGGGGGCACGCTTGTCGGCATTCGCAACCTGCTCCTGTTCCTGCCCGGCTTCGCGACCGGTCCACCCGGAAACGCCGGCTCCGTCCCGTACCGACCCAGACCTAACCTGCAAAGCGCGCGGACTCAAAATGCGCGCGGTCGGGAAAATGAAACGGGATACCCGGCCGCCACGGCGCGGTGGCGGCGTGCCGGGCGTTGTCCGGCCCGGCAGTCTGTCGCGGCCGGCCGTCGACCGGACTGGGCCGTCGACAGGTCATTCCGGCGACGGGGCGCCGGCCGCGCGGGTCAGGCCTGGTCGTCCACCTTGGCGTCGGGCGCGTTGGACTTCACCGACTCGATCCCGTTGTCGCGCGCCGATGCGCTTTCATAGTTCTCGCTGGTGCCGATGACCTGGCCGTTCGTGGACTTGAGGTTGAACCTGAACTTGCCGTTCTTGGTCTCTGTCCGGTCGAAGCGCGCGTCGTCAGCGGCGTTCTTGCGGACCGACTCGATTCCATTCTCGGCGCTGGCCTTCTGTTTATAGCCCTCGCTCGCCAGAATGATCTGCCCGTTCCCGGCCTTCAGCCGAAAGCGGAATTCCCCGGCCTTGTCAGTGTAAAGTTCGAATTTCCCAGCCATGCCACTTTTCCGGTTGCTATGTGCCCATATCAATGCCCGATACTATTCTCGCAAACCGAGAAAACGCCAAGGAATTTGTGACCCGTTCCGCACGGCGCGCCGGGCCGGGGCGGGCGGTCGCATGTGTGGGCGGCAGAATTTTCTTCTCAGCCGCGCGCGGACGGGTACCCTTGGGGTCCGGAAACAAGGCGGGACAGGGGGCGACGGATGCCGGACATGCAGGACAGGGTATTCATCGGTGGCGGCGGCGCGGGATATGCCACGCCGCAGGGGTTGGCGCTGAAATACGCGAACAGGCACGGGCTTGTCGCGGGCGCCACCGGGACCGGAAAAACCGTGACGCTGCAAATTCTTGCCGAGGGGCTGTCCGAGGCCGGGGTCCCGGTGTTTCTGTCTGACGTCAAGGGGGACCTGTCCGGCCTGGCCGCGGCCGGAAGCGCGGAGTTCAAGCTGCACGAGGCTTTCATGAAGCGCGCCGGGACCATCGGTTTCTCGGACTATCGCTACGCGCGTTTCCCGGTCACCTTCTGGGATCTCCTGGGCGAACAGGGGCACCCCGTTCGGACGACCGTGGCAGAAATGGGCCCGCTTCTGCTGTCCCGGCTGATGGACCTGACGGAGGCGCAGGAGGGGGTGCTGAACATCGCCTTCCGCCTGTCCGACGAGCAGGGGCTTCCGCTGCTCGACCTGAAGGATCTGCAGGCGCTTCTGGTCTGGGTCGACGAGAACCGCGCCGATCTCTCGCTGCGTTACGGCAACGTGTCGCCGGCCTCCATCGGTGCGATACAGCGCCGTCTTCTCGTGCTGGAAAACCAGGGCGGCGCCAAGCTTTTCGGCGAACCCGCGCTGGACCTGGCGGATCTCATGCGCACCGACGTGGACGGCCGCGGCCGGATCAACATCCTGGCCGCCGACAGGCTGATGGCCAGCCCGCGGCTTTACGCGACCTTTCTCTTGTGGCTG
>PR_CR_10_Liq_1_inCRDRAFT_1001469_pt1 | contig 13194 bp, 10 predicted proteins | sample PRCRCaboRojoPR_3_FD_10241 | JGI IMG/M metagenome (IMG submission 10241) | reverse complement strand
ACCACGCGGGCCACAGCGGCCCACGTCCTGTCGGCCGAGCCCGTCGGGCGGGTCGGTCGGGCGGGTCGGTCAGGCGGGGAAGAAGATGCCGAGCTCGCGGGTGGCGCTGTCGGCACCGTCGGAGCCGTGCACGATGTTCTCGCCGATGAGCGTGGCGAGGTCGCCGCGGATCGTGCCGGGTGCGGCGGCCAGCGGGTCGGTCGCCCCCATCAGCGTGCGCATCCCGGCGATCGCGCCCTCACCGCTGACCCGCATCGCGACGAGCGGGCCCGACGTGATGAAGTCGACGAGCTCGCCGAAGAACGGCCGCTCGGTGTGCTCCGCGTAGTGCTGCTCCGCCGTCGCACGGTCGAGGGTGCGCAGCTCCATGCGCTCGATGCGGAAGCCCTTGCGTTCGATGCGTCCGACGACCTCACCGACGAGGCCGCGGGCGACGCCGTCGGGCTTGATCAGGACCAGGGTCGACTCGTGTGCCACCGGAGCTCCGTCCGTTCGCGTCGGTCAGGCCGTCCGGGTCCGGACGGTGCAGGTCGGGCGCGGATGCTAGCGAGCGGCGTCCGGGTCCTCACCGCCCTCGACGGCACCCTCACCGTCCACACCGACGAGCAGCGTGCGCATGCCGGCGTCCGGCCCGTCGGCGCGCATCACCTCGGTCGGCGCGAGGTGCTCGCGCGCCGCGCCGACGACGGTCATCGAGCCGGTGACGAGCACCGCGTCGGCCGCACCGGTGATGCTCGTGGCGAGGTCGACGGCCTCGGCGACGCCGTCGGCGACCTCGACGTGCACGCCGCGCGGCCCGAACACGCCGGCGGCGACCTCGCGCAGCGCCGTCGGGTGCAGCCCCCGCTCGCTCGGCGCGGCGGTGACGATCACGTGGGACGCGACGGGCGCGAGGGCGGCGAGCATCCCCTCGACGTCCTTGTCGACGAGGCAGCCGAACACGACGATGACGTCGCGGAACCGGAAGGACTCGGCCAGGGCGGTGGCGAGGGCCCGGACGGCGTGCGGGTTGTGCGCACCGTCGAGGACGACGGTCGGGTCCTCGCGCACGACCTCCAGCCGTCCGGGGATGCGCACGGCCGCGACGCCCTCACGGATGACGTCGTCGTCGACGGCGGCGAACGACGGACCGAGCAGCCCCTCGACCGCGGCGAGGGCGAGCAGCAGGTTGCGTGCCTGATGCGCGCCCCGCAGCGGCAGCAGCAGGTCGTCGAGACGGCGACCGCGGACGTCGACGGTCAGGCGCTGCCCGCCCGCGACGGGCTCCCGGCCGAGGAGGGTGACGTCACGGCCGACGACGACGGGGGACGCGTCGACGGCGGCGGCCGCCCGCTCGACGATCGCGGTGACCCCGGGTGTCTGCGCGGCGGTGACGACATGGCTGCCGGGCTTGATGATGCCGACCTTCTCCCCCGCGACCTCCTCGGGCGTGTCACCGAGCATCGAGTGGTCGAGGTCGACCTCGCCGATGACGGCGACGTCGGCGTCGACGACGTTGGTCGCGTCCCAGCGGCCACCGAGCCCGACCTCGATCACACCGACGTCGACGGCCTCGTCGGCGAGGTGGGCGAGCGCCATCGCGGTCGTCAGCTCGAAGAAGGTCACCGGGTGCGCCGCCGCGCCGTCACGCTCCGCCGCGCGGGCGTCCATCATGCGGGCGAGCCCGTCGACCTCGGTGTGGACCTCGGCGAACACCTCCGGGGTGATGGGGCGCAGCCCGACGAGGATGCGCTCGCGGACGTCGTGGAGGTGGGGTGACACGTACGTGCCGGTGCGCAGCCCGACCGCCTCGAGCAGCGCGGACACGGCGCGGACCGTGGAGCCCTTGCCGTTGGTGCCGGTGACGTGGACGGTCCGGTAGGCGTGCTGCGGGTCGCCGAGCAGCCCGACCAGCTCGGTGATGCGGGCGAGGTCGGGGACCATGCGGCCCGGACCGCGCGCCGACAGCGCGTCGAGGGCCCGCCCGTAGGCCCCCGTGCCGACGACGGTCACGCCTCGACCCCGAACGCCTCGAGCCGTGCGGTCAGCTCGTCGACGACGCGCTGGGCCGCGGCGAGCCGCTCCCGCTCCTTCGCGACGACGTCGGCCGGGGCGCGCGTCACGAACCCCTCGTTGGCGAGCTTGCCCTCGAGCCGTGCGACCTCCCCCACGGCCCGGTCGCGTTCGTCGGCGAGCCGGGCCGCCTCCGCCTCGACGTCGATGACGCCGGCGAGGGGCACGCTCGCGCGGCCGGCGGGGAACACGATGCTCGAGCGCTGGTCGCCCTCCGGCAGCCGCTCGACGACGTCGAGGCGCCCGAGGCCGGCGAGGGCGACGACGAGGCCGCCGTGCGCGGCGAGGACGTCGCGGGCGCGGGCGTCCTCGGCGACGACGTCCAGCTCGATGCGCACCGACGGGGCGATGCGCAGCTGCGACCGGAACCGGTGCACCTCGCGCACGAGCCCCTGCACGACGGCGAAGCGGTCGCGCGCGTCGTCGTCGACCCGTCCGACGGCGGTCGGCCAGTCGGCGGCCATCAGCGACGCCGCCCCGCCCGTGCTGCCCGTCAGCGGCCGCCAGGCGGCCTCGGTCACGAACGGGAGCAGCGGCGCGGCGAGCCGCAGGGTGACCTCGAGCACGTGGGCGAGCACGGCCCGCGCGTCGGTGCGGGCCTGCTCGTCAGCGCCGTAGACCCGCTCCTTGACGGCCTCGAGGTACCAGTCGGCGAACTCGTCCCACACGAACCGGTACAGCCCCCGTGCGACGACCGGCCAGTCGTAGGCGTCGGACGCCGCGTCGACCTCCGCGGCCATGGCGGCGAGCCGGTCCAGCACCCACCGGTCCTCGAGGGTGAGCCGCTCGTCGGGCGGCAGCGCGCCGGGCCGCTGCCCGTCCAGGTTGGAGATCGTGAACCGGGCCGCGTTCCACAGCTTGTTCACGAACCGCTTCGCCCCCTCGACCCACTCCTCGGCGAGCGGCACGTCGGTGCCCGGGGCGGCGTTGCGCAGCAGGGCGAAGCGGGTCGCGTCGGCGCCGTAGGCGGCGACGAGGTCGAGCGGGTCGATCACGTTCCCGAACGACTTCGACATCTTCTTGCCGTGCTCGTCCCGCACGAGCCCGTGGTTGTGGACGACGCGGAAGGGCACCTCGCCGGTGAAGGCGAGCCCGGCCATGAGCATGCGCGACACCCAGAACGTGTTGATGTCGTACCCGGTGACGAGCGTGGAGGTCGGGTACCAGCGGGCGAGCTCGGGGGTGTCGTCGGGCCAGCCGAGGACCGTGAAGGGCCACAGCTGGCTGGAGAACCACGTGTCGAGCACGTCCTCGTCCTGCACCCAGCCGTCCCCGTCGGGGGCGTCGACCTGGACGCGCACCTCGCCGTCCGGCCCGTACCACGCGGGGATGCGGTGCCCCCACCACAGCTGGCGCGAGATGCACCAGTCGTGCAGGCCGTCGAGCCACTCGAGGAACGAGCGTGCGGAACGTTCGGGGACGAAGGTGACCCGGCCGTCGCGCACCGCCTCGGCGGCACGGTCGGCGAGGGTGCGGACGGCGACGAACCACTGGTCGCTCAGGCGCGGCTCGACGACGACGCCGGAGCGCTGCGAGTGGCCGACGGGATGCACGTGCTCCTTGACCTCGACGAGCAGGCCGAGGTCGTCGAGGGCGTCCTTCACGGCGGTCCGGGCGGCGAAGCGGTCCAGGCCCGCGAAGCGGCCGGCGGCGGCGCTCATCGCGCCGGTGTCGTCCATCACGTCGAGCATGGCGAGTCCGTGCCGCTCCCCCATCGCATGGTCGTTGGGGTCGTGCGCGGGGGTGATCTTGACCGCGCCGGAGCCGAACGCCGGGTCGACGTAGTCGTCGGCGATGATGGGGATCTCACGCCCGTCGAACGGGTGGCGCACGCTGCGGCCGACGAGGTCGCGGTAACGCTCGTCGTCGGGGTGCACGGCGATGGCGGTGTCGCCGAGCATCGTCTCGACCCGGGTGGTCGCGACGACGATGCCGCGGTCGGCGTCGTCGACGAGCGGGTAGCGGAAGTGCACCAGCTCGCCGGTGATCTCGCGGTGCTCGACCTCGATGTCGCTCAGCGCCGTCCGCAGCTCCGGGTCCCAGTTGATCAGGCGGGTCCCGCGGTAGATCAGGCCCTGCGCGTACCAGTCGATGAACACCTTGGTGACCGCGGCGTTGCGCGGCTCGTCGAACGTGAACGCCTCACGTGCCCAGTCGGGGCTGCACCCGAGGACGCGGAGCTGCCGCAGGATCGTCCCACCGGACTCCTCCCGCCACGCCCAGACCCGCTCGAGGAACGCCTCGCGCCCGAGGTCGTGACGGGTCCGCCCCTCGGCCGCGAGCTGCTTCTCGACGACCATCTGGGTCGCGATGCCCGCGTGGTCGGTGCCGGGGATCCACACGGCGTTGCGTCCGCGCATGCGCTCGCGCCGGATGATGACGTCCTGGATGGTGTTGTCGAGCGCGTGACCGACGTGCAGCGAGCCGGTGACGTTCGGCGGGGGGATGACGATGCTGAACGGTTCGCCGGGGTCGTCGGGCTCGGCGTGGAACAGCCCCGCCGCCTCCCAGTCGGCGTACAGGTCGGCCTCGACGGCCTCGGGGTCGTACGCCTTCGGCAGCGGCTGGCTGGCGTCGGACACGGCGGCTCCCCGGGGGCGGACGGTCGCGCGAGGTTAGTCGCCGGCGACCGGCGTCCCCTCCCAGACGAGCTCTGCGACGTCGTTGTCGACGTCGGCGACCCACACGGACGGCGCGGACGCGCCGGCGGGCAGGACGAGCACCCGACCGGCAGCGTCGAGCAGGGCGACGGTGCCCGACGCGGGGTCGGTCGCGACGGCGGTGACCCGGTAGTTGTCGGGCGCGTCGACCCGCCACAGGACCGTGCCGTCGGCGTCGCGGACGATGAGGGTCGCGCCGTCCCGCTCGCTGTCGACCCAGCCCCGCCCGTCGGGCAGCGTGCCGGCGTCGACGTCGGGGAGCTCGCGCGTGGTGCCGTCGGCGGGGTCGACCGCCGTCAGCCGTGTGCCGGTGGGGCCGAAGCGGAGCAGGAGGACCCCGCGCTCGTCCCAGCCGGCGAGCGTCGTCCCGTCGAGGCCGCAGCGGACCTCGCGGACGCTCCCGTCGGGTGCGACGACGTCGAGGCACCGGCCGTCGGCGGCCTCCCGGAAGCTCAGCAGCGCCAGCGACCGGGTCGGACGCGTCGTCGCGTCGACGGCGTCGAGCTCCGGCGGGGGGACGAGGCCGAAGCGCAGGACCAGCCCGAGGGTGACCACGGCGACCGCGGCGGCGACGGCGAGCAGCGCCCGGACGGGGCGGTCGCGGGCGGTGGGGTCCGACGGTGCCGGCGCCGGTCGCACGTCAGCCATGGGGGGCCTCCTGGGCACGGCGGAGCCGCCCGACGGCGACGGCCATGAGGATGAGGAGCAGGCCGACGGTGAGCAGCGTCGCCGGGGCGCCGAGGGTGTCGGAGAACAGCGCGAACACCAGCTGGGGGACGGTGACGAACAGGCCGACCGCGCCGACGTACAGCAGGTGGATGCGGGACCCGGGCACGGACAGGCCGACGACGACGAGTGCGAGGAGCACCCCGAGGGCGAGCGCGGAGCGCGGCCAGCCGGTGCCGGTGAGCACGAGCGTGCCGATCAGCAGGAACGCCGCGCCGACGGTCTCGGCGCTGCGGCGCGGCCCGAGCCAGCCGCCGGCGCCGGCCAGCCCCCACGCGGCGCTGCCGCCGGTGACGAGCGTGCCCACGGCCAGCGCACCCGGCTCGAGCGGGGCGAGCGCGAACAGCGTGCCGGCGACGGCGCCGCCGAGGGCGACGAACGTGGCGAGCTGGACGGGCACGTGCCGACCGACGGCCAGCAGCACCGCGGCGACGACGGCGGCGCTGCCCGCGACCGTCGGCACCATCCAGCGCAGGGGTACGGCGAGGACGTCCGCGGCGACGATGCCGGCGGTCCAGGCGACGCCGACGACGCCGACCGTCCACAGCACGCCGACGAGCCGGCCGACGGCGGGTCCGCGGCGCCCGCGCAGCAGGCCGCCAGCGGCGAGCGCCGTCAGGGTGAGCAGCCCGGCGAGGGCGACCCGGGCCCACACGGACAGGTCCGGCCACGTCTCGGCGAGGAGCAGGCCGATCGCCCCGAGGGTGAAGGCCGCACCGACGTAGCCGACGACCTCGGCGAGGCGTCCACGGCGGTCCGCGTCGGCCGGGCCCGGGGGCGGCGGTGGTGCGGTGGTGCCGGCCTCGAAGGCGCGGATGCGGTCGACGTCGGCGGCGGTGAGCACGCCGGCGCGCCGCCAGACGGCGAGCCGCTCCTGGAGCGCGTCCTCGTCCACGACCACCTCGTCCACCGCGACCCTTGGAGCCTAGGTGGGGGGCGGCCCGCACCCAGGGGCGTTCGGCCCGTGTGGACAGCGGCCGACTCCTGCCGGCCGGAACACGACGGAGGGGGCGCCGAAGCGCCCCCTCCGTGCGGTGCGGTGCCGGTCAGGCGGCGATGCTGTGCTCCGTCTTGACCTTGGCGACGTGGTGGATCATGAGGCCGTAGCCCGCCTTCGCCGTGATGTCGGCGATGGCGTAGCCGACGTTGACGATGACGAACGCGAGGCCCGCGTCGTCGAGGAGCACCGGCGCGAGGTACGCGATCGGGTAGAAGCTCCAGGTGACGAGCAGGACGGTGCGCAGGGACTTGAGGGTGCCCTGCACGGCCGGGTTCTCCGCGGCGATCTGACGGGTCAGCTCACCGAACAGCGTCGCGAGGATCAGGACGAAGAAGACCATCGACAGGGCCCAGAAGATCCACTGGGTGGTCGCGTCGCCGGAGATCTCGCCCGGGTAGCCGAGCACGATCATCAGGAACGAGTACGGCACGAGCTTGTTCAGCAGGGCGCGCCGACGCTCCGGGGCGATCGACAGGACGAGGACGAGCTCGGTGAGGAGCAGCGGGACGGTGACGACCCAGTCCACGTACCGGTAGGCCTCGTTGAAGCCGGCACCCTCGGTGACGGCCTTGTCGAAGGACTGCATGATGCGGAAGTAGTGGTAGCCGGCGATCGTGACGATGACGCCGGAGATGGTGACCGCCATGCGGTAGGCAGGCGATACGTCCATGCGGCTGATGAAGAAGAAGATGGCGCTGCCGAGGAACACGGCGAACGTCAGCGAGAAGAACCCGCCGACGACCATGACCTCGTTCGCGCTCAGTCCGAGCGATGCGATGTCCGTCATTCGTACCTCTCCCGTGCTGGGGCGCCGCGATCGGCGCCTCGGTTGGGTCGGGCCGCCGCGTACGTCACGGTGGCGTGAGTGATCCCGTGGATCGCAGGGTGCGGTCCGCGGGACGTTCGTCGCCCCGACGCACGCCGGATCGACGCCGCAGGGTGTGGGGGTGTGCACAACGTTCGCACGCAGGAGTCTAGGCGCCGAACGCCCCGATGGGCTGGAACGAGCGCTCAAATTCCTGCGACGGCCCACAACGGTCGCTACGGGGCCCTGCGGGCCCGTCCGCGGCGATGGCCGACCGCGCGGGACGGGGCCGGTGGGCGGCGCGGGGTCGGTCAGGCGGAGCGTTCGCGCGGCAGCGACCGCACCTGGCCGTGCGGCACGAGGGTCGGGTTGGCCTGCTCCCGCACCGTCGCGGCGTCGATGACGCAGCGACCGACGTCCTCGCGCGACGGCAGGTCGTACATGGTGCTGAGGAGGACCTCCTCGAGGATCGCTCGCAGCCCCCGCGCACCGGTCTGGCGCAGCATCGCCAGGTCGGCGACCGCCTCGAGCGCGTCGGGGGTGAACTCGAGCTCGACCCCGTCGAGCGCGAAGATGCGCTGGTACTGCTTCACGAGCGCGTTGCGGGGCGTGGTGAGGATGTCGACGAGCGCCTCGCGCGACAGCGGCTCGACGGAGGCGACGACGGGCAGGCGGCCGACGAACTCGGGGATGAGGCCGAAGCGGACGAGGTCCTCGGGCAGCACGTCGGTCAGCAGGTCACCGAGGTCCTTGTCGCGGGCCGCCCGCACGTCCGCACCGAAGCCGACGCCCTGCCGGCCGTGGCGCTGCTCGACGAGCTCCTCCAGGCCGGCGAACGCCCCACCGCAGATGAACAGGATGTTCGTCGTGTCGATCTGCAGGAACTCCTGGTGGGGGTGCTTCCGCCCGCCCTGCGGCGGCACGGAGGCGACGGTGCCCTCGAGGATCTTCAGCAGCGCCTGCTGGACCCCCTCCCCCGACACGTCCCGTGTGATCGACGGGTTGTCGGACTTGCGGGCGATCTTGTCGACCTCGTCGATGTAGATGATGCCGGTCTCGGCCCGCTGCACGTCGAAGTCGGCCGCCTGGATGATCTTGAGGAGGATGTTCTCGACGTCCTCACCGACGTAGCCGGCCTCCGTCAGCGCCGTCGCGTCCGCGATGGCGAACGGGACGTTGAGCATCCGCGCGAGCGTCTGCGCGAGCAGCGTCTTGCCGGAGCCGGTCGGGCCGAGGAGCAGGATGTTGGACTTCGCGAGCTCGACGTCGTCCTCGTCGGCCGGTCCACTCAGCGCCGTCTCCGACGTGCCCGCCGCGCGGATGCGCTTGTAGTGGTTGTAGACGGCGACGGCGAGGGCGCGCTTCGTCGCGTCCTGCCCGATGACGTACTCGTCGAGGAACGCGGCGATCTCCCGCGGCTTCGGCAGCTCGGTGAGCACGGGCACGGTGCTCTCGCCGAGCTCCTCCTCGATGATCTCGTTGCACAGCTCGATGCACTCGTCGCAGATGTACACGCCGGGACCGGCGATGAGCTTCTTGACCTGCTTCTGCGACTTCCCGCAGAAGGAGCACTTCAGCAGGGCGTCCGCCTCGCTGAACTTCGCCATGGTCCCCTCGTCCGCCGGCGACGGGCCACGCCCGTGCGCTCCGCCCGAGGGTAACGGCGCAGTGGCCCTGGGGCCGTCAGCCCATCACGTCCTGTGGACGGACGCTGCCCGCCGGCCGTCGACGGGCCGGCGGCGTCAGGAGACGGCGGCGATCGCGGCGGGCGCGGCCTTGCGGCTGGTGACGATCGCGTCGATGAGGCCGTAGTCGAGCGCGTCCTGCGCGGAGAGGATGAAGTCGCGGTCGGTGTCCTTGCGGATGCGCTCCACGGACTGCCCGGTCTTCTCCGCGAGGATGCCGTCGAGCATGTCGCGCATGCGCAGGATCTCGTTCGCCTGGATCTCGATGTCGACCGACTGCCCCTCGGCCCCGCCGGACGGCTGGTGGAGCAGGACGCGGGAGTTCGGCAGCGCCAGGCGCTTGCCCTTCGTGCCGGCGGCGAGCAGCACCGCGGCCGCGGACGCCGCCTGCCCCATGCAGATCGTCTGCACGTCGCACTTGATGAACTCCATCGTGTCGTAGATGGCGAACAGTGCGGTGATCGACCCGCCGGGCGAGTTGATGTAGATCGCGATGTCCTTGTCGGGGTCCTCCGACTCGAGGTGGAGCAGCTGGGCCATCACGACGTTCGCGACGTCGTCGGTGACGGGCGTGCCGAGGAACACGATCCGCTGCTGGAGGAGGCGCGAGTAGATGTCGAACGCGCGCTCGCCCCGGTTGGTCTGCTCGATGACCGTCGGCACGTAGTAGTTGGCGCGTGGGACGTCCACCACGTCGCGCTGGTCGCGGGGGGAGGTGTTCACGTCGGCTCCGTTCACGGCACGTCCGGCCGGGCGTCGGCCGGCGAGGGTAGCGGTGCGTCGGCGCCGGGCCCCCGGCCTGTGCCGCTGCGACGCAGGTCCGGAGGGCTCAGTCCTCCGTCGCGTCAGGCTCGGCGTCGGGCTCCGCGTCGGGCGCGGGCTCCAGCTCGGCCTCGGCGTCGGCGTCGGGCTCGGGGTCGGCCTCGACCAGCCCGAGGCGCCGCAGCAGCTCCTCGTCGGGGCCGCCGGTGACCTCGGCGGCCTCCAGGACCGCGTCGATGGCCCGGCGGCGCAGCACGTCGCCCACCAGCGCCGGCAGCGTGCCCTGCTCCTGGACGAGCTGGGCGATGCGCTGCGGCTCGGTGCGGTGCTCGGCGGCGAGGCGTGCGAACTCCCGGTCGAGGTCGGCCGCCTGCACGGTCAGCTCGAGCTCGCGGGCGAGCGCGTCGAGCACGAGCTGGGCGCGCAGCATCGACGTCATCTGCTCGGTCAGGCGGGCCTCGTAGTCCTCCCGCGAGGTGCCCTCCAGCTGCAGGAGCTCGTCGAGCGTGCCGCCGAACTGCGACGCCTCCTGCGACAGCCGCTCGATGCGCTCGGCGACCGCCTCCGACAGCATCGTCGGGGGGACCGGCACGTCGTGCAGCGCGACGTACGCCTCCGTGACGAGCCCGCGCAGCTCGTGCCGGCGCTCGGTGAGCCGGCGGCGCAGCAGCGAGTCGGTGATGTCAGCCCGCAGCTCGTCGATCGAGTCGAAGCCGCCGGCGGTGTCGGCGAAGTCGTCGTCGAGCTCCGGCAGGCGCTTCTCTCGCACGTCGGTCACGGTCACGGTGAACGCCGCGGTCGCGCCGCCGTGCTCCGGGTAGTCCTCCGGCAGGTCGTCCTCGTACTCGAGCACGTCACCGGCGCTCGCGCCGAGCGCGCGACGGTCCAGCTCGGGGGTGACGCCTCCGGAACCGACCTCGTACAGCGCCCCCTCCACGGCGGCCGACTCGACCTCGACCCCGTCGACGCTGAGCCGCAGGTCGAGGGTGATCAGGTCACCGGCCGCGGCCGGACGGTCGACGACCTCGACCTCCGCGAACTGCTCGCGCAGCTGGTCGAGCTGCGCGTCGACGTCGGCGTCGGGGACCGTCCACTCGGGGTGGGTGACGCTGATGCCGCGGTGGTCGGCGAGCGTCACCTCCGGGCGCACCTCGACGGTGACGGTGAAGGCGCAGCCCTCCTCCTCGTCGAAGCGTTCGACGTCGACCTGCGGGCGGGCGACGGTGTCGAGGTCGGTCGCCCGCAGCGCCTCGACGAAGTACTCCTGCAGGGCGTCGTCCAGCGCCGCCTGCGCGATCGCGGCGGTGCCGACGTGCTGCTCGATGACGCGCCGCGGGGCCTTGCCCTTGCGGAAGCCGGGCACGTTCACGTCCTTGGCGATGCCGCGGGCGGCCCGGTCGAAGGCGGCACGGACACGTTCGGGGGCGGCCGAGACGCTCAGCCTGACGCTGACGTCGTCGAGGCGCTCGACGTCGGTGGTGACGGGGGTGGTCACGGTGGGGCCGTTCGGTCGGGTCGGTCGGATGCCGGTGGGGACGGGATGGTGGGTGGGCCGGTCCTATCCTGCCCCGGCCGGGGTGTGGCGCAGCTTGGTAGCGCACCTGCTTTGGGAGCAGGGGGTCGTCGGTTCGAATCCGGCCACCCCGACGGTGAGGACGGCCGGCGCGGGCGCGCGGCCGTCAGTCGTGACGGGCGCCCTCGCGGCGCGTGACGTACCGGTTCAGCTGGCGGAACAGCTCGTCGCGGACCTCGACGACCGCATGGTCGAGGTCGCTGTCGGTCGACGTCGCCACCATGTGCGGCACGCCGGCGATCCAGCACTCGAGGACGGTCCGCTGGCTGGGCGTCCCCCGCTCCTTCACCGACAGCTCGAGCTCGACCTGGTCGGGGCGCCAGTGCGACAGGCGCCGTTCGAGCCGTCCGAACAGGACCTCGAGGATGCCGTCCCGCTCGTCGGCGCGGAACTCGTGGACGATGCGCAGTCGGTCGTGGAACGTGGTCATCGTGCGCTGCTGCTCCCTGCTGGCGGGACACGCCGCCGTGACGTGCGGCCGTGCAACCTACCCGCCGGTGGCGTCCGGGGCGACGCCGGACGGTGCGCCGAAGGGCCGTCGGGGCCCCGCGGCTACGCTTCCCGCGCCCGCGGGTGTAGCTCAATGGCCAGAGCTCCGGCCTTCCAAGCCGGTGATGCGGGTTCGATTCCCGTCACCCGCTCCCCGCGNACNCNCACACCCNGNANCACNCCCCGNACCACNCCCCGANCCGCCGCGACGCATCGGACCGTCCCGGTGCGCGCGGCCCGCTCCCGGAGCAGACCNTGACCGAAGCCCCCGTCCCGACCGCGACGCCCAACGCCTCCTACTCCTTCGTCATGCGGCTGCGCATGTCGGCGGCCGACGCGACGGCCATGGGACGCATCACCACCGCCGTCGGCTCCTCCGGCGGCATCGTCGTCGCCATCGACATGGTCGACACGGCCTCCGAGGTCCTGACCCTGGACCTCTCGGTCAACGCCGGCGACCAGGACCAGGCGGCCCGCATCCAGGACGCCGTCGGGGCCGTCGACGGGGTCGAGGTCCACAAGGTCAGCGACCGCACCTTCCTCATGCACCTCGGCGGCAAGCTGGAGGTCGCCCCGACCGTGCCGCTCAAGACCCGCGACGACCTGTCGATGGCGTACACGCCGGGGGTCGCGCGCGTCTGCATGGCGATCCACGACACGCCGGAGGACGCCCGCACCCTGACGATCAAGGGCAACACGGTCGCGATCGTGACCGACGGCACGGCGGTGCTCGGGCTCGGTGACATCGGGCCGGAGGCGGCGATGCCGGTCATGGAGGGCAAGGCGGCGCTGTTCAAGCACTTCGCGGGCGTCGACGGGTTCCCCATCTGCCTCGACACCAAGGACGTCGACGAGATCGTCGCGGTCTGCCGTGCGATCGCCCCGACGTTCGGCGGCATCAACCTCGAGGACATCTCCGCGCCGCGCTGCTTCGAGATCGAGGAGCGGCTGCGCGCCGAGCTCGACATCCCCATCTTCCACGACGACCAGCACGGCACCGCCATCGTCGTCCTCGCCGCGCTCATCAACGCGCTGAAGGTCGTCGGCAAGGACCTCGGGGACGTCACGGTCGCGATGTCGGGGGCCGGCGCGTCGGCGACGGCCTGCGCCCGTCTGCTGATGGCCGAGGGGGTCAAGGACGTCATCGCGGCGGACCGGCACGGCATCCTCGGACCGGACCGCGAGGGGCTCGATGCGCCGAAGCGCTGGTTCGTCGAGCACGGCAACCGTGAGGGGCGCTCCGGCACGCTGCTCGACGCGCTCGACGGCGCCGACGTGTTCCTCGGCCTCTCGGGCCCCGACCTGTTCGAGGCGTCGGAGCTGGCCCGCATGGCCTCCGGCGCGGTCGTGTTCGCGCTGGCGAACCCGACGCCGGAGGTCGACCCGACGGCCGCGCACACCTACGCCGCGGTCGTCGCGACCGGGCGCAGCGACTATCCGAA
>PR_CR_10_Liq_1_inCRDRAFT_1001468_pt1 | contig 13198 bp, 14 predicted proteins | sample PRCRCaboRojoPR_3_FD_10241 | JGI IMG/M metagenome (IMG submission 10241) | reverse complement strand
TTCTTTGAAATCGCTCATGAAACCTTGCGCGATGACATCCTTTTGGTGCTGGCCGAACGCGATGGGCAGTGCATTGCCGGGGCGATGAACCTGATTGGACGTGATGCGCTTTATGGGCGATACTGGGGTTGCATCGAGCACCACCCCTGCCTGCATTTCGAGCTATGTTATTATCAGGCAATGGATTTTTCGATTGCGCAGGGGTTGGCCACGGTGGAGGCCGGGGCGCAGGGGGAACACAAACTGGCACGCGGGTATTTGCCGGTGAGCACCCATTCGCTGCACTGGATGCGCGATGCGGGCTTTGCCGAGGCGGTCGCGCAATACCTTGAGGCAGAGCGGGCCGCTGTTGAGGAAGACATTGAAATTCTTACGAAATTCGGCCCATTCAAGAAAACGGACATGGAGGATCACCAATGACCGAGAAACTGAGCGACACCGCACGGGAAACCACGCTTGAACCGCTGTTGAATGACGGCTGGGAGATGGTCGAGGGGCGTGACGCTATCAAAAAAACCTTTGAATTCAAGAACTTCGTGGATGCCTTTGGCTATATGACGCGGGTGGCGATCTGGGCCGAGAAATGGAACCACCACCCCGAATGGTTCAATGTTTACAAGACCTTGGAGGTCACGCTGAGCACGCATGACGTGGGCGGCCTGAGTTCGCTGGACGTGAAACTGGCGCGCAAGATGGACGTGCTGTATTCGGGCGACTGATTTTCGTACGAGTCGTACGCATGACCCCCCGGTTTCGTACGAAACTTCGGGGGGCTTTTTTGTGGACCGTACGAGTCGTACGAAACTGGGGCAGTTGCGGTGAGGGGGCGATATTCTGGGCTGTGGATGCAACACGGTTCTGCGGTGCGGAAAATGGGGGCTGGGAGGCTTTTCTCGACATTCATTCACCGTTTCGCCCGGGCTTGCCCCGGGCCGCGCCCGACCCTCCCCCCGGGAGGGCGCATGGGTGGCGGTATGCACCGAACCACAGGTTTAAGAGTGATGAGGTCACGTTGAGAATTGCGGTTGTGAAGCCCTCCCAGGGTCGGGCGCGGCCCTTCTTGCTACCGTCCAACAATCGCTTCATCCCGCAACCACCCCCAAACCGCGGGCCTCAATCTATTCCCAGGATACCGCGCAGGATGTTTTCGATCGGGTTGCCCCGGTTGGGCTGCGTGCGGCGTTGTTGGCGGCGGAGCGGTTCTTGCTGGACCTGCGGTTTGGGTTGCGGGCGGATCATTGGCAGGGGTTTGGGGTCGATCCCCTCGTGCACCCGGACCATGGTTTCGTGCCAGATCTCGGCGGGAAGGCCGCCGCCCGTCACGCCCGTCAGGGGCGTGTTGTCGTCATAGCCCATCCAGACCCCGGCCACGTAATCGGCGGTGAAGCCCAGGAACCACGCATCGCGGGCGGCTTGGGTGGTGCCGGTTTTGCCCGCCGCCTCGCGGTCGGGCAATTGGGCGCGCCCGCCGGTGCCGCCGTGGACAACCTGGTGCATCATGTAGATCAACTCGCGCGCCGCTTCCTCACGGATCACGCGCTCGCCGATGCCGCCGCCGGTGCCCATGAGCGGCGCGTCGTCACCCAGCAGTTTGAGTTCGACCAAGCCATAGGGTGTGACCGAAGAGCCGCCGTTGAGAATACCGGCATAGGCCCCGGTCATTTCCAGAAGCGTGCTTTCCGAGGCACCGAGGGCCAACGCCGGGCCATCGGCCAGATCGCTTTCGATGCCGAAATCGCTGGCCACCTTGCGGACAAGATCGCGGCCCACGCTTTCGGAGACCTTCACGGCGGGGATGTTGAGCGAGTCGCGCAGGGCGCGGGCCAGCGTGACGCGGCCATAATGTTTGCGGGTGTAGTTTTCCGGGCACCAGCGGCCCGAGCCGGGAATGTCGAGGCAGTAGGGTTCATCGACCACAGTGGCGTCATGGGTGTAGCCCAGTTCCAGCGCCGTGGCATAGACAAAGGGTTTGAAGGCCGAACCGGTTTGGCGGCGGGCCATGGTTGCGCGGTTGAAGGCGCCGGTGACCTTGCTTTGGCGCCCGCCCACCATGGCGCGCACCGCGCCATCGGCGGACATGACCACAATGGCGGCCTGCGCCTCGGAGCCTTCGCGCACCTTGTTCTCGAAGATGTATTTCAGGGCCTCTTCGGCGGCGGTTTGCATGCGCTGGTCGAGGGTGGTTTTGATGATCACATCCTCGGTGGTGTCGCGGGTGAAGAACTCGGGCCCGGAATCCATCACCCAATCGGCGAAATAGCCGCCGGTTTGCGCTTGGGCCGCCTCGGACAGCGTGGCGGGGTTGGCTTGGGCCGTGGCAGTGTCTGTATCGCTGAGGTAGCCCTGTTCGTTCATCAGGCGCAGCACGGTGGCGGCGCGATCCTGCGAGCGTTTGAGGCTGGAGGTGGGGGCAAGCCGTGTAGGCGCGGTGAGAAGCCCGGCCAGCATGGCGGATTCCTGTGGGCTGAGTTTGCCCGCCGATTTGCCGAAATAGCGTTGTGCGGCGGCCTCGGCCCCATAGGCACCGCCGCCCATATAGGCGCGGTTGAGGTAGATCGAGAGGATTTGCTGTTTGGAGTATTTCGCCTCCATCGCCATGGCAAAGATGGCTTCCTTGGCCTTGCGGGCAAGGGAGCCACGACGGCAGTCGGCAACATAGTCGGCCTCGGATTCCCATTCGGATTTGTCGTATTCGACGCCAAGGCACAGCAGTTTTGCGGTTTGCTGGGTGAGGGTGGAGCCACCGTGGCCCGAGAGCGGCCCGCGCCCTTCGCTGAGGTTGATGCGGATGGCGCTGGCGATGCCGATGGGGTCAAGCCCCGGGTGCATGTAAAAGCGCTTGTCCTCGGTGGCGATGACGGCGTTTTTCAAATGCGGGCTGACGGTTTCAGCGGTGACGACGCCGCCAAAGGTATCGCCGCGCCATGCGTAAACCTCGCCCTCACGGTCCAGCAGGGTGACCGAGCCGCGGGCGCGGCCATCAAGCAGTTCATTCACCGGCGGCAGGGTGGTGTAGGTATAGGCGACAGCGACGCCGACGACCAGGGCCACGACGGCGGTCACGCGCCAGCCGATGCCCCAGAGGATGCGGAAGGTCCAACCGAAGATACCGCGCAGGAGGCGCACAATCGGGTTGCGCGAGGGCGTGCGTTTGCGCCGCGCAGGGGTTTTGCGGCGCTTGGGCGCGGGTTTCTTTTTCTTGGATTTCGGTGTGCGCTTGTCCGCGACGAGGCGCGGTGTCTTGCGGCCTGAATTGCTCATGCTTGTCCTGCCCGGGACCAATCTGTTTTGCGCAGTCTACAGCCCCGGTTTGGAAATGTAGACCCCCGGGGTTGGGGTGCCTTTCCTTTTTATTTTGCACATTTCTTAGTCGTTTCGGATTTTATGCGCAATTTTTGTGCATATGATCCGGAGATTTCGGCCTGATTGCGTGGATTCATCTTCCGAATCCGGGGGCACCTTGGGTTTTCTGCACCTGCAAACGTCAGGTGACGCAACCGAAAGGGACACCAGTGAAACTCATCATAGCGACAATCAAACCGTTCAAGCTGGAGGAGGTCCGCGAAGCGCTGACCGAGATCGGCGTGCGCGGCATGATGGTGACGGAAATCAAGGGCTTCGGCTCTCAATCAGGACACACGGAAATTTATCGCGGCGCGGAATACGCCGTGAACTTCGTGCCCAAGATCAAGCTGGAGATCGCCGTGTCGGCGGCGATGGCCGATCAGGTGGTGGAAACCATCACCAACACGGCGCGCACCGGCAAGATCGGGGACGGCAAGATTTTCGTGCTCGACATCCAACAGGCCGTGCGCGTGCGCACCGGCGAAACCAACGACGACGCGCTTTGAGCCGTCAGGGGGAAAGGACAATGGATATGAAACGCTTTACACTCAAGGGCTTGGCCGCCGCCGCGCTGATCGCGGCGCCGCAGATGGCCTTGGCGCAGGACGCCGCCCCGGGCTTTGACGAGATCGGCCCNTATATCATGACGACCCTGCTGTTCTGCATGGCAGGTTTCCTTGTGTTCTTCATGGCCGCCGGGTTCGCCATGCTGGAAGGTGGTTTGGTGCGGTCCAAGAACGTGACCATGCAGATGACCAAGAACATCGCGCTCTATTCGATTGCCGCGATCATGTATTGGATGATCGGCTTCAACACCATGTACCCCGGTGATTTCAACGGTTTCTTCGCCATCGGCGGGCCGACCGTGCTGGACCCGGTGGGTGTGGCCGCGGCCGATGCGGCGCTTGATTATGCCTCGGTCGGGTCGGACTTCTTCTTCCAGTTGGTCTTTGTGGCCGCCACGGCCTCGATCGTGTCGGGCGCTTTGGCCGAGCGGATCAAGCTGTGGCCCTTCCTGATCTTCGTGGTGCTGCTGACCGGTGTCATGTACCCGATCTCGGGCTCGTGGCAGTGGGGCGGCGGCTGGTTGTCTGAAGCTGGCTTCTCGGACTTCGCTGGCTCGACCGTCGTGCACTCCGTGGGTGGCTGGGCCGCTCTGGCCGGTGCCATCGTGCTGGGCCCGCGTCTGGGCAAGTATGGCAAGGACGGCAAAGTGAACCCGATCCCCGGTTCGAACCTCGCTTTGGCCACTTTGGGCACGTTCATCCTGTGGCTCGGTTGGTTCGGCTTCAATGGCGGCTCGCAGCTGGCCATGGGAACCGTGGGTGATGTTTCGGACGTAAGCCGCATCTTCGCCAACACCAACATGGCCGCCGCTGCCGGTGCCGTGACCGCGCTGATCCTGACGCAGGTGATGTACAAGAAGCCGGACCTGACCATGGTCCTGAACGGTGCGCTGGCCGGTCTTGTGTCGATCACCGCCGAGCCGCTGGCGCCCACCCTCTTCGGGGCGCTCTGGATCGGGGCCGTGGGTGGTATCATCGTGGTGCTGACCGTGCCGATGCTGGACAAGTTCAAGATCGACGACGTTGTCGGCGCGATCCCGGTGCACCTCTTTGCCGGTATCTGGGGCACCATCGCGGTGGTCTTCTACAACAGCGATGCAAACCTGATGACGCAGCTGACCGGCATCATCGCCTACGGTGTCTTCACCTTCGTTGCCAGCCTCGTGGTCTGGTTCATCCTCAAGGCTGTCATCGGCATCCGTGTGGGTGAAGAAGAAGAGATCAGCGGCTTGGATATGACCGAGCTGGGCATGGAAGCCTATCCTGAATTCTCGAAAGGGTAATGACCTCCTTCCGGGTTACCCTTTGAGACACTTGCCCGGGCGTTCGCGCCCGGGCTTTTTTATTGGGCTTGCGGCCCAGAATCCCCCTTTCCAAGCAGGGCAATCCGGTCTATACGCGCGGCTTCACGCGGGGTTACAGCCTTGGAGGAACCCCGCCCTAACCTATGGAGAATTAACATGGCTGGAGAAATTCCTGATCTTCACGCCCAGGAACGCACGGGGACGGGCAAGGGCGCCGCTCGTGCAGCACGTCGTGCATTCATGGTTCCGGGTATCGTATTTGGTGGCGACGTCGATCCGCTGCCGATCCAAATCCCTTACAACATCCTGATCAAGAAGCTGAAGGATGGCCGCTTCAAGTCGACCCTGTTCAACCTCAAGGTTGACGGTCACGACGACGTGCGGGTGATCTGCCGGGATGTACAGCGCGACATCGTGCAAGACCTGCCGACCCACTTTGACCTGATGCGCCTGCGTCGCACCACCAAGATCAACCTTTTCATCCCCGTTGAATTCATCGGCGAAGAAGAGTGCCCCGCCCTGCGCAAGGGTGGCGTTCTGACCATCGTGCGTAACGAGGTGGAACTGATCGTGACCGCCGGGGACATCCCCGAGAAGCTGGTCGTCGATCTGTCGGGTGTCGAGAACATTGGCGACACCATCACCATTTCGAGCATTGATCTGCCGAGCGGCGCCAAGCCGACCATCGACCGTGACTTCGTGATCGCCAATATTTCGGCACCTTCGGCGCTGAAATCGGATGCGGATGACGAGGAAGATGAAGCCGATGCGGATGAAGTGCCGACCGTCGGCGACGAAGAAGAGGCCGAAGGCGGCGAAGAATAAGCCCCTGCCCTTCGATCCAAGGACATGGAAACGCGGAAAGCCCGGGCTTTCCGCGTTTTTCTTTACCTTGCGTTGATTTGGTGCCGGGGGGCGCGTAGGACAGGTTTGAGACAGACGAGGTAGAGGCGATGCAGCTTTTCGTGGGATTGGGCAATCCGGGGCCGAAATACGCAGCCAACCGGCACAACATCGGGTTCATGGCCGTGGAGCGGATTGCCGAGGATCATGGCTTTGCCCCGTGGCGGGCAAAATTTCAGGGCGAGATTTGCGAGGGGCGTTTGGGTGCTGAGAAGGTGCTGCTGCTCAAGCCCAAGACCTTCATGAACCTCAGCGGACAGTCCGTGGGCGAGGCGATGCGGTTCTACAAGCTGGAGCCGGGCGATGTGACCGTCTTTCACGACGAGTTGGACCTTGTGCCGGGCAAATGCCGGGTGAAGCGGGGCGGCGGCCACGCGGGGCATAATGGCTTGCGGTCAATCCATGCGCATATCGGGGCCGACTATACCCGCGTGCGCTTGGGCGTGGGGCATCCGGGCCGCAAGGAGATGGTGGCGCAGTATGTGCTACAGGATTTCGCCAAGGCGGATGGGGATTGGCTGGACGACCTGATGCGCGGGATTTCCGATGGTGCGCCAGAGCTGGCGGCGGGTCACGCGGACAAGTTTCAGAACGCCGTGGCGCGGCGGATGGCCCCTGCGAAGCCGGAAAAGCCCGCGCCGAAGGTGGAGGCAAAAAAGCCCATGAAAGCAGAAGAGCCTGCGCCACAGGATGAGCGGTCGCCCTTGCAGAAACTGGTGGACAAGTTTCGCTAGGATTGGCGCGGCGGGCGCGTTGGTGCGCCCGTTGCGGAAATACCGGGACGTTGTCCTTCACCCTTTCAGAGCGACAAGTTGATCGGCAAGCCTTGTCGCTGCCTGATCAGGGCTGTCCTCCGGTTCGACCAGCAATACTGTTGCGTTTTGATCTTTATAGAGGTCTACCGCCGCCAAAAAATTGCCGCGACGTTCCTCGAAAGCATCAATGTCACCGAATTTCTCGATGATACGTTCGCGCGCGTTGTCAATGCCGCTCTGGCGCTGGACAGCCCGGTTGAAAGCGACCTCCGCCGCGATGTCCAAAAATATCAACACATCACATTTTGGCGCAGAATTTATCAGTTGAAGAAAATCCAAACGCTGGTTCTTCTCAGGGTAAATTGTCACGCAGTGGTTCAAAAACCCCTCATCCAGAAACACCATCTCGTCAGGCCGCTGAAGATCCTGCGCCATTTGAAAATGGGCCCCGAAAAGAAAGAACAGGAATTTCTTGGTTGTTGCCTCCTCGAATGACTGCTCGGCTTTCGAAAAGAACTCTGGGTTCTTGGCTGAAAACCGAGTGAGCCGGAACAGCAGGTTCCTGTGAGGCTTGTTCCTGACGAACCGGGGGACATTCTTGTCGTCCGTACGCTTTTGAGCGATCGTGTTTGCATCCGTGAAAGACACATCCCGCTTTTCAAACTCTCGTTTCAATTCTTTCAGAAGTGTCGTTTTTCCGGACCCCGGCAAACCAGCGAGTTCAATCAGCATTCGCCGCCTTCCTGCACAGAACGTGGTAGATGTTGGAGTTTACGTCCGGATCCGATTTTACCAATCGTTTTTCGACCACTTCAAAGCCGGCCTCGCCAAGCAGCTCCGCGTTTCCCTCGGCGGACAGTTTGCTTTCCAAAATGACTTCCGGATCAATTTCTGCGCTTTCGTCCTGAGTATTCTCGCCCAGTTGGATGATCGCATATTGTTTTGTGACCCTTGCGAATTCGGACAAGGCCTTTTTCGCATCCTTGGCCACGATGATATCGCGCAGGAAACGCGTACTTACCAGCAAATCGAATTGGTTGTCGTCAAAATCCATCTCCATTGCGCTACCTACGGCAACTTTACACTTGTTGAAGTTGTCGCCGAGACTCTCCCGCGCTGCGGCGAGCATCTCGATGGAGGCATCGAGCCCATGAATGGTAAAGCCACGGTCGACGTAATAGGGAACAAAACGACCCGTGCCAAACGGAACGTCCAGCACGGACAATCCTTCCGGCAGAGTTTCCAGCAAAGATTGCATCTGCTCTTGCTCTACCTGCCACCAGCCCTGTTTGCTGCGGCGCTTTTCATAGTTAGCGGCAACTTTTCCATAATATGAATCGCCTTTGGCTCCGGATTTACCCATATCGACTGCTCCCTTTTTTTGACGGTTTACTAAATGCTGTCCGCGACCAGCTTGCAACATGACGGGTGGAACCCGCGATTTGTTTCGTCGAACTCGAAGAACAGATTTGTGAAACCGTTCTTCTTGTATGTCCGAAGTTTTTCCCACGCGATTTTCGTGGCGTCCCAACCCGATGAGTCATCTGCGCGTAGCGGTGGCGGGTTGAACCCGATGACAACCCCGCGACGGGCAATGCGGCAGAACTCGTCAACGATCTTGTCCCACTCGGCTGGCACGGCGTAGGCCTCTATCGCCTGATAGCAGCAGATGTAATCGAATGACTTGTCCTCGAAGTCATAGGGCACCTTCCCGGCGTCGAACAAATGCACCCGGGCGCCGATGGATTCGATGATCGGTTGATAAATCCAGCCGCTTTGCACCTTTCCCACGGGATTGCCGTGGAGCGACTGGAAAACCTGATCGTCCGAGGCGATTTTCCTGTATGTTTTTCGGTATCCCTCGGGCACGGCATAATCTGTTCCCTGCGCATCATGCCCGAGTGCATTCCAGATTTCGAGCATCGCGCCGTGGGCCGTTGAAAATTCCAGAATTTGCAACTTTTCGGTCGTGTCCACGGTTTCCGGCAGATGCGTGCAAATGCGGGTCCAGCTTCTTTTCAGATTGGCTGCGCGATCGAGGTATTTTTTTGCAATGGCACCACTGACATCATTCACGGCATAATTGCCGAGTTTATAGGGTTCGTTGATATCGAGGGGAGGAGCGGGAAACCAAGAATACTTGTGGTGAGCCGTTCGCTTTTTCATACTTGTTTACCAAAATTCCGTAGAGAGATCTCATCCGAGCGCAGCATCGCCCAACGAGGGCGGAAAAACAAATGCTATTTGCCTGTTAAACGCCTGTATCGCGCAGATCATTCCGGCAGCATAGCGCACGAAAAACTGCGCCCCAAGGTTGCGATTGGCGTAGTAGTCGTTGAAAGGATTGCGGAGGTTCGTCCAACATTTGGTGTTGTGGACCTTTCCATGGTGCAGTGAAGTGGTCACAGATTTTCGAACGGGTTTGCAGCATGTCCACGTATCGTGTCCTGATGTCTTGCTGCTTTTCTGCCCGAAGTGACAGGGGAAGCGAACATGCGTACGATTTTCAAATGGGGCGGGCGGATTGCCCTCATGGCGCTTTTGGCGGCCCTCGCGGTCGGCATTTTGAAGCGGGAGGAAATCAAGCGGCTTTGGGCGGTCAACACGCTTTTTGACGAGGGTAAGATCGTCGAGAATTTCTCGAACATGGAGCGCGCCTTTCTGACGGTGCCCTTGTCACGCGGGGATGGCCCTGTGACACCCCTGCCGCAAGGCCCGGCGATGGTCTTGCCCGAGGGGGCGGCGGAATGGATCGAGGCGCGCAGCGTGACCTCGCTTCTGGTGCTGGATGCAGGCCAGATCGTGCATGAAAGCTATCACCTCGGCACCGGGCCGGAGGACCGGCGGATCAGTTGGTCGATGGCCAAGAGTTTCCTGTCGGCTCTTTTTGGGATCATCGAGGCGGAGGGCGCGATCGACTCGCTTGACGATCCGGTGACGAAATACGCCCCGCAACTTGCCGGCAGCGCCTATGACGGGGTGAGCATCCGGCATGTCCTGCAAATGACCTCCGGGCTGGAATTTGACGAGGATTATCTGGATTACGATTCAGACATCAACCGCATGGGCCGGGTTCTGGCGCTTGGTGGCACGATGGATGGGTTTGCCGCCGGTTTGACCGCGCGGGCCGCCGCGCCGGGGGCGGTTTGGGAGTATGTTTCGATAGACACCCATGCGCTTGGCATGGTCATTCGCGGGGCCACGGGGCGCGATATTCCGGAGTTGATGAGCGAGAAGGTGATCGCGCCCTTGGGGCTTGAGGCCGCCCCCTATTACCTGAGCGATGGCGAGGGGGTGGCCTTTGTTCTGGGCGGGCTGAACCTGCGCAGCCGCGACTATGCGCGGTTTGGCCTGATGTACGAGCAAGGCGGGCGGATCGCAGGCCAACAGGTGGTGCCCGCCGATTGGGTGCGCGCCTCGACCCGCGCCAGCGCGCCAACCCTGCCCGGCGAGACCGGCTATGGCTACCAGTGGTGGAATCCGGTGGGTGCGCCCGAGGGCGTCTTTTTCGCACGTGGCATTTACGGGCAGTACATCTACATTGATCAGGCGCGTGATACGGTGATCGTGGTGACAGGAGCCGACCGGCAGTTTCGCGAGGACGGTGTGCATGAGGCCAATGTCGCCATGCTGCGCCGGATCGCCGAGGCGCTTTGAACGAAGGGGAAGTGATGCAGTTTGTTGCGATGAACCGGTTTGAGATCCGCGAGGGCCATGAAGAGGGGTTCGAGCGGATGTGGGCGGAACGCGAAAGCCACCTGAAAGAGACCCCCGGCTTTCGCGAGTTCCGGCTGTTGAAGGGGCCACAGGGCGATGGTGTGACCCTGTATATCAGCCACGCGGTTTGGGAGAGCCGGGCGGATTTCGAGGCCTGGACCAAATCGGCGCAGTTTCGCGCCGCCCATAAGGATGCGGGGGCATCGAAAACCCAGGACGCGATGCTTGGCCCGCCGCAGTTCGAGGGGTTCGAAACCGTGCTGCATGAGGCATGAGCGCGGTCATATGGTAATGGAGGTTGCGCGATGATCGGCAAAGACGAAGCGGTGAATGCTCTGGGCGGGCGTTTGGAGAAATGCTCGGACGACCCTTTGACCGGGTTTTTCCGGGATGGGCATTGCAACACCTGCGACGAGGATCAGGGCAGCCACACGGTGTGCGCCCTGATGACCGCCGAGTTTCTGGCCTATTCGAAATACGTGGGCAATGATCTTTCGACCCCGCGCCCGGAGTTCGGCTTCGACGGGTTGAAACCCGGCGATCAATGGTGCCTGTGTGCCGCGCGGTTCTTGCAGGCGCATGACGAGGGCTGTGCCCCCAAGGTGCGGCTGGCGGCGACGCATCAGCGGGCGTTGGAGATCGTGCCGCTGGAGGTTTTGCAGGCGCATGCGGAGGCTTAAGGCCGCGCCACGGGCTCAGGCGCTTTTCTTGGGCGTATCCTGATCCATTGGGGGCTCTACCCCCGGCAGGCCGTTATCTTCCATCAGATCGTCGATGAAGAGGCTGAGCAACTGGGCGCGGCTGCTGACCCCGGCCTTGCGGTAGATGGCATTGCTTTGCGCCTTGACGGTCCCTTCGGAGGTCTGGCGCANNGCGGCGATATCCGACAGTGACAGCCCCTTGATNGAAAACAGCGCCACGTCACGTTCNGCNGGNGTNAGNCCCCAAGTGTCAAAACGCTCTTCCAGCACCTGGGCGAAAGCGCCCGAGGCAAGGCGCAGCCCCTCTTCGGCGCGCTGTTGGCGGCCGATGGAGTGGCGCAACAAGACNCCGGTGGCCAGCACGCCCAGTAGCAGGCCGACGGCCGCGCCGATCTCGATCATCTCGTAAAGCTGCCAGGAAATAGGCGCGGCCCGCAGGCCCAGAAGCGTGACCGTGATGTCATAAAGAAAAACCCCCGCGCAGGCGATTTGCACGGCAAACAGGATGATATGCGGCAAGGGGCGCTTCATCAGTCGTCATCCGCGTCGTGATCGTTGTCGAGCACGCCACGGCGGCGGTCGCGGTCATCGTCATCATCATCGTGGTAATCGTCGTCATCGTCCCGGTCATCATCGTCGTCGTCGCGATCGTCATCATCGTCGTCGTCATCCAGTTCGACCCAATAGTCGCGCAGGATATGGCCGGTGTTGGGGTTGAGGATGATCTCGCGCAGCGTATCGTCTTCCTCGGCGACGATTCGCACCCGGCCCAGCCATGTGCGCGTCACCTCGATCTCGTCAAACCCTTGGTCGCGCAATTGTTGCACGATCCGGTCCTGGGCGGTCTGGGCCTGCGCCACCCCGGCCAGCGGGGCCAGCGACAGGCAGGCAATGAGAAGCGAACGGCGGAGCATCTGGGGATCCTATACGATGGGGCAGGCCTTATTACCCCAATCTGGCACGAAAAAACCCCCGGCGACAGGCACCGGGGGTTTATTTCAGGCGGTATAAACCGAAGTTTAGTCCGCGTCGCGGCCTTCGGTATCGCCCATGTCAAAGCCAAGGTGCTTGGCGACGGTGAAGATATCCTTGTCGCCCCGGCCACACATGTTCATGCAGATGATGTGATCTTTGGGCAGCTCGGGCGCGATTTTCATCACATGCGCCATGGCATGGCTGGGTTCCAGCGCGGGGATGATCCCCTCTTGTGCGCAGCAGAACTGGAAGGCTTCCAGGGCTTCTTTATCTGTGATGGAAACATATTGCGCGCGGCCAATCTCGTGCAGCCAGCTGTGTTCGGGGCCGATGCCGGGGTAATCCAGACCCGCCGAAATGGAATAGCCTTCGAGGATCTGGCCATCGTCGTCTTGCAAAAGATAGGTGCGGTTGCCGTGCAAGACGCCCGGGCGGCCACCGGTGAGCGAGGCGCAATGCTCCATCTTCTCATTCACGCCTTTGCCGCCGGCCTCGACCCCGATGATGCCCACCTCCTTGTCGTCAAGGAAGGGGAAAAACAGGCCCATGGCGTTCGATCCACCACCGATGGCGGCGATGATCGTATCGGGCAGACGGCCTTCGGCGGCTTGCATCTGCTCCTTGGCTTCCTTGCCGATGATCGACTGGAAATCGCGGACCATGGCGGGGTACGGGTGCGGCCCCGCGACGGTGCCGATGCAGTAGAAGGTATCGCGCACATTGGTCACCCAATCGCGCAGCGCGTCGTTCATCGCGTCCTTGAGCGTGCCACGGCCAGAGGTCACCGGTACCACCTCGGCCCCCAGAAGGCGCATGCGGAAAACATTGGGCGCTTGGCGTTCCACATCATGCGCGCCCATGTAGACCACGCATTTCAAGCCGAACTTGGCACAGACGGTGGCGGTGGCCACGCCGTGTTGCCCGGCGCCGGT
>PR_CR_10_Liq_1_inCRDRAFT_1001467_pt1 | contig 13213 bp, 8 predicted proteins | sample PRCRCaboRojoPR_3_FD_10241 | JGI IMG/M metagenome (IMG submission 10241) | reverse complement strand
ACGAAAAATCCGACGCCGAACTGGCCGAGATGGGCATTTCGCGCGACCGGATCGCGCACTATGTCTTCAAAGACCTCTACTACATCTGACGGGCGGACGAGGCAGACCGCCCGACCCGAATAGGGGCCGGACGATCTACGGGCCCCTTTCAGTGCAAGGTGCAGTTGCGACGAAAGCCAGTGGCAAGCCCAATTCTGCGAATTGGGCTACGATGCTGCGTGGTGGACGGACGGAAGCAATACGTCATGACAGAGCAGCGTTTCAGACGTCTGGCCACAGTTTATGCTTTTGACACCTTGCGCACCTGGTTCGCGGGCCTCGGGTGAAGTGAAGAGCCCATTGATCGCACATTCCCTGCCCTTGCGTCTGTATCGGTGGCGGGAGGCGACTGATGAATATTATCTCAGTCGACCGCATCTCTCTTGCAGAGCCAGAATGAATCCTGTTTCTGCCACATCCTTGCCCAGCGGCATTTCTAAGTGAGTTTCGGTTCAGATTGCCCGGTAAGGTTCGTTTCATGCGTTATTTCGCCATTTCTTATTTGTCACTTACGGCGCTCCTGGTCCTCGTGATCCTGTTTCTGCAATTGCCGAACACTTTGGCCTTCTTCGCAATGACGACCTTTGGGAGAGGCCTTTTTTTGGCCTGGGGGCTTTTGATCCTTACGTTTTGGCTGGTGGTCTTTACACCCTCGGTTTTGGGTGCGGTGCTGGATTGGCGAGTCGGCGCCTGGATCGCCGCGGTGACAATGGTGACGTTGCTCAGCGCGTCTGCGTGGCTCCCCGAGCCGGACCATGAGGGTGTGCCCCTTCTTCAAGAGCCGCAGGCCGCACAGGGACCGGTTAACGCAAGGTCGGTGCAAATGGATGTGGCAACCTTGCCAAGAGACCTTGGGCAGATCGCAGATCCGATTGCCGCCATGCTGCTACAGAACCAGGATCTGGACTGGGTCCGATTTCAGCGACACGGGAGCGGGACGGCATCGCTTCTATACATGCGCAGGGATGGCGTTCTGTATCTTGAAAAGGACGATCATGGGCAAGCCGCGGACGTGATTGTCCAGCGCCCCGGCCTGCGCTTGTCTGCCTCCTCGGAAACGGTGCCGCAGAACTGGCAGAGGGCGCCGCTATCGCCATGGAGAATTGACCATGTGCGTGGCTATCTGATTCATTCTGGCCGGGGCTCTGGCCCCCTCGCGCGCAATCTTTCCCTCAAGATATCGCGCGCCGAGTTTCCGTTCTGGATGCAGTTCACCGACGTCAGCGTCGAGCCCAATTCACCGGCTCGGGCAGAGTTCATTCGCTACCCTTTTGCCGAAATAGCGCATGATCCCGACCGCCATCTCGAGGATGACCTATACACGCTGGGCCTGATCGCCTTGCCTGACCCGTCATCGACGAAACAAGGCGGCGACATGCCTGCTAATCTCAGTGAACCCGATGCCGTGGATGCAGCGATACAGCAATTGCTGGACGACCCCGAATTGAGCGGCCTCGCAAAGGCGGCAACCCGCCAGAGCCTGGGTGACTTGCAAAGGCAGGTCCTGGCCGAATTCACACGTCAACTCGAGCAGCGCGTCGCGATTGCCGAGCGGATCAACCTGATCACGCTGGTGCATCGCTCTCACCTCCCCTTGCGCTCCGAATTGGTCATGGAACTTGCCCTTGAGGAGCCGGCTTTGATGCAGTCTCTGGTCGATCGGTATTACCTTGACCTTGCGCAGAAGGCTGATCGGCAGGTGATCAAACGGGTCGGCGACGAGACGCTGGCCCCCTTGGCGCGCGCCATAGGTCAAGATCAGCAAAGATTTCGCGAGGCTTTTCTGGACAGCCGGGGATTTGAAAGGAAATACTTGACCGAGATGATCTTCCTCTTCGATCTAGACGACCCCTACGGTTTGCTCGTCGAGGTTTTTGAGCCCTTTCCGCCCGTCTCCGAGTTCGAGCAGCGCCTTGAACCGAGCTTCCGTCAAGGCTGGACGGATGAGCAGTGGGTCGAGCATTTCCTCGAATTGGTGCAGAGCGGATGGACACCGGACAAATCCGAAGACCAGGAAAATGCTGACCTGGCCTTTCTTCAGGTGCTCAAACGCGAGGATGTGCCGGATTCAATCGTCCTTGATTTTACCCGGCGCTGGGTGCTGACGCGGATCACCCCAATTCACCATGACCCCCATATCATCAAGCTGGCGCTGCGGAAACTGGACGAGATTGGCGCAGAGGAGTTGCATTCAGCGTTGCGCGGATACTTTCAGGATCTGGAAAGCACGCTTGCCAAATCTGAATGATTCATGCTTGCCATCAAACACGCGTCGCGACGCTTGGCCATATCGCTTGCTGCACCACGTAAACATGCGTTGAAGCGATGGAAGAATTCACTCGAACGCGGGCTTGAAAGGGACGACAGATGCCGTAGGCATCAAGGTCGCGGCCTGGCTTGAAGCGATCGTTGCCTCTGCGATCTGATCGGCAGCAGGTGCGGATGCTCTCGAACAGGCTTTCCAGCCCTTCCGCCTCAGTAACCCCTGTAGCCAAATCGACGTGGCATACCGGCTAGGCCGTTTTCTGCAAAAGGGACCGCCGATGGACGGCCCCCTTTGCGCCGTGCGCCAGCCAGGTCAGGCGGGGTTGTCCATCCGCACACAGAACCGGATCTTTCCCTTGACCGGCTCGGGCCAGACAACCCGGAATTCATGGGTGTTGGCCCCGTTCACCGGGTCGATATAGGGCTGGTGAAAGACCGTCTGACCGGATGAATTGGTTATCGCCTGGACGGGCTCCACGCTTTCGATCGTTCGGGTCCAGCCACCGAAAGGCAGGAAAGTCCCGGTATCCACGATCCAGACGCTGTCCTCGGTCTGCTGGTTGTGGATGTCGCTGTAGGGGTTGCGAACCTGTTGGTTGACCCCATTGAAAACATTGCCCGAGAAAGTGATGTTGCGCATCGTGTTGAAGTCCAGATCGGCATAGGTCGTGTCGATATGCTCGACCCGGTCGATATTGCCGCTATAGGTGCGGAACACGTTCCCGGACACGTTCAGTCCCTGGATCGAATGGTTCTGGCCATAGGGCTTCACCACGATCCAGCTGAACCACGGCGCCACGTCGGAACAGACACAGATGTTGCCCGTCATGGTCAGACCACCGAACGTGTATTCGTTCTGGGCATCGGGATGCGCGTCATGTTCGTTGGTCAACTCCACAAAGCTGTTGTCGATGTAGTTCGCCGTGATGGTCGAAACGCAATTGTGCGAAGTCAGGATGATCCCGGCCTGCCGCACACCCTGAGTTTCATTATCCCCCATGTACCAGTGATTGCCGGTGATCAGGTTGCCGTTCCCTCCCAAGACACCGAAGTGCTTGAACCGGGCCGCCCGGTTGTTCCGGACCGTCGCATCGTTGTGATTGATGTTGAAACACAGCGTCGTGCGGTCGCTCAGCGGCAGGGATTGCTCGTTCGAATTGAAGACGCAGCCAAAGATATCCAACCCGTTACACCCGGTGCCGGGGCTGGTGATGGCCCGGTCCTTGGGCTTGTTGAACTGGCAGTCACGCATCCGCATGGAATGGCCATCGGGGGCGAGCATGACACAGGACGCGATCCCCTTGCAGTGGAAGTCGATGTCTTCCAGCTCCAGCGCCGAGAGCCTGTCGAAGCCGGAAAAATCGAGCAGGTACTTGAACCGGGTGAAGGTGAAGACCTGGGTGCCTTCCGCATCGAAGAGCGACGAGGACAACGTGACCTCCTGGCCGGGCACGTCCACCGCCTTGACATAGACCTCGCGGCCCACCCCGTTGCCCGTCACCAACGCACCGACCGGGATCGACGCGGCGTTGACCACGTTGGTCAGCGTGCGGGCACTCGCGACAGAGTAGCTCGCCTGTGATGTGACAATCTCGGTATCCCAGGCCGCGCCGGGATCGGGCTGCAGCTGGCCATTGCGGATGACGCGACGCACCTCGAAAGCAGGCTTGTTGACCACGGCTGCGAAGGCATCGACAGGCTCGGACAGGCTGATCCTCCGCCCGCACAGGTCCAGCGATTCATGGTCCGAAAAATTCAGGAGCGCCTGGAACGCCTTCTTGAAAGCCAGCTCCTCGTCGCCAAAGGCATCCGCATAGGTGGCGAAGTCGAAGTTCTTCTGAAACACAAGCCGGTGATCGGGGGCCATTGTCACCGTGCCCTCGAACCGGATCTGGTTCTGGATAGTGACGTTGTCGCCCAGGAAATAGGTTCCTGCCGACACCAGCACCTCGCGCCCGTCGGCGTCCAGATCGGCCGCTTCGAACGCGTCGCGGTCATCGGTCACGCCGTCACCGACCGCGCCGTAGTCGCGCACGTCGACCACGCCCATCATGTCGCGCAGAAAGGCCCCTGTCACGTCCTCGATACGGATATCGTCGATCCGCACAAGGCCGCCGCTGGGGCCGGTCAGGTCCAGCCCGATATGCGCCGATCCGGCCTTGGACCAGACCATGTCCACCCCGCCACGCGGACCGGTGCCGATGATCGCGCTGATCTCGACCACCTCTCCGTAAGCGGTCAGCGTGATCTCCGGTCCCTCCTTGGTGACGCCGCCCAGAACAGACCCATCCGGCCAAAGCGGAAACCCCGCGATCCGCACATTGGGCAATGCCCCGGACACCGCCTTGACCCGCGCGGTCACCCGCAGGTAGCAGCCCGGCAGGATCGGCGTGGCCCCCATGTAGCGCAGCTTCTGCACGGAATTGGCCTTGCTGATCTCGATACAGCCGCCGAAATCCTGGTCGGCAGGCACGAAAACGCCAGTGCCCGACCCCGCATAGGTGTCCGAGCCCGGCGTGCCATCCCCGCTTGACCAGACATCAAGACCGTCCGCGAAGGCCGGCGGCATCAGCACCAGCCCATCCGTGATCACCTTGTTCATCATTCCCCTTTCCCGGCAGCGCCGTTCAAAATCCGTGGCATGGGCGAAAGGGGTATGGGGCCGGGGTAAACGCCCGCTTGGGCCACCGTCACGATGGCCGGCGAAGCCGCGCAACAGCGCCGGTCAGACGCCCAGCTGCGGCGCGGGCAGCAGCACGACGCCGTCGATCTGCCAGCCGTTTTCCGTCTGCACCATGCGGTAATCCATCAGGTAAAGGTCACCCGCCGCATCCCGGACTTGCAGCTTCTGCCAAAGCTCTCCGTCGATCTCGCGCAGGTCCAGGAACCGGGTCTCGGCATTGTTCCAGACCATCGGATAGCCCTGCCGGACCATCATGCCGAAATTGCGCGAATTGCCGAAAATCTGCTTGATCAGCGGGCTGGCATGTTCGAAGGCCGCCGCGCTGTCACCGGCCTGGAAGGCCCGCATCTGGCTTTCGATCACCGCCTGGATGTCTTCGTCCTGCGCGGCCAGCGGTGGAGCCAGCAGCAGGAACAGGATCGTCAAAAGGTGTCGCATCGGGAAACCTCCGGTTCGTCCGCATCATTCCTGATACGCACGAACCGGGGGTTCGGTTTCACCCGGCCAGATCGCCGCGCAGCGCGCTTTCGATCAGGGCGACGGTTTCGTCGATCCCGTAAAGCGCGATGAAGCCGCCGAAACGCGGGCCCTGGGATGCGCCCAGCAAGACCTCGTAGAGCGTCGAGAACCACGCCCGCAGCGGATCGAATCCGTGGGTCTTGCCGATGGCGAAGACGATGGATTGCAGGAATTCGTCATCGTGCCAGTCGACAGTCGGAAGGGGCATGTCCTTGCCTTCCTGCGCATTCTTGCGGGCGATCACGTCCAGCGCTTTGCCCTCGTCCTGGAGACAGGCGATCAACTCTTCCAGCGCCGCGCGTTCCTTGTCATCCGCAAGACGGAACTGGCGCGTCGGCTTCACGAAATCGTTGAAATAGCGGATCGCGAACCCGGCGGCCTGGTCGAGGTCGGGGTTCTTTTCGGGGCTGGCATCGGGCGCATAGCGCTGGATGAAGCCCCACAGCTTGTCCTTTTCCTCGGCCCCGGACACGGCGGCAAGGTTCAGCAGCATCGAGAACGGCACAACCATGGTGCTTTCGGGCACGTTGTGGCCGTGGATATGAAAGACCGGGTTGTTCAACCGCGCGGCCGTGTCCTGCGTCGCATAGGCGCGCAGTTGCTGGTGGTATTCGTCCACCGCCTTGGGGATCACGTCGAAATGCATCCGCTTGGCCGTTTTCGGCTTGAGATACATGAAATAGGACAGGCTTTCGGTGCTGGCATAGGTCAGCCATTCGTCGATGCTGACGCCATTTCCAGACGACTTGGAAATCTTCTGGCCGTTCTCGTCGAGGAACAGCTCGTAGGTGAAGTGGTTCGGCTTCTTGCCCCCAAGGATCTCGCAGATCCGGTCATAGATCGGGGTGTTGGTGGAATGGTCCTTGCCATACATCTCGAAATCCACGTCCAGCGCCGCCCAGCGCGCGCCAAAATCGGGCTTCCACTGCAGCTTCACATTGCCGCCGGTGACGGGCAGCGTCCATTCGCGGCCCTCTTCATCATCGAAGGTCACGGTGTGGTTCTCGGCATCCACGTGCTTCATCGGCACGTAAAGGACCCGGCCGGTTTCCGGATGGATCGGCAGGAAGATCGAGTAGGTCTGCCGACGTTCCTCGCGCAGGGATTTCAGCATCACCTTCATGATGTCGTCATAGCGTTCGGCGGCGCGCTTGAGCACGGCATCGAACTGGCCCGACCTATAGAAGTCCGTTGCCGAGTAGAATTCATACTCGAACCCGAAGGTGTCGAGGAAGCGGCGCAGCATGGCATTGTTGTGATGGCCGAAGCTTTCGAATTCCTCGAACGGGTCGGGCACGCTGGTCAGCGGCAGTTGCAACGCCTCTTGCAGCTTGTCGCGGTTCGGTACGTTGCCCGGCACCTTGCGCATCCCGTCCAGGTCGTCCGAGAAACAGATCAACCGCGTCGGAATGTCCGAGATCACCTCGAAGGCGCGGCGGATCATCGTGGTGCGCAGAACCTCGCCGAAGGTGCCGATATGCGGCAGGCCGGACGGCCCGTAGCCGGTTTCGAACAACACCTCTTTCTTGCCCGAGGCCTCGACACGTTTGAGCAGCGCCCGAGCCTCTTCGAAGGGCCAGGCTTTCGAACTCATCGCGGCGTCGCGCAGATCGGACATTTCAGGGTTTCCTCGGGGTTGGACCGGCCCCCATGGCCGGCTGGCCTGCCTCCTATTGCAGTGCAGCGAAAGGGTCAATAAATGTAACCCGTTCCAGATCGGAGTTTTCCAATGAACGCCACCGCCGCCCTGACCGCCCAAGACGCCCTTGTCGCCATCATGGTGGCTGTCTCCGCCAGTGACGAGGACATTCGCACCGCCGAACTGGTCAAGATCACCAGCACGGTCAATCACCTGCCGGTCTTCGGCGACTACGACGCCGACCAGATCGGCAAGGTCTCCGGCGTGGTCTTCGAACTCTTCACCCAGGAGGACGGGCTTGACGCCCTGTTCGGCCTGGTGCGTGATGCGCTGCCCGAGCGCCTCTATGAAACCGCCTATGCCCTTGCCTGCGACGTGGCGGCAGCGGATGGGGATATCGCCCAATCCGAACTGCGCCTATTGGAAGAAATGCGCTACGAGCTGAACATCGACCGTCTGCATGCCGCCGCGATCGAGCGTGGCGCGCGGGCGCGTCACCTGACCCTCTAGCCCCTACGCGTCAGACCCCAGCGCTGCAGGATCTCCTGCTGAAGGCGCCGGGACCGTCGGTTCCAGGCGATACTGCCCTCGGGCACCTCATCATTCACGCGCTTTGCCGCTTCCCGCCTGTCCAGGTTCGCGGTGAAGATCGCAAAGGCATAGTCGCGCCCGTCCGGCGCGGTTGCAATTCCGGCAAGCGTGCTCACGAAATTGAGCGTGCCTGTCTTCGCCGCGACGGCGACCGGATATTCCTCGATCCGCTGCCGTTCCGAATCCAGCATCGCGATCTGTTTCAACAACGGGCGCAGGTCGCTCTCGGCGCCTTCTGCCGCCAGCACCTTAACCATGTCGGCAGCGCTGATGCGGCTGGCATCCGACAGCCCGGAATGGTCCGCGAAGCGCGCACCGATTCCGTAGGTCTGTCGCAACCAAGTGGACATGCCCGCCGCCGAGGTATGCAGCCCCACCGGGCGGCCCAGCCGTGCCCGTGTCGCGGCCAGCCCGCAGACCTCGGCCGTCAGGTTGGTGGAATAGCGCATCATGTCGCCCAGGATCGCGCGCAAGGTGGCGCTGTCATGGCGCAAGAGTTCCGTTCCGCTGTCGGGCAGCCTGTCGATCTCGACCGGCTCGGGCAGGCGCATACCAAGCCCTGCCGCCAGCGTCCGGAACACGTCGCCCGCGTAAAGCGCCGGGCGCCGCACAGGCAGCCAACGCGCACCGCCATCGCCCAGCGCCGAACGCGCCACCGTCCATTCGTCGGGTCCTTCATAGGCATAGACCGGTAGCGACCGGCTGGACAGCCGCACCCGCGACATGGCGACATCAGGGCGATACCGTTCCGTCCGGGCATCCATGGTGATCTCGTAGTCGCCCCCCGCGCGAGCCCACTGGAAATGCACGCGGTTGAAATTCAGGTTCAGCCCGCTGACCGCCGGGTTGTAGCCCAGGTGATCCAGCTGGCCCGGCTCGATCTCCTCGATATGAGGCAGGGCCCCGCCCCAGCACAGAAGGCGCCCGGAAATGCCGGTGATGCCCTGCGCAGCCAATGCCTCGGTCATTTCCGCGAGGTGATCGGTGTTCAGCGTCGGATCACCGCCACCCGCAAGGATCAGGTCGCCCTGCACCAAACCCGCCTCGATCGGCCCTGTGGCCAGAACTCTTGTTGAAAAGCGATACGCCCCGCCAAGTTGCCGCAGGGCGTAGAGCGATGTGAGCGCCTTGGTCACGCTGGCCGGCGGCAGGTCTGTTCCGGCCGCATTGGACAGGAGCGTCTCGCCGGTTTCGAGATCGCGCATCTCGACCCCGACGACACCGCCCAGCTGTGCCCGCGCGATCAAGGTGTCGAGATCCGGGCGGAGCCGGGGCATCTCGCCCGTGGCAACCGGCCCGGGCCGCAGCCTTGGTCGCAGGGAGGTGGCGACAGGGCCAGCCCAGGCCGCCCCGCCCGCTGTCGCGACCAGCCCGCCCAGCAAGCCCCGCCGTGTCATCCTTGCCATCATGCGGTCAAACTAGGCCGCGGCCGACCCGGTGGGCAACCGCCTATCGCTGCCAGGCACCGTCTGCACGCATCTGGGTGGAAGAAACATCGTTCATCGGCATGTTGATGAAACACCAGGCCGGCGGGTCCGCACGCCCAAGAAGGGCCGAGTCCCGGCCGGGCAATTGCTGCGCCCTGTAGATCCGCGCGGTCCGTGACATGCGCGCCGAGATACGGTCGCCGGGCCGGGCAATCACTCCGACCGGGACCCGTTGCATGATGTCCTCCCAGTCGCCCCAGCGATGGAACTGCGCCAGGTTGTCCGCTCCCATCAGCCAGACGAAACGGACACCGGGATAAAGCGCCTGCAGCCGCGCCAAGGTGCGAGCCGTGTAGCGCGTGCCGATCCGCGCCTCCATATCCGTGATCTCGACACGCGGATGTTGCATGATGGCGCAGGCCCGTTCCATGCGCGTCGCCAAGGGTGCCGGCCCGTCGACCTTGAGCGGATTGCCGGGCGAGACCAGCCACCAGACCCGATCCAGCCCGAACCGCCGCAGCGCCGCACGCGTCAGGTCGACATGGCCCGAATGGGCCGGGTCAAACGACCCGCCCAGCAGTCCGACCACCTGTCCGGCCCGGGCATATGGCAAAGATGCGCGCATCATGGGGCGGGCCTTACGCCGCCCTGCTCACCTTGGCAACCGACAGGTCCTTAACCTAACCCAAACCCCGACGGAGCTAGGGTCGTTCGAATCGAGTCGAACGACGGTGCTGCCCCCTGTGTCTTTCCTGATAACAGCAGTTCTTGCCATGCTGGGCGGCACCTTCTTGTTGGGGTCGTTGCTGCTGCGCAGCCAGGCCGAGAACAAGGCACTTTCGGTCACCCTGCGCGGCACGCGCCGCGACCTGATCCGCCAACTGCGCGAGGCCGAGCATTTTCGCATGGCCTGCGAACATGCCAGTGACGGCATCGTTATCCAGACCCTCGACGGGATCGTGGTCTGGCCCAACCCGGCCTATTGCCGGATCATGGGGCGCGGCCCCGAGGAAATGATCGGGCGCAATCCGCTCAGCTATGCCCTGCCAAAGGAAAAGACCCCCTCGAAAAAGGAAATCAAGGCGTTCCGATACGATCCTGACGACCCGACCTTCGATTCGCTGCAACTGTTCGAAAACCGGCGCAAGAACGGAGAGCTGTTCTGGAACCAAATCTCGATCTCGTTCCGCAAATCCACCGCCGGGGAACAGCATGCCATCCTGATCTGCCGAGACGTGACCCAGCAGATCCAGCAAGAAGAGCGCCTGCGCGAGGCCCGCAACAAGCTTGCCCACGAAGCCACCCATGACAGCCTGACGGGGCTTTCCAACCGCGCGGCCTTTCTCGACTACACGGCCGGGGCGCTCGAAGCGGCGGCCGGCGCCAGCAATTGGATCGGGCTGCTGCATGTGGACCTGGATCATTTCAAGGCCATCAACGACACCCACGGTCATTCCGCGGGCGATGCCGCGTTGATCCATGTTGCCGGGGCGCTGCGCGCCGAGGTCATGGCCGGCTCTCTGGTGGCCAGGGTCGGCGGTGACGAGTTCGTGGTCGTTCTGCCCGAGATTCGCCGGGTCGAGGACCTGCGCGATGTCGCCGACCGCGTCGCCCGCCGGGTTGCGGACCCTTTCTACTGGAATGATCGCCTGATTTCAGTCAGTTGCAGCATCGGCGCCGCGCTGTCCACCGAAGGCGAGACAGACCCCAATGCCCTTCTTCTGCAAGCGGACTTTGCGCTCTACGAGGCCAAGACATTGGGGCGCGGCCGNGCCGAGATCTATGATGAGGCGCTGCACAGCCGCCATGTGCAGCAATCCGAACGCGCCAGCGAACTGGCCGATGCAGTCGATACCGGCACACTGGACCACGTGTTTCAGCCGATCTTCGACCTTGACGGCCAGAAGGTTATTGGCCTCGAAACGCTGGTGCGCTGGGCCCACCCCGAGGCCGGGTTGATCGGCCCGGATGATTTCCTGCCGATCGCCGATGAACTGGGCCTGATGGGCGCTTTGGACCTTGGTTCGATGAGCAAGGCGCTGGAACAGAAACACATGCTGGACCGAACGGGACACAGCGAGTTGTCGATCTCGTTCAATGCCTCCAGCAGTCTCCTGGCGCATCCGGAATTCGTCAATCGGCTGGTCTGGGGGGTCGAGGCCGGCGGCCTTGCGCGAGAGCAGGTCGCCATCGAGGTGCTGGAGACCACGGCCTTCGGCAAGGTGACCGAGAAGTCATCCCATGCCGCAACGATCCGCGACCTTCGCGATGCCGGCTTCAAGGTCTACCTGGACGATTTCGGCGTCGGCTATGCGGGCCTGGCCCACCTTGCGGAACTGGCCGTATCGGGGGTCAAGATCGACCGCAGCCTGATCCAGAACGTGCGCGGCGACGACACCGCCACCAAGATCGTGCGCAAGATCATCGAATTGTGCAACGACCTCGGCCTCAATGTCGTGGCCGAAGGGGTCGAGGACCGGCAGACCGCCGATGTCTTGCTGAACATGGGCTGCACCGCCGTGCAGGGCTACTGGATTTCGCGCCCCCTGAGCGCCGAGGACCTGCCCGGCTGGCTGGCCGCGCAGAAGATCGGCCCGGCCCTGCGCATGATCTCGGGCTAGACCCTCCGATCGGCAGTTGAAGCGCCCCGGCTTAGCCGGTATCGAGTTGCGGATATCCGCAGATCTGACCGGGGGTGCGTCATGGCTTCTTACCAATATGTCTACCACATGGATGGCGTCTCCAAGACCTATCCCGGTGGCAAGAAATGTTTCGAGAATATCCGCCTGTCCTTCCTGCCCGGCGTCAAGATCGGCGTCGTGGGCGTCAACGGCGCGGGTAAATCCACCCTGCTGCGCATCATGGCCGGGATCGACACCGATTTCTCGGGCGAGGCCTGGGCGGCCGAGGGCGCGCGTGTCGGCTACCTGCCGCAGGAGCCGCAGCTGGACACATCCAAGACCGTCCGCGAAAACGTCATGGAAGGCGTCGCCGAAAAGAAGGCCAAGCTGGACCGCTTCAACGAACTTGCCATGAACTATTCGGACGAAACCGCCGACGAGATGGCCCAGCTTCAGGACGAGATCGACACCCAGAACCTGTGGGATCTCGACGCCCAGATCGACGTCGCGATGGAGGCCCTGCGCTGCCCGCCCGACGATGCCATGCCAGAAACCCTCTCGGGCGGCGAAGCGCGCCGCGTCGCGCTCTGCAAGCTGTTGCTCGAGGCGCCCGACATGCTGCTGCTGGACGAACCGACCAACCACCTCGACGCGGAAACCATCGCCTGGCTGCAACAGCACCTGATCGACTACAAGGGCACCATCCTTGTCGTCACCCACGACCGCTATTTTCTCGATGACATCACCGGCTGGATCCTCGAACTCGACCGCGGGTCGGGCATCCCTTACGAGGGCAATTATTCCAGCTGGCTGGAGCAGAAGGCCAAGCGGCTGGAACAGGAAGCCCGCGAGGACAAGTCCAAGCAGAAGACGCTGGAACGCGAACTGGAATGGATGCGCCAGGGCCAGAAGGCCCGGCAGGCCAAGTCCAAGGCGCGTATCCAGGCCTACGAGGAACTGGCCAACCAGTCCGAACGCGAAAAGCTGTCCCGCGCCCAGATCATCATCCCCAACGGGCCGCGCCTTGGCGGCAAGGTGATCGAGGTCGAGGGCCTGAAAAAGGCCATGGGCGACAAGCTGTTGATCGAGGATCTGTCCTTTTCCCTGCCGCCGGGCGGCATCGTCGGCGTGATCGGCCCCAACGGTGCGGGTAAATCCACCCTGTTCAAGATGCTGACCGGGCAGGAACAGCCCGACGAGGGAACCGTGGAATATGGCGACACGGTGGAACTGTCCTATGTCGACCAGTCCCGCGACGCGCTCGACCCGAATGCGACCGTCTGGGAGGAAATCTCCGACGGCGGCGAGATCATCCAGCTGGGCGACGCCCAGATGAACTCCCGCGCATACTGTTCCGCCTTCAACTTCAAGGGGGGCGACCAGCAGAAGAAGGTCGGGCAGCTGTCAGGCGGCGAACGCAACCGCGTCC
>PR_CR_10_Liq_1_inCRDRAFT_1001466_pt1 | contig 13213 bp, 22 predicted proteins | sample PRCRCaboRojoPR_3_FD_10241 | JGI IMG/M metagenome (IMG submission 10241) | reverse complement strand
CGATCGCCAAGAGCGACCCGGCGACCGAAAGACCGACATAGAGGCCCGCCTGGCCCAACGCGCCGCGTTCGACCAGCGTCAGCGTTTCCAGCGAGAAGGCAGAAAAGGTCGTGAAGCCACCCAGCAGCCCGGTCATCAGGAACGGGTTGAGCGCCGTCAGCCCACGTTGCCCCAGGAAAACGACGAATGCGCCCATGAGGAACGAGCCGAGGATATTCACGGTCAACACGCCAAGGGGAAAGCCGCCCGCGCCAAAGCCGCGGGCAATCGCGACCCCGGCAGCAAAGCGTGCGGCAGAGCCGATAGCCCCGCCAAGGGCGACTTGAAGCATGGTGATCAACATGGCGCGTTCCTTGACGCTATGGGGGGCTTTGTCAACTGCCCTGTCGCCGGGTGCGCAGCTTGGCAAAATAGTCGACCCGCTTTTTCAACTCGCGTTCGAAGCCCCGATCGACAGGGCTGTAATAGACCCCGCGCTTCATCCCGTCGGGAAAGTAGTTCTGGCCCGAAAAACCATCCTTGGCATCGTGGTCATAGGCATAGCCTTCGCCATAGCCGATGTCCTTCATCAGGGATGTGGGCGCGTTCAGGATATGTTTCGGGGGCGGTTCGCTGCCGGTTTTCTTCGCAGCGGCCACGGCATTCTTGTAGGCGGCGTAGCCCGCGTTCGATTTCGGGGCGAGCGCCAAATAGATCACGGCCTGCGACAGGGCCAGTTCGCCTTCGGGACTGCCAGGCGTTCATAGGCCTGCCAGGCGCCTATGCAGATTTCCTGGGCTTGGGGATCGGCCAGCCCGATATCCTCGACCGCCATGCGCGTCAGGCGTCGGGCAAGGAACCGCGGATCCTCGCCGCCCTGAAGCATTCGCGCGAACCAGTAGAGCGCCGCATCGGGATCCGATCCGCGCACCGATTTGTGCAGGGCGGAAATCAGGTTGTAATGTTCATCCCCCGACTTGTCGTAATTGGCCGCCCGTTTCATCAGTCGGGTGGTCAGGGCCTCTGTGTCGAGCTTGTCGTCGGCTTTCCATGCCGCGACCTGTTCAACCAGGTTCAAGAGCGCGCGCCCGTCGCCATCAGCCATTTCCAGCAACGCCTCGCGCGCCTCGCCGGTCAGGGGCAGCGGTTTGCCAATCTCTCCCTCGGCCCGCTGGGCCAGCCGTTCCAGATCCGCCAGCGACAACCGTTCGAGCACCAGAACCTGCGACCGGCTGAGAAGCGCGGCATTCAGTTCGAACGAGGGGTTTTCCGTGGTCGCCCCGACCAGAAGGATCGTGCCGTCTTCCATATGCGGCAGGAACCCGTCCTGCTGTGCCTTGTTGAAGCGGTGAATCTCGTCGACGAACAGTAGCGTGCCCTTGCCATTCTGGCGGCGCATGCGGGCCGCGTCGAAGACCTTGCGCAGTTCCGGCACGCCCGTGAAGATTGCGCTGATCTGAACGAAATGCAGGTCGGTCGCGTCGGCCAGCAACCGCGCGATGGTGGTCTTGCCCACGCCCGGCGGACCCCAGAGAACCAGCGACGACAGGCTGCCCGCCGCCAGCATCGCGCCCAGCGGTGCGTCGGGGCCAAGCAAGTGTTCCTGGCCGATGACCTCATCCAGCGCTTTCGGCCGCAGCCGGTCGGCCAACGGTCGGGGCGCGTTCGCGCTGGCGTCATCACCGGGCATGTCGAAAAGGTCAGCCATGACGCAACTCTATGCCTGCGCCGCGCCCGAGGCCAGATGCAGCAGGCGCCAGAACGAAAATGGCCCGCCGGTTGGGGCGGGCCATCGACTTTGACGGGGCGTCGGGATCAGTCCTCGACGGCCTCCATGTCTTCTTCGGCCTCCAGGCGCGCGCGGTCGGCGGCGCCTTTCGCCTCGGGGTCACGGTCGACCAGTTCGATGATCGCCATGGGCGCCATGTCACCGTAGCGGAACCCGGCCTTCAGGACACGGGTATAGCCGCCCTGACGATCCTTGTAACGGTCGGCCAGAACGTCGAACAGTTTGGCGACGTCCTTTTCCTGCTTGAGCTGGGCCGCGGCCTGGCGGCGGGCATGCAGATCGCCACGCTTGCCGAGGGTGATCAGCTTGTCCATGACGCGCTTGAGTTCCTTGGCCTTGGGCAGGGTGGTCTTGATCTGTTCGTGTTCGATCAGCGAACCGGCCATGTTCGAAAACAGGGCCTTGCGGTGTTCGTGGGTCCGGTTCAGGCGGCGGTATCCGCGAGCGTGACGCATTTTCTAGTCTCCTACTTTGCCCTCTACGGGCGGTTTTGCTTTGTCCGGCGGGCCATGCGTGTGACTCGCTCTCCTTGGGGCGGAATGCCCGGGGTGGGAGGACCGGAATTCTGGAAATCCGGTCCCGCCCGAATGGTATCAGAACTGGTCTTCGAACTTCTTGGCCAGGTCCTCGATGTTGTCCGGCGGCCAATCCTCGACATCCATGCCAAGGTGCAGGCCCATGCCCGACAGCACTTCCTTGATCTCGTTCAGCGACTTGCGGCCGAAGTTCGGGGTGCGCAGCATCTCGGCTTCGGTTTTCTGGATCAGGTCGCCGATATAAACGATGTTGTCGTTCTTCAGGCAGTTCGCCGACCGGACGGACAGTTCCAGCTCGTCCACCTTCTTGAGCAGGAGCGGGTTGAATTCCAGACCGTCATCATCCTGGCTGGACTGGGCAGCTTCGGGCTCGTCGAAGTTGACGAAAATCTGCAGCTGGTCCTGAAGGATGCGTGCGGCATAGGCCACGGCATCTTCCGGCGTGATCGACCCATCGGTTTCGATCTTCATGGTCAGCTTGTCATAGTCGAGCACCTGGCCCTCACGGGTGGGCTGCACGTCGTAGCTGACTTTCTTGACCGGCGAATAGATGGCATCGATGGCGATCATGCCGATCGGCGCATCCTCGGGCTTGTTCTTGTCGGCTGCAACGTAGCCTTTGCCGGTGTTCACGGTCAGCTCGATATAGAGGTCGGCACCTTCGTCGAGGTGGCAGATCACGTGATCCTTGTTGAGGATCTCGATACCCGCGCTTTCCGAGATGTCGCCGGCGGTCACGACGCCCGGACCCTTGGCCTGCACCTGCAGGCGCTTGGGGCCATCGGCTTCCATGCGGATGGCGACGCCCTTGAGGTTCAGCACGATATCGGTGACGTCTTCACGCACACCGGACACGGACGAAAACTCGTGCAGGACATTGTCGATCTGCACGGCGGTGATGGCGGCGCCCTGAAGCGACGAAAGAAGGATACGGCGCAGGGCATTGCCCAGCGTCAGACCAAAGCCGCGCTCCAGCGGTTCGGCAACCACGGTGCCCTGGCGTGCCGGGTCATTGCCCGGCTTCACGTCAAGCTGCGTGGGTTTGATAAGTTCGGCCCAGTTTTTATGGATCATGCGTCCCTCCATACTTGTCTGCCCTGCTGATCCGGCGGGGCGGACGCCCGAGGTTGAAATGACGAAAAGGGACCCCGCGTGCGGGGTCCCGTGAAATCTAGTCTCTTAGACGCGGCGACGCTTCGGGGGGCGGCAGCCGTTATGTGCGATCGGGGTCACGTCACGGATCGAGGTGATGTTGAACCCGACAGCGGCCAGCGCACGCAGGGCGCTTTCACGGCCCGAACCCGGCCCCTGCACTTCGACCTCAAGGGTCTTCATGCCGTGTTCCTGCGCCTTGCGGCCGGCATCTTCGGCGGCCATCTGCGCGGCATAGGGGGTCGACTTGCGCGAGCCCTTGAAGCCCATGGTGCCGGCGGACGACCAGGAAATGGCGTTGCCCTGCACGTCAGAGATCAGGATCTTGGTGTTGTTGAAGCTGGAGTTCACATGCGCGACGCCAGCAGCGATGTTCTTGGAGACCTTTTTCTTGCCCCCACGACGAGTATCACGTGCCATTGGTAGCTACCTCCCTTACTTCTTCTTGCCGGCGATCGGCTTCGCCGGGCCCTTGCGGGTGCGGGCGTTGGTGTGGGTGCGCTGACCGCGCACGGGGAGGTTGCGGCGATGGCGCAGGCCACGGTAGCAGCCAAGGTCCATCAGGCGCTTGATGTTCATCTGCACCTCGCGGCGCAGGTCGCCTTCGACGGTGTAGTTGGCGTCGATATGTTCGCGGATGGCGAGCACTTCGGAATCGGACAACTCGTTCACACGACGGGTTTCGTCGATGTTGACGGCTTCACAGATGGCCTTGGCCGAAGTATGGCCGATACCGGTGATGTAGGTGAGGGCGATCGGGACCCGCTTTGCAGTCGGGATGTTCACGCCGGCGATACGTGCCACGTTATCTTTCCTTTCGTTGCGGTTCCGTAGTGCCGGAACCTTTTTTCACAACTGAAGCCCGGAGCATTCCGCTGCCGGGCCTGAGCATGGTTTAGGTAGTCTGCCTGTCCTCGGGCGCGACCCGATTCGAAGCGGTCCCTTGCGGGATGGGGCTGTCTAGGGGGCAGCGACCGAATGGTCAACCCCCTGTCAAGGCTGATCCATCAGCCCAGCGCGGCCTTGATCGCGCTGGCCACCTCGTCGATCTCGCCCAGCCCGTTTACCGTCGCCAGGTTGCCCTTGGCATAGTAGTAGCCAAGCAGCGGGCTGGTCTGCTTGTAATAGGCCAGAAGGCGGGTCTTCAGGCTTTCTTCGTTATCGTCGGCGCGGCGCTTGAATTCGGCCTTTTCGCCACAGGAGGTGCAAATACCATCGGCCGGGATCGGCTTGGTGATGTCGTTATAGACCTCACCGCAATTGCCACAGGTGGACCGGGCGGTGATCCGACCGACGAGTTCATCATCGTCGACCTGCATCTCGACCACGGCATCGAGGGTCTGCCCCTCTTCCTTCAGCAATTCGCCCAAGGCATCGGCCTGGGCCAGCGTCCGGGGGAAGCCGTCGAAGATGAACCCGCCGTGCTCACCGCCCGCTTCCAGCTTTTCGCGGATCAGCCCGATGACGATCTCATCGGTCACAAGATTGCCGGCATCCATGACGGCGGCGACTTTCTTGCCCATCTCGGTTCCGCTGGTGCGGGCCTCGCGCAGCATGTCACCGGTGCTGAGTTGCACCATGTTGCGTTCTTCCACGAGGATGCGGGCTTGGGTGCCCTTCCCCGCGCCGGGCGGTCCGAGAAGGATGATATTCATCGCCGTGCTGGTCCCTTGCTGCGTTTCTTCGATCCGCGCTTGCCGCGCAGTTGCGATTTCTCGATCAGCCCCTCGTACTGGTGGGCCAACAGGTGCGACTGATCTGCTGGATCGTGTCCATGCCGACGCTGACGATAATCAGCACCGAAGTGCCGCCGAAGTAGAACGGGATCGCCAACTGGCTACGCAGGATTTCCGGCAGGATGACGATCAGGGCCAAGTAGGAGGAGCCAAGCACCAGGATGCGGGTGACCACGTAATCGAGATATTCGGCCGTGCGCTTGCCCGGACGGATGCCGGGTACGAAGCCATTCTGGTTCTTCAGGTTGTCGGCAACCTCATCGACCTTGAACGCCACTTCCTTGGTGTAGAAGAAGGTGAAGAAGACGACCATCGCCACCATGAACAGCAGGTAGAGAGGCTGGCCGGGCCCGAAATAGGCCAGGATCGTCGACATGACGGGGCCGGTCTGGCTGCCCGAGAACGTGCTGAGCGTTGTCGGCAACAACAGAAGCGCCGAGGCGAAGATCGCCGGGATCACGCCCGCCGGGTTCACCTTGATCGGCAGATGGGACGAGCCGCCGTCGAACACCTTCATCCCCACCTGGCGGCGCGGATACTGGATGTGCACCTTTCGCAGGCTGCGCTCCATGAAGACGACGAAGGCAAGCACCACGATCACCATGGCGATCACGGCCACCACAAGGCCCCAGTTGCCGGTGGACCGGCCCTGAGCGAGGAAACTGGCCAGGGCAGCGGGGATCTCGGCGATGATACCGACGAAGATGATCAACGAAATGCCGTTCCCGATGCCCCGCGCGGTGATCTGTTCACCGAGCCACATCAGGAACATGGTACCGCCGACCAGCGTGATGACACAGGCCGCACGGAAGAACAGGCCCGGATCGGTGACAAGTTCGCCCGCCTCGAGGCTGACGGCCATGCCATAGGCCTGGAACGTTGCCAGCACCACGGTGCCGTAGCGGGTGTACTGGTTGATCTTCTTGCGGCCCTGTTCGCCCTCTTTCTTGAGCTGCTTGAGCGGCTCCCACATCGAGGACAGAAGCTGCACGATGATCGAGGCGGAGATATAGGGCATGATGCCGAGGGCGAAGATGCCCATGCGGCCCAATGCGCCGCCGGTGAACATGGACAGGATGCCGCCGATCCCGGCCGCCGCGTCCTCCATGAAGGATTGCAGCGCCTGGGTGTCGATTCCCGGCACCGGGATATAGGTGCCCAGGCGGTAGACGATCAGAAGACCGAGCGTGAAGAAGATGCGCTGGCGCAGTTCCTTGGCTTGGCCAAGGGCGCCCCAGCTCATGTTCGATGCCATTTGTTCAGCAGCGGATGCCATATATGCCCACCTGTTCAGACGAACGCCGCCAGACCGGTATCCCGGACGGCGGCGTCAGGAAACTTGGATATGGATGTAAGGGGCGCGGGCGCCCCCCACAACCCGTTACTCTGCCGCAGCCGCGGTTGCGACGGTCACTTTGCCGCCAGCCTTTTCAACGGCTTCGACCGCGCCCTTGGAGGCGCCGGTGACATTCAGCGTCACCTTCGCGGTGATGTCGCCCTTGCCCAGCACGCGGACACCGTCCAGCTTGCGGCGGATGACGCCGGCTTCCAGCAGGCTGTCTTCGGTGATCTCGCCCTTGGCGTCGAGCTTCTTGGCGTCGATGAACTTCTGGATCAGGCCGAGGTTCACCACGGCGAATTTCTTGCGGTTCGGCTTGTTGAAGCCACGCTTGGGAAGGCGCTGGTAGAGCGGCATCTGGCCGCCTTCATAACCCTTGATGGCCACACCCGAACGNGATTTCTGACCCTTGAGGCCACGNCCNCCGGTCTTGCCCTTGCCAGAGCCCGGGCCACGGCCCACGCGCATGCGCTTTTTCGCGGCGCCTTCGTTGTCACGGAGTTCGTGCAGTTTCATATCGCTTCTCCTTTGCCGGACGACCCTGCCGAAGCGATACGCAGGGGACACGGCGTTTAATGAATGTGAATCGGGCCAAAGGAGGCCACCGGGGGCGTATACGGGCTTGGACTTCCGTTATCAAGGCCCAAGGGACGTCGCCCTGTTTTCGGCACACGGTCTAAAGCAAAACGCCCCGGCCATATCTGACCGGGGCACTTGTTCAGCGTTCATCGAGGCAGGCGCTCAGCCCTTCTCCTCGATGATCTCGACCATGTGGGGGATCTTGGCGATCATGCCACGCACGGACGGGGTATCTTCCAGTTCGCGGGTCTTGTGCATCTTGTTCAGGCCCAGGCCGATCAGCGTGGCGCGCTGGTCCTGCGGGCGGCGGATCGGCGAGCCGATCTGCTTAACGACGATGGTTTTCTTCGCCATGATCAGGCCTCCTCGGCAAGCTGGGTCTGCGGATCGCCGTGGGTCGGCGCTTCGTCACGGCTGGGCAGGATGTCACTGACCTTCTTGCCGCGGCGCTGAGCCACGGAGCGCGGGCTCTGCTGGAATTGCAGCGCGTTCAGTGTCGCGTGAATCATGTTGTAGGGGTTCTGGGTGCCGACCGACTTGGCGACGACGTCCTGAACGCCCAGCATCTCGAACACGGCACGCATCGGACCACCGGCGATGATCCCGGTACCTTGCGGGGCGGTGCGCAGCACCACCTTGCCGGCGCCGTGATGGCCATAGCCGTCATGGTGCAGGGTGCGGCCTTCGCGCAGCGGCACGCGGATCATCTTGCGCTTGGCAGCCTCGGTGGCCTTGCGGATGGCCTCGGGGACCTCCTTGGCCTTGCCCTTGCCAAAGCCGACACGGCCTTTCTGGTCGCCCACGACGACGAGAGCGGCGAAGCCAAAGCGCTTACCACCTTTCACGGTCTTGGACACACGGTTGATCGCGACAAGGCGATCGGCGAATTCCGGGGCTTCATCGCGGTCGCGACGGTTCCCACGGTTTTGCGGTTCACGAGCCATTTGGCTTCCTCTCGATGTGGCGCGGCGCGCCGTTCAACTCAATCCTGGTGAGTCCCGCGGACCCCCGGATCATCGGGGGGGCGTTGCCGCCCCCCTCAGGTCTTAGATCTTCAGGCCACCTTCGCGGGCGGCGTCGGCCAGGGCCTTCACCTTGCCGTGGAACAGGAACCCGCCACGGTCGAAATAGGCTTCGGTGACACCGGCCTTCTTCGCCCGTTCGGCGATCGCCGTGCCGACCTTGGCGGCGGCTTCGACATTGTTCTGGCCGATCACGCCCAAGTCCTTCTCCATCGAGGAGGCGGCGGCGAGGGTCACACCATTCACGTCGTCGATCAGCTGAACGCTGATGTTCTTGTTGGAGCGGTGAACGCTCAGGCGCGGGCGCCCGGCATTGACCTTGCGAAGTTTGTTCCGGACGCGCAGGCGGCGTTTCTGGAACAGTTGTCTCTTGCTGTTTGCCATCTGTCGCGTCCTTACTTCTTCTTGCCTTCCTTGCGGAAGATATACTCGTCGACGTACTTGATCCCTTTGCCCTTGTAGGGTTCGGGGGCACGCCATTCGCGAATGTTCGCGGCGACCTGACCGACCTGTTGCTGGTCGGCGCCTTCCACGATCACGGTGGTCGGCTTGGGCGCGGTGACGGTCACACCTTCCGGCACTTCGAAATCGACATCGTGGCTGTAGCCGAGGTTCAGCTTCAGGACATTGCCCTGCATCTGGGCCCGGTAGCCGACGCCGTTGATCTCGAGCTCTTTCTTGAACCCGTCGGTCACGCCGGTGACGCAGTTCTGCACCATGGTGCGGGACATGCCCCACTGCTGACGGGCGCGCTTGGACTTGCCGCGCGGCTCGACAGAAACGGTGTTTTCTTCGACGGCGATGGTGACATCGTCGGTTGCGGTGAAGCTGCGGGTCCCTTTGGGGCCTTTCACTTCGACGGTCTGGCCGGAGACAGTGGCGGTGACGCCGCTGGGCAGCTCGACCGGTCTTTTACCAATACGAGACATAATCAGCTCTCCTTAGAAGACCTGGCAAAGCACCTCGCCGCCGACTTTGGCAGCGCGTGCATTTGCGTCCGACATCACGCCCTTGGACGTGCTGACAATCGACACGCCCAGGCCCTGACGAACCTGCGGAATGTCCTTGGAACCCATGTAGACGCGACGGCCCGGCGTGGAAACACGCTTGAGCTGGCGAATAACGGGGGTTCCCTCGTAGTATTTCAGGCTGATCTCGAAGGCCGGGTGTCCGTTCTCTTCGGTCTTTTCGTAGCCGCGGATGTAGCCTTCGTCGGCCAGCACATCCAGAACCCAGGCGCGCAGCTTGGAAGCCGGGGTCGAAACCGTCGACTTGCCACGCAGTTGGCCGTTGCGGATACGGGTCAGCATATCACCGATAGGATCGTTCATATCTGTCCCTCCTTACCAGCTCGACTTGACCATGCCGGGGATCTGGCCGTTGGACCCGAGGTCCCGCAGCGCGATCCGGCTGATCTTCAGCTTGCGATAATAGGCGTGGGGACGCCCGGTCAGCTGGCAGCGGTTGTGAAGACGGGTGGGCGAGCTGTTGCGCGGCAGCTTGGCGAGTTCCAGGCGGGCCTTGAAGCGCTCTTCCATCGGCTTCGATTCGTCGTTGGCGATTTCCTTGAGAGCGGCGCGCTTGGCGGCGTATTTGGCCACCAGCTTCTCGCGCTTCTTCTCGCGGGCGATCATGGATTTCTTAGCCATCGTATACGTCCCTCAGCTGTTGAACGGCATGTTGAAATGCTTCAACAGCGCTTTGGCTTCTGCATCGGTCTTGGCGGTGGTGGTGATGACGATATCAAGCCCCCAAACCTCGTCGACCTTGTCGAAGTTGATTTCCGGGAACACGATGTGTTCCTTCATGCCCATGGCGTAATTGCCACGGCCATCGAACGAGGTGCCGGATACGCCGCGGAAGTCGCGGATACGCGGCATCGCGATGGTGATCAGGCGATCGAGGAAATCGTACATCCGGTCGCCGCGCAGGGTCACCTTGGCGCCCAGCGGCATGTCTTCACGAACGCGGAAGCCGGCGATCGACTTCTTTGCCTTGGTGATGACGGCCTGCTGGCCGGCGATAGCGGTCAGGTCGTCCTGGGCCGCTTTGGCCTTCTTGGAGTCCTTCACGGCCTCGGCCCCGCAGCCGATATTCAGGACGATCTTGTCCAGGCGCGGGATTTCCATGTCGTTCTTGTAGCCGAACTCTTCCTTCATGGCAGCCTTGATGCTGTCCTTGAAGAGGGTCCGAAGACGCGGGGTGTAGGTTGCGGTATCCAGCATCAGATCACGTCCCCCGTGGTCTTGGCAAAGCGGACCTTCTTGTCGCCGTCCATCTTGAACCCGACGCGGGTCGGCTTGCCGTTCTTGTCGACGATGGCCAGGTTCGACAGGTCCAGCGGCATCGCTTTCGGCGTGCGGCCACCCTGGCTGTTCTGGCTTTGCTTTTCGTGACGCACAGCGATGTTCACACCATCGACCACGGCCTTGCCGGCCTTGGGATCGACGCTGGAAATCTCGCCGGTCTTGCCCTTGTCCTTGCCGGACAGGACGATGACCTTGTCACCCTTTTTCAGTTTCGCAGCCATTAGAGCACCTCCGGAGCGAGCGAGATGATCTTCATGAAGTTCTTCGCGCGCAGCTCGCGAACCACCGGCCCGAAGATACGGGTGCCGACGGGTTCGTCGTTGTTGTTGAGGATGACGGCGGCATTGCGGTCGAAGCGGATCGCGGTCCCGTCCTCGCGGCGGACTTCCTTGGCGGTGCGCACGACAACGGCCTTGCGGACGTCGCCTTTCTTCACGCGGCCGCGCGGAATGGCCTCTTTGACGGAGACGACGATGATGTCGCCGACCGATGCGTAACGGCGGTGGGACCCGCCGAGGACCTTGATGCACTGAACACGGCGTGCGCCGGAGTTGTCAGCGACATCCAGATTGGTCTGCATCTGGATCATGTGGTTTCTCCCGACCTTTGGGGGGCATCATTGCCATTTCCCCAGGGTTTCGCTCAAACCGGAATGTGAGCGCCTTAGTTGGCGATCACCTCCCAGCGTTTCGTCTTGGACTTGGGCGCGCATTCCTGGATGCGCACGGTGTCCCCAACCTTGAATTGGTTGTTTTCGTCGTGAGCCCGGTATTTCTTGGACTTACGGACGGTTTTCTGCAGCAGCGGGTGCTTGAAGCGACGCTCGACCGAAACGGTCACGGTCTGGGCGTTCTGGTCGCTGGTCACGGTGCCTTGAAGGATACGCTTGGGCATGTCTTACGCCTCCTGCGCGGCAGCCGCCGCTTTTTCGTTCAGAATGGTCTTCACCCGGGCGGCGTCACGCTTGACGGCGCGCATGCGGGCGGTGTTTTCCAGCTGGCCGGTGGCCTGCTGGAAGCGGAGGTTGAAAGCCTCCTTTTTCAGATTGGCAAGCTCGTCCCGAAGCTGATCGGGGGTCTTGTCACGAAGTTCCTTGGCGTCCATCGCCTTTTTCCTTTCCAACATCACCGAGGGGCCCCGCACGGGTAACCCACAGATTCGGTGGAGTTCGTGTAGAAGTGGGCCGTATAGGGGGGATTGCTGCATGTGGCAACCCCTTTGTTCCCTTGGGCGAAAATGCCCCCTCGCCTGCGGCCAAGGGCTGGGCTATCAGGGGCCATGGCCAATATCAAATCCCTCTTCGTGACCCGCCTCTACCATGCCCAGCTGTCCGAATTCGGCACGCCCGTCGATGCCGATGAACTGGAAGCATCGTGTTACTCCATCGCCGAGGATGACGAGGCCGGGCAGGAATGGTGCGAAAAAGAAGGCTATCCGGGCTACACGTCCTATGCATCGCTGACCGACCTTCCGTGGAGGTTCCCGATTTTCCAGCAGATCGTCGACAGCCTCGATCACCATGTCGCGGCCTTTGCCGAGGATCTGGAATTCGACCTGGCGGACCGCAAGCTGGTGCTCGAGGATCTCTGGATCAATATCCTGCCCGAGGGCGGCACCCATTCCAGCCATCTGCATCCGCATTCCGTCATTTCCGGGACGACCTATGTCTCCATGCCGGATGGCGCCTCGGCCCTGAAACTGGAAGATCCCCGGTCGGGTAGGCTCATGGCTGCGCCCCCACGCAAGCAGAATGCACGCGAAGAGCTGCGCACCTTCGTCTATATCGCGCCGAAGGTGGGGGATGTGCTGCTGTGGGAAAGCTGGCTGCGCCACGAGGTGCCCATGAACATGGCCGAGGACGAACGGATTTCCGTAAGCTTTAATTACAAATGGGAATAAACCGCCCCTGCCGCGGAAAGCATTGAGAAAGAGTCGCGCGCCATAACCAGGCCAAATCCAATTATCGGAGGCGGCCAGAATGGCGGGGCGACTGTTGGCAATGGTGTTCATCTGGCTGGCGAGCGGGGCNGCGGGCGAATTGCAGTCGCTCTTCCCCAGATCAGCCCCCTCTCCGGTGTCGCACGCCGCGCCGGGCAGCCTGTTCGCCGGGGCCGAGGCCGGGCTGTTCCGGGCGGNTNTGCGTCNGCNCNCCGCGCTGACCACGCCCCATGACAGCAACCGGATCGACCGGCTTCTGACCCTCATCGCGCGGGCCGAGGCGGGGCCGGCCAATTACGACGCCGTGCAGCATGGCGCGCGTATCCTCCCGCCAGGGCCGCCCACCGCGCTGACCCTGGCCGAGATCGACGCCTGGATCGACGCCACCCCCGGCCAGCCCCACGCGATCGGGCGCTACCAGTTCATACCGGCGACCCTGCGTCGCCTGGTCCGGGCGGAGGGGTTGCCCGCCCAGACCCGTTTTACGCCCGATGTGCAGGACCGGCTGGCCATCGTCCTGTTGGAAGAGGCGGGGTTGAAGGATTTCGAATCCGGCACTCTGCCCCGGGCCCGGTTCATGCACAGCCTCGCCCGCATCTGGGCCGGCCTGCCCTTGCCCAACGGGCGGTCCTATTACCACGGCTATGCGGGCAACAAGGCCACGATGACCTGGGCCACTTTCGACGGGTCGTTGCGCGCGATCTGGCCCGATGCGGGGTAGCAAAAACGAAACCCCCGCCGGTTACCTGGCGGGGGTTTCTTTATTCTTGAGCCTGTGCGGTCGCAATTGACTACGTCAATCGCTTATCGCCAACCCGAGGATGGTTCTACCAA